>WBZM01000375.1_pt1 | contig 65542 bp, 61 predicted proteins | sample 5204271 | NCBI WGS metagenome assembly WBZM01 (sample SAMN12344346, study PRJNA552823) | activated sludge metagenome | biome: Activated sludge suspended growth; feature: Nitrification reactor; material: Wastewater; isolation source: activated sludge from nitrification reactor of wastewater... | reverse complement strand
TCTGAGTGCCGCGGGCACCGGCTCGGGCAGCGTCAGCCTCGGCGGCAACGGCCTGGGCGGCGGCATCGGCCGCCAGGTCGATCTCGTCAACGGCGGCGCCATCTTCACCGAGGGGCGCGGTGCGGTCGGCCTGTTCGCGCAGAGCGTGGGCGGCGGCGGCGGCAATGGCGGGCTGAGCATCGCCGCGGCCGGCGGCGGCACCGGCGGCGGCACGCTGGCAATCGGCGGCCGCGGGGCCGGTGGCGGCGATGGCGGCGCGGTGAACGTGTCGAACAGCGCGCGCATCGATACCGAGGGCGAAAACGCCTTCGGCCTGCTCGCGCAGAGCGTGGGGGGTGGCGGCGGCAACGGCGGCATGGCCGGTGCGGCCAGCCTGGGCGGAAAGTTCACGCTCGAGCTCGGCTTCGGCGGCCGGGCCGGCCAGGGCGGCAATGCCGGCGCGGTGAGCGTCGACAGCAACGGCACCCTGCGCACCGAAGGCGACGGCGCGCATGCGCTGCTGGCCCAGAGCATCGGCGGCGGCGGCGGCAACGGCGGGATGGCGCTCACGCTCGGCCTGAACGCCAACACCGGCAGCGGCGCGCAGATCGACGTCACGGTCGGCGGCAAGGGCGGGGCCGGCGGCTGGGCCGGCACGGTGACCGTCGGCCATGACGACACGCCGATCGCCGGCGAGCTGATCACCCTCGGCGCCAGCGCGCACGGCCTGTTCGCGCAGAGCGTGGGCGGCGGCGGCGGCAACGGCGGCGATTCGCTCGCGCTCGGCTTCAGCGCCGACGGCAAGCTCGGCAAGGACCAGAAGACGCTGACCGCGAACGTGACCGTCGCCGGCAAGGGCGGGCAGGGCAACGAAGGCGGCACGGTGACGGTGAACAACGCCGCGCACATCACCACCGTGGGCAGCGATTCGCACGGCATCCTCGCGCAGAGCATCGGCGGCGGCGGCGGCACCGGCGGTGGCGCCAAGACGATCGCGCTGTCGACCACCGGGCTGCTGCCGCTGAAGGACAGCGAAGGCACGCGCCTCGGTCTGAAGATCGAGATGAACGGCGACGGCGGCGACGGCAACAAGGGCGGCGAGGTCGACGTGACCAACCGCGGCGCGATCGACACCTGGGGCAGCTTCTCGCGCGGCATCTTCGCGCAGAGCGTGGGCGGCGGTGGCGGCACGGCCTCGCAGGGCGTGCTCGGCGCGGTCGGCGACTGGATCGACGGCGCGCAGAGCGTGCTCGATGGCATCGGCGTCGCCAAGACGCTGTACGACGCCTTCAAGGAGAAGGATGCCAGCGGCCTCGTGCCAAGCAGCCTGTCGATCACGCTCGGCGCGAGCAAGGGCAGCGGCGCCGATGCGCGCCGGGTGGCCGTCGACAACGCGGCCGACATCGCCACCCGCGGCTTCGGCTCGCATGGCATCTTCGCGCAGAGCATCGGCGGCGGCGGCGGCGACGCCAAGGCCTTCGCCGAAGGACGCGACGTGGAGGACGCGCAGGACGTCGGCGCCGGCGTCGGCCTGCTGGGCGAGTTCGTGATCGGCGGTGCGGGTGGCGCGGCCGGCAGCGGCGGCGTGGTCGACGTGGTCCACGCCGGCCAGATCGCCACCTTCGGCAACCAGGCGCACGCCATCTACGCGCAGAGCGTGGGCGGCGGCGGCGGGCAGGCCGGCAGCGTGGCCGGCGGCTTCGGCGGGCTCGACTCGATCGGCCTGGGCATCGGCTTCGGCCAGAACAGCGGCAGCGCAGGCAACGGCGGCGCCGTGACCGTGAACAGCCGCGGCACGCTCTACACGGAGGGCGAGCGCTCGATCGGCATCCTCGCGCAGAGCGTGGGCGGCGGCGGCGGCGCGGCCGGTGATCGCAGCGGCATCGCGTTCTTCGGCAGCGTGGGCGGCTCGGGCTCGGGCGGTGACGTGACCGTGACGCACGACGGCGCGATTGTCACGCAGGGCGCGCGCGCCCACGGCATCTTCGCGCAGAGCGCCGGCGGCGAGTCGTCCGGCAGCTACGCCGGACGCGGCGGGCTGGTGAACGTCACCGTGCGCGGCGCGGGCATCGGCGTGCTCGGCACGGATGCCGATGCCATCCTCGCGCAGAGCAACGGCGTGGACGGCGGTCGCGACATCCGCGTCACGATCGAGAGCGGCAGCGTCGTGTTCGGCGGCGCCGGCCGCGGCGCCGGAGTGCACCTGCTCGATGGCGCGGCCAACCTGATCGATAACCGCGGCACGCTGGCCAGCACGCAGGGCCCGAGCGGCTACGCGGCCCTCGCCACGGGCGGCGACGACACGCTTCGCAACAGCGGCCTGGTGGTCGGCAATGTCGACCTCGGTAGCGGCACGAACGGCTTCCAGAACCTCGCCGGTGGCTCGTTCAGTAGCGGCACGGTGCTCGCGCTCGGCAACGGCACGCTCGCCAACGACGGTCTGCTCGCCCCCGGCGGCGCCGGGCGGCGCAGCACCACCGCGCTGCAGGGCAGCCTCGCCCAGCACGGCAGCGGCCTGCTCGACATCGATCTCGACGCTATGGCCCACGAGGCCGATCGCATCGACGTCAGCGGCCATGCCGCGCTCGATGGCCAGTTGCGCCTGCGCGTGGCCAACCCGACGCCGGGCGAGGCCGACCTGACGCTGGTGTCCGCCGTCGGCGGCACCGACAGCGCGGGCCTCGCGCTGCAGGCCGCGAGCACGGCGGTGGCCGACTACTCGCTGGTCGACACCGGGCACGAGCTGCGGCTGCACTACCGCATCGACTTCTCGAACGTAGCCGGGCTGAACGACAACCAGCGGCAGCTGGGCGGGCACGTCAACGCGATCCAGCGCGCCGGCGGCACGGCGGGCTTCGCGCCGCTGGCCGCTCGCCTGTTCGCGATGCCCGACGCAGACGCTCTCGGCGCCGCCTACAACCGCCTGAGCCCCGAGCCGCACGGCACGCTGGCCATCACCACCTTCGTCTCGAGCCTGCAATTCGCCGACAGCCTGATGAGCTGCCGCGTGGCCGGCGGCGAGGCGCGCTTCGTGCGCGAGGGCGAGTGCGACTGGATCGGCGCCGGCATGAGCAGCCTGAAGCGCGATGCGACCGGCGGGGCGATGGGCTTCGACCGCCAGGCCTTCGGCGCCTCGGCCGGCTTCCAGCGCGAGATCGCGCCGGGCTGGCATGCCGGATTCGGCGCCGCGGTGGAACACGGCGTCACGCACACCGGCGCGCAGGCCACGCACAGCGGCAACCAGCTGCAGGCCGGCGCGCTGCTCAAGCTGCGGCGCGGCGACAGCAGCATCTCGGCGGCGCTGCTGGCCGGCAGCGGCCGCTACGCCGGCGCCCGCATCGTCGACCTGCCCGACGGCACGCAGACCGCCACCTCGACGCAGCGGGTGAACTTCGTCGGTGCGCAGCTGCGCCTCGGCGAGCTGTTCGACCAAGGCGGCTGGTACCTGCGCCCGGTAGCCGGGCTCGGGCTGACGCGCGTGCAGCGCCGCGGCTTCGACGAGAGCGGCGCGGGCGCGGCCAACCTGTCGGTGCGGACGGCCTCGACCACCTTCGCGACACTTCAACCGGCGATCGAGTTCGGCGCCGAGGCGCGCCGCGCCGACGGCACGCTGTGGCGGCCGTCGCTGCGCGTCGGCCTGCTGCACCTGATGGCGGGCAGCGCACCCGCCACCGAGGCCGTGCTGCAGGGCGCGCCGGACGGCACGGCGCCGTTCACCGTGCACGGCCAGATCGAGCACACGCTCGCCGAGGTGTCGGCGGCGCTCGACCTGATCGATGCGCGCGGCCTGACGCTGCGGCTCGGCTACGGCGGATTGTTCGGCCCGCAGCTGACGCGCCACAGCGCCACGCTGAAGGTGACCATGCCGTTCTGATGCCGCGCGCGCGCCGTCAACCGTCGGCGCGCGCCGGCCCCATGCGATCGAGGCAGCGCCGGTAGCGCTCGTCGACGCGCTTCGCGAACCACTCGGTGGTGAGCGATCGCGTGATCTTCGGGCTGTGCAGCTCGATCCTCGGCAGCGCGGCGCGCGGCAGCGTGCGCCGCTCGAGCTGCTCGGCGTAGGCGAACACGCGCTCGTGCAGCGCGGTGCTCTCGAAGCCTGGGCCTTCGCCGCGCTCGAGGTCGCGGCGGACCGCGGCGTCCGACAGGCCGAGCCGGCCGGCCAGCGCGAGCGCGGCACGCTCGGTCTCGCCGCGCGGCGCACCGCCGGGGGCGACCAGGTCGCCATCGGGCGTGACCGGCAGGCCGGTGGCCAATGCGAGCGCGTTCTGGAACGCGGCATTGCGGCTCGCCCAGCGGCCGGCGTTGAAGTCGGCGAAGCGGTGGATCGCCTGCTCGTACGGCGCCTCGTAGCCGAGCAGGTGGGCCGCGCCGAAGTACAGGCCGCCACGGCGCGTGAACACCTCGCGCCGCACCGACTCGCGCAGCTCGTAGGGATAGGGCCGCTGCTTCACCTGCGCCTCGGCGAAGGCGATGCTCACCTGCATCGGCCCGCCGGTGCGCACCGGGTTGCGGTCGGCGAGGAAGGTCCGGCCCAGCGGCACGCGGCCGATGAAATCCTCGAACACCTCGCTGAGCTGGCGCTCGGTCTGCACGGCGTCGATGCGCTCGGCATAGCTGCGCCCGTTGCCGGAGCTCAGCGCGAGTGCGCCGCGCACGGCGAACATCGGCACGTGGGCCGCGTCGGCGCGGCGCTCGATCTCCTTCCACGCGATCGCCGGCAGGCCGGGCACCGCCGGGTCGGCGCGGAAGCCCGACTCCTGCTCCGTGACGGCGACCACCGCGCACAGGTTCTCGGCGGTGGCGGGAAGCGCCTGCGCGGCGAGCGCCGCGTAGAGGTCGGTGGCCCAGCCGGCGCGGTCGTCCAGGCCGCGCGGCAGCACGCGCAGCAGCGCCTCGCGCGCCTCGGTGGGCCCCATGCCCTGCGGCGGCGACGGCGGCGTGGCGCAGCCGGCCAGCAGCAGGCCAGCGGCGAGCGCAGCGAGCGCGGCGCCGGTGGATCTCATGCGCCGGTGCGCGCCGCCTCGGCCAGCTTCACCAGCGCATGCAGCGTGCGGTTCACCGGCACGTTCACGCCGAGCTCGGCCCCGCGGCGCGCGATGAAGCCGTTGAGGTGGTCAATCTCGCTGGGCTTGCCGCGCGCCAAGTCTTGCGCGGTGGACGACATCTGCGCCGGCATCGCGGGGGCGAGCTTCTCCATCGCCTGCAGGCAGTCGTCGAGGTCGAGCGGCTGGCCGTCGGCCTTCGCCACTGCCACGACCTCCTCGACCAGCTCGCGCATCACCGCGCGGATCTCGGGCTGCGCCGCGAGCTTGCCGTAGGGCTGCTGGGCGACGGCCGAGATCGCGTTGTAGGCGCAGTTGAGCATCAGCTTGCGCCACAGCTCGCCCATTACGTCGGCCGACACCACCACCGGCACCTGCGCGCTCGCGAACAGCGCCTGCACCGCCAGCAAGCGCGGCTGCAGCGCCGCGTCCTTCGAGCCGATGACGAGGTCGCCGCGGCCGAAGTGCGCCACCGTGCCGGGCGCCGGCAGCGCCGTGGCCACGTAGACCACCGAGGGCACCACCGCGCAGGCCACGTGGCGCGCGATCGTGGCGGCGTTGTCGACGCCGTTCTGCAGGCTCAGCACCAGCGCCCGCGGTGTCAGATGGGGCGCCATCTCGCGCGCCACGGCGTCGGTGTCGGTCGACTTGACGCAGAAGAGCACGAGGTCAGCGCCGCGCACGGCGGCGATCGTGGTGTCGGCTTCGAGGCGCACGACCTCGGTGCCGCTCTTCGTCTGAAGCTGCAGGCCGTCGCGGCGGATTGCTTCGACGTGCGGCGCACGGCCGATCAGCACGACGGAACAGCCGGCCTGCGCGAGGCGCGCGCCGAAGTAGCTGCCCACCGCGCCGGCGCCGACCACCGCGATGCGGGCAAAGGAAGTGGAGTCGTTCATGGCCGGCGGAGTATGCCGCCGCGTCGGCCGGCGCGCTCGGTTAGTCTTCCGGTCACCCCTGAGATGCCCACGACGATGACCGACACCGCCCCCACCCCCGACGCCCGCAAGCCCAAGATCAAGCAGCCGCCGGTGCTGTTCGGCAAGACGCAGGCCGTGATCGCCAAGCTTTCCGAGCGGCTCGGCGGCCCGCTGGTCACCTACTGGAACAACCCGCGCGGCTCGGTGTGCCACTCCGACGTGCTGGCGCTGTACGACGTGCTGGGCCGGCTCGGCCAGCACGACACCATTCACCTGTTCATCAAGTCCGACGGCGGCAGCGGCCAGGTATCGCTGCGGCTCGTGAATCTGCTGCGCCAGCACTGCCGGCAGCTGGTGGCGCTGGTGCCGCTGGAATGCGCCTCGGCCGCGACGATGATCGCGCTCGGCGCCGACCGCATCCTGATGGGCCCCACCGCCTACCTCACCGCGGTGGACACCTCGCTGAACCATGCGCTCTCGCCGGTGGACCGCGACAACGAGCGCGTCAGCGTGAGCCTCGACGAGCTGACGCGCGTGATCCGCCTGTGGCGCGACCAGCAGGGCGACACCGCCGAGAACCCGTACCGCTCGCTGTTCCAGTACGTGCACCCGCTGGTGATCGGCGCGGTGGACCGGGCCGAGTCGCTGTCGATCATGCTGTGCCGCGAACTGCTCGCGAACCACATCGCCGACGAGGCCGCGGCCGAGCGCATCGCCACCACGTTGAACTCGAAGTACCCCTCCCACAGCTACCCCATCCTGCTCGACGAGGCGGTGAAGATCGGCCTGAAGGCCGAGCGCATGCCGGCCGACATCAACACGATGCTGCTGGAGCTCAACGCCCACTACAGCGAGATGGGCCAGAAGGCCACCACCGACTTCGACGAGATCCGCGCGCACGGCAACGAGATCGTCAACATCTGGGAGGCCGCCAACACGCAGGTCTTCTACCAGCAAGACAAGGACTGGTTCTACCGCGCCGAGGAGCGCCGCTGGATCACGATGAACGACGAGAGCGGCTGGCGGCGCATCGAGCGGGTGGGCGGCAAGATCCGCCGCACGATGCTGCACGTGGCCTGAGCGGGGCGAGCCCTACACTGGCCAACACTCGTCAATGCCGGGAACGCCCATGCCGACACTGCCGCTTCGCACGCTTGCCCTGCTGGCCGCGCTCGCGCTGCTCGCGCCGCTGGCGCAGGCGCACGAAGGCCCAGGCCTGGCCGGCGGCTTCGCGAGCGGCTTCGCGCACCCGATGCTCGGCTGGGACCATGTGGTCGCGATGCTCGCCGTCGGCTTGTGGGGCGCCTTCCTCGGCGCGCCGGCGCTGTGGCTGCTGCCGGTGATCTTCCCGCTCGTGATGGCGGCGGGCGGCGCGCTCGGCGTGCTGGGCGTGCCGCTGCCGGCGGTAGAGATCGGCATCGCCGTCTCGGCCATCGCGCTCGGCGGTGTGGTGGCTGGCGCATTGCGCCCGCCGCTGGGGGTGGCCGCGCTGCTGGTCGCGGTGTTCGCCGTCTTCCACGGCCACGCGCACGGCACCGAGCTGCCGCAGGCCGCCAGTCCGATCGCCTACAGCCTCGGCTTCGTGATCGCCACGGGTCTGCTGCACCTGGCCGGCATCGGGCTGGGCCTGCCGACGCGCTGGCCGGCCGGCCGCGTGGCGGTGCGCGGGCTGGGCGCCGGCATTGCGGCGCTCGGCGTGGTGTTCCTCAGCCGCGCGGCGTGAACTCTCCGGCCGGCGGCGTCGGCGAGGCGGCACTGCAGGCGCTGCTGGAGCCGGCCCACCTCGTGGTGCTGATCGTGATCGCCCTGCTGCTCGGACCGCCGGGATGGCGCGTCGCGCGCGACGCCTGGATGGCGTTCGCCGTCGGGCTGATCGCCGGCCTCGCGATGGCCGCGGCCGGCCGTGGCAGCGACACCGGTGCGGCGCTGCTGGTGATCGCGGCCGTCGGCGGCACGCTCGTGGCCCTCGGCCGGCCGATGCCGATGCCGCTGCTGGGCGGCCTCGCCGGCGCGGCGGGTGCGGGCCTCGGCATCGGCACCGAACTCGAAGCGCCCGCGTGGGCCGGCCGCCTGGCCATGCTCGCGCTGGTGTTCGCCGGCAGCGGCATCGCCGCGGTGGCACTCGCGGCGATGGCCGCACGCCTGCAGCGGCCCTGGGGCCGCGTGCTGGTGCGCGTGGCCGGCTCGTGGATGACGGCGGTCGCGCTGCTGGTGCTCGCGCTGCTGGTCGCGCGCTCCCGCAGCGGCTGACTCAGCCGGGCCGGCGGGCAGCAGCGGCGGCGGCCGTGTCGAACATGCCGAAGAAGCGCACCACCCGCCCACCGCGCAGCTCCCAGATGTGCACCCAGTTCGATTCGAACACACCGCCATCGGGCAACGCGCGCGTGCGTTCCCAGCCCAGCACGGCGACGTGGTCCGGCCCGGCCAGCAGGCGGCGCGGCTCGAAGGCCTCGATGCCGTCGGCAGCCAGCACCTGGCCGAACCAGCGCTGCACGTCGTCCTGGCCACGGGCCGTTCGCATGTAGGGCAGGCCCGAGCTGCCGTCGAAGGTCCACTCGATGTCGTCGGCCAGACAGGCGAGCACGCCGGCGATGTCGCCGCGTCCGAATGCAGCGTAGGCCGACGCCACGATGTCCAGGGGTTGTTGCATGGTCACTCTCCTCGGGTTGGCGGGCACCGATCAGGCAGCACCCAGGAATCGCGCGAGGCCGGTGTGGCCCGCGCGCATGACGGCGGCGTGGTTCCAGCGGAACCCCGGCGCGAGCAGGGGTGCCAGCAGGCGCATCCAGCGCTGCTCCAGGGTGACGCGCCAGACGTAGGTCACGTCGGTGAATCGGTCGTCACCGTCGAGCAGCCAGAGGCCCTCGCCGCGCAGTTGCCCGCTCGAGCGGGCGCGCAGCCGTTCCTGGCGCAGCACCTCGACCGCCTCGACCTCGATCACGAGGCGGTAGGGCAGCCGCGTCGCCCACTCGATGCGCCGCAGGCTGCCCAGTCCCTCGGCATCACCGGCGCGCAGCGTGCGCACCGAGCGCACGAAGGGCCACCAGCGCGGCCAGTCTTCCGGGTGCGTGAGCGCCTCCCAGACGCGTTCGCGCGGCGCGGCGATGCGCCAGTGGCTGACGAGATCGAAGTGCGTGGGGCTGGGCATGGTCGGCGCGCTCCGGAGGTGGGTTTCCGTTCGGCGATACGGCCGGATCCGGCGCGCGGATTCGCGGCGGCGGCCAAGGGCCTGCATGCCCCTGGCCGGTGCTCGGGTATGCATCCATACTCACGACGTCTCCGTAGCGCCCTCCATGGACACCGAGCACGACGCTGCCACGACCGCGACGCCGCGCCAGGCCCGCGCGATGCGCGAACGCCTGCTCGATCGCGTGGCCGATGCCGACGACAGCCACCTGACGGTGGCGGCCGGCGACGGCGACTGGCAGCCCTTCGTCGACGGCGTGCGCATCAAGGTGCTTCACGAGTGCGAGGGCGTGATGTCCTACCTGCTGCGCTTCGAGCCGGGCGCTCGCCTTCCGCCGCATCGCCATCCGCACGACGAGGAGTGCATCGTGCTCGAGGGCCGGTTGCGCGTCGGCACGCGACTCGAACTCGGGCCCGGCGGCTACCACCTGGCGCACCGTGGTGCGCTGCACGCCGGCATCGGCAGCCCGCAGGGCGCGACGGTCTTCCTGCGCGGTGCCGTGCCCGAGGCGCGCGACATCCTGGGCGCGGAGGCCGGATGACCCCGATGCCCGCGTCTCCCGGCGACGAGTTCCTCGACGCACCCGACGACCTGCCGTGCGACGCGGCCGGCGCCGACGCGGTCGCGACCGAAGCCAATGCACCCCGTGGTGCTGCGCTCGGCGCCGACGAGGCGCAACTGTGCGACTGGATCGACCGCATCGTCGAGCACGACGAGCGTGCCTTGGCCTCCCTCTACGACGCCACGCTCTCGCGCGTCTACGGGCTGGTGCTGCGCATCGTGCGGCGCGCCGCGCTGGCGGAGGAGGTGGTGGAAGACACCTACTTCCAGGTCTGGCGCCAGGCGGCCCGCTTCGACGCGCAGCGCGGCCGCGCCCTCACCTGGCTGCTCGGCATGGCGCGCTCGCGCGCGATCGATGCACTGCGCCGCGAGGCCCGCTTCCGCCACGACAGCCTGGACGACGACACCGGGCCGGAGCCGGCGGACCCGGCACCCGCCGGAGACGACCTGCTCGACGTCGCACGCGGCCATGCCGAGCTGCACCGCGCGCTGCTGCTGCTGCAGGCACAGCCGCGCCAGCTGGTGGCGCTGGCCTTCTTCCGCGGGCTCAGCCACGAGGAGATCGCGAGCGAGACGTCGCTGCCGCTGGGCACCGTGAAATCGCAGATTCGCCGCGCCCTGGCCACGCTGCGCACCCACATCGGCGAAGGCGCGCTGCACGGCGCGGCCTGCTGACCACAGACCATGAACGACGCCACCGACGATCCCGACTTCGAGGCCCTGCTCGGCGAACGCTTCTCGCGCGCCTGGGCTGCCATGCCACCGGGTGCCGCGGCACCACGGCAGCGGCTGCTGCAGCGCGCGGCGGCGTCGCGGCGAGCGGAGGCCGGCATGGTCACGGTGCGCCGGCGTCGTGCAGCGCCCGAGACGCCGGCCGAGGGCGTGCAGGTGCAGACGCTGTACCGCGCGCAACCGGGGGCCCTGCGTCCCGGCGAGCCGCGCCGGGCGTGCCTCATCGAGCTGGCCGCAGGTGCGAGGCTGGCCCCGGGCGTGCTGGGCGACGCCGCCGCATCGGGCGTGCTGCGGCGCGAGTGGCTGGTGCTGGAAGGCTGCGTCGCGCCCGTCGATGCGGGCGAGCCCCTGCTGTCGGTGCGCGACTATCACGTCACCCCCGCCGGGCAGGCCGGCCCGCACTGGCGGGCGCAGACGGCCACGCTGCTGTTCCTGCGCGAGTCGGAAGCGTCAGCCCGCGACGGCGAACTGCCGATCACGGTGCGCGACCGCGACGCCGGCTGGCCGGAGTTCGCCCCCGGCATCTGCCGCCGCGTGCTGTGGGCGCAGGACGGCCAGGCTGCGCTGCTGTACCGAGCGGACGCCGGAGCTGCCGTGCCACCCCACACGCACGGCCACGACGAGGAGTGCCTGATGGTCGAGGGCGAGCTCTTCCTCGACGACCAGCTGCTGCAGCGCGGTGACTACCAGCTGGCCCCGACCGGCAGTGGCCATCGCATCACGGCCACCGACACCGGCGTGGTGATCTATGCTCACGGCGACCTCGACCTGAGGTTCATCGCCTGAGCATCATCCTGGACCCGCAAGACGCCCATTCGCTCCGCCGCCTGCTCGACACCCGCCCGGTGGCCTCGCTCGCCACGCTGCACCGCGGCGAGCCGGCGGTGTCGATGGTGCCCTTCGTGCGCCGCGACGACGGTGCGCTGCTGATCCACGTCAGCGCGCTGGCCACGCACACCCGCGACCTGCAGGAGCATCCGCGCGTCAGCCTGATGGTGATGGCCGAGCCCGACGACGGCACGCCGCCGCAGGCACTGCCGCGCGTGACCTTGCAGGTCGCGGCGCGCATGCTGCCGCGCGAGGGCGACGAGTACGCGGCCGCGAAGGCGCTCTACCTCGCGCGCTTCCCCGACGCGGCGGTGACCTTCGAACTCGCCGATTTCGCCATCGTCGTGCTGCAGCCCGAATCGGCACGGCTGGTGGCCGGCTTCGGCCGCGCCTTCGCGCTGGTGGGCGAGAAGCTCGACCAGTGGCTGCGTTCGTGAGCGCGACGCTGCGCCTCGAGCCACTCGGCCGAGTGCTGCCGGTGGCCGAAGGCCAGAGCCTGCTCGAGGCCGCGCTTGCCGCGGGCATCCGGCTGCGCAGCTCGTGCCGCAACGGCACCTGCCGCGAGTGCATTGCCACGCTCGAAGCCGGCACGGTGCGCTACCGCGTCGAGTGGCCCGGACTCTCGCCCGACGAGCGCGCCGAGGGCCGCGTGCTGCCCTGCGTCGCGCTGCCCGAGGGCGACGTGGTGCTGCGTCAGCCGTTCCACGACGGCGCGGCGTCGGGCTCCAGCCCGTAGCGCGCGATCGCCGCGGCGCAGGGGGCCGCATCGACGCGCCCCTGCACACGCAGCGCCGTCAGCGCGGCCAGCACGATGTGGTGGCGGTCGACCTCGAAGAAGCGGCGCAGCGCCGCGCGCGTGTCGCTGCGGCCGAAGCCGTCGGTGCCGAGCACGGTGAAGGGCGCGTCGACATACGACGCGATCAGCTGCGGCCAGGCGCGCACGTAGTCGGTGGCGGCGATCACCGGCGCGTCGCCGGCGAGGGACTGTTGCACGTGGCTCGTGCGCGCCGGCTGCTCGGGATGCAGCCGGTTGAAGCGCTCCACGTCGCGCGCGTCCCGCGCCAGCTCGCTGAAGCTGGTGGCACTCCACACCTCGGCGGCGACGCCCCACTCGGACGCGAGCAGCTCGGCCGCGGCGATCACCTCGCGCAGGATCGTGCCCGAGCCGAGCAGGCGCACCGCGCCGCGGGCCGCTCCGTTCACCGGCGCATGCACCGCATACCGGTACAGGCCCTGGATCAGGTCCTTCTCCACGCCCGTCGGCAGCGAAGGCTGCGCGTAGTTCTCGTTCATCAGGGTGACGTAGTAGAAGACGTCCTCCTGGCGCTCCATCGTCTGGCGCATGCCGTGGTCGAGGATCACCGCGAACTCGCCCGCGAAGCAGGGGTCGTAGGCGCGGCAGTTGGGCACCGTGCTCGCCTGCAGCAGGCTCGCGCCGTCCTGGTGCTGCAGCCCTTCGCCGCCGAGCGTGGTGCGGCCGGCGGTGGCGCCGAGCAGGAAGCCGCGCGAGCGCTGGTCGGCCGCGGCCCAGATCAGGTCGCCGACGCGCTGGAAGCCGAACATCGAGTAGTAGATGTAGAACGGCAGCATCGCCTGGCCGTGCACCGAGTAGCTCGTGGCCGCGGCCGTCCAGCTGCTGATCGCGCCGGCCTCGCTGATGCCCTCCTCCAGGATCTGCCCGTCGGTGGCCTCGCGGTAGCTCAGCACCGAGCCGATGTCTTCCGGCTCGTAGGTCTGGCCATTGAACGAGTAGATGCCGACCTGCTTGAACAGGTTCGCCATGCCGAAGGTGCGCGCCTCGTCGGCGACGATGGGCACGATGCGCGCGCCGAGCTGCGCATCCTTCAGCAGCCCGGTGAGCATGCGCACGAAGGCCATCGTGGTGCTCATCTCCTTGCCGTCTGCATTCAGCGCGAACTCGGCGTAGCGCGCGATCGGCGGCACCGCCACCGGCGCGGCCGCGCTGCGCCGTGCCGGCACGACACCGCCAAGCGCGGCGCGGCGCTCGCGCAGGTAGCGCATCTCGGGGCTGTCGTCGGCAGGTCTGTAGAACGCGAGCGAGGCGGCCTGCTCGTCGGTCAGCGGCAGGTCGAAGCGGTTGCGGAAGGCGATCAGGTCCTCGCGCTCGAGCTTCTTCTGCTGGTGCGTGGTCATGCGGCCCTGGCCGGCCTCGCCCATGCCGTAGCCCTTCTTGGTCTGCGCGAGGATCACGGTGGGCTGGCCGCGTGTCTGGGCCGCCGCGTGGTAGGCGGCGAAGATCTTCACGAGGTCGTGGCCGCCGCGCTTGAGGCGGTCGATCTGCTCGTCGGTCAGGCCCTGCGCGAGCGCGGCGAGCGCCGGGTCCTGCCCGAAGAAGTGCTCGCGGTTGTAGCGGCCGTCCTTCGCGGCGAAGGTCTGGAACTGGCCGTCGACCGTGCGCGCGAAGGCGCGCTGCAGCGCGCCGGCGCTGTCGCGGGCGAACAAGCCGTCCCAGTCGGAGCCCCACACCAGCTTGATGACGCGCCAGCCGGCGCCGGAGAACAGCGTCTCGAGCTCGTCGATGATGCGGCCGTTGCCGCGCACCGGGCCATCGAGGCGCTGCAGGTTGCAGTTGACCACCCAGATCAGGTTGTCGAGCTTCTCGCGCGCGGCCAGCGTGAGCGCGCTCATGCTCTCGGGCTCGTCCATCTCGCCGTCGCCGAACACGCCCCAGACGCGCCGTGCCGAGGTGTCGAGCAGGCCGCGATGCTGCAGGTAGCGCATGAAGCGCGCCTGGTAGATCGAGCTGATCGGGCCGAGGCCCATGGAGCCGGTGGGGAACTGCCAGAAGTCGGGCATCAGCCACGGGTGCGGATAGCTCGACAACCCGCGGATGCCCTTCGCGCGCGCACGGATCTCCTGGCGGTAGTGCGCGAGGTCCTCCTCCGAGAGGCGCCCTTCGAGGAACGCTCGCGCGTACACACCGGGCGCCGAGTGCGGCTGGTAGAAGACCAGGTCGCCGCCGTCGCGACCCTCGCCGCCGCGGAAGAAGTGGTTGAAGCCGACCTCGAACAGGTCGGCCGCGCTCGCATAGCTGGCGATGTGGCCGCCGAGCTCGCCATGCGCCTGGTTGGCGCGCACCACCATCGCCAGGGCGTTCCAGCGCATCAGCGAGGCGAGGCGCTCCTCGATCGCGAGGTCGCCGGGGAACGCGGGCTGGCGCGCCGCCGGAATCGTGTTGACGTAGGGCGTGCCGTGCGCCGGCTGCCAGCCCACCGACGGATCACGTGCCGCCTGCGCGAGCAGGTCCATGATCTCGCGCACGCGCTGCGGGCCCGAGGCCTGCAGCAGCGAAGCGAGTGCGTCGCGCCACTCGGCACTCTCCTGCGGATCGCTGTCGTCGAAGGGGGCGGCCTGCGCGAGCTGGGGCGGGATGGACGGGTCGCTCATCGGGGTCTCCTGGTCGCCGCACTGTAGGCCGGCTGCCGCGGCATGGGGCACCGATCTCACTGGCGATCGCACAGTCTTTCAGCAGAGAATGCCGCAGATCCACCAGATCACGGCACGATGAACCTCGACGCCACCGACCTGCGCATCCTGCGCGAACTGCAGGCCGACGCCAGCCTCTCCAACGTGGAGCTGGCGCGGCGAGTCGGCCTCTCGCCCTCGCCCTGCCTCGCGCGCGTGAAGGCACTCGAGCGCGCGGGCGTGATCCGCCAGGTGGTGGCGCTGCTCGATGCCAAGCAACTCGGCCTGCACCTGAACGTGTTCATCTCGATCAGCCTGAAGCAGCAGACGCGCGCCGCGCTCGATGCCTTCGAGGCCAAGGTGTGCGCCCGCGACGAGGTGATGGAGTGTTACCTGATGACCGGCGATGCCGACTACCTGATCCGCGTCGCGGTGGCTGACATGGCCGCGCTGGAGCGCTTCATCCTGGAGCAGCTGACGCCGATGAAGGAGGTGGAGAAGATCCGCTCCAGCTTCGCGCTCAAGCAGGTGCGCTACAAGACCGCGCTGCCGCTGGCGCGCGCCTAGCTCGCGGCAGCGCGGAGTGCGACATTCGACACGGGCCGTGATGCGCCGGGGCTGCGGCCTCGCACCGCCACGGCCGAGAATCAGGGCTGACCCCGACCGCTCCACGCCGACGATGACGCTGCCGACCGCCGACCACCGACGCTGGCTTCAGGCCCTCGATGCCGCCCGCTTCGGCGCCTGGGATCTCGACCCGCGCCTCGAGCAGGTGCACTACTCGCCGCAATGGAAGGCCCACCTCGGCTTCCCGCGCATCGCCGCGGCGGACAGCACCTCGTTCTGGCGTTGCCGCGTTCACCCGGCCGACGTCGACACCATGATGCACTCGCTGCGCGCGCACCTCGACGGCCACGCCGACCACTACAGCGCCTGCTTTCGCCTGCGCAGCAACGGCTCGGGCTACCGCACCATGGTCTCGCGCGGACGCGTGATCGAGCGCGACGCCACCGGCGCGGCCACGCGCATGGTCGGCACCATGGTCGACCTGACGCCTCGCCCCGCGGCCACGGCCGGCCACGGCCTGGCGGCCGAGGACCCGCAGGCGGAGTCGGCGGCCTCCGTGCTCGGCCGCGCCCCGCTGCACCTGGCACTCGGGCTGGGCACGGGCACCTTGCTGCCGGAATCGCCGGCGCTGATCGACCGCGTGGCCGACCTGCTCGACCTCGCGCTGCGCGACGCCGGCGTCGCCGCCTAGTCCGACGAGACTTCGCTCAGGCGCGCAGCGGCAGCGCGGCGCCGATCGCCACGAAGATGCCGCCGCAGGCGCGGTTGAAGCGCTTGCCGCTGCGCTTCAGCCAGGGGCGGATGCGGTTCGCGGTGCTGGCGATGACGAACTCCGTCACCACCTCGATGCCGGCAAAGGTGCCGGCCATGATCGCGAACTGCAGCAGCAGGCTGCGCGCCGGATCGATGAACTGCGGCAGGAAGGCGGCGAAGAACAGGATGCCCTTGGGATTGGTCATCGCCGACAGCGCGCCCTGGCGGAACAGCGACCAGCCGCCGCGCGCGTCCTGCGCGGCCTGCAGTTCCACGCCGATGGCCGGCGCACGCCACACCTGGATGCCCAGCCACACGAGGTAGGCGCCGCCCAGCCACTTCAGCACCGTGAGCCAGACCAGCGAAGTCTGCAGCAGTGCGCCGATGCCGAACATCGACAGCGCGATCACTGCGATGAAGCCGAACGAGCCGCCGAAGATCGTCCACAGGGTCTTGCGACGGCCGTGCAGCGCACCGTGCGTCAGCGCGAGCAGCCCGTTCGGCCCGGGCGAGAGCGAGAGGCCGAGCGCCGCGGCGAAGTAGATCAGCCAGGTGTCGAACTGCATGCGAGGGTGCGGTCCAGCCAGGCATCGATGGCCTCGCGCTCGGGCGGCAGCAGCGTCGCGCCGCCGGTGAAGCGCTGCCACTCGCCGACGAGGTGGCGCGAGACGACGGTGAGGAAGGGAATGTCGCGCGAGAGGATCTCGAGCAGTTCGGCGGAGAAGCCGGCGCCTTCGGCCTCGAGCTTGCCGAAGCGGTTGCAGACCACGAGTTCCGGTGCCTCGTCGAGTGCCGTGCGCAGCACCGCGCTGGCGCGCGCGAAACCCTGCGGGTCGGCGCGGCAGGCCTGCGAATCGCGGCCGAGTGCCTGCGAGACGAGGTAGCCCTCGCGCGTGGCGATGTCGACGAGCACCATCTCGGCGAGGCAGTTGCCATCGGGCGTGGACGGTGCCATCAGCAGCCCGCGCACACGCCGGCCCTGGCGGCGCTGGGACTCGACCACTTCGGCCAGCAGGGCATCGACGTCCCGGCTTCCGTCGTGGTGGATGGCGGCGGCGCGCAGTTCTTCGCTCATGGTGCCGGGCACTATATCGCGGCGAACCGGGGCGGTGCCGCACTCGGACACTGCGCTGCATCAGGCACGCTTCATCTGCGCGGACGAAGATGGCCGGGCATGCCGATGCCGACCCCCACCTCGCCCGCCCGTGCCGCCCCCGCGTCGATGTCACGCCATGACACGGCCTGGCTGCTCGGCGGCCTGGCACTCTGGCTGCTCGCGACGCTCTGGGTTCGCCCGCTGATGCTGCCCGACGAGGGCCGCTACGTCGGCGTCGCCTACGCGATGCTGCACGGCGACGCGCTGGTGCCGCGCCTCCACGGCCTGCCCTACTTCCACAAGCCGCCGCTGATGTACTGGATCGACGCGGTCGCGATGGCGCTGTTCGGCGTGCACGAGGCGGCCGCGCGGCTCGCGCCCGCGATCGGCGCCTGGCTGATGGGCGCGGCGATCTTCCTCGACCTGCGCAGTCGGCTCGGGCTGCGCGAAGCCGCCATCGCGCTCGGCGTGCTGGCCACGACCCCGTTCTTCTTCATCGGCGGGCAGTTCGCCAACCTCGACATGCTGGTGGCCGGGCTGGTGACCGCGGCGATCGTGCTCGGCGCGCGCAGCGTCGAGGCGCCGGACGCGCGCAGTGCGCGGCGCGCCGCCATGGCGGCGTGGGCCTTCGCCGGGCTGGCGGTGCTCGCGAAAGGGCTCATCGGCATCGTGCTGCCGGGGCTGGTGCTGCTCCCATGGCTGCTGGCGCAGCGGCGTGCTCGCGCGGTGCTGCGCCTGCTGGACCCGCTCGCGCTCGGCGTGGCCGCACTGATCGTGCTGCCCTGGTTCACCGCGATGGCGCTGCGCTTCCCCGGCTTCCTCGACTACTTCTTCCTCGAGCAGCATGTGCGGCGCTATGCGCAGAGCGGCTTCAACAACGTGCAGCCGTTCTGGTTCTTCGCGCCGGTGATGCTGCTGCTGACGCTGCCGTGGAGCCCGTGGCTGATCGACTGGATGAGCGCCTCGCTGAGGCCGCACCTGCGCACGACGAACGCGCCTGACGCGCCGGTGGCGCTGTATGCGTGGTGGGTGGTGGCGGTGCTCGCCTTCTTCTCGCTGCCGCAGTCCAAGCTCGTCGGCTACGCGCTGCCGGCGCTCGGCCCGTTCGGGGCACTCGCGGGCCTGGCGGTCGCCCGCGGCCGCGCGTGGCGCTGGCTGCTGCCTGCGTCGGCGCTCGGCTGCGTCGCCGTGGTGGCCGGCATCGCGTGGCACGACGACGGCTCGGTGCGCGAACTCGCCCGCACGCTGCGCGCGCAGCGGCAGGCCGGCGAACGCGTGGTGCTGGTGGCCGACGCGCACTTCGACGTGCCCTTCTACGCGCGCCTCGACGACGCCCCGCTGGTGCTGCTCGACTGGGACGATCCGTCCATCGCGCACCGCGACGACTGGCGCAAGGAACTGCACGACGCCGCCCGTTTCGACCCGGCGGCCGCCGCGCGCGTGCTCGTGAAGCCTGCCGAACTCGCGCAGGCAGTGTGCGGGCAGCGCGCGGTGTGGTTCGTCGCGCCGGCCGCGTGGCAGCCGCCCGAGGCGATCGGCCCGGCGCGACAGGTGCACGTCAGCGCGCGTGCTTCCCTCTGGCAGGCCACCGCGCCGCGATCGGCCTGCCGATGACACGTCTGCCGCACTACGCGGCCGTCGGCGCCGTCGCGACGCTGGCGCACTACGCGCTGCTGGTGCTGCTGGTCGAGCGCTTCGGCTGGGCCGGCTGGGCCGCGTCGGGCATGGGCGCGGTCGTGGGCGCGCAGGTGGCCTACGTGGGCAACCGGCTGATGACCTTCGCGCACTGCGGGCCGGTGCGGCGCAGCTGGCCGCGCTTCCAGGCCACCGCGCTGCTCGGCGCGCTGCTGGGCATGGGGGTGGTGGCGGCCACGCAGGCGCTCGGCGGGCACTACCTCGTCGGCCAGGCCGCGGCCACGCTGCTTGCGCTGCTGCTGACCTACGCGATCAACCGGCGCTGGACGTTCGCTGCCACGTCGAACCGAGGCTGACGCCGGCGGCGCGCAGGTCGTCCTGGAAGCCGTCGCTGCGCAGGTAGGCCGCCTCGCGCACGCGCGCGGCGCCGATCGGGTCGCCGGGCTCGCCGGTGCGGGCCGGGTGGCAGAACAGCAGCCCGCCCTGCGCCGGGACGGCGCGCAGCCAGGCCTGCACGCGGGCGCGGTAGTCGGCACGGCGGAAGTCGTAGGCGCCCAGCAGCACGCTGTTGTGCCGCACGCCGTGCGAGCGCATCGTGCGTTCGAGCGCACGCCCGCCGCTGAGGGCGATCACCGCTCGCTTGACACCACTGTCCGGCCCCGGCAGGTGCGCCGTGTTGCGCACCGCCACCGGATGCGGCGCACCGGCCACGCCCGCCAGCACGATGTCGCGCACGCCGGGCAGGTGGTGCACATGCTGGTGGCCGTCGACGAAGTCCGGCACGCGGCCGGTGGCGCGCACGAAGGCGTCCCACTGCGCACGCCACTCCTGCGCGATGGCCGGCAGCGGCAGCCGCCACAGCAGGGCATCGCGCAGCAGGCGCGGCACTGCGGGCAGCTCGGTCCACACCGCGCGCAAGGCCGGCGAAAGCGGCGTGCCTTCGGTGAGGTTGAAGTGCAGCCCGCGCTCGACCTCGGCGGGCAGCCGCTGCAGGCGCTCGGCCTCGCGCGGCCACAGCGGCCCGTTGACGAGGCAGGAGGTCGCCGTCAGCCGGCCCGCCTGCGCCAGCTCGGCGACGGCCTCGCCGATGCCGGGCGCGAGCCCGAAGTCGTCGGCGCAGACGGCCAGCCGGCGTTCGGCCAGCATCGGCTCAGGCGGCGTGCGGCGGCGCCACCTGCACCACGCGGGCCGGCGCCACGGCGGCATCGATGAGCGACTGGCCCTGCTCCTGGGCCACGAGGTAGACGGGCCGCTGCTTGACCTCGTCGAAGATGCGGCCGATGTACTCGCCGAGGATGCCGATCGACAGCAGTTGCACGCCACTGAAGAACATCAGCCCGGCCACCAGCGTGGCCCAGCCGGGCACCGGATGTCCGGACACGAAATGGTCGATCACGACCCAGCTGCCGTACCCGAAGGCGAGCAACGCGATCGCCGCGCCGACGCCGCTCCACAGCCGCAGCGGGAAATTGCTGAAGGCGGTGATGCCGGTGAAGGCCAGCTTCGCCAGGCGCCGCAGCGAGAAGCTGCTGCGGCCGGCGCGGCGTGTGTCGGGCATGTAGCGCAGGGTGCGCGTCTCGAAGCCGACCCAGGCGTACAAGCCCTTCATGAAGCGGTTGCGCTCGGGCAGCGCGTTCAGCGCCTCGACCACGCGCCGGTCCATCAGCCGGAAGTCCCCGGCGTCGGCCGGGATCGGCACCGGCGAGCCGGCGTTGACGAGGCGGTAGAAGGCGCGCGTGCCCAGCCGCTTGGCGAGTGATTCGTCGTCGCGCTCGGCGCGCACTGCGCAGACCATGTCGGCGCCGTCGCGCCAGGCTTCCAGCATCTCGGGCAGCAGGCGCACCGGGTGCTGCCCGTCGGCATCCATCAGCACCACCACCTCGCCGAGCGCACGGTCGAGCCCGGCCGTGAGCGCAGCCTCCTTGCCGAAGTTGCGCGACAGCCGGACCATGCGGATGCCCGGGACGCGGCTGAGCCGCTCGGCCAGCGCGGACGTGCCGTCGCGGCTGCCGTCATCGACGACGATCAGTTCCCAGCGCTCGGTCAGTTCGGCCAGCGCCGTGCGCAGTTCGTCCAGCACGCTGCCCAGGCTGCCGGCTTCGTTGTAGGCGGGCAGCACGACGCTGATCGACGGGCGGCCGCGGCGCGGCGACGCGGGCCGGGCAGCGGAGGACGGGAGGAGGTCCATGCCGGCCACTGTGGGGCGGGCCGATTAGCGCTGCCTGAAGCTGGGGTGACGCGTCAAATTGCCGCTCCGGGCCGCTCTGGCCCGTTCGGGCAGGCTCAGTTCCGTGCCAGAGTGGCCGATAGCAAGGATCACCGGCGGCACCTGATCGCCGGACTTCGACCTGCCCGAGAAGGAACCGCCATGCCCGCCGATCTTGAGACCTTGACCTGGGTGGGAGCCCTGCTGGTCGCGCTCGTCGCGGTGGCCGGGCTGCTGTGGTCCCGCCGGCGCCGCGGCGCCGACACCGCGGGCAGCACGAAGCCGGCCGCCACGGTCGCCGCGGGTGAGGATGCGCTGACCGGCCTGCCCACGCGCGAGCGCTTCGAGCTGCTGCTGCAGGACCGTTCGATGCTGGTCGAGAAATCCGGTCGCGACGCCTGCCTGCTGGTGATCGGCGTCGACGACCTGCGCCTGCTGCGCGACGACGCCGGCGCGCCCTGGGCCGAGCGTGCCGTGGCCGCCGCTGCCGCGCGCCTGCGCGCCGAGGTCGGCGCGAGCACGCCGCTGGCGCGGCTGGACACCGATGCCTTCGGCGTGTGGCTGGACGCCCCGCGCGAGGCCGGCGAGAAGCTCGCGCAGCGCCTGCTGCAGGCCTTCGACGCGCCGCTGGCGGTGGACGATCGTGCACTCTCGCTGCCGCTGTCGATCGGCCTCGCGATGGCGCCGGAACATGGCACCGGGCCGCGACTGATCGGCCGGGCCGCGGCGGCGATGCTCGCGGTGCGGCGCGGCGGCGGCCACGCCCATGCGGTGTTCGACGCCCGCATCGACGCCACCCACAACGAGGAACTGCTGATCGCGCGCGAGCTCCAGCATGCGGTCGTCAAGCGCCAGCTCGAACTGTTCTTCCAGCCGCGCATCGACGCGAGCACGCTGCAGGTCTGCGCCGTCGAGGCGCTGCTGCGCTGGCGCCACCCCACGCTCGGGCTGGTGAGCCCGGCGCGCTTCATCCCGGTGGCCGAGCGCCACGGACTGATCGAGACGATCGGCGGCTGGGCGCTCGACGCCGCACTGCGCCAGGCGGCCGCGTGGCGCGCGGCCGGCGTGAAGCTGCGCGTGGCGGTGAACGTCTCCGGTGTGCAGTTCCGCCAGGACGATTTCGCGAGCCGCCTCGAGCGCGGCCTGAAGTCGCACGGCGTGCCGGCCGAGGCGCTGCTGTGCGAGCTGTCGCAAGCGGTGGCCATGGAGAACACCGAGGCCACGCGCAAGGCCTTCGCGCGACTGGGCAAGCTGGGCGTGGAGGTGTCGATCGACGACTTCGCCGCCGGCGCGGCCGGGCTCGCGGCGCTGTCGCACCAGCCGGTGCGCGAGCTGCAGATCGACCGCGCCACCGTGGCCGCGCTGCCGCGCAGCCACGACGCGCGCACCATGGTCGAGAGCGCGGTGCAGGCGGCCAGCGAGCTCGGCCTGCGCGTGGTGGCCGAAGGCATCGAGACGCCGGCGCAGCGCGACGCCGCGGTGCGCCTCGGCTGCCACCAGCTGCAGGGCTACCTGATCGCGCGGCCGATGAGCGCGCGCGCCATCGTGATGTGGGCGGCCGACGCCGCTGCCACGTTGTCGCAGACCTTCCCGAACAGCTTCAAGGACACGATGCCGATGGTGGCGCCTTCCGCCGCCACCGAGTTCGCGGCCACGCGCATCTCGCTGCAGCGCTGAGCCGCGCAGCCCCGCGCGCCGTTCAGCCGGCGCGCTCGTCGTTGGCCGCCCTTGCCGGCCATCCCGCCGCGCCGAGCACGCTGGCCGTGTGCTGGCCGAGCCGCGGCGCCGGCGTGCGCAACCGCCCCGGCGTGTTGCCGAGCCTGGGCACGATGCCCGGCACCTTCAGCGCGCGGCCGTCGACGTCGTGCGTGGTCACGATCATCTCGCGTGCCTGGTACTGCGGGTCAGCCGCGATATCGGCCACGGTGTAGATGCGCCCGGCCGGCACCGCCGCCGCGTCGAGCGCGGCCAGCGCCTGGTCGATCGGCCGCTGCACCGTCCAGGCCTCGATCGCCGCATCGATCTCGGCCACGCGCGCGACGCGGCCGTCGTTGCGCGCGAGGCCGGGGTCGTCGGCCAGCTCCGGCCGGCCGATCGCGCGCATCAGGCGCTTGAAGATGCCGTCGCCGTTGCCGCCGATCAGCACGTAGGCGCCGTCGCCGCAGCGGTAGGCGTTGCTCGGCGCGATGCCGGGCAGCGCGGAGCCGGCCGCACCGCGCACCGCGGCGAAGGCGTCGTACTCCGGCAGCAGGCTCTCCATCACGTTGAACACGCTCTCGTAGAGCGCCACGTCCACCACCTGGCCCTGCCCGCCGTTCACCTCGCGGTGGCGCAGCGCCAGCAGCACCCCGATCACGCCGTGCAGCGCGGCCAGCGTGTCGCCGATCGACACGCCGCAGCGCACCGGCACGCGCCCAGGCTCGCCAGTGAGGTGGCGCAGCCCGCCCATCGCCTCGCCGAGCACGCCGAAGCCGGGCTTGTCGCGGTAGGGCCCGGTCTGGCCGTAGCCCGAGACGCGCAGCATCACGAGCTTCGGGTTCAGCGCGTGCAGCGCCTCCCAGCCCAGGCCCCAGCCTTCCATCGTGCCGGGCTTGAAGTTCTCGATCAGCACGTCGGCCTCGGCCGCGAGTGCGCGCACCGCCTGCTGGCCCTCGGCACTGCGCAGGTCGAGCGCCACCGAACGCTTGTTGCGCGACTGCACCTCCCACCACACCGAGGTGCCCTCGCGCAGCAGCCGCCAGCTGCGAAGCGGATCGCCGCCCTCGACCGGCTCGATCTTGATCACGTCGGCGCCGAAGTCGGCCAGCGTCTTGCCGGCGAACGGGCCGGCGATCAGCTGGCCGAGTTCGAGCACCTTCAGTCCTGCGAGCGCATCCATCCGGTTCCTCCCACGAGGGTTCGATTGTCGGCCGCGCGCCGCTCAGCGCAGCACACTCGGCAGACGCTGCGGGCCGCTGCCGAGCGCGGCGCAGTCGTCGCCGGGGTTGTAGAGCGCGCAGGCGCGCAGCGACAGGCAGCCGCAGCCGATGCAGCCGTCGAGCCGGTCGCGCAGTGCCTGCAGCGCAGCGATGCGGGCATCGAGCCGCTCGCGCCAGCGGGCCGAGAGGCGCGCCCAGTCGGCCTTGGTGGGCGTGCGTGCCTCGGGCAGCGAGGCCAGCGCCTCGCCGATCTCCGCCAGGCCCACGCCGAGCTGCTGCGCCGCGCGGATGAAGGCGACGCGGCGCAGCTCGGCGCGCGCATAGCGGCGCTGGTTGCCGCCGCTGCGCTGCGCGCGGATCAGCCCGCGCGACTCGTAGTAGTGCAGCGCCGAGACCGCCACGCCGGCGCGCTGCGCCAGCTCGCCGACGCCGAGCAGGGAATTCTTCGTCGCCATCGCTTGACCTCAAGTGGACTCGAGGTCTTATTCTGCGCGCCATGACGACCACCACGCTGCCGGCCGCCGCCGATGAACCCCTGTTCGCGCCCGGGCGGCGCGCCGCCGTGGCCGGCGCGGTGACGCTGGTCTCGCTGCTGGCCTTCGAGGCGATGGCGGTGGCCGCGGCGATGCCTGCGGTGGCCGAGGCGCTCGGCGGCGACGCGCTCTATGCGCTCGCCTTCGGCGGCCTGCTCGCGGCCTCGGTGGTCGGCATGGTGGCCGCGGGCCAGCTGTGCGACCGTCGCGGCGCGCGGCCGGCCAGCGCGATCGGCCTGGTGGTGTTCACCGCCGGGCTGCTGGTGGCGGGCGTGGCCGGCAGCATGGCGATGGTGGCCGCGGGCCGCGTGCTGCAAGGGCTGGGCAGCGGCATGCTGGGCGTGGCGCTCTACGTGGGCAGCGGGCAGATCGTGCCGAAGGCGCTGCACCCGCGGCTGTTCGCGGCCTTCGCCGCGGCGTGGGTGGTGCCGGGCCTGGTGGGGCCGCCGCTGGCCGCGCTGCTGGTGGATCAGCTCGGCTGGCGCTCGGTGTTCCTCGTCGTCGCGCTCGCGGTGCCCATGGCGGCCGCGCTGCTGCTGCCGGCACTGCCGGCCGCGCGAACCGAGGCCACTTCGGCCGCGAGCGCTCCTGCGCCACGTGCACTGGCCTGGGCCGCGCTGGCCGCGATCGGCGCACTGGTGCTGAACGCCGCCGGCGGCCTCGCATCGCTGCCGGCCGCGCTCGCGACGCTCGTCGCCGGCGTCGTGATCGCGGTGCTGGCCGCGCGCCCGCTGCTGCCGACGGGCAGCCTGCGGGCGGCCCGCGGCTTGCCGGCCGTGATCGCGCTGCGCGGCCTGCTCGCCTCCGGCTTCGGCACCGCCGAGGCCTTCGTGCCGCTGTACCTGAACCGCGCGCAGGGCTGGAGCCTCACCGAGGCCGGCTTCGCGCTCAGCACCGGCGCCGTGTTCTGGAGCTTGGGCAGCGCGCTGCAGGCTCGGCTGACGGCCGACGCCACGCGGCGCCGTGGGCTCATGGCGGGGCTCGCCGGCGTGGCGGCGGGCATCGCGATCGCCACCTTGCCGGTGGCGCTGCCGGTGCCGGCGCTCACGGTGGTGCTCGGCTGGGCGCTCGCCGGCTTCGGCATCGGCCTGTCGTTCCCGATGCTCTCGGTGCTGACGCTGCAACTCTCGCCAGTGGAACAGCAGGGCCGCAATGCCTCGGCGCTGCAGCTGAGCGATGCGCTCACGAGCAGCGCGGCGCTCGCGCTGGCCGGCGCGCTGTTCGCGCACGGCGGCGGCTTCCTCGCGGTGATGGCGCTGGCGGTGGCGCTGCCGGCGCTGGCGGCGCTGCTGGCGCGGCGGCCGTTCGCGGCGGCCGCGGCCTAGACTGCGCGGCGCCGCGCCGTGACCTCGATCTCGATGCGCATGCGCTCGTCGAGCAGGCCGGCGCAGATCATCGTCGCGGCCGGGCGCACCGGGCCCATGAACGTTGCGAGCACCGGCATCGCGGCGTGGAAGTCCTCCCGCGCCGGCACGATGTAGTGCACGCGCACCACGTCGGCGAGCGTCGCGCCGGCTTCGCCGAGCGCCTTCTCGATGTTGCGGAAGCACTGCTCGGCCTGCGCCGCGGCGCCGTCGGGAATGCTCATCGTCGCGTAGTCGAAGCCGGTGGTGCCGGAGACGAAGATCCAGTCGCCGTCGACCACCGCGCGGCTGTAGCCGATCTCGGCCTCGTAGGGCGAACCGGAGCTGATCAGGCGTCGGGTCATGTCGGTCCGCTCTCGTTCACGCCGGCACGTCGCCGAGCACCACGCCTTCGTAGGCATGCAGTGCCGGCAGGCCACCGGTGTGCAGGAACAGCACGCGCTCGCCGGCGCCGATCTCGCCGCGCCGCGCCAGGCCGATCAGGCCGGCCATGACCTTGCCGGTGTAGACCGGGTCGAGCAGCAGGCCCTCGGTGCGCGCGGCGAGCTGCACCGCTTCCACCATCGCGGCGTTGGGCACCGAGTACTTCGGCTGCCAGAAGCCGCCGACGCATTGCACGGCCTCGGCGGGCACCTTGAAGCCGAGGCCGAGCAGGTCGACCACCGCCTGTGCCTCCTTCAGCACCAACGGCGCCTGCTGCTCGGGGTCGCGGCTCACGCCGATGCCGGTGATCGGGATGCGGATGTGGTTGCCGAGGAAGCCCGCCACCAGGCCGCCGTGCGTGCCCGAGCTGCCCGAGCCGACCACCACGCGGTCGAAGCGCAGGCCCTGCTCGAAGAACTGCTGCTGCAGCTCCTGCGCGCAGGCCACGTAGCCCAGGCCGCCGAGCGCGTTGGAGCCGCCGCCCGGGATGACATAGCCCTTGCGGTTCGCGATCTTCAGCCCGTCGGCCACCTGCGCCATCGCGGTCGCCATGTCGGTGCCGGCCGGCACGACGCTGATCGACTCCACGCCCATCAGGCGGAACATGAAGTGGTTGCCGGTGCCCTTCGGGTCGAAGCTGTGCGGCACACGCTCCTCGATGACGAAGCGGCACTCGAGCCCCTCCTTCACCGCCGCGGCCAGCGTGATGCGGCAGTGGTTGCTCTGCGGCGCGCCGCAGGTGATCAGCGTGTCGGCGCCCTGCGCGAGCGCGTCGGCGACGAGGAATTCGAGCTTGCGCGTCTTGTTGCCGCCCGGGAAAAGGCCGAGCATGTCGTCGCGCTTGACCCAGAGTTCGGGGCCGCGCCCGCCGGGGCAGCTGGCCGCCAGCGCCGCCGACAGGTGCGGCAGCGGCTCGATCGGCGTGGCGTAGGGGGTGTAGCGGCGGCGGGGGAAGCGGGAGAGGTCCATGGGCAGTCGATCCGGGTCGTCGAGGCCCCGATGATCCCAGACTGCGGCTAGAGTGGCCGCACGATGCTGTTCGACCCCGCCCGCCACGAGCCCCTGGACGCGCCGGACTGGAACGAGGCCGCCGCGCGCGAGGCGATCGACTGGATCGTCGGCGACGCGATCGCCTCCTTCACCCCGGGGCGCTACTGGCCCGCGCATCCGCGCGACGCCGAGCCCGGCGACGACACCACCGTGCCGTCCACCTCGCTCTACTACGGCGCCGCCGGCATGGCCTGGGCATTGCGCTACCTGAACGACGTGGGGGCGACGCCGCGGCGTTTCTCGCTCGACCTCGAGCGGCTGCGCGACGACAACCGTTCCTGGCTGCGGGCGGGCGGCAGCGACGACGACGGCAGCTACCTGATGGGCGAGCTGCCGATCGCGCTGATGGCCTGGGCCGACGCGCCCGGCGCCGCACACGAGGCTCGGCTGGCGGAGCTCATCGAGGCCACACGCGACCACCCGGCGCGCGAGCTGATGTGGGGGTCGCCGGGTGCGCTGCTGGCCTCGTCGTTCCTGCACGAGGCCAGCGGCGACGCGCGCTGGCGCGAGACGTTCCGCGCGATCGCCCGCCGGCTGGAGGCCGCTCTGGAGTGGTCTGCCGAGCACGGCTGCTACCACTGGACCCAGGATCTGTACGGCCACCACTGCCGCTACCTCGACGCGGTGCACGGCTTCGTGGCCACGGCGAGCGTGCTGATTCGCGGCCGGCACCTGCTGGACGCCGACGCCTGGACGCGCTGGCAGGCGCGCATCGTGCGGCTCGTCGCGGCGAGCGCCACGCACGAGGACGGGTGGGTGAACTGGCGTCCCGAGCTGAGCGCACCGGCGCAGCGTCCGATCCGCTGGCTGATGCAGTACTGCCACGGCGCCCCCGGCTTCGTGGTGTGCCTCGCGCAGCTGCCCACGCGCGAGCTCGACGGACTGCTGCTCCGCGCCGGCGAGACGGTGTGGCACGCCGGGCCGCTCGCCAAGGGCGCCAACCTGTGCCACGGCACGGCAGGCAACGGCTACGCCTTCCTGGTGCTGCACGCGCGCAGCGGCGATACACGCTGGCTCGAGCGCGCCCGCGCCTTCGCGATGCACGCGATCGGCCAGGCGCGCGCGGAGGCGCAGCGCGTCGGCCACCTGCGGCACTCGCTGTGGACCGGGGACGTGGGCCTGGCGATCTACCTGTGGGACTGCCTGCGCGGCCGCGCCGCGTTCCCGACGCTGGACGTGTTCTTCGGCGCACCGCGGCGCAGCGCCTAGGCGGCGATCTTCACCGGCTCGTCGGCCACCGCGCCGCCGAGCCGGAAGCAAAGCTCGGCGCCGCGCTCGGCGCGCGCCACGGCCCAGATGCGGCCGCCCATCGCCTCGATGGCGCGGCGTGCGATCGACAGCCCCAGGCCATGGCCCGGGCGCTGCACGCCCGGCGCGCGGAAGAAGGGCTCGAACAGGCGAGGCGCGAGCTCGGCCGGAAAGCCGCAGCCGTTGTCGCGGACGCAGACCACGACGTCGCGCCCTTCCTGCGAGGCATTCACTTCGATGCGCGGCTCGTCGACCTCGCTGGAGAACTTCACCGCGTTGCCGATCAGGTTGACCAGCGCGGTGCGCAGCAGCACCGGATCGGCCATCACGGCGCCGGGCATCGGGCTGCAGCTCAGCACCGCCGCGCAGGCCTGCGGGAAGGCGAGCCGCACTTCGTCGATCGCCGCCTCGACCACCTCGCCCAGGGCCACCGGCACGCGCTGCGCCGGCGCGTCGCCCATGCGCGCGAGCTCGAGCATCGCGTTGACCATCTTCACCGAGGCATCGCACTGTTCGGCGATCAGCGGCAGCGCGCGCGTGGCCAGCGCCGGGTCGCCGCGGCCCATCGCCTCGGCGGCGGTGCGCGCCAGCTGCGACATGCCGCCCAGCGGGCCGCGCAGGTCGTGCGAGACGCCGCGGTTGAACGACTCCAGGCCACCGATCAGCTCGTGCAGGTGCGCGGTGCGCTCGCCGACGCGCGCCTCGAGGCGCTGGTTGGCGTCGCGCAGCTGGGCCTCGGCCTCGGTGCGGCGGGCGATCTCCGCGGCCAGCGCGCGGTGACGGCGCAGCAGGCTGACCGTCAGCGCCAGCATGCCGAAGGCGATCACCGCCACGCCGGTGTAGTAGCGCAGGTGGTCGGGGTCGACGCCCGCGGTGGCCAGCGCGAAGGGCATCACCGGCAGCGTCAGCAGCGCGAGGCCCAGCAGCGCATGCGCGTTGCCGGGCTCCTGGCGCGCGCGGTCGAAGGCGAGCGCTGCCACGCCCAGGTAGGGCAGCAGTCCGGTGACGTGGAACAGCCGGTGCGACAGCGTGCCGCCCAGTCCGATCCAGGCCAGGCTGGCGAGCGCCGGCACGCAGCAGGCGACCACGAAGCGGCGCATCCACCCCGCCGGCCAGCCGAGGTACAGGGCCACGCCGAGCGTGCGCAGCAGGATGGCCGCGCCGACGCCCAGCGACGAAGCCCGCTCGGGCAGGGTGTCGATGTCGGCACCGGTGTTCGGCGCGAGGTCGCTGAGCGCGTACCAGAGCGAGGCGACGGCGAAACCGATCGACAGCAGCCAGGTGCCCGGCTCCCGCGAGCGCAGCCAGACGGCGGCGAACATGATCGCCAGACCGGCCATCACCAGCGCTTCGACGACGACGATGCTCAATGCGGTTGTCCGGCAGGAGTCGGGCATCGATCGTAGTCCTGCGGGCCCGGGTGTCGAGACCGGACGCCATCGAGCGGACCGGCTCGGCCAAATCGATCACGCACACCGGCGCGCGGGTTAACCCGCGGCCGCGGCCGGCTACGATGAACCGGACGCTGCGACTCCCACGCCATGGCCCCATCCGACCCGACCGCGCTGAGCGCCCTCGAACTCTCCCGCGCCATCCGGGCCCGCGAGCTGTCGTGCCGCGAGGTGATGCAGGCCTTCCTGGCGCGCATCCACCGGCTGAACCCGGTGTTCAACGCGATCGTCAACCTCGCCCCCGAGGAGGTGCTGCTGCGCGAGGCCGACGCGGCCGATGCCGAACTCGCGCGCGGCCACTGGCGCGGCTGGATGCACGGCCTGCCGCAGGCCATCAAGGACACCGGGCAGGCCGTGGGCTTCCCGACCACCTTCGGCTGCGCGCTGCTGAAGGACATGACGGCGCGGGAGGACAGCCTCTACGTCGCGCGCATGAAGGCGGCCGGCTGCATCGTGATCGGCAAGACCAACATGCCGGAGTTCGGGCTGGGCTCGCACACCTACAACACGCTGTTCGGCGCCACGCCGAACGCCTGGGACACGCGGCTGAGCGCCGGCGGCAGCAGCGGCGGCGCGGCGGTGGCGATCGCGCAGCGCCTGCTGCCGGTGGCCGACGGCTCCGACTTCATGGGCTCGCTGCGCAATCCGGCCGGCTGGAACCACCTCTTCGGCCTGCGCCCCAGCCAGGGCCGCGTGCCGGGCTGGCCGCGGCCCGACCTGTTCGTCGCGCAGCTCGGCACCGACGGCCCGATGGCACGCACGGCCGCCGACCTTGCCGCGCTGCTGCGCACGCAGGCCGGCCCCGATCCGCGCGTGCCGCTCTCGCTGGCCGAGCCGCTCGAGCCCGCCGCTGCCGTGCCGACGCTGGCCGGCCTGCGCATCGGCTGGCTGGGCGATCTCGGCGGCCACCTCGCCCTCGAGCCCGGCATCCTCGCGGTGTGCGAGGCGGCGCTCGCAACCATGGCCGCGGCCGGCGCGCACGTCGAGCCGCTCGCACCGGGCTTCTCGCCGGCGGCGGTATGGGAGGCCTGGCTGGTGTGGCGGCGGGCGCTGGTGGCGCCAGGCGTCGCCGCCGCGCTCGCGCTGCCCGGTGCGCGCGAGCGCATCAAGCCCGAGGCGCTGTGGGAGCACGACCAGGCGCAGGGTCTGGGCGTCGGCGAGTTCATGCGCGCCAGTGCGCTGCGCAGCAGCTTCCACGCGCAGATGCTGCGGCACTTCGAGCGATTCGACCTGCTCGCGCTGCCGGTGGCGCAGGTGTGGCCCTTCGAGCTTGCACAGACCTGGCCGCGCGAGATCGCCGGCCGCACGATGGACACCTACCATCGCTGGATGGAGACGACGCTGTACGCCACCTTTGCCGGCGCGCCGGCGCTCAGCCTGCCGGCCGGCTTCGATGCCACGGACCGCCTGCCGATGGGACTGCAGCTGATCGCCGCGCCGCGTGCCGATGCACGGCTGCTCGACGTGGCCGCAGCCTGGGAGGCGCTGCAGCCCCAGCTGATGGCACGGCGAGCGCCGGAGCCCCGCTCACCTAACGCCTGAAGCGCCTCGCCGGGTCTGGCCGATCAGTGCTTGTGCGCCGGCGGGTGCTGGCCGTTCCCGTCCATGCGCAGGAAGCCATCGAAGCTCGCGAACTTCGCGCGCTGCGCCGCGCTCAGCTTCGCCTCGGCACTCGCGAGCGCGGAGGCGATCGACTTCGCATCGGCGGCCTTCACGCCGGACTCCTGCAGCACCTTCGCGTCCTTCAGCGCATCGCCGGCGCAGATGGCGATCTGCCAGCCCTGGCCATGGCGGAACAGCAGTGCGCGGCCACCGCGCTCGCCCTGGGCCCAGCTGGCCACGGCCGCGTCGCCGGACACGACCACAGGCTCGACGGACAGGCGTGCCTCGGGCTTGTCGAACTGCGCCATCAGCACATGGCGCACGGCCATGGCGTCGGCCCCGGCATCGGCCGCCATCGAGGCAGCGGCGCCGGCGAACAGGGTGGCCGCCACCGCGAGCCGGATGAAGAAGGTGCGAAGGGTCATGTCAAGTCTCCTGCAGCAAGAGGGTCGAGAGGTCGAAGAAGAGAGTTCGGACGCAGTGCGTCATGGCACGGGGCACGGTTCCATGCGCTGGGCCGGCAGGCTCGACGACATGCCCTGCGGCAGCACCAGCTCGTTAAGGGCGCGCGTCGAGAGGCGCGCCGCGCGCGGCCGGTGCGTGACCAGCACGTCGAGCTGGCGCATGCGGCCGAGCACCCGGCAGATCGCCTCGGGCGAGGCATCGAGCAGGTCGGCGAGGCGGCGCAGCGACGGCAGCTCGACTTCGGCGTCGTCGGCACCGGCGTTCTCGCCGAGCAGCAGCAGCATCTGGCGCACCCGGTCGGCGACCAGGCCGGTGCGCAGCCGCAGGATCTCGCGCCCCTGCCGGCGCGATTGCGCGTAGGCCTGCCGCAGCAGCTCGGGTTGGAACCGCAGGTCGGCGCATGCCAGCGGCTCGACCTCGACGGCGGTCACGGCACAGGCGCGCAAGGCCACCGGTTCGCCGGCGAGCGACTCGACGCCGATCAGGTCGCCCGGCACGGCGAGGAAGTGCGTGCGCTCGCCGTCGCCCTCATCGCGCGTGCTGATCGCCATCAGCCCCCGCCGCACCCGCCACAGAGGGTGGTGGCCGGTGTCGTCGAGCAAGGCTCCGGCGCGCAGGCTGCGCAGGCCGGAGGAAGGGTCATCGTGCCGCGGCGTGTCGCGCGGCTCGCAGTCGATCGTCTTCAAGGAAGTCTCCCGAGCGTCGGGACGGGCCCGACGGAACACGAAGCCCGGCGCGCGCCCGAAGGGCGGCACGTCGGCCGGTGGTCACACGGTCAGGAGACGAGCGGCGGGGCGCGCGGCTGCGCGCTCACCCACGCAGGCAGCGTGCGCGGGGCGGCCAGGAAGGCGAGGGGAAACTCGTCCGTCGGCGCGAGGACGAGCGGGAGCTGGGGCGGCACCGGCGGAACGGCCAGCGCCGGCAGTTGCAGCGAGCAGTAGGGGCAGTGCTCGAGCGCGTGCGCGGGGTCCGTCTGGCCGGCATCGCCGCCGTCGTCCACCTGCACCCACTTGGAGCCCTGCACCGTGCAGACTTCCACCCAGCTGGAACCCATCGCATGGGAAATCGCCGGCGCGAGCGCCGCCAGCAGGACGGCCAGGGCGGCGATCCAGGTGGCGAGGCGTCGTGAGGCGAGCGAGCGCATGGGCAGGCATTCTAGAGGCCACGCTGGCCGAGGCCCGACACCCGGATCGATGGAGGAGAGACCCTGCCTCCGATCCCGCCCGCTCGCCAGCGGGGCCAAGCGAAGCCCGGCACACTGGGCGCATGCTCGCCTTCGGCTTCGACCATTCCTACGCCCGCGACCTGCCCGGCGCCTCCGTCGCCTGGAAGCCCGCCCCCGTGCCGGCGCCGCGCCTGCTGTTCCTGAACGAGTCGCTGGCCGCTGAGCTCGGCCTCGACGTGGCAGCGCTGCGCGCGGCCGACGCGGCCGCGCTGTTCGCGGGCAACGCGTTGCCGGACGATGCGCAGCCCGTGGCGCAGGCCTATGCGGGGCATCAGTTCGGCGGCTTCTCGCCGCAGCTGGGCGACGGCCGCGCACTGCTGCTCGGCGAGCTGATCGACACACGCGGGCAGCGCCGCGACGTCGCGTTCAAGGGCTCGGGGCGGACGCCCTTCTCGCGCGGCGGCGACGGCAAGGCCGCGGTCGCGCCGATGCTGCGCGAGGTGCTGATCGGCGAAGCGATGCACGCGCTGGGCATCCCGACGACGCGCGCGCTGGCGGTGGTGGCCACCGGCGAGACGGTGATGCGCGAGCTGCCGCTGCCCGGCGCGGTGCTGACGCGCGTGGCGGCCAGCCACCTGCGCGTGGGCACCTTCCAGTTCTTCGCGGCGCGCGGCGAGCTCGACGCGCTGCGCCGCCTCGTCGACTACGCGATCGCCCGCCACGACCCGGCGCTCGCCGGCGCGCCCGATGCGCCGCTGGCGCTGCTGCAGGCGGTGGCGCGGCACCAGGCACGCCTGATCGCGCAGTGGATGAACGCCGGTTTCATCCATGGCGTGATGAACACCGACAACATGACGATCTCGGGCGAGACCATCGACTACGGCCCCTGCGCCTTCCTCGAGGACTACGACCCCGCGACCGTGTTCAGCAGCATCGACCACGGCGGCCGCTACGCCTACGGCAACCAGCCGAACATCGCGCGCTGGAACCTCGCGCGCTTCGCCGAGGCACTGCTGCCGCTGGTGGCCGATGCCGACGACGAGGCGTCGGTCCAGCGCGTGGTGGCGCAGGCCACCGCGGTGATCGATGCCTTCCCGGCCGCCTACGAGGCCGAGCTGCTGCGCGGTCAGCGTGCCAAGCTCGGCCTGACCGCGGCCACGCCCGCCGACGACGCTGACGATGCGCAGCTCGCGCGCGACTGGCTCACTCTGCTGCAGTCGCAGGCCGCGGACTACACGCTCGCCTGGCGCGCGCTCGCCGACGCCGCCGAAGGCCGTGACGCACCGCTGAGCGCGCGCCTGGCCGATCCGGCCGCCGCCGACGCATGGCTGGCGCGCTGGCGCGAACGCTGCGCGCGCGACGACGCGGCGGGCGGTGCCGGCACGCGGCGCGCCGAGGGCATGCGGCGCGCGAACCCCTGGCTGATCCCGCGCAACCACCGCGTGGAAGAGGCGCTCAACCGCGCGATGCACGATTGCGACCTCGCGCCCTTCGAGCGCCTGCTCGGCGCGCTGCGCCGGCCGTTCGACGAGGACGCGGCCCTGGCCGATCTCGCCGAGCCGGCGCCGGCCGAGGTGACCGCCGGCTTCCAGACCTTCTGCGGGACCTGAGCGCGCTCAGGGCTGCTTGAAGCCCTTCACCGTCTCCCAGGCCACCGCCTGCAGGTGCTCGGCCACGTCGGCCGGCAGGCCGGCGGTGTACTTGTTGCCCACCGGCGAGAAGCCGTACACCGTGGCCATCGTCGTGCACGCGGCGAGGTAGGTGCCGGCCAGGCTCGGGTGGCGCTTGTCGGCCACGTAGAGGTTGATGTCGGGCCGCTTGGCGATCGAGTTCGCGAAGGCCAGGCCCGCCGGCACGACCTTGGCACGGTGCTCGGCGCCGGCCTTCACGTAGGCGGCCGCGAGCTGCGCGGTCATCTCGGGTTTGTCGGCGTAGGCCCAGGACATGAAGAACACCGGCTCGGCGCCGTGGCTTCGCGCGATCGCGCTGTTCTTCGCCGCGTACTCGGTGAAGTACTTCGACAGCTGCGGATGGATCGGGCATTGGCTGCAGTCCATCATGATCACCACGTCGAAGGGCTTGTCGAACGTGTTGAAGACGACGTTGTTGTTCGCGTCGAAGGAGTACGACGCCACGCCGCCGGGCTTGAAGTGCGATTCGAGGTCGTGCCAGTTGATGCCCGAGCCGCTGATCGTCACCGAGGTCGCGCGGTAGCCCTTGGTGCCGGGGTCGGCCGCGGCGATCAGCGAGCCCACATGGCCGTGCATGCTGTTGTTGTAGTAGAAGAAGCTGTTGCCCACCCACAGCGCCGTCTTCACCGGCTCCACCGATCGGGCCGGCGGCATCGGCTTGGACGCACAGGCGGACAGCAGCAGCGCGGCGCCGAGCATCAGCAGGGCACGCAGGTCGATCCGGAACATCGGGGTCTCCTCGTTGTCGTGAAGCGGGTGCGGCATTCTTGCAGGCTGCGGCCCGGAGGCAACCACTCGCGCCTCGCGGCGCCGCTTCGTCGCAACCTGCGTGCAGCGGCGGATGCGCAGGCGCACAGTGCAGCCATGCCTTCCCGAACCGGAGCCCCCGCCATGAAGACCCGATCCCTCGTCGCACCGCTGATCCTGATCACGCTGGGCACGCTCTTCCTGCTCTCCAACGTCGGCCTGCTGCCGCCGCTCGGCCCGCTGTTCGCGCGCTGGTGGCCGCTGATCCTGATCGCGGTGGGCGGCTCGCTGCTGCTGCGGCGCATGCCCTGAGGCTGGCGCCCGCGTGCAGCGCGGCAGATCGAGCCCCGGCACCTTGCCGGCGCGGATGTCCATCAGCAGCGGCGTCAGCAGGTAGAGGCCCGGCAGGGCCATGGCGGTTTCACGAAGTGGATCGGCCCGCGCAGTCTAGGCGCGGGCGGCCGGTCCGGCCGGCCGCACCGGTTGCACTTGTTGCGAGCCCACACGCCGACAGCGGCCCGGCGGGCTGTCAGCATGTCAACCAAGTGCCCCGGCAGCCCGTTTCGGGTGCACAAGTTCAGCAAAAGCCGTGTTCCCGAAGAAGGCGACGGTCGCTCTCTGGTGATGCCCACTCAGTCCTCCCACCCCCCCAGCGCCCCCAAACAACAGCCTCGGCGCACGCCGCTGCCCATCGGCGAGCGGCGCGACGCCAAGCAGGAAAGCGCGTTCTACAGCGGTGCCGCCTCGGTGCGGCGCTCGATCGCGCAGGAGCTGATCGCCGACCGCAAGCGCTGATCGGGCCCGCTCCCGACGGGGCGTCGTGCACAGTCACGGCGCCCCGTTTTTCATGGTTTCACGGATGGCCGGCCGTGCCGGCAACGCCCAGAATGCGCCCCAAGGCGGTGCGTTCCGTCGCTCACCGCCGTCCCGACCATGCCCCGCCTCCTGCTCGTTCCGGCCCTTGCCCTCGCCGGGAGCCTCTGGGCTTGTAACGGCACGTTCCCGGCCGGAGGGAGCCCACACTCACATCGAAGCGATGCGCCGGCAGTCGTGACCAACCGGCTCGGCATGCAACTCGTGCGCATTCCGGCCGGCGAGTTCGTGATGGGCCGCGACGCCACGCCCGAGCAGCTCGCGGCGCGCTTCCCCGGCTACGAGCAGCGCCGCTTCGACGAGTTGTTCGACGAGGCGCCGGCGCACCGCGTGCGCATCACGAAGCCCTTCTACATGGCCCGGCACGAAGTGACCGTCGGGCAGTTCCGCGCCTTCCTGCAGGCCTCCGGCCACGTGCCCGAGTCGGTCGCCGACGGCACCGGCGGCTACGGCTACAACCCGCGCTACGACCCGGCCACCACGCGCCGCGGCGATGCCTTCGAAGGCCGCGACCCGCGCTACTCGTGGCAGACCCCGGGCTTCGCGCAGACCGACGCGCACCCGGTGGTGAACGTCACCTGGAACGACGCGCAGGCGCTGGCGCGCTGGCTCACCCGGATGGAAGGACGGCGCTACCGGCTGCCGACCGAGGCCGAATGGGAGTACGCCTGCCGCGCCGGCACGCGCAGCCACTTCCACAGCGGCGACGACACCGCCGCGCTGGCGCGCGTGGCCAACGTCTTCGACGCCGACGCGGCACCGAACTGGCCGGCCTGGTCGGCCTTCGCGCTGCCGGTGCACGACGGCTACCCCTTCACCGCGCCGGTGGGCAGCTTCGCGCCGAACGCCTTCGGGCTCCACGACATGCACGGCAATGTCTGGGAATGGACGGCGGACTGGCACGACGAGCACTACTACGCCCGCTCGCCGGTGGACGACCCCACCGGCCCGGCCGACGGCACGGTGAAGGTGCGGCGCGGCGGCTCCTGGCACACCTGGCCGCTGTATGCGCGCTGCGCCTACCGCAACTGGAATTCCACCGACACGCGCTACACGCTGGTGGGCATCCGGCTGGTGATGGAGGCGCCGCCCGTCAGCGGGGAATGACGAAGGTCGACTTCTCGTCGAGCTCGCGGCCGGGCGCACCGCTCTCGGCCAGGCGCGCGATGTGGAACACGACCGGGTGCACGCCGGCCGGCGTCGACGCCGCAGTCTGCGGCGGCACGCGCAGCGACACCACCACCCAGCGTGCCTCGGCCGGGCCGAGCGCAAGCGGCGGCGTCGCCGGCATCGCGAGGCCCTCCAGCCCGTCGGCGCGCAGCGTGTAGCGCTGCGGCGCCTCGGTGGCGTTCATCACCTGCAGGCGATAGACGTTCTCGACCCAGCCGTCGTCGACGATGCGGGCGAGGGTGCTGCGGTCGCGCACCACGTCGACCTTGAAGGGCGAGCGCAGTGCGATGCTGATCGCCACCGCCATCGTGATCGCCACCAGCACGGTGCCGTAGACGAGCACGCGCGGGCGGAACACGCGGCGCAGCCGGTCGCCCGGCGCGAGACCCTGTTCGATGCCGTTGAGCGTGTCGTAGCGCACCAGACCGATCGGCTGGCCGATCTTGGTCATCATCGCGTCGCAGGCGTCGACGCAGGCGGCGCAGCCGATGCACTCGTACTGCAGCCCCTTGCGGATGTCGATGCCGGTCGGGCAGACCTGCACGCACAGCCCGCAGTCGACGCAGGCGCCCTGAGCGGCGGCGGCCGGATCGCTCTTGCGCAGGCGCGCGCCGCGCGGCTCGCCGCGCTTCGCGTCGTAGCTGATGATCAGCGTGTCGCGGTCGAACATCGCGCTCTGGAAGCGCGCGTACGGGCACATGTACTTGCAGACCTGCTCGCGCATGAAGCCGGCATTGCCCCAGGTCGCGAAGCCGTAGAACAGCACCCAGAAGGTCTGCCAGGGGCCGAGTTGAAGCGCCAGCGCCGAGGCGGCCAGGTCGCGGATGGGCGTGAAGTAGCCGGCGAAGGTGAAGCCCGTCCACAGCGCGATCGCGATCCACGCGGCCTGCTTGCCGCCCTTACGCAGCAGCTTCTCGCCGCTCCACGGCGCGGCGTCGAGCTTCATGCGCTGCGGCCGGTCGCCCTCGAACTTGCGCTCCACCCACATGAAGATCTCGCTGTACACCGTCTGCGGGCACGCATAGCCGCACCACAGCCGGCCCGCCACCGCGGTGAAGAAGAACAGCGAGTACGCCGACAGCAGGAGCAGCGCGGTGAGGTAGATGAAGTCCTGCGGGTACAGGACGAGGTCGAAGATGTAGAAGCGCCGCGAGGCGAGCTCGAACAGCACCGCCGGCCGGCCGTTCCACGGCAGCCAGGGCAGACCGTAGAAGACGAGCTGCGTGAGCCAGACGGCGATCCAGCGCCACTGGACGAAGCGGCCCTTGACGGCGCGGGCGTAGATCTTGGCGTGCGCCGCGTAGAGCGAGACGCTGTGGGCCGGCTCGGCGGCGGAAGTGGCGGTGGAGTTCATGCGGATCTCGTTCAGGCGGCGTTGTCTTCGCCGATCAGCAGCCGGGTGTCGCTCAGGAAGCGGTGCGGCGGGATCTCGAGGTTGGTCGGCGCGGGCTTGTTCCTGAACACGCGCCCCGCGCCGTCGAAGGTGGAACCGTGGCAGGGGCAGAAGAAGCCGCCTGGCCAGTCCGCCGGCAGGCTCGGGTTGGCGCTGCCGGCCGGCACGCTGCTCGGCGAGCAGCCGAGGTGCGTGCAGATGCCGACCGCGACGAAGACCTCGGGCCGCGCCGAGCGCGTCGGGTTGGCGGCGTAGGCCGGCTGCTGGTCCTTGGCGGAGGCGGGGTCGGCCAGCTGAGCGTCGTGGCCCGCCAGCGCCGCGATCATCCCGGGCGTGCGCCGCACGATCCACACCGGCTTGCCGCGCCACTCGACGGTCTTCATCGCGCCGGGCGCCAGGTCCCCAATGTCGACCTCGACCGAGGCACCCAGCGCACGCGCGCGTTCGCTCGGCGCGAAGCTGGCCACGAAGGGCACGGCGGTGGCCACGGTCGCGACGGCTCCGGCCGCACCGGTGGCCAGCAGCCAGGTTCGGCGATCGGCGTCGTCGGCGCGGGGGCCGGGCGTCGGGCCAGGTAGCGGGGTGTCGGTCATCGCGGGTCCTCGTGCTCAGGTACCCTGACCGGTATCAAGTCGCGTGCCAGCCTGCGCGCCACGGCAAAGGCCCCGTGCGGCAAGCACTTGCGTGCGTCGGGTGCGGCGACTGCCACGCCATGAGTGCCATTCTTGACATTCTTTCGGCAGTCTGTGGCATTCTCCAGGCATGCCTGCCCGCCGTGCCGAACCCACCGCCGACACTGCGCCGCCGGCACCCTCCGAGCTCGCGTCCTACCTCGACAGCCTGCCCGAGCCGCACATCCTGTTCGACGAGCACTACCGCATCGTCGCGGCGAACCGGGCCTACCGCGCGCAGTTCGCGCCGCGCGGCAGCGTGGTCGGACGGACCTGCTACGAGGTCTCGCACCGCATCGACGTGCCCTGCGACCAGGCCGGCGAGAGCTGCCCGCTGGCGCGCTCGCGCCAGAGCGGTCAGCGCGAGCGCGTGCTGCACCTGCACCACACGCCGCAGGGCGAGGCCTACGTGGCGATCGAGCTCGTGCCGGTGCGCGGCACCGGGGGTGCGCGCTGGTTCATCGAGCGCATGGAACCCCTGCGCGGGGCGCACGGCCAGGCAGCGGCCGAGGGGCTGATCGGCCGCTCGCGCGCGTTCCGCGAGATGCTCGAGCTGGTGGCGCGCGTCGGCCCGTCGCAGGCCAGCGTACTGCTGCTGGGCGAATCGGGCACCGGCAAGGAGCTGGTGGCGCGCGCCGTGCACGAGGCCAGCCCGCGGGCCGCGCGGCCGCTGGTGGCGGTCGATTGCGCCAGCCTGCCCGAGACGCTGTTCGAGAGCGAGCTGTTCGGCCACGAGAAGGGCGCGTTCACCGGTGCGCACGCCGCGCGGCCCGGCCTCGTCGAGGCGGCGCACGGCGGCACGCTCTTCCTCGACGAGGTGGGCGACATCCCGCTGACCATGCAGGTGAAGCTGCTGCGGCTGATCGAGAGCGGCACCTACCGCCGCGTCGGCAGCAGCGAGCTGCGCCGCGCCGACGTGCGCCTGGTCTCCGCCACGCACCGCGACCTGCACGCACTGATCGCCGAGGGCCGCTTCCGCGAAGACCTGTTCCACCGCCTCGGCACCTTTCCGATCGTGCTGCCGCCGCTGCGCGAACGCCGCGACGACCTCCCGCTGCTGGCCGCCGCGCTGCTCGCGCGCATCGCACCGCAGCGCACGCTGCTGCTGGCGCCTGGGGCGCTCACGCGCCTCGCGCAGCATCCGTTTCCGGGCAACGTGCGCGAGCTGCGCAACGTGCTCGAGCGCGCCTCGCTGCTCGCCGACGGCAGCACGCTCACCGCGGCAGTGATCGAGCGGGCGCTCGCGATCGGTTCACCGCGGCCTGCGGCAAAGATCGCCGCCGTGGCGACGCGTGCCGCACGCCCGGCCGCGGCGCTGCGCGACGCCGAACGCGACGCGCTGCGTGCCGCGCTCGCCGCGCACGCCGGCGATCGCCAGTCGCTTGCCCGCTCGCTGGGCATCAGCCTGCGCACGCTGTACCGCAAGCTGAAGCAACTCGACACCGACTGATCGCCGCGGCGCGCGGCGCAGGCGTGCACTCTTGCGTCAGCACAAGGCGGACAACCGGCCGCGCCGGCATGGTCCGCGCATGCGAACCCTCCTGCCCTGCCTGCTCTGCGCGACGACCCTCGCTGCGACGCTTTCCGCCCATGCCGACGACCGCGGTAAGCCCGTGACCGTGACGCCCGAGATGCGCGGCGCCGGCATCGTCAGCAGCGGCCTCGCGCTGCCCGCGCCGCCGCCCGTGACCGGCAACCGCCGCCAGCCGGTGGCCTCGTGGGGCAAACCGCTGCCCTACCCGATCGTGATCGCCGACCGGCGCAACAACCGGCTCATCGAGGTCACGCCCGACAAGCGCATCGTCTGGGAGTTCGCCTCGCCCGACCTCGGCTACTACCGCGGCAACGAGGACGTGAACTTCTCGCCCGACGGCCGCCGGCTCGCGGTCAGCGAGGAGGACAACTACGACCTGCACATCGTCGACTACGAGCAACGCGCCGTCACCTGGACCTGGGGCGTGCCCGACACGCGCGGTGCCAAGGGCCGGCTGCTCAACTACCCCGACGACGCGCACCTGCTGGAAGACGGCCGGTTCCTGACTGCCGACATCCGCAACTGCCGGGTGCTGATCATCGACCCGAAGACGAACGCGATCGCCACGCAGTGGGGCCGCACCGGCCAGTGCCGCCACGACCCGCCGCGCACGCTCGCCTGGCCGAACGGCGCGACGCCGATGGAAGGCGGCGACATCCTCGTCAGCGAGATCACCGACGCCTGGATCTCGCGCATCACGCGCGCGGGCAAGGTGGTGTGGAGCCGCCGCGCGCCCCATGTGCGCTACCCGTCCGATGCGTTCCCGACCGTCGACGGCAAGCAGGTCATCGTGGCCGACTTCAGCAAGCCCGGGCGCGTGGTGATCTTCGACCCCGCCACCGGCAAGCCCACCTGGGAGTACTTCGAGCGCGAGGGCGAGAAGGCGCTCGACCATCCGTCGCTGGCGCGCGAGCTGCCGGGCACCGGCGACGTGCTGGTGGTCGACGACCTGCGCAACCGCATCGTCGTGATCGACCGGCAGACGCGCGAGATCATCTGGCAGTACGGCATCACCGACCACGCCGGCCACGCGCCAGGCGAGCTGAACTACCCCGACGGCGTCGACCTCGACGTGTTCCGCGACTGGCAGGCGGCACGCCCGCCGCGCTGAGCCGCTAGGATCGGGAGGAACCCACTCTCGCGCGACCCATGAGCGACTTCCCGCAGGACATCTACACCGAGCCGCAGGGCTTCGACGTCGACACGCTGGCCAACCTCGGCCCGCTGCGGCCGATGGCCGGCATCTGGCAGGGCGAGCGCGGGCTCGACGTGAAGCCCAAGGCCGAGGGGCCGAAGAAGCAGGCCTACGTCGAGCGCATCGAGCTGCAGCCGATCGACCCGCAGACCAACGGCCCGCAGCTGCTGTACGGGCTGCGCTACCACACGCACATCACCAAGCCGGGCCTGGTGAAGACCTACCACGACCAGGTCGGCTACTGGCTGTGGGAGCCGGCCACCGGCACGGTGATCCACACGCTGACCATCCCGCGCGGCCAGACCGCGATGGCCTCGGGCACCGCCGCCCCCGACGCGAAGCGCTTCGAGCTGACGGCCTCCGAAGGCCTTGCCACCTGGGGCATCTGCTCGGCGCCGTTCCTGCAGTACGCGTTCCGCACGGTGGAGTTCCGCATCGCCGTGACGGTCAACGACGATGGCAGCTGGGGCTACGAAGAAGACACGGTGCTGATGATCCGCGGCCAGACCGAGCCCTTCCACCACACCGACCGCAACCTGCTGAAGAAGGTCGCGGAGCCGACACCGAACCCGCTGGCGCGCTGAGCCGCTAGTCGAGCGGCCAGGGCATCGACTTCGGCACGCCCGGCGGTGCCGCCGGCGCGGCGGCCTTGCGCGCCCGCGCCGGGCCCACCGCTCGCCACCAGGGCTGCACCTCGAGGCCGAGCGTCGGCTCCACGGCTTCACCCAGGCGCGGCATCACCAGCGTCGCACCCTGCGCCGGCGCGAGCGCGAGCAGCGTCTCGGCGGGCTGGTCCCAGTCGTGCATGGCCAGCGCGAAGGTGCCCCAGTGCACGGGCAGGAACGCGCCGCCGCCCAACAGCGCGAGCGCCTTGAGTGCGTTCTCGGGGCCGAGGTGGATGTCGCCCCAGGACGGATGGAAGGCGCCCACCTCCAGCATCACCAGGTCGAAGCGGCCGAAACGTTCGCGGATCGCGGCGTACTCGCCGCTCAGCCCGGTGTCGCCGCTGAAGAACACGCGGTGGCGCGCCGACTCGATGACGAACGACGACCACAGCGTCGCGTTACGGTCGTTCAGCGCGCGACCGGAGAAATGCTGCGAGGGCGCGGCGTGCAGCGCCAGGTCGGCGCCCGGCAACCGGTAGCTCTCCCACCAGTCGAGCTCGACGATGCGCTCGGCGGGCACGCCCCAGGCCTCGAGGTGCGCGCCCACGCCCAGCGAAGTGACGAAGGGCACCTGAAGGCGAGCGAGTTCGCGCACCGTGGCGTAGTCGAGGTGGTCGTAGTGGTCGTGCGAGATCACCACCAGGTCGAGCGGCGGCAACGCACGCAGCGGCACGGGCACCGGCTGGAAACGCTTCGGACCGAGCAGGCGCGACGGCGACGCGCGCGCGCTCCACACCGGATCGGTCAGCACCCGCAGGCCGTCGATCTCGAGCAGCACCGTCGAGTGTCCGAGCCAGGTGGCGCGCAGGCCGCTGCCGGCCGGCCGCTGCCACGCGTGCCGCGGGTCGGCGGACGGCAGCGGCCCCGGCGGCAGGCGGCGTCCGTCGGCGCGCAGGAACTCGCCGAGCGTCGGGCGCGGCACGCTCGTGTCGCGCAGCCCCGGTGCGATCGGGTAGACGTTGCGGAAGGAGTCGCCGTGCCATTGGTCGGAGGCACGCATGCGCTCCAGGCGTTCACCGGCGGCGCGCCGGCCGAAGGACTTCATCGGCGGATGGTACGCGGTCAATCCGTCAAACACCCCCCGACCCGGAGGACGTGCGGGACATTCGCGAGGTGGCGAGCACATGGCTGCCCCTAACATCCGGCGAGAAGACATCGAGGGGTGGATCCATGGGAGAACGGCGATCGGCCGTGTGCGGTGCCGCCGGGAGGTCGCGGTCGGCGGTGGGGGCGTGGTTGCTGGCAGGACTCTGGACCCTGGCCTGTTTCGCAGGCCCGGCAAACGCGGCAGAAAGCGCCGAACCCCGCATCGCGGAGCCCGAGGGCTGGGTCCGCGTCACCGAGGTTTCCGCGAAGGCGGCGACACCCTCGTCCACGTCCAACGGCGGTGTCCAGTACCTGCTGTTCGACCAACAGGTGCGTGTCACCCCGAAACAGCAGAGCCACTACCGGCATCTGGCGATGCAGGTCGCCAACGAGACCGGGCTCGGTTCGGCGTCGCATGTGGAGCTGAACTTCAACCCCGCGTACCAGACGCTGACCCTTCACTTCGTGAACGTGCGGCGGGGCACGCAGGTGATTCCCAAGCTGGCGCGCGGCACGGTGAAGGTGCTGCACCGGGAGCGAGAACTCGAGTACCGCGTGCTGGACGGAACACGCACCGCCAACCTGTTCCTCGAGGACGTCCGGGTCGGCGACGTGGTCGAGTACGGCTACACGCTCGAAGGATCCAACCCCGTTTTCGGCTCCAGCCGCTTCGGCCGCTTCGACCTGCAATGGTCGGTCCCGTTGGATCGGCTGCGCTACCGGCTGCTGTGGTCTGGCGATCGCCCCGTGCGCATGCTGGCCCGCAACGGCGCCCGGTTGGCGGAGCCGACGCGCGCTGGCGGATTCGAACAGTACGAATGGGACGTCCGGCAGATCGCCGCCTTGACGGTCGAGCAGGATGCCCCGAGCTGGTACGACCCCTACCCGTCGGTCTCGTGGGGCACCGGCGACAGCTGGCGCGAGGTGGTGGAGTGGGCCCTGCCACTGTACCAATCCCCGCCATCGCTGAACGGCGAGCTGTCGGCCGTGGTGCGCGACATCGCGCGGTCGCACGCCACCGATGAGGAGCGCGTGGCGGCCGTGCTGCGCTTCGCCCAGGGACACATCCGCTATCTCAGCGTCTCGGTCGGGGTCAACTCGCATCTCCCGCATGCGCCCGAGCTGGTGCATCGCCGCCGCTACGGCGACTGCAAGGACAAGGCACTGCTGATGGTGAGCCTGCTGCGCGCCCTGGACATCGACGCCGCGCCGGCGCTGGTGAGCACGACGACGCGGCGCGCCTTGGCAGAGCAGCTGCCGTCGCCCGGCGTGTTCGATCACGTGATCGTGCACGTCACGCTCGACGGGAAGGTCTACTGGCTCGATCCCACGCGCCCGACGCAGCCCGGACGGCTGGCCGAGCTCTATCAGCCCGACTACGGCCAGGCACTGCTCGTGCGGCCGGCGACGACGGCCCTCGTGTCGATGGCCTCGCCACAACCTCGTGTCAATCGCCGGGAGATCTCGTCCTTCGTCGACGCCTCGGCCGGCCCGGGCCGGCCGACCACGATGACGGTGCGCACCGTGTTCATCGGCCTGTCGGCCGACCAGATCCGCGCCGAGCTTGCGGAACAGCCCCGTCCCGAGACCGAACGCAGCTACCTGAACTTCTATGCCGGCCTCTATCCGGGCGCGACGGCCGCGGCACCGCTGCGCATCGAGGACGACCTGGACGCGAACCGGGTCGTGGTGGTCGAGCAGTACAACGTTCCGGACCTCTGGCACAAGCCGGAGGGAAAGGCGCGCCTGCAGGCGACGGTGTATGCCTCCGAGCTCAAGGAGTTCCTGCGCCAGACCCGCCAGCCGGTGCGTGCGTCGCCGCTTCACGTCGCGCACCCCTTCGAGGTCGTCGTGAAGACCGAGATCAATCTGCCGCAGGACTGGAAGGGCAGCGCCAGCGAGGTCGGCTTCCGCAGCGAAGGCTTCGAGTACAGCGGCCGGGCCGCCTGGCCGGCGGGGAACCGGGTGGTGCTGACCGACACCTACCGCAGCCTGGCCGATCACGTCGCCGCCGACCGCGTACCGGACCACAACGAGAAGCTGGCGAAGGCCGCGAACGCGCTGGGCTACACCCTGTACTTCCCGACCGGTGGCCCTGCCACTTCCGCGCTGGGTGGCGTCAACTGGACCGTCGTGCTGATCGCGCTGTTCTTCGCCGTGCTGCTGGCGCGGCTCGCCTGGATGGCGTATCGGCACGACCCGGCTGTCGCGCCCGCAGAGCCGGCCGAGTGGCATCTGCGCGGCATTGGCGGGTGGCTGCTGCTGGCAGCCCTGGCGGCGGTGTTCGCGCCGATCCGTGCGGCCCGGGAACTCTGGGGCACCCTTCCGGCGCTATCACTGCAGACCTGGAGTGCCCTCACCGGTGCCGGCAGCGACACGTACCACCCGCTCTGGGCACCCGTGCTGCTGTTCGAGCTGTTCGCCCAGATGGCCTTGCTGGTGTTCGGCATCCTGCTGGTGGTGCTGTTCTTCGCGAAGCGCAGCAACCTGCCCCGCGTGTGGATCGCCTACTGCCTCGGCGGGCTCGCCGTGCTGGCCGTCGACCGCGCGCTCGTCGCGCAGCTGCCGGTCGAAGCGGCGCTGGAGATGTCGGCAGCCGACACGGCTGCACTCGTCCGGGCCGTGATCGGCAACCTGCTGTGGGCCGGGTACTTCGCGCGTTCGCGGCGGGTGCGTGCCACCTTCGTGCGCCGGCGCAGCGAGACCGCGTCGCCGCCCCCGGTGGTCGAAGACGGTGCCGTGGCGCAGGCAACGGCCCCGGCCAATCCGTGAGTGGGAAGCGCGGCGCTCCGTCGGCGCCGGCTTGACAGGCCTCCCCCCGGCGGCCCGAACATCCCAGGGTGCGGTACGGGCGGCCCGGTCGAAAGCGGCCGGTCCCGTTCGTCGCGAAGACATCCGCCTTCGTCCGTCCCCCCCGAGGAGATGCCATGAGCCCGACGCCCGCCCGCCCCGCCGCCCGCCGAAGCGCGACCCCGAAACGCATCGTCGTGCTGGTGGCCACGCGCAAGGGCGCCTGGATCTTCCACGGCGATGCGCGGCGGCGCAGCTGGACGGCCGACGGACCGCATTTCCTCGGCCATACCGTCAGCCACCTGGTGCTCGATCCGCGCGACGGCCGCACGCTGCTGGCCGCCGCCCGCACCGGGCACCTCGGGCCGACGGTGTTCCGCTCCACCGACCTCGGCCGGCGCTGGAAGGAGGCGGAGCAGCCGCCCGCCTTCGCCAACGCCTCGGCCACGCTGCCGGCACGCTCGGTCGACCACACCTTCTGGCTGACGCCGGGGCACGCGAGCGAACCCGGCCGCTGGTACGCCGGCACCTCGCCTCAGGGCCTGTTCCGCTCCGACGACGGCGGCGTGCGCTGGAGCCCGATCGCCTCGGTGAACGAGGACCCGAACTTCCGCGAGTGGATGGGCACGGTGCAGGACGGCACGCCCGACGGCCCGAAGCTGCACTCGATCATCGTCGACCCGCGCGACCCGGCGCACCTGCTGTTCGGCATGTCCGGCGGCGGCGTGCACGAATCGCGCGATGCCGGCGCGAGCTGGACGCCACTCGTCAAGGGCATGGAAGTGGTGGAAGGCTTCGACGCCTCCACCATCACCTTCCACGACCCGCACTGCGTGCGCCTCGCGCCGAGCGACCCCGACCGGCTCTACCAGCAGAACCACTGCGGCATCTACCGCCTCGACCGCCCCGGCGACACCTGGCAGCGCATCGGCCGCAGGATGCCCAAGCGCGTCGGCGACATCGGCTTCCCGATGGTCGTGCACCCTCACGATGCCGACACCGCCTGGGTGTTCCCGATGGACGGCACCGACGTCTGGCCGCGCACTGCGCCGGCGGGCCGGCCCGCGGCCTACGTCACCCGCAATGGCGGGCGCACCTGGCAACGGCTGGCCGACGGCCTGCCGGCCGAGCAGGCCTGGTGGACGATCAAGCGCCAGGCCATGACGGCCGACGCGGAGCCGGTGCCGGCGCTCTACCTCGGCACCACCAGCGGCGAACTCTGGATCGGGCACGACGAAGGCGCGCGCTGGCGGAACCTCGCGCGCCATCTGCCCGAGATCTACGCGGTGGAGGTGGCGGCGCTGGCATGAAGGTGCTGATCCCGGGCGCGCTGCGCTCCTACACCCGCGTGGCGCAGGTCGAGGCCGAAGGCGGCACGCTGGCCGAACTGTTCGACGACCTCGATCGCCGCTACCCGGGCCTGCGCTTCCGCGTGGTCGACGAGCAAGGGCTGCTGCGACCCAACATGCGGCTGTTCGTCAACGGCGCCGGCGTGCGCGACCTGCGCCACGCGCTGCAGCCCCAGGATTTCGTCGCCGTGGTGCTGGCGCTCAGCGGCGGCTGAGGCCGCGCGCGCTCAGGCGGCCGGCGCCGACTCCTTGCGGCGCAGGCGCGCCACCATGAAGCCGGCGGCCTGCGTCAGGTGCGTGCGCACCAGGGCTTCGGCGCGCTCGCCGTCGCCCTTGGCGATGGCCTTCAGGATAGCCTCGTGCTGGTCCCAGATGTCGCGCGGCTTCTCGTCGCTCATCAGCACCTCGCCCATCACGCGCTGCGTGTAGGTGAGGTGCGTGTCCAGCACCGGCGCGATCAGCGGGTTGCCCGACAACCCATAGATGAACTCGTGGAAGCGCATGTCGGCGGCGATCATCTTGGCCACCGAGCCGGCGTCCACCGCCTTGCGCCCCGCCTCGATCAGCGCCGGCCCCGCCTTGGCGGCGCGATCGGCACCGAGCTCGGCGGCGCGGCGCGCGGCCAGGCCTTCGATCACGGCGCGCATGTCGTACATGTGCTGTACGTAGTCGGGGTCGAGCTGGGCCACCAGCAGGCCGCGCCCCGGCGCGTCCTTCAGCACGCCCTGGTTGCGCAGCAGCACCAGCGCCTGCTGCACCGGCTGGCGCGACACCCCCAGCGCCTGCGCGATCTGCTCCTGGATGATGCGGTCGCCGGGCGCGAACTGGCCCGTCGCGATCTCCTCGAGGATGGCGTCGCGCACCTGCTCGACGAGGTTGGGTTGCGTGGTCAGTGTCTTCATGGTGCCGTGTCCGGAGCTCGGGAGAGTCTAGCGGCCGCCCGGCGCCGCCATCAGGTCGCGCAGCATCCGGTGCAGGATCTTGCCGGTGGCCGTGCGCGGCATCTCGGCGTCGGCCAGGAAGCGCACCGATTGCGGCCGCTTGTAGCCGGCGATGCGGCCGCGGCACCAGTCGAGCAGCTCGGCCTCGCTCGCCTCGACGCCCTGGTGCAGCACCACCACGGCATGCACCGCCTCGCCCCACTTCTCGTGCGGCACACCGACCACGGCCACGTCCTTCACCTTCGGGTGCGCGCCCAGCACGCCTTCCACCTCCGACGGATAGACGTTCTCGCCGCCGCTGATGATCATGTTGCTCTTGCGGTCGACGAGGTGGATGAAGCCGTGCTCGTCGCGCCGTGCCATGTCGCCCACCGAGCACCATGCGCCGCGAAAGGCCTCGGCGGTCTTCGCCGGGTTCTTCCAGTAGCCGTCGAACACGTAGGGCGTGAGCGAGAACAGCTCGCCGGTCTCGCCATCGGGCACCTCGCGTCCATCGGGGTCGAGCAGGCGGATCGGGCCGGAACCGGCCCACTCGCGGCCCACCGTGCCGAGGCGCTCGAGCTGCTCCTCGGGGCGCAGCAGCGTCACCCAGCCGGCTTCGGTGGAACCGTAGAGTTCGTACAGCCTGCCGTTGCGGAAGTGCTCGAGGATCGCGAGCTTGGTATCGCGGCGCGCGGGGGCGGACGAGATCATCAGCTTCTCGACGCGGCTGACGTCGTACTTCGCCTTCACCGCCTCGGGCAGGCCGAGCATCATGATGTAGTGCGTCGGCACCAGCGAGGTGAAAGTGATCCTCTGCCCCGCCAGCGTGGCCAGCAGCGCCTCGGGGTCGAAGCTGCGGCGGTCGTCGATCACGCAGGTCGCGCCGAGGTGCACGAAGGTGTGGCTGAAGTACAGCGAGTTGGCGTGGCACATCGGCATCACCAGCAGCGCGGTGTCGTCGCGGGTGAAGCGCATCTCGAGCGCGGTGGCCAGCGCGATCAGCGTGCTGCCCTCGTGGCTGCGGATCGCACCCTTGGGCTTGCCGGTGGTGCCGGAGGTGTACATCAGCGCGCTCATGTCGCCCGGCTGCACGGACACGGCCGGGGCGGTGGGCGCGGCGGCGTCGATCAGCGCCTCGTACGAGCGCCAGCCGGCCGGTTGCGTGCGGCCGAAGGCAAGGTAGGCATCGGCGGCCACCGGCAGCCCGGCGCGCACGCCGTCGACGCGGTCGGCCAGCTCGTCCTGGGCGATCACCGCACGCGCCTCGCTGTGCTGCACGATGTAGGCGATCTCCGGCGGCGTGAGCCGGAAGTTGATCGGCACCGCCACCAAGCCGGCTGCGGCCAGCCCGGCGTAGAGTTCCATCCACTCGGCGCAGTTGTAGGCCAGCAGCGCCACCCGGTCGCCCTTGGCCAGGCCCAGCCCGAGCAACCCGTTGGCCAGCCGGCAGGCGCGCTCGTGCCACTGCGCGTAGCTCAGGCTGCGGCGCGAATCGCGCACGGCCAGCTTGGCGGGGGTGAGCCTGGCGTGGGTGGCCACGGCGTCGGCCAGGGTCAGCAGGTGGTTCATGGTCGGGCTCCGTCGACGCCCGACATTAGAACTCTGAATTCAAAGTACAAGACCCGTGGTTTCCCGTACTTTCGTACTCTGAATTCAGAATGCTACAGTCGATCCATCGCACAGGAGCCGCCGCATGCCCGCCACCCCCGCCCCGATCTCCGGGCGCAGCGCCGCCGCGCTGATCGCCCGTTTCCTGAAGGCCCGCGGCGTGGACCGCGTGTTCGCGCTGTGCGGCGGCCACATCATGCCGACCTGGATGCGGCTCGACGCCGAGGGCATCCGCATCGTCGACGTGCGCGACGAGCGCGCCGCCGTCTACATGGCGCACGCGCACGCCGAGCTGACCGGCGGCCTGGGCGTGGCGCTGGTGACCGCCGGCCCCGGGGTGACCAACGCGATGACCGGCATCGCCAATGCGCACGTGGCGCGCGCGCCGGTGCTGGTGCTCTCCGGCACCCCGCCGCGCGGCCAGGAGAACCGCGGCGCGCTGCAGGACATGGCGCACGTGCCCTTCGTCGCGCCGCTGACCCGCTACGCCCGCACCGTGCGCGAGCCCGACCTGGTGCTGCAGGAGCTCGACGAGGCGGTGGCGCGCGCGCTCGGCCAGGGCGGCGAGCCCGGGCCGGTGTTCCTCGACTTCCCGATCGACACGCTGCGCGCCGAGGTGTCGCCCGCGATGCTGCTGTCCGAGCGCTTCACGCCGCCGCCGCGCGCGCGCCAGCTGCCCGACCCCGACGCGGTGCGCCAGGCCGTCGAGCTGCTGTGGAACGCGAAGCGACCGCTGGTGATCTCCGGCCGCGGCGCGCGCGGTGCGGGGCGGGCACTGCGTCGGCTGCTGGAGCGCAGCGGCGCGCTCTACCTCGACACCGGCGAGAGCCGCGGCCTGGTGCCCGACGATCACCCGTCGGTGGTGGCCGCGATGCGCGGCTCGGTGATGCAGCAGGCCGACCTGATCGTCACGCTCGGGCGCAAGCTCGACTTCCAGCTCGCCTACGGCTCGCCGGCGGTGTTCGGCGACGCGCGCTTCCTGCGCATCGCCGACAACGCCGCCGAGCTGCGCGACAACCGCCGCGGCGCTGCCGAGCTGCTCGCCACGCCGGCCGACGCGCTGGAGGCGATGCTCACCGTCGCAGGCGAGCGCACCCCGGCGACCGACCGCGCCTGGGCCGCCGAAGTGCGCCAGCAGCACCTGGCGCGCGCCGACAAACTCGTCGCCTCGATGGCGCAGGCCGCGCCGGGCAGCGACGGCCTGATGCACCCCAACCGACTGGTCGCCGCGCTGCGCGAGGCGCTGCCGGCCGATGCGGTGGTGGTGGCCGACGGCGGCGACTTCCTCAGCTTCGCGCGTGTCGGCCTGCCCGCCGCGACCTACCTCGACCCGGGCCCGCTGGGCTGCATCGGCGTCGGCACGCCCTTCGGCGTGGCCGCGGCGCTGGCCTGCCCGGGCCGCCTCGTCGCCGTGGCCACGGGCGACGGCTCGTTCGGCTTCAACGCGATGGAGATCGACACCGCGGTGCGCCACCGTGCATCGGTGATGGTGGTGGTGGCCAACAACGGCAGCTGGGCCATCGAGGTGCGCGACCAGCAGGAGACGCACGGCAAGGTGGTGGGCACGCGGCTGCAGTTCGCCGACCATGCGGCGATGGCGCGCGCCTTCGGGGCGCACGGCGAGCGCGTCGAGCGCGCCGAGGACCTGCCGGCCGCGTTCGCCCGCGCGAAGGCGGCGCTGGCCGAAGGCCGGCCGGCGCTGCTCGACGTGCTGGTGACGCCCGAGGCCGCCTCGTCGGATGCGAAGTCCGGCCTCGCCTGGGTGCCCGACCTGCAGCCGCTGGCGGCGTGGGACGATGCCGAACGCCAGTGGCGCCAAGGCGCCGGGCGTCCTGGGGCGGCACCCTAGAATCCGCGCCCCGACTCCCTCCACCCCTCATGTTCAAGAACGCGATCGTCTACCGCATCGACCAGTGGGAGCCGCCCACGCAGGCCGACATCGAACGCCGCCTCGAGGCCGGCCGCTTCGCCGAATGCGCGCCCTCGCAGCCCGAGGCCGCCGGCTGGGTCGAGCCGCGCGGCGAGAAGCACGGCGCGCTGCTGGAGAGCGTGGGCGGTCAGCTGATCCTGCAGCTGTGCACCGAGCGCAAGCCGGTGCCCTCGGGCGTGGTCAAGCAGCAGCTCGAGGCGCGGCTCGACCGACTCGAGGCCGAGACCGGCCGCCGCCCCAAGGGCAAGGCCAAGAAGGAGCTCAAGGAGCAGGTGGTGCACGAGCTGCTGCCGCGCGCCTTCCCGAAGCGCGCGTCGACGCTGGTCTGGCTCGACCTGCAGGCGCGCCTCGTGCTGATCGGCGCCACCGCCGGCAAGCAGACCGACGCGGTGGTCACGCGCCTCGTCGACCTGTTCGGCGGCCTGCGCCTGGCGCCACTGCAGACGGAGCTGTCGCCGGCCACCGCGATGGCCGGCTGGCTGAGCGAGAAGGAGGCGCCGCGCGGCTTCAGCATCGACCGCGAGTGCGAGCTCAAGCAGCCCGACAGCGAGAAGGCCGCGGTGCGCTACGCCCGCCACACGCTGGAGATCGACGAGGTCGGCGAGCACATCAAGCAGGGCAAGCTGCCGACGCAGCTGGCGATGACGTGGAACGGCCGCGTCTCGTTCGTGCTCACCGACGCGCTGGCGATCAAGAAGATCAAGCTGCTCGACGTGGTGCTCGAGCAGGGCGGACAGGGCCAGGATCGTGGCGACGGCGACGGCGGCTTCGACGCCGACGTGGCCCTCACCACCGGCGAGCTGCGCGGGATGCTGCCCGACCTGATCGAGGCGCTCGGCGGCCCGCTGGAGAAGAGCGCCGCGCCATGAACGCGGAGGCGCGCCGCCACAGCCCCGCGGCCGAGCGCAACCGCGCGCCCATCCTCGCCGAGCTGCAGCGCGTGCTGCCGCCGCGCGGCGTGCTGCTCGAGATCGCCAGCGGCACCGGCCAGCACGCGGCCTTCTGCAGCGCCGGACTGCCCGGCTGGCGCTGGCTGCCCAGCAACTTCGACGCCGACGCCCTGCCCTCGATCCGCGCCTGGTGCGAGGGCCTCGCGCAGGTGGCCGAGCCGATCCGGCTCGACGTGCTCTCTCCGCACTGGGCCGGCGTGCCGGACGGGCTGGACGCGATCTACTGCGCCAACATGATCCACATCGCGCCCTGGGACTGCTGCGCCGGCCTGATGCAGGGCGCGGCCCGCCACCTCGCGCCGCACGGGCGGCTGATCACCTACGGCCCCTACCTCGAAGACGGCGTGCCCACCTCGCCAGGCAACCTCGCCTTCGACGCCGACCTGCGCTCGCGGGACCCGGCCTGGGGCCTGCGCCGGCGCGAAGACGTGGAATGCGAGGCCGCGCGGGCAGGGTTCGTCCTGCATGAGCGCGTGGCGATGCCGGCCAACAATCTGCTGCTGGTCTGGCGCCGCGCCGCGGCGGCCTGAGCCGGGAGTAACCTTTCGCCGCAGCGGGGCGCGGCGACGGCACCACAATCGGCCACGAACGACGAGGAACGCATGGCCCTTCACCACACGATCGCCCGCGCGGTGGCCCTGGCCGGCGCGGGCGCGATCCGCTGGCGCCGCCTGCAAGGCCGCGTGGCCACCACCCCGGCGCTGGGCCATGCGCCGCGGATCCCGGCCGCCCAGCCGCAGGGCCACATCCCGACGCTGAAGATGCCCACCGCCCAGGGCTGGGCGGCCGGCCAGCAGCCGAGTGCCGCCGCCGGGCTGAAGGTCAATGCCTTCGCGGCCGGGCTCAAGCACCCGCGCTGGATCGAGGTGCTGCCCAACGGCGACGTCACCGTGGCCGAGGCGCTGCAGCAGGCCAGCGGCGCGCCGCGCACGCTGTTCGACCATGCGATGCAGGCGACCATGCGGCGCGCCGCCGCGCTCGGCGAGAGCCCGAACCGCATCACGCTGCTGCGCGATGCCGACGGCGACGGCGTGGCCGAGCAGCGCCACGCCTTCATGGAGAAGCTCAACCAGCCCTTCGGCATGGCGCTGGTGGGCGAGACCTTCTACGTCGGCCACACCGACGGCGTGCTCGCCTACCCCTACAAGCCGGGCGCGACCTCGATCACGTCGCCGGGCACGCGGCTGGCGAGCTTCAAGCCCGGCGGCCACTGGACGCGCAGCCTGCTGGCCAGCCGCGACGGCCAGCGCCTCTACGTGGGCGTAGGCTCGCTGAGCAACATCGGCGAGCACGGCCTGCGGGCCGAGGAAGGCCGCGCCTGCATCGATGAGCTCGACCTGCGCACCGGGCAATGCCGCACCTTCGCCGCCGGGCTGCGCAACCCGGTGGGCCTGGCCTGGGAGCCTCTCACCGGCCGGCTCTGGACGGTGGTGAACGAGCGCGACGGCCTCGGCGACGAGACGCCGCCCGACTACCTCACCTCGGTGGCCGACGGCGGCTTCTACGGCTGGCCGTACTGCTACTGGGGCCAGACGGTGGACGACCGCGTGCCTCAGGATCCGGCGCTGGTGGCGCGCGCACTGACGCCCGACTACGCGCTCGGCGGCCACACCGCCTCGCTGGGCCTGTGCTGGATGCCCGCCGGCACGCTGCCGGGCTTCGACGTCGACGGCATGGTGATCGGCCAGCACGGCTCGTGGAACCGCAGCACGCTGAGCGGCTACCGGGTCGTCTTCGTGCCCTTCGCCAACGGCCGCCCGGCCGGGCCGCCGCGCGACATCCTCTGGGGCTTCCTGGCACCCGACGAATCGGTCTCGTACGGCCGCCCGGTGGGCGTGGCGATCGGGCCCGACCGCCGCTCGCTGCTGGTGGCCGACGACGTCGGCGACGTGGTCTGGCGCGTGGCCGGCGCCTAGGGCGGTCGGGCCGTGTCCGTTTTCATGCCGTTGCCTGTCCGCGATCATCCTTCCCAAGCCGGGCGCGTCCGACGATAGTCGCGCCGTTGCCGCCGGCGAGCGGCGCAGGAGACACCCGATGAATTTCGACTTCATTCCCGAATCGACCCGCGCCGCCGGCCTGGGCGCGCTGATGAAGGGCGCCGGCGCCGTGACACGCGCGCTGCCCATCCCGCAGCCGGCGCTGCTGGTGGGCCCCGGCTCCAGCCGCCGGCTCGGCCAGGCGGTGGCGGGCTTCGGCCACGAGAAGGTGCTGATCGTCACCGACCGCGTGATCTCGCAGCTCGGCCTGCTCAAGGGCCTGACCGATGCGCTCACCGCCGGCGGCACCGCCTTCGCGGTGTTCGACGAGATCACGCCGGACGCGCCGATCCCGCTGATCGAGCGCGGCATCGCCTGCTACCGCGACAACGAGTGCGACGCACTGATCGCGGTCGGCGGCGGCAGCTCGATCGACGCCGCCAAGGCCATCTCGGTGGCCATCGCCAACCCGCGCAAGAGCCTGCGCTCGCTGGCCGGCTACTACAAGGGCCTGCGCACCCCGGTGCCGGTGTACGCCGTGCCCACCACCGCTGGCACGGGCTCGGAGGTGACGGTGGCCGCCGTGATCGCCGACCCCGAGCGCCACAGCAAGCTGGTGATCGTCGACACCCGCATCGTGCCGCGCATGGCCGCGCTCGACCCGGCGCTGATGACCGGCCTGCCGCCGGCCATCACTGCGGCCACCGGCATCGACGCGCTGACGCATGCGGTGGAGGCCTTCATCGGTAACTGGGCCACGCCCTACACCGACGGCCTGGCGCTGGCCGCCGTCGGCATGGTGTTCGAGAACCTGCGCACCGCCTGCCGCGACGGCGCCAACCTCGAGGCGCGCGAGAGCATGTCGCTCGCGAGCACCTACGCCGGCATGGCCTTCACGCGCGCCAACGTCGGCTACGTGCACGCCATCGCGCACCAGTTCGGCGGCCTGTACCACACGCCGCACGGCCTGGCCAACGCGATCATGCTGCCGCACGTGCTGCGCTTCTCGGCGCCCGCCGTCGAGGGCCGCCTCGCGAAGCTGGCGGTGCGTGCCAAGCTCGGCGAGGACGGCGAGCGCAAGGAGATCCTGGCGCAGAAGTTCATCGACGGCGTGGTGGCGCTGAACCGCGACATCGGCATCCCGACCACGCTGGCCACGCTGCGCGAGAAGGACATCCCGTCGCTGGCCGCCGCCGCGCTGCACGAGGCGCACACCGGCTACCCGGTGCCGCGCTACATGAGCCAGGACGAATGCGAGACCATGATCCGCGGCGTGCTGCCGGCCGAGCCCGCCGCGGCACCGGCGGGCAAGCAGGCGGCGAAGCCGTCGGCGAAGCAGACGGCCGCACCGCGCAAGACGGCGGCCGCGAAGAAGACGGCCGCCAAGGCCCCGGCGCGCAAGGGCCGCGCCGCCCCGAAGAACTGAACAACGACGACACCCGGAGACAACGCATGAAGAAGGTCGTGACCGTTTCGCTCGGCGCCTCGAAGAACGATTTCAGCTTCGAGACCGATTTCCTCGGCCAGCGCTTCCAGGTCAAGCGCCTGGGCGCCGACGACGACATCGGCAAGGCCTGGGAGCTGATGCGCCGCCACCAGAACAGCGTCGACGCGATCGGCCTGGGCGAGGTCGGCGACCATTTCCACGTCGGCCAGAGCACGGTGATCAACAAGGAGACCGCGCGTCTGCTGAAGGTGGTCACGCGCGTGCCGGCCACCACCGGCAACAAGCTGCGCCGCCTGCTGCAGGTGCGTGCGGTGCGCCACGTGCAGGCCGAGCTCGGGCACTACTTCAACAACAACATCGTGCTGTTCCTCTCGGGCATGCGCAACTACGACATGGCGCTGGCCCTGTCGGACTACACGCCCAACCTGCAGTTCGCCGACGCGCTCGCGCAGACCGGCACGCCGACGCTGCTGAACTCGCTCGCGCAGCTCGAGCTCTACGCCAAGGGCAGCGAGTGGGCGCTGAAGGGCAAGTCCGGCGAGATGCTCGAAAGCGCACTGGCCGGCTTCAAGAACAACCGCCTCTCCGCCGCAGCGGCCAAGGCGCACGTGATCGTCGGCACCTTCGCCGAGCTGAAGGAGATCGGCAGCCCGGCCGCGCTGGAAGGCAAGACGCTGATCACCTCGGCGGTCGACGAGGAGCGCCTCGCGTTCTTCCGCCATTGCCGCGTCAACCTCGTGATCGACGTGAGCCCGAAGCTGTTCGACCGGGTGGTGGGCGTCAACGTGATCGAGGCGATGATCCTCGCGGCGCTGGGCAAGCCGCCGGAGGAGGTGTCGGACGACGACTTCATCGAGATCCTCGACGAGCTCGACCTGCAGCCACGCCTGCTGCACCCGACCGGGCACTTCCGCAACATCCGCCGCTTCGCGTTCGTGATCCATCCGCTGAGCCAGGAGTTCATCCGCAAGGGCTTCCCGATCCCGAAGGCGACACCGAAGTTCGTGATGGACCAGGTCGAGACGCTCGCGGCGCACATGCCGCCGATGGTCTACTGCAAGATGGAGAACATCGTCTCGCCGACCGGCGCGGAGGCCGAGGGCTGGCTGATCTCGGTGGGCGGCACGCCCAAGGAGATGCTCTCGCGCAGCCCGGAGTTCACCTACCGGCGCCTGCTCGCGGCCGCGAAGATGGCCGAGAAGCTGGGCGCGCAGATCATGGGCCTGGGCGCCTTCACCAAGGTGGTGGGCGACGCCGGCGTCACCGTGGCGCGGCGCGCGCGCATACCCATCACCACCGGCAACAGCTACTCGGCCTCGGGCGCGCTGTGGGCCGCCGCCGACGCGATGCGCCGCATGGGTCTGGTGCACGAGGCGCCAGCCGGCCAGCGCCTGCAGGCCAAGACCATGGTGGTGGGCGCCACCGGCTCGATCGGCTCGGTCAGCGCGCGGCTGCTCGCGATGGCCTTCGACGAGGTGGTGCTGGCCGGCCGCGACCTGCGCAAGCTCGAGGAGCTGAAGGCCTCGATCCTCGAGGACACGCCCGACGCGAAGGTGGTCTGCTCGACCGACTACGACTCGCTGCTCGGCGACATGGACATGATCGTCACCAGCACCTCGGGCGCCGGCAAGAAGATCCTCGACATCATGAAGGTCAAGCCGGGCTGCGTGATCACCGACGTGGCGCGCCCGCTCGACCTGCCGCCCGAGGAAGTGGCCAAGCGGCCCGACGTGCTGGTGATCGAATCCGGCGAGATCGAGCTGCCCACCAAGGTGAAGGGCCTCAAGAGCATCGGCCTGCCGCCCAACGTGATCTACGCCTGCCTGGCCGAGACCATCACGCTGGCGCTGGAAGGCCGCTTCGAGGTGTTCACGATCGGCCGCGACACCGAGTGGGAAAAGGTCAAGGAGATCTACAAGCTCGGCCTCAAGCACGGCATGAAGCTGGCCTCGATCTCGGGCGTCAACGGCGTCTATACCGACGAGCAGATCGCCCACGTGGTGGAGCTGGCGAAGAAGGCGCGCAAGACCTGGAAGGTCGGTGGCGTGGCGGCGCCGAAGAAGGCGGCGGCCAAGGCGGCCCCGGCGAAGAAGGCTGCGCCGGCGAGGAAAGCGGCACCGGCCAGGAAGGCTGCTGCGAAGAAGGCTCCGGCGAAGAAGGTCGTCGCGAAGAAGGCGACCGTCGCGCCTGCCGCGCGCAAGGGCTCAGGCGGCGCCCGCGCGGCGAAAGTCGCTCGGTGAGCGGCCGGTCCAGCGCTGGAAGGCCTGGCGGAAGCTGCGCCCGTCGCTGAAGGCGAGCGCGGCGGCGATGTCGTCGACGCTCATGCGCGTGCCGCGCAGGTAGTCCTCCGCCAGCGCGCGGCGCACGCGCGTCAGCAGATCGGCGTAGCTGGTGCCCTCGGCCACGAGGTGGCGGCGCAGCGTGCGGCCGGTCATGCCCATCGCCGCGGCGATACTCTCGATGCCGGGAAAGCGGCCCGGCGTGCGCATCAGCTCGCGGTAGACGCGCCGCGCCACCGAGGCGCCGCCGTCCAGCGCCTCCACGAGCCGCGCGCACTCGCGCGACGTCTGCGCCGCGGTGATGGCGTTGGCAAGTTGCGGCGCACGCCCCAGCCAGGCCGCCGGGTAACGCAGCTCGCAGCGCGGCTGGCCGAACTGCGCCGGAGCGTCGAAGGTCGCGGCCCAGGCGCCGGCATCGTGGGGTGCCGGCCAGGCCACGCCGACGAACTCGGGCCGGCACCACGGCCCCATCACGTCGCGCGCGAGCGTGTGGTGGGTGGCCATCTGCAGCTCGATCAGCAGCCGGTACAGCGGCTCGTCGAGATCGGGCAGCAGCAACTCGTGACGCGCCGGGAACTGCCAGGCCACACCCTCGGCATCGATCACGCCGCGGATCGGCACCAGCGGGTTGGCCAGCGCATGGAAGCGCGTGGCGCGCTCCATGGCCTCGCGCATCGACGCCGCGCTCAGCAGCGCGTACCCGTACATGCCGTAGGCCGTGATGCGCAGCCGCGCCCCGATGCGCCGACCGAGGCCCGGCCGCGGGTCGAGCTGCAGCGCGCGCTTCATCAGGCCGTAGAGCTGCGCGGTGGAGGTGCGGTAGTCGGGATCCTGCAGCCGCGTGCCGTCGATGCCGGTGCCGGCCAGCAGCTCGGCCGCGCCGACGCCGGCCTCGGCCAGCTCGCGAACCACGGCCTCGATCTTGACCGGCGAGAACTGCAGCTCGGACCAGCCGGCCTCGGGGTTCGACCAGTCGTCGGCCGCTTCGTCCTCCGGGTCGATGCGGGCAGCGGTGGACGGCAGGGCAGACATGCCGCGATGCTGCCGCAGCGGCCCGCCCCTCGCCAGCCGGGATGATCCGTACCCCGGCTTGCGGTGCCTCCGGGTGCCGCACCCCTTCCTGCCCGACACTGGCGGCATGCGAACGATGACCCCGCTGCCCTCGGGCGGCGCGCTGCACGGCCTGGGGCCGACACCCGCCGGGCCACCGCTGCTGTTCCTGCACGGCGTGGGCGGCGCGGCCTGGTCGTGGGCTCCGCAGGTGCAGGCGCTCGCCGGCTCGTTCGAGTGCCTCGTCTGGGAAGGCCGCGGCCATGGGTCCGCGGCGCGCGTGGCCGACGCCGGCCTGGCCGACTACGCGCAGGACGCGCGCGAGGCGCTGCAGGCGGTGTGGGCCGCCCGCGACACGCCGGTGGTGCTGGTGGCGCACTCGATGGGCGCGATGCTCGCTCTGGCGCTGGCCTGCGAGTCGCCCCGGCTGGTGCACGGCCTGTTCCTCGTCGACCCGGTGTATGCCGAGGCCGGCCACCGGCCGGTCGTGCTCGCGCCGCTGCTGTGGGCCGTGGGCGCGCTGGTCTCGCCGCTGGTGCGCTCGTACCAGCGCGATGGCGGGCTCGCGCGTGCCGTCTCGCGCGCCTTCTTCCGCCGCGCCTTCCACGACGCGGCCGCGATGGAGCGCGCCTGGGCGCTGCAGCGCACGCAGGTGCCGCTGGAGTACCCGCGCATGCTGTACGAATCGATCCGCGGCGTGCAGGGCTTCACCTTCCGACCCTTCGCCGAGGAGCTGCGCGCCCCGGTGTGCCTGCTCGAGGCCCGCGCCCGCCCCGGTGCCCGCTCACGCTTCGCGGCGCTGGCCGAGCGCATTCGCACACGCGCCGGCGTGCCCTGCGAGCATGTTCTGCTCGACGGCGGCCACTACCTGCAGCTCGACCGGCCCGAGGCGGTCTCGAGCCAGCTGCGAGCCTTCGCGCGGAGTCTCGCGCCCGGCGAGGCCGCGCCGCGCTAGAACTTGCGCACCTCGATGCGGTTCTTCTGCAGCGCGTAGCCGAGCTGGCGCGGCGTGATGCGCAGCAGCCGCGCCGCCTTGGCCTGCACCCAGCCGCACTGCTCCATCGCCCAGATCAGCCGCTCGCGCTCGCCCTCCGGCGGCTCGCTGCCGTTCGAGGCCGAGGGGCTGGGCGGCAGCTGGCGCGTCGGGCCGATGCGCGTGACGCCGTCGGCTTCGACCTCGGCAATCACCGGATCGGCGCGCTCGGGCGTCGCGGGCGGCATCGGCGCGGGCATCGGCAGGCCCACCGGCGCCACGGCCGCCACCGCATCGGCCTTGTCGAGGAAGTGCAGCGTCTGCGTCAGGCAGCGGTTCTGCCGGCACGGAAAGGCGAGGTCGCGGATCAGGTCGCCCTGCACCATCGTCGCGGTGCGCTCGATGCAGTTTTCCAGCTCGCGCACGTTGCCCGGCCAGTAGCAGCTCGACAGCACCTTCATCGCCTCGGGCGTGACGCGCAGCTGGCGCCGGTTCTCCTTGTTGTAGCGGTCGATGAAGTGCGCCACCAGCGCGGGGATGTCGGCGCGCCGCTCGCGCAGCGGCGGCAGGAAGATCGACACCACGTTGATGCGGTAGTAGAGGTCGGCGCGGTACTCGCCGCGCTGCACCATCTTCTCGAGGTCGCGATTGGTGGCGCAGATCAGGCGCACGTCGACCTTCACCGGCTTGCCGCCGCCGACGCGCTCGAACTCGCGCTCCTGCAGCACGCGCAGCAGCTTGGCCTGGAAGGCGCCGGAGATGTCGCCGATCTCGTCGAGGAACAGCGTGCCGCCGTGCGCCAGCTCGAAGCGGCCCTTGCGCTCGCCGGCCGCGCCGGTGAAGGCGCCTTTCTCGTGGCCGAACAGCTCGCTCTCGAGCAGCGATTCGGTGAGCGCCGCGCAGTTCACCTTGATGAACGGTGCGTCCTTGCGCGTGCTGAGGTAGTGGATCGCGCGCGCGATGGCCTCCTTGCCGGTGCCGCTCTCGCCGCGCAGCAACACGGTGGCGCGCGAGGGCGCCGCCTGGTGCACCTCGACGAACACGCGCTGCATCGGCGCGCTGTCGCCCACCACGTTCTCCAGCGTGTGACGGCCGCGCGGCTCGCGCTTGAGTGCCTTCTGCAGCCGCGTGGTCTCGAGCTGCAGCCGCTGGTGCTCGTCGCGCACCGCGTCGTGCAGCTGCGCGGCCTGGGCCATCAGCGAAGCCACCATGGTCAGGATGCGCTGGTCGTCGGACAGCCGCGCGCCGCCCTGCACCTCGCGCTGCGCCGCGAGCGCGCCCAGCACCGCCTTGTCGGTCTTCAGCGGCACGACGACGAAGGCCAGCATTCGGTCCTCCTGCGGGCTGAAGGCGCCGGTGCGGTCGATGAACTCGGTGGCCTGCGCGACGTCGGGCACCACCACCGGCATGCCCGAGGCCACGACGTGGCCGATCACGCCTTCGCCGTGCTGCCAGCGGCCGCGCTGCTCCTGCTCCTTCGACAGCCCGACCGAGCTGTGCACCTGAAGGGCACTGCCCTCGGCGTCGTCGAGCACGATCATCGCGCGCGGCAGGTCCATGTAGGCGGTCAGCACGTTCAGCGCGGCGCGGAACGTGCGGTCGATGTCCAGCGAGGCCGTCAGGATGCGGCCGATCTCGTAGACGGTGATCAGCTCCAGATGGGAGCGCTCGTGCATCGTGCGAGCCAGCATCACGCACCTCCTTGGATGGCGTCGAAGGGCCGGCACGGTGCACGTGGATGCGAGCCGGTGCAGCCCTGCATCGCCAGCGGGCATCGCCTGCCGATGCGCCGCGCCGTGCGCTGCTCGATGCAAGAAGCAAACCGGAAATCGGTCTTGACGGCTGTCAAGCGACGAGGTTTGCGCCAGATCAAGCCGAGCGCGCGGCAGCGAGCTTTTCCAGCTCGCGCACGTGCTCGGCCTCCTCGGCGGCGAATTCGCCGGCGAGCGCCCGCAGCTCGGGATCGGGCGTGGTAGCAGCGATGGCCAGGTAGTAGGCGTGGCCACGGCGCTCGCCGTCGAGCGCGAGGACGAGCGCCTCCTGCGGGCCCATCTGCGCATCGACGCCGGCCCAGGCGGCCGTCTCGGGCGCAGTGCCGTCGGGCCACTCGTACTCGTGCGGCGCCAGCGGCGGCAGCTTGCGGAAGCCGCCGCGCGCCATCGCCTCGGCGAGGTGCTTGCGCGAGTAGTGCGCCATGCGCGTGAAGAACTGCGCCAGCTCGCGTTTGCCCTCGGTGCCCATGGCCGCGGCCAGCTCCTCGTAGCGGCGCGCCGCCTCGCGCTCGAGCGTGACGGCGTGGGCCAGGAATTTCTCGACGGTATTCATCCGAACTTGAACAGGATGCCGTGCCCACCGCGCGGGTACTCCCACGCGACGTTGGTGTGCTCGGTGCAGATCACCCGGCAGCTGCCGCACTCGAGGCAGCCGTCGGTGATCAGCGTCACCGCGCGGTTGCCCTCGGCCTTGTAGCAGGACGCCGGGCACACGAAGGTGCAGGCCTGCGACTGGCAGTCGTTCTTGCAGATGTCCGCATCCTTGATCTGGATGTGCGGTCGGCCATGGTCGACCTTGTAGCGGTTCTGGAAGAGTTTCTCTTCGACGTTCACGTGCATCATCGGAAGGCCCTCCACAGCTTGAACGCATCGTTGACCAGCCCGCGCCAGCGGCGCGCCGCCTTGAAGCTGCCGAGGATCTCGCGCTCCTTGGTCTTCTTGTCGACGCCGTCGACGGTGAACATGGTGCGCGCCGCGCGGCTCACGAGCTCGGGGTAGGTGGTGAAGAACTGCGGGCTGGTGTGCAGCACCTGCGGCATGTCGCGGTACTTGTGCAGGTCCTTCATCACGAAGCTCTCGTCGAGCGACTTCTTGTAGGCGGCCAGCGTCTTCGCGTTCAGCGGCGCGCCGGCCGACTTGGCGGCGATCACCGTCTCCGCGGCCAGGCGCCCGGTGGTCATCGCGAGGTTGCTGCCCTCGCGGTGCACCGCGTTCACGAAACCGCCGGAGTCGCCGACGATCATCCAGCCGTCGCCATAGACCTTGGGCACCGCATGGAAGCCGCCCTCGGGAATCAGGTGCGCGGCGTATTCCTTCATCTCGCCGCCCTCGATCAGCGGCGCGATGCTCGGGTGCTTCTTGAGCTTCTCGAGCAGCGTGTAGGGCGCGGTGCGGTTCGGGTTCGTCTTGAAGTCCGACAGCATGCAGCCCACGCCGATGGTGAGCGACTCCTTGTTGGTGTACAGGAAGCCGGTGCCCACCATGCCCTCGGTGACCGTGCCCATCATCTCGATGACCACGCCCTCCTCTTCCTTCACGTTGAAGCGCTGCTGCAGCACCTCCTCGGGCATGAAGAGGATCTCCTTGACCGCCAGCGCCACGTTGCCCGCCTTCAGCTCGCCGTGGAAGCCGGCCTTGCGCGCGAGCGTGGAGTTCACGCCGTCGGCCAGGATCACCACGTCGGCGTAGACCTCGCCGCCCTGGCGGTCGCAGCGCACGCCGATGCAACGCTCGCCGTCCATCAGCAGCTCTTCCACCGTGGTCTCGCAGATCAGCAGCGCACCGGCCTCGCGCACCTTGGAGCTGAACCACTTGTCGAACTGCGCGCGGATGATGGTGTAGCGGTTGTACGGCGGCTTGTTGTAGTCGTCGCTGCGGTAGTGCGTGCCGACGAAGCTGGTGTCGTCGAGCACCCACACGCGCTGCTCGATGATGTGTCGCTCCAGCGGCGCATCGTCGCGGAAGTCGGGGATGATCTTCTCGAGCGCATCCGAGTACAGGATCGCGCCCTGCACGTTCTTGCTGCCCGGGTACTCGCCGCGCTCGATCTGCAGCACCTTGAGGCCCGCCTTGGCCATCGTGTAGGCCGCCGCGTTGCCCGAAGGCCCCGCGCCGACCACGATCGCGTCGAACTTCTCTTTGCTCATGACAGCTCTCCTTGAGGGCATGGGGTCGACCACCGAGCGCGGCGCGGGCGCGGGCTGCCGGTCTGCGCGCCGCCCGATATCGGTGCTCGACCGGCAGCCCACGCCACCGATTGAAGAACGAACCGGATCTCAGCCATCTCAGTACGACGCATCCAGCGCCGCCCGCAAGGCA
>WBZM01000374.1_pt1 | contig 65577 bp, 65 predicted proteins | sample 5204271 | NCBI WGS metagenome assembly WBZM01 (sample SAMN12344346, study PRJNA552823) | activated sludge metagenome | biome: Activated sludge suspended growth; feature: Nitrification reactor; material: Wastewater; isolation source: activated sludge from nitrification reactor of wastewater... | reverse complement strand
AGCCGCTCCTCGGTCTCAAAGTGGCTCACCGTGTAGTCGCCCAGGAAGTCCAGGGCCCGGCCCACCGCCGCCGGCTCGCGGTCCATCACGTCGAGGAGCGTGCCGACGTGCTCCAGCAGCTCCTGGTGCTGCCGATCGATCTCGGCCACCCCCGTGGCGAACGAGGCGGACCAGGCGATGGACATGCGCTCCCCCTTTGCCGGCGGTGCCGGCGCCCCCGGTTCAACCTATCGATTGTGCACCGGGGCGGGGAGTGCGGAATGCGCTCCGACCGTGAACGTGGGACAGGGCCGGGGAAGGCGCCCGGCCGTCCGGGCGTTCTCGCGTTGACGGGGGTGGGGTGCCCCGCATAGCCTGCGCGGGCCCTTTTCCCTTTTGGAAACCACGAGATGGCCGACCAGACCCCCCTCCCTGACGACCTCGGCGCGACCGAGCGAGAGATCATCGCCCAGCGCCTGAAGAAGGCCGAGGCCCTGCGGGCCCTCGGGGTCGATCCCTACGGCAACGGCTTCACCCCCACCCACCTCGCCGCCGACCTCCACGCGCGGTACGGCGACGCCGCGGCCGACGTCATCGCCCAGGACCCCGGCGCCTGGTCGGTGGCCGGCCGCGTGCTGGCGGTGCGCAGCTTCGGCAAGGCCGCCTTCCTCAAGGTGCAGGACCGCTCCGGCCAGATCCAGGTCTGGGTCAAGAAGGACAAGGTGGGCGACCGGGCCTTCGAGGTCTTCAAGCTCCTCGACGCCGGCGACCTCGTCGCCGCCACCGGCCCCGCCACCCGCACCAAGACCGGCGAGCTGACGGTGGAGGCCGCCACCTTCACCATCCTCACCAAGTCGATCCGCCCGCTGCCGGAGAAGTGGCACGGCCTCTCCGACGTGGAGCAGCGCTACCGCCAGCGCTACGTCGACCTGGTGGTCACGCCGGGCGTGCGCGAGACCTTCCAGAAGCGCTCGCGCATCATCTCCGGCATCCGCCGCTTCCTCGACGCCCGCGGCTACCTGGAGGTGGAGACGCCCACCCTCCACAAGCCGGAGGAGGCGGGCGGCGCGGCGGCGCGCCCCTTCGAGACGCACCACAACGCCCTCGACATCGACCTCAAGCTGCGCATCGCCACCGAGCTGCACCTGAAGCGGCTGGTGGTGGGTGGGCTGGAGCGGGTCTACGAGATCGGGCGCATCTGGCGCAACGAGGGGATCGACCGGCGCCACAACCCCGAGTTCACCTCCATCGAGTTCTACCAGGCCTACGCCACCCACGAGGACCTCATCCAGCTCACCGAGGAGCTGATCCACGAGCTGGCGGTGACGGTCTGCGGCGGCCCGAAGATCACCTTCCAGGGCCAGGTCATCGACCTGACGCCGCCCTTCCCCCGCGTCTCCATGCTGGCGGAGGGGGCCAGGGCCCTGGGCCTCTCGCCGGAGGACGCGCTGGCCGGCAAGGGCCTGGCCGAGGCGGTGGCCCGCGCCGCCGCCCGGGAGAACGAGAGCGAGGACGCCTGGAAGCTGGAGCAGGCGGCCAAGAAGAGCCCCGGCGAGATCCTCGCGGTGGCCTTCGAGGTCTTCTGCGAGCGGAACCTGCCCAAGGACCGGCCGGCCTTCGTGGTCGACTTCCCCATCGAGACCTCGCCGCTGTCGCGGCGCCGCGACGCCGACCCACGCCTGGTGGACCGCTTCGAGCTGTTCGTGGCCGGCATGGAGCTCGCCAACGCCTTCTCCGAGCTGAACGACCCGGCCGACCAGCGCGCCCGCTTCGAGGCGCAGATGAAGAACAAGGCGGCCGGCGACGACGAGGCCATGCCCTACGACGAGGACTTCGTCCGCGCCCTGGAGCACGGCATGCCGCCCACCGCCGGCGAGGGCATCGGCATCGACCGCGTCACCATGCTCCTCACCGACTCGGCCTCCATCCGCGACGTCATCCTCTTCCCGCTGCTGAAGACCCGCGAGTGACCGTCCCCGGGGACCGATGGTGACCGAGCAGAGCACGCCGGCCGCGCCCGCGCCCGGCCCCGGGCCCGGTGGGCCCGACGGCGCCGGGGCGGCCGCGCCGCAGGCCAGCCACCCGGTGCCGCCGGTCTTCTCCTGGCCGTCCTTCGCCCTGGTGCTGCTCGGGGTGGTGGCCGCCTCGGCCGGCGCGCCGCTGCTCCACGCCGCCCTGGCCGGCCGCTTCGGCCTCCCCCCCGCCCTGGCCACCGGCCTGGCCGCCCTGCTGGCCGGCCTGGTGGGCGCCGCCTTCGGCGCGGCCGCCGCCCTCACCGGCCGGCGCCTGGCCTTCTACGAGGTGACCGGCGCCGCCATCCTCTGGATCGCCTGGGTGGCGGTGCGCGTGGCGCTGGCCCCCGGGCAGCGCGGCCCGCCGGGCGGCGAGGGGCTGGAGCAGCAGGGCACGCTGGTGGTCGCGCTGGGGCTGCTGGGCATGGGGGTGCTGGCCGCCACGGCGGTCTTCATCGGCTCCACCCTGGCCTACCTGCTGGCCGGCTCGGGCCGCCTCGACCCCTCCACCTCCTTCGAGCGCTACGTGGCGCGCAGCCACCTCAAGCTCAGCGCCCGCACCCTGCTCGGCCTCTTCCTCTTCTGCGTCACCGGCGTCCTGCCGGGCATGCTCTTCCTGCTGGTGCGCTCCCTCCTCGACGACGCCGCCGAGCGGCGCGCCGAGCGGCGCGGCCTGCTCCACGCCCGGCGGCGCACCCCGGCCACGCTCCTCATGACCCTGATCTCCATCGCCGGCGTGGCCATCGGCGTGTGGGCCCTCACCGTGGTGCTCTCGGTGATGAGCGGCTTCGAGGCCGACCTGAAGAAGAAGATCCTGGGCCACAACGCCCACGGGATGGTCATGAAGTACGGCGACGCCGACTTCACCGAGTGGCGCGAGGCGCGGGAGAAGGCCCTGGGCGTGCGCGGGGTCACCGGCGCCACCCCCTTCCTCTTCAACGAGGTGATGATCTCCGCCGGCCAGCGGCTCACCGGCGCGCTCCTCAAGGGCATCGACCCGGCCACCATCGGCACCGTCACCGACCTGCCCGGCTCGGTGGAGGACGGGAAGCTGGCCTGGCTCACCGACCCGGCCCGCATCTCGGCCCGGGCCCCCCACGGCGGCCGCGAGGCGGCCGGGGCCGACGCCGAGCCGCTGCCCGACCGGCCCGGCCGCGCCACCCCCGGCATCGTCGTCGGCCGGGAGATGGCCGCCCAGCTCCGCGTCTCGGTGGGCGACCTGGTGAGCGTCATCTCCCCCTTCGGCGACCTGGGCCCCTCCGGGCCCCAGCCCAAGACCCGCCCCTTCCGCGTGGCCGGGATCTTCTTCAGCGGCTTCTACGAGTACGACGCCAAGTTCGCCTACCTGGACCTCGCCGAGGCGCAGCGCTTCTTCGGCACCGGCGACGCGGTGACCGGGCTCGAGCTCAAGGTGCAGGACGTGGACGTGGCCCGCACCGTGCTGGCGCGGGTGCAGGCCGAGCTGGGCGGCTGGCCCTACCGCACCAAGGACTGGGGCGAGCTCAACCGCAACCTCTTCTCCGCGCTGCAGATGGAGAAGCTGGTGATGGCCGTGATCCTGGGCTTCATCGTGCTGGTGGCCAGCTTCATCATCGTGGCCACCCTGATCATGCTGGTGCTGGAGAAGACCCGGGAGATCGCGGTGCTCAAGTCGATGGGCGCCGGCATCCCCTCGGTGATGAAGATCTTCGTGGCCGAGGGGCTCACCATCGGCGCGGTGGGCACCTTCTTCGGCCTGGTGCTGGGGCTCGGCACCTGCCTGCTGGTGGACAAGGTGGGCATCCCCCTCGACCCCGAGGTCTATTACATCGACAACTTGCCGGTGCAGATCATCCCCGCCCAGTTCGTGCTGGTGGCGCTGGCCAGCGTGGCCATCGCCTACCTGGCCACCATCTACCCGGCCACCAAGGCGGCGCGGCTGCGCCCGGTGGACGGCCTGAGGAGCGAGTGATGGCCTCCCCGGCGCCGGCCCCGTTCATCCAGGTGGAGGGGCTCTCCAAGACCTACCTCATGGGCGACCGCCGCCTGGAGGTGCTCCACGCCCTGGACCTGACCATCCAGGCCGGGGAGCTGGTGGCCCTGACCGGCCCCTCCGGCGCCGGCAAGAGCACCTTCCTCCACGTCCTCGGCACCCTCGACGCGCCCAGCGCCGGCCGGGTGCGCTTCGACGGCGAGGACGTCTTCGCCCGCGGCGAGGAGGACCTGGCCACCTTCCGCAACGGCACGGTGGGCTTCGTCTTCCAGAGCCACCACCTGCTCCCCGAGTTCACCGCCCTGGAGAACGCCATGATGCCGGCGCTCATCCGCCGCGCCCCGCGCGGCGAGGCGCGGGCCGGCGCCGAGGAGGTGCTGGGGCTGGTGGGGCTGTCGGGCCGGCTGCACCACCGGCCCGGCGAGCTCTCCGGCGGCGAGCAGCAGCGGGTGGCCCTGGCCCGGGCGCTGGCCCTCCGGCCCCGCCTCCTCCTCGCCGACGAGCCCACCGGCAACCTCGACCCGCAGACCGCCGAGGGGATCCACGCCCTGCTGGCCGAGCTCAACGCCCGGCTGGGCATCACCATGGTGGTCGTCACCCACAACGAGCGGCTGGCCCAGTCGCTGCCCCGCCGCCTGCGCCTCCGCGCCGGGCGCCTGGAGTGAGATACCCTTTGATGCCCCGCCCCCTTTCCACTAGATTCCGCCCCTTCGTGCCGCGCCTCCTCACCGCCTGGCCCCTGGCCGCCGCGCTCGCCCTGGCCGCCGCGCTCGCCCCCGCCCCGGCCCTGGGCGCCGACGGCCCGGTGGTGGCCGACGTCCGCGTGGAGGGCAACCGCCGCGTCGAGGTGGACGCCATCAAGGCGGCCATCGTCAAGAAGGGCGCCGTCCTCGACCCCAAGCGCCTCGACGCCGACGTGCGGGCGCTCATGAAGCTGGGGTTCTTCTCCGACGTGGTGGTGGAGCAGGAGGGCGATCCGGCCAACCCGGTGCTGGTCTACCGGGTGGTGGAGCGCCCCACCGTCCGCGAGGCCACCATCGAGGGCAACGAGGAGCTCTCCAAGGACGACCTGAAGGACACCGTCGAGGTGAAGCCCTTCAGCATGCTCGACCGCCTGGCCCTCAAGAAGGACGTGAAGCGGATCCAGGAGAAGTACGTCGAGAAGGGGTACTACCTGGCCGAGGTCAAGGAGCGCATCGACGAGCTCCCCGACAACCAGGTGGCGGTGCGCTACGTGGTGGACGAGAAGGCCAAGGTCCTGGTCAAGGAGATCCGCTTCGTCGGCAACGCCCGGCTCTCCACCGAGACCCTGCGCGCCGCCATGCTGACGCAGGAGGGCAACCTGCTCTCCTTCTTCGGCTCCGCCGGCACCTACCGCGAGGACATGTTCCAGCGGGACCTGGCCGCCCTGCAGGCCGCCTACCTCGACGACGGCTACGTCAACGCCAAGGTGGGCAAGCCGGCCCTGGCCCTCTCGCCGGACCGCCGCTACCTCTTCGTCACCATCCCGGTGGAGGAGGGGGAGCAGTTCCGCATCGGCAAGATCGACTTCTCCGGCGAGCTGCTGGAGGAGGAGCCGCGGCTGCGCAAGCTGCTGCAGACGAAGTCGGGGAACCTCTTCTCCCGCACCAAGCTGGGCAACGACCTCTTCGCGGCCGGCGACGTCTACAAGGACAAGGGCTACGCCTACGCCAACGTCACGCCGCTCACCAACATCGACCCCGAGCGGCGCATCGTCGACCTGACCTACGAGGTGCAGCCCGGCCTCCGCACCCGCTTCGAGCGCATCGAGGTGGTGGGCAACGACAAGACCCGCGACAAGGTGGTGCGCCGCGAGCTGCGCTTCTACGAGGGCGAGCTCTTCAGTGGCTCGGCCATCCGCGTCTCCAAGGGGCGCGTCATGGCCCTGGGCTTCTTCGAGACGGTGGAGATCAGCACCAAGAAGGGCAGCGCCGAGGACCTGATCGTCGCCACCGTCGAGGTGAAGGAGAAGGCCACCGGCTCCTTCCAGCTGGGCGCCGGCTTCTCCAGCTACGAGAACTTCATCCTCACCGGCCAGATCTCCCAGCAGAACTTCTTCGGGTGGGGCCAGACCCTCACGCTCCAGGTCCAGTGGTCCTCCATCCGCCAGCTCGGGCAGATCCAGTTCGTCGAGCCGTACTTCCTCGACACCAAGTGGACCTTCGCCTTCGACGTCTACGCCCAGGAGAGCTTCTACCAGACGTTCACCCGGCGGGCGGTGGGCGGCAACATGACCTGGGGCTACGAGCTGAACGGCCTGGCCCCCTGGTGGTCCTTCGCCTCGAACCTCGAGGACATGCGGATCTTCGGCACCTACAAGAACGAGTACGTGCGGGTGACCGGGGCCACCGCCGCCAACAACCTCTCCAACGCCTTCAAGTCGGGCACCACCAGCTCGCTGACGCTGGCCTGGCAGTGGGACAAGCGCGACAACCGCCTCTTCGCCTCCGAGGGCTGGTTCCTCTCCGCCTCGGCCGAGCTGGCGCCGCCGGCGCTGGCCCCGTCCTCGCTCTTCGGCAACCAGGTCAACCTCTTCACCCGCTACTCCGCCGACGTCCGCGCCTACCGCAAGCTCTGGTGGGACGTGGTGGCCAAGGCCAAGCTGACCCTGGGCCTGATCCGCGGCTGGCACCGCGCCAGCGACGTGGCCATCTCCGAGAACTTCTACCTGGGCGGCATCAACTCGGTCCGCGGCTACCGCTTCCTCTCGCTGGCCCCGCAGCGCACCGTCTTCTGCGGCACCGGCAACGTGGCCAGCCCCACCTGCGAGGTGGCGGTGGGCGGCAACAAGCAGGCCATCCTGAACCTGGAGCTGGAGTTCCCGCTCTTCCAGGCGGCCGGCATCCGCGGCGTGGTCTTCGCCGACGGCGGCAACGCCTTCGAGGCGGGCCAGTGGCACGACTCCAAGGTGAGCCTCTCGCTCTACAAGTCGGTGGGGTTCGGCTTCCGCTGGTTCAGCCCCATCGGCCCCCTGCGCTTCGAGTGGGGCATCCCGCTGGACCGCCGCAAGAACAGCTCGGGCGCCTACATCGACCAGGGCATGGACTTCCAGTTCACCATCGGCAACTTCTTCTAGCCTCCGCCACGCAGGAGACCCGCATGCGCACCGTGTTCCGCCTCGCCGCCGCCCTCGCCCTCGTCCTCGCCGGCGCCCCCGGCCTGGCCGCCGCCCAGAACAAGATCGGCTACGTCGACGTGCAGCGCGCCGTCCAGGAGGTCGACGAGGGCAAGGCCGCCAAGGCGGTCCTCAAGAAGGACTTCGACGAGAAGCAGAAGCTCCTCGACGTGAAGTCCGAGGAGATCAAGAAGCTCGACGCCGACTTCGCCAAGCAGGCCATGGTGATGAGCGCCGAGGCCAAGGCCCAGAAGGGCGCCGAGCTGGACCGCAAGCGCATGGAGGCCCAGGAGTTCTACATGAAGGTGCAGCAGGACCTCTCCAGGCGCGAGAACGACGCCATGCGCGGCATCGTCGACAAGGTCCAGATCCTGGTGCGGGAGATCGGCGAGGCCGACGGCCTGGCCATGGTGGTGAGCACCCAGGCGATGGTCTGGGGCCAGCCCTCCCTCGACATCACCAACGAGCTGATCCGCAAGTACAACGCCCGCTTCCCGGTCGGCGGCGCCAAGAAGGCCGACGCCCCGGCGGCGAAGAAGTAGGAGCCCCCATGACGGCCCGCACCCTCGCCGAGCTCGCCGCCCTGGTCGGCGGCGAGGTGTCGGGAGACGGGAGCCTCACGCTCACCGGCGTGGCGCCGCTGGAGACCGCCGGCCCCGAGCACGTCTCCTTCTTCTCCAACAAGAAGTACCGGGCCGCCTTCGAGGCCTCCCGGGCCGGGGCGGTGGTGGTGGACGCCGGGGTCGAGGCGCCGGCGGGCCGGGCGGTGCTCCGGGCCGAGAGCGCCTACCTGGCCTTCGCGAAGATCTCCACCCTCTTCAACCCGCCGCCGCAGGCGGTGCCGGGCACCTCGCCCCACGCGGCGGTCGATCCCTCCGCCACCGTCCACCCCACCGCGCAGGTGATGGCCCACGCCTCCGTCGGGCCCGGCGCGGTGGTGGGGGCGCGCACCATCCTCCACCCGGGCGTGCGGCTCGGCGAGGGCGCGCGCGTGGGCGAGGACTGCCTGCTCCACGCCAACGCGGTGGTGCGCGAGCGCTGCGTCCTGGGGAACCGGGTCATCCTCCAGCCCGGCTGCGTGGTCGGCTCCGACGGCTTCGGCTACGCCCTCGACATGGCCGGCGAGGGGCGCGGGCCGCGCCACTACAAGGTGCCGCAGGCCGGCAACGTGGTCATCGAGGACGACGTCGAGCTCGGCGCCAACACCTGCGTGGACCGCGCCACCCTGGGCACCACCCGGGTCTGCCAGGGCGCCAAGGTCGACAACCTGGTGCAGCTGGCCCACAACGTGGTGGTGGGCCCGCTCTCCATCCTGGCCTCGCAGGTGGGCATCTCCGGCTCCACCAAGCTGGGCATGGGGGTGGTCTGCTGGGGCCAGGTCGGCGTGGTGGGGCACCTCACCATCGGCGACCGCGCCAACATCGCCGCGCAGTCCGGCGTGGCCCACGACGTGGGCCCCGGCGAGCGCGTGGCCGGCTACCCGGCCGGCCCCGAGGTGCGCTGGGCCCGCAACGCCGCCGCCTACGACCGCCTCACCGACATGCGCCGCGAGCTGCGCGAGCTCATGAAGAAGGTGGCCCAGCTGGAGCAGGAGAGGAAGCCGACATGAGCGCCGAGACCAAGCCCGGGGTGATCCTCGACGTCGAGGGCATCCAGAAGCTGCTGCCGCACCGCCCGCCCTTCCTGCTGGTGGACCGGGTCATCGCCTTCGAGAAGGACACCTCGCTCACCGCCCTGAAGGCGGTGACCATGAACGAGCCCTTCTTCCCCGGCCACTTCCCCGGCCACCCGGTCATGCCGGGCGTGCTCATCCTGGAGGCGCTGGCCCAGGCCTGCGCCCTGCTGGCCTGCCTCTCCATGACGCCGGAGGAGGTGCAGGGCAAGGTCACCTACCTGATGGGCATCGACGGCGCCCGCTTCCGCAAGATGGTGGTGCCGGGCGACCGCGTCGAGCTGCAGGTGACGGTCACCAAGCACAAGGGGCCGGTCTGGAAGATGAAGGGCCAGGCGGTGGTGGACGGGCAGGTCACCTCCGAGGCCGAGTTCATGGCGATGATCGCCGACAAGGACGCCGGGGCCTAGCCGGCCCGGCCGCCCGCGCCGAGAGGAGCCGCACATGGCCATCCACCCCACCGCCGTCGTCGAGCCCGGGGCGAAGCTCGATCCCACCTGCGAGATCGGCGCGCTCGCCTACGTCGGCCCCCACGTGGTCATGGGCCCGGGCTGCAGCGTCGGCCCCCACGGCGTGGTCACCGGCCGCACCACCCTGGGGGCGCGCAACCGCGTCTTCTCCCACGCGGTGGTCGGCGGCGTGCCGCAGGACCTCAAGTACAAGGGCGAGCCGACCACCACCGTCATCGGCGACGACAACACCTTCCGCGAGTTCGTCACCATCAACGCCGGCACGGTCCAGGACCGCGGCGAGACCCGCATCGGCAACGGCTGCCTCTTCATGGCCAACAGCCACGTGGGCCACGACTGCGTCATCGGCGACCGGGCCATCATCGCCAACTCGGTGGGGCTCTCCGGCCACGTGGTGCTGGAGGAGGACATCCACTTCGGCGGCCTGGCCGGCGCCCACCAGTTCGTGCGGGTGGGCCGGCTGGCCTTCGTGGGCGGCATGAGCGGCGTGGTCATGGACGTGGCGCCCTACACCATCGTGCTGGGCACCCGCGCCGAGGTGAGCGCGCTCAACGTCATCGGCATGCAGCGCGCCGGCATGACCGAGGAGCAGGTGGGCCGGGTCAAGCAGGCCTTCAAGATCTTCTTCCGCTCCAACCTCACCGCCGCCGAGGCGCTGGCGCAGCTCAAGGCCGAGCTGGGGCAGCACCCGGAGGTGGCCCACTTCATCGCCTTCGTCGAGGGCTCCAAGCGCGGCATCACGCGCTAGGCCGGGGCATGGCCACCTACGGCCTCATCGCCGGCGGCGGGAAGTTCCCCATCCTCTTCGCCGAGCGGGCGCGCGCCGCCGGGCACCGGGTGGTGGCCGCGGCCCACGTCAACCAGACCGAGAGGGCCCTGGAGCGGGCCGTCGACGCCTGCACCTGGGTCAAGCTCGGCCAGTTCGGCAAGGTGGTGGAGGCGCTCAAGGCCGGCGGGGCCGAGCAGGTGGTCATGCTGGGCGCCATCACCAAGTCCCGCTTCTTCGTGGACGCGCTGCCGGACCTGCTGGGCCTGGAGCTGATGCGCCGCACCTACGTGCGCAGCGACGACAACCTGCTGCGGACCTCCGCCGCCATGCTGGCCGAGCGCGGCCTGCCGGTGGTCGATCCGACCCCCTTCCTGGAGGGCGCCCTGGCGCCCGAGGGGGCCATGGGGCGTCACCGGCCGACCGAGGACGAGGAGGCCGACGCCCGCTACGGCCTCGAGCTGGCGCGCGCCATCGGGCGGCTCGACCTGGGCCAGACGGTGGTGGTGAAGGACCGCGTCGGGGTGGCCGTCGAGGCGCTGGAGGGCACCGACGCCTGCATCGCCCGCGGCGGCGGCCTGGCCAAGGGCGCGGTGGTGGTGAAGGCCGTCAAGCCGCAGCAGGACCGCCGCTTCGACCTGCCGGCCGTGGGGCCCGACACCATCGAGTCGATGCGGAAGGCCGGCTGCCGAGTCCTGGCGGTCGAGGCCGGCGGCACGCTGGTGATGGACCTGCCGGAGCTGGTGCGGCTGGCCGACAAGGCCGGCATCGCGGTGGTCGGGCTGCGCTGATGCCGGCCTGGCTGCGCGAGGAGGGCGGCGCCGTCACGCTGGAGGTGCTGGTGCAGCCCCGCGCCTCGCGCACCCGCGTGGTGGGCGAGCACGACGGCCGGCTCAAGATCCAGCTGGCCGCGCCCCCGGTGGACGGCGAGGCCAACGCCGCGCTGGTCGAGTTCCTGGCCGGCGCCCTGGGGGTCCGCAAGGGCGACGTGGCGCTGCTCCGCGGCGACACCGGCCGGCGCAAGACGCTGCGGGTGGCCGGCGTGGGCGCCGCTCAGGCCGAGGGCGCGCTCGCGCCCCGCTGAAGCGCCGCCGGCCCGCGGGCCAGGCCGCGCGGCAGGGCGCCGGCGCTCCAGAGCGCCAGCAGCAGCGCGCAGAGCAGCGCCAGGCCGAGGGGGCTCCAGGGCACGCCGAGGCGCGCCGGGTCGGCGCCGGGCAGCACCAGCAGCCCCACCTCGCCGGCCGCGATGAGCACGCCGTGGGCCAGCGCCGCCGGCACCAGGCTCCCCGAGGCGAAGGTGAGCCAGGCCAGCAGCAGGCCGTAGAGGGTGCAGAAGGCGATCCAGAGCGCCAGGCCGAGGGCCGGGTGGCCCGGGTAGGCGTACCCGCCGAGCAGCACCAGCGGGGCGTGCCAGGCGCCCCAGGCGGCGCCGCTGAGCAGCGCCCCCCGCCAGGCGCCCAGGCGTGCCGCCAGCCGCGGCAGCAGCCAGCCGCGCCAGGCCAGCTCGTGGCCGAAGGCGAAGAGGGTGCCGAGGAGCGTGCCGGCGGTGAGGGAGAAGCCGGCCTGCATGAGGGTGGCCGCGCCGGGCGAGATCTCCTTCGGCAGCTGCCCCTGCTCCACCAGGCGCTGCATGGCGCGGCCGGAGAGGTCGAGGGGCGTGAAGGCGAGCGAGGCGGCGGCGGTGGCCAGGATCAGCAGCACCGGCAGCCCCCAGCCGGCCAGCGCCCAGCGCAGCGGCGGCAGGCGCAGCCCCCCGTCGCCGAAGCCGCCCCCCTCCACCCAGGTGCGCGCCACCCACGCCGCCGCCGCCAGCGGGATCATGAGCAGCGGCGCGCCGACCCCCACCAGCAGCGGCTGCCCGGTGGCGGCGCGGCCGGAGGCGATGGAGGTGGCGACCTGGGACTGGATCACCCAGCCGACGCCGACGGCCACGGCCAGGAAGGCGAGGAGGGCCTTGGGGAAGCTGGACGGGGCGGGGGGCATGGGGCGGCAGGGTAGTGGGGATGGGGGGCGGGGTCGAGGGCGGGGGGCGGGATCGAGGTCGGGGTCGGGATCGGGGTCGGGATCGGGGTCGGGCTGGGGCTGGGCCCGTTGGACTCGATGTAGGCCCCCCCAGTAAACCGCGGCTTCCCGCCGCGCCGCCGCCCGGTTCCCCCGGGTGTTCCTTCCGGGCCACCTTGGACTAAGATGCGCGCCCTCATGGCCCTCCAGAACACCCGCTTCCTCGACGCCTGCCGCCGCCTCCCCGTGGACCGCCTGCCCGTCTGGATGATGCGCCAGGCCGGCCGCTACCAGGCCTCCTACCGCGCCGTGCGCGGCCAGGTCGGCTTCCTCGAGCTCTGCCGCTCGCCGGAGCTGATCGCCAAGGTCACCTGCGCCCCCATCGACGAGTTCGGCTTCGACGCCGCCATCCTCTTCTCCGACATCCTGGTCCACCTGCCGGCCATGGGGCTCGACCTCTCCTTCGAGAAGGGCGAGAAGGGCAAGGGCGACGGCGGGCCCAAGATCGCCAACCCGGTCCGCACCCGCGCCGACGTCGACGCCCTCAAGGTGCCCGACCCGGCCCGCGACCTCGGCTACGTCCTCGACGGCGTCCGCGCCATCAACGCCGGCCTGGCCGGCCGCGTGCCCCTCATCGGCTTCGTGGGCGGCCCCTTCACGGTGGCCAGCTACGCGGTGGAGGGCGGGAGCCAGGGCTTCACCCGGCTCAAGACCATGCTCTACGCCGACCCGGCCGGCGCCCACGCCCTCTTCGAGAAGCTGACCCAGGCGGCCATCGTGCAGATCCAGGCGCAGCTCGACGCCGGCTGCCACGCCGCCCAGATCTTCGAGTCCTGGCTCGGCGAGCTGGACCGCGAGGACCTCGAGGCGTTCTCCTTCCCCTACCTGGCCCGCATCGCCGAGGCGGTGAAGAAGGCCGGCGTGCCCAGCATCTTCTTCGGCACCGGCCTCTCGGGGCACCTCGACCGCATCGCCCAGCTGGGGTTCGACGTGGTCTCGGTGGACTGGCGCATCCCCATCGACGAGGCCCGCCGCCGCGCCCCCGGCGTGGCCATCCAGGGCAACCTCGACTCCACCGTCCTGCTCGGGCCGGTCGAGAAGGCGGTGAGCAAGTCCCTCGGCATCTGCCGGGCGGCCGGGCCGGCGCCCGGCTACATCTTCAACCTCGGGCACGGCATCCAGGTGGGGACCCCCGAGGCGACCGTGAAGGCCGTGGTGGACGCCGTCCACGCCTTCAGCTGGAAGTGAGGCAGCCCGTGATCCAGATTCCCTCCTGGGACCTCATCAAGAAGTACGACCGGCCCGGGCCGCGCTACACCTCGTACCCGACCGCCCCGGAGTGGACCGACGACTTCAAGGCGGCCCAGTACGTGGAGCACCTGGCGCGCGCCGAGAAGGCCGGCGGCCCGCTCTCCATGTACGTGCACCTCCCGTTCTGCCGGGAGATGTGCCGCTTCTGCGGCTGCAACGTCATCGCCACCCACGACCACAGCCGCGCCGACGCCTACCTCGACGTGCTGGAGAAGGAGGTGGCCCTGGTGGCCGCCCACCTGCCCACCCGCCGCGGCGTCTCGCAGCTGCACTGGGGCGGCGGCACGCCCACCTTCCTCGACGAGAAGCAGCTGACCCGCTGCCACGCCATCCTGGCCCGGCACTTCCACTTCCTGCCCGACGCCGAGCTGGCGGTGGAGATCGACCCGGCCATCACCACCAAGTCCCAGATCGCCACGCTGGCCGGCCTGGGCTTCAACCGCATCTCCATGGGCGTGCAGGACTTCGACCCCAAGGTGCAGGAGACGGTGGCCCGCATCCAGGGCGAGAAGGAGACCGCCGAGCTCGTCGAGGCGGCGCGGGCCAACGGCTACCACGGCGTCAACCTGGACCTGATCTACGGCCTGCCCTACCAGACGCCGGAGTCCTGGGCCAACACGCTGCAGCGCATCCTGGAGATGCGCCCCGACCGCATGGCGGTGTTCGGCTTCGCCTACACGCCCTGGTTCAAGCCGCACCAGAACCTGCTGCCCAAGGAGGCGCTCCCCAGCCCGGAGGCGCGCGTCCGCCAGTTCCTGCAGACGGTGGAGGCCTTCACCGGCTCCGGCTACCGGCTCATCGGCCTGGACCACTTCGCCGTCGAGTCCGACGAGCTGGCCCGGGCCCAGGCGGCCGGCACCATGTTCCGCAACTTCCAGGGCTACACGGTCCGCCCCGCCGACGACACCATCTCCTTCGGCGTCTCCTCCATCTCGGACATCGGCGGCGCCTACGGCCAGAACCCGCACAAGCTGAAGGACTGGGTCGACCTGGTCGAGGCCGGCCGCGTCCCGGTGGACCGCGGCGCCTCCATGAGCGCCGACGACCACCTGCGCCGCTTCGTCATCAACCGGGTGATGTGCCAGCTCAAGCTCGACCTCGCCGAGGTGGAGCGCCAGTTCGGGGCACCGTCGCGGGCGGCCATCCAGGCCGACCTCCAGGCCGGCCTGGCCGAGCTGGAGGGCGACGGCCTGGCCACCTTCGACGGGCAGGTGCTCACCGTGACGCCGCTCGGCCAGCTGCTGGTGCGCAACGTCGCCATGCTCTTCGACGCCTACCTGAAGAAGGGCGACGCGGCGAAGCGCTTCTCGCGCACCGTCTAGCGGCGCGCGCCGGGGGGGAACGCATGCCGAAGACCGCCGTCTTCATGATGAACCTGGGCGGGCCGAGGAGCCTGGCCGAGGTCGAGCCCTACCTCTACGAGCTCTTCAGCGACCCGCTGCTGATCTCGGCGCCCTTCGGCCCCTTCCGGCCGCTCGTCGCGAAGATCATCTCGAAGACCCGGGCGCCCTCGTCGGCCGAGAAGTACGCCCTCATCGGCGGCCGGAGCCCGCTGGTGGAGGGGACCGAGGCCCAGGCCCGCGCCCTCGCGGCCGCCCTCGGCCCCGGCTACACCTGCCACCTGGCCATGCGCTGCGGCCACCCCAACACCGAGGAGGGGGTGCGCGAGGCGCTGGCGGCCGGCGCCGAGCAGGCGCTGGCGCTGCCGCTCTACCCGCAGTGGGCCAACGCCACCACCAAGAGCTCGCTGGTGGAGCTGCGCCGCTGCTGGCCGAAGGAGAAGCCCCTCGCCGAGGTCTGCACCTGGCACGACCACGAGGGCTACCTGGAGGCCTCGGCGGCGGCGCTCCGGGAGGTGCTGGCCACGGTGGACCCGGCGCAGCGCGGCAACGTGCTGGTGGTCTTCAGCGCCCACGGCCTCCCCATGAGCCAGGTGCGCAAGGGCGACCCCTACCCGGCCTACGTGGAGCACTCCTCGCGCGAGACGGCGCGGCGGGCCGGCGCGGCCGCCTGGCAGATCACCTACCAGTCGAAGGTCGGCCCGGCCAAGTGGCTCGGCCCCGACACGGTGGAGTTCCTCACGGCCAACGCGAAGGGGAAGGTGGTGGTGACGGTCCCCATCGCCTTCGTCTCCGAGCACCTGGAGACGCTCTACGACATGGACATCCTGGCGAAGGAGGCGGCCCAGAAGGCCGGCGCCCTCGCCTACCTGCGCGTGCCGGCGCTGGGGACCCGCCCGGACTTCGTGGCCGCCATGGCCGACGTGGTCCGGCGCGGCCTGGCGGGCCAGGGGCTGAAGGGCGGGTAGGGCGGGTAGGGCGGGCGGCCCCCGGGCCCCGCGGCGCTACCCGCGCGCCGCCACCTTGAGCTGCACCCGCTTGGCGAGATCGCTGTACGGGTGGGCCTTCATGGCCTCGCCGATGGCGGCGCGCGCGGCCGGCAGGTCGCCGGCCAGGTCCTCCACCAGCGCCGCCACCACCATGGCCCGCAGGTGGCCCGCGTCCAGCTCCAGGGCCGCGCGCACGTGGCGCCGCGCCGCCTCGGCCCGCTGCGCCGCCGGCAGCACCGGGTCGTGCAGGGTGGCGAAGGCCAGCATGGCCAGGTACTCCGGCTCGCGCGAGTTGAGCGCCACCGCCTCCTGGAGGGCCGACACCGCCTCGGCGTTGCGGCGGGCGCGCAGGGCCCGCTCGCCCCGCTTCAGCGCCACCTCGGCGTCGAGGACGATGCCCGGGCTGCGCACGCCGGAGAGCTCCGACTTGAGGAGCAGGAAGGCCAGGTAGTGGCGCCGCTTCTCCTCCTGGCCGAGCACGCGCCAGGCGGCGTCCACCTTGTCGAGCACCGAGCGGAGCAGGTCGGCGAGGTCCCCCACCTCGTACTCGGCGAACCCGTCGGGGTGGAAGCGGGCCGTCACCTCGCGCCAGGCCCGCTCGATCTCGGCGGTGTCGGCGGCGATGTCCACGCCGAGCGCGTGGTAGTAGGTGCCGGGCAGGATGCGCAGCGCGGCCTGGCGCACCGCCTCGGCCCGGTCGGCGGGGAGGGGCGGCCGGGGCGCCGGCGGCCCGGCGGCGTCCAGCCCGGCCGGCTCGGCCGGCGTGTCGTGGAAGACCACCGCGCCGATCATGGAGAGGAACCAGAGGAGCGAGAGCGCCTCCTTCAGGTCGGCCTTGCGCGCCTCCAGGAAGGCCTTGGTGGCGGTGCGCCCGTCGAGGGCCTGGGTGAGCCGCAGGTCGGCCGCCGAGAGCGCCAGGGCCGGCGACAGCAGCGTGAAGTCGCCGGTGCGGGTCGGGTAGGCCTCCAGCACCGCCTTCAGGGCGTCGGCGAAGTGCTTGGTGGGCACGTGGGCCCGCGCCCCCTCCAGCAGCGGCGGCAGGGGCAGCACCTCGGCCAGCTGGAGCTGGGCGGCGAACTCGGCGCCGGCGTGGAAGCGCCAGTGCCCGTCGCGGGAGCCGACCGCCCGCACCACCATGGCGCGCAGGTGGGCGTGGAGGGCCGCCTGCAGCGGCTCGCCCGGCTCCAGCACCCCGGCGGCGATGAGCGCCGCGCCCGGGGAGAGCCCGCCGGCCATGGCCTCCTGGGCCGCGCGGCGGGAGGCGGCGTCGAGGCGGCCGGCCTCGGCCAGCCAGCCCAGCAGCGCCTCGCCGGGCTCGTCCGACTCCACCGCCACCGGCACGCCGCGGAGGAAGAAGAAGCGCCGCTCCGGCCCGGCCCCCGAGAGCACCAGGATGCCCTCCGAGAGCGAGCGCCAGACCTGGTGCACCAGGCGCGCCACCACCCCGGGCTTCACGTCGCCCTGGGCGGCCGGGGCGCGGGAGAGCACCAGCGGGATGCCGCGGAGCCGGGCCCGCGCCGCCGCCTGCTGCGAGAGGAGCAGGGTGAGCTTCTCCACCAGCTCGGCGGTGGTGGGATCGCCCACGTAGCCGTTGGCCTTGAGCGGCAGCACCGACGGGAGGCCGCGGGCCTGGCCCAGGTGGACCTTGTCGGCCACCACCAGCAGCAGGCGCGGGTCGGCGGCGCGGAGGGCCCGGGCCAGGCGCTCCCCGTCGGCCAGGTCGGCCCCCATCACCACCGCGTCCGGCCGCTCCGCCTCGAAGAGGCCGGGCACGGCCGCGGGCTCGCCGGCCACCAGCACGTCGAGGCCGGCGGCGGCCAGGCTGGCCTGCACGAGCCGGCGGGTCGGCTCATGGGCCTCGGCGAGGAGGATGCGCGGCACGGCGGGATTCTACGCCGGAAGGGGCGGAACGCACCTTCGCGATCGCCCGCACACCGTCGTCGCCGGTGTATGCTCCCGCGCCACGTCGGACCATATGCGGGACCTCCTCCACCCACGCCACCTGGGCGCCCTGCGCCGTTTCGCCGGCACCGACGGCGAGGCCCCGGTGCTGCTGGCCTTCGACTACGACGGGGTGCTGGCCCCGCTGGTGAAGAAGCCCGGGGGGGCCCGCATGCGCCGGCGCACCCGGGCGCTGCTGGTGCGGCTGGCCCGGCTCTACCCCCTGGCGGTGGTCTCCGGCCGCGCCTGGAAGGACACCCGCCGCCTCTCCGAGGGCGTGGTGCCCCACGTGGTGGGGAACCACGGGTTCGAGCTGCTCCACCCCGTGCCCGTCCCGGCGCCGGTGCTGGCGGCGGTGCGCGGCTGGCGCCGGCAGCTGGAGGCGGAGCTGGCCGGGGTGCCGGGCGTCCACTTCGAGGACAAGCGCTCCACCCTGGCCATCCACTATGGCCTCTCGGCGGCCTGGCGGCGCGCCGAGCGGGCGGTCTACGCGGCGGCCAACCGGCTGGAGGGGACGCGGCTCATCCCCGGCAAGAAGGTCCTCAACGTCCTGCCCCACGACTTCCCGAACAAGGGCGACGCCATCCGCTCGCTGCTGGCCCGCCTCGGCCTGACGGCGGCGCTCTACCTCGGCGACGACGTCACCGACGAGGACGCCTTCCGGCTGGGCGCGCCGATGGTGATGGGGGTGCACGTCGGCGCAGGGCCCTCGCTGGCGCCGTGGAAGCTGCGGGGGCAGGAGCGGACGGACGACCTGCTCGAGGCGCTGGTGGGGTTGAGGGAGCGGGTGGGGGGCAGGGGCAGGTCGGGATCGGGGTCGAGGACCGGGTCCAGGTCCAGGTCCGGGTCCAAGTCCAGGTCCAAGTCCAGGGCTGGGGCTGGGGGCGGGCGGTGACGCGGAAGCGGGCGGGGTCGTCGCCGCCCCCGGAGACCGGCGACCTCTTCGCGGCCGCCATGGCCCGGCGGGCGGCGCGGGAGGCGGCGGAGGCGGAGCGGGCGGCGGAGGCGGGCAAGGCCGCCGGCGTCGCCGAGCCCGGCCCGGCCCGGGGTCCGACCCGCGAGCCCCTCACCGTCCTGGCCCTCACCGAGCAGCTCAAGGCGGCGGTGGAGCCGCGCTTCAAGGACGTCTGGGTGCAGGGCGAGCTGGCCAACCTGCGCACCCAGGCGAGCGGCCACGTCTACTTCACGCTCAAGGACGACGGCGCCACGCTCCCCTGCGCCATGTGGGCCTCGCAGGCCCGCCGCCTCCGCTTCGACCTCGAGGACGGGCAGGCGGTGGTGGCCCGCGGGCGCGTCGAGATCTACCCGCCCCACGGCAAGTACCAGCTGATCGTCTCCGAGCTGGAGCCGCGCGGCGCCGGGGCCCTGGCGCTCCAGCTGGAGCAGGTGAAGGCCCGCCTCCTCGCCGACGGCCTCCTCGACCCGGGGCGCAAGCGGCCGCTGCCCTTCCTGCCCCGCCGCGTCGGCGTGGCCACCAGCCCCACCACCGCGGCGCTCCGCGACTTCCTGCGCGTCCTCCACGGCCGCTACCCCAACCTGCCGGTGCTGGTGGCCCCCTGCCGCGTGCAGGGGGAGGGGGCGGCCGCCACCGTGGCGGCGGCGGTGGAGGCCCTCTCGCGCCACCGCGTGGACGTCATCGTGGTCACCCGCGGCGGCGGCTCCCAGGAGGATCTCTGGGCCTTCAACGACGAGCGGCTGGCCCGGGCCATCGCCGCCTCGCCGGTGCCGGTGGTCTCGGCGGTGGGGCACGAGACCGACGTCTCGGTGGCGGACCTGGTGGCCGACGTGCGCGCCGCCACCCCCACCCACGCCGCCCAGCTGGTGGCGCCGGTGAAGGACGACCTCCTGGCCGCCCTGGCGGCCCTCCGCGGCCGGGCCCACCGCGCCGTGGCCGGGGCCGTCGAGGGGCGTCGCCGCGAGCTGCGGGCGCTCCGGGCCGAGCTCTCCGACCCGGCCCACCTGGTCTCGGCCCAGCGCCACCGGGTGGAGGACCTGCTGCGGCGCGCCGAGGGGGCGGCTCGCCGGCCGGCCGGCGAGGGCCGGGCGCGCCTGGAGGCGCTGCAGCTCCGCCTGTCCCGCGCCGAGCCGCGGGCCCGCCTGAAGGCGCTGCGCGCCCGGGTGGAGGCCGCCTCGCGCCGCCTGGAGGGCTGGCGCGCCGCCACCTTCCGGCGGGAGCAGGTGCGCCTGGAGCGGCTGGCGGCCCGGCTCGAGCCGGCCAACGTGGCCAAGCTCCTCTCCCGCGGCTTCGCCCTGGTGCTGGCGGAGGGGCGGCTGGTCACGCGCTCCGGCGCCGTGGCGGAGGGCGCCCCGGTCCGGCTGGCGCTGGGGGAGGGCTGGCTGGACGCCCGGGTGACCGGGCGCGACCAGGGCGACGATCCGGTGCCGGGGCGCAAGCGGGAGGGCTCCGGTGATCCCGGGAGCCCCGGCGGGTCGACCGTTGCTTCCCCGCCGCGGCGGGGATAAACGAATCCCGGAGGTGGTGGTGGCGAGAGCGACGGACAGGGCCGACAAGGCCGACAAGGCGGAGCCCAGCTACGACGCCCTGGTGGCGCGGCTGGAGAAGGTCGTGGAGGCCCTGGAGGCCGGCGACCTGCCGCTGGAGGCGTCGGTGGAGCGGTTCGCCGAGGGCGTCCAGCTGGCCCGCGACGCCTCCCGCCGCCTCGACGAGGCGGAGCGCCGGGTGGAGCTGCTGGTGAAGGGGGCGGACGGCGAGGAGGGCACGGAGCCCCTCGACGAGGACGGTCCCGGGCGCGGGTGACCATGGCCATGGCCGACGACCGCGCGCCGAAGCCCCGCATCATCATCGTCGACGACGACCGCGACACGCGGGAGATGCTCACGCTCGCCCTGGAGCTGGAGGGGTTCGACGTGGGCCAGGCCGCCAACGGCCTGCGGCTCATCTCGGCCATGCACGTGGACCGGCCCGACGTGATCCTGCTCGACGTGATGATGAGCTGGATCGACGGCTTCGAGCTCTGCCGGGCCATCAAGAAGAACCCGACCTTCGCCGACATCCCGGTGATCTTCATCTCGGCCCGGAAGAGCGCCGAGGACGAGCGGACCGGCCTCACCGCCGGCGCCATCGCCTACTTCTCCAAGCCCATCGACATGGACGGCCTGGTGGGGCGGATCCGCGAGATCCTGGGCGCCCGGGCGGGGTTGCCCGCGCCGGCCTGAGCCGGGCCGGACCCTGCGCCGGGGCCCGCCCGGCCGGGCCACCGGGCCGCGTGAGCGCCGCCCCCGGGCCGTGCTAGAACGCACCCACCTTGGCCACCCCGTTCGCCATCGAGCCCTTCCTGGCCTCCGTCTCCGCCCGCGTGGACGCGGGGCTGGTCCACCTCGCCGAGGAGCGCCGCGGCGCCGGCCCGGCGCGGCTGGTGGACGCCATGAAGTACGCGCTGCTGGGCGGCGGCAAGCGGCTCCGCCCGGCCCTGGTCCTGGCCGCCTGCGAGGCCCACGGCGGCGACGCCTCCGACGCCTCGCTGGCCATGCGCTTCGCCCTGGCCATGGAGTGCGTCCACACCTACTCGCTGGTGCACGACGACCTGCCGGCCATGGACGACGACGACCTGCGGCGCGGGCGCCCCACCGTCCACGTGGCCTTCGACGAGGCCACCGCGGTGCTGGTGGGCGACGGCCTGCAGACGCTGGCCTTCCGCCACCTGCTGGCCTCCCCGGATCCCCGCGCCCTGACGCTGGGCCGCCTCCTCGCCGACAACGCCGCCCTCATGGTGGAGGGGCAGCAGCGCGACATGGACGGGGAGGGGAAGCGGCTCGGCGAGGCCGAGGTGCTGGAGCTGATGCGCTGCAAGACCGGCGCGCTCCTGGCGGCCAGCGTGGCCGGCGGCGCCGCCTGCGCCGGGGCCGACCTGGCCCGCGCCTTCGCCGTGGGGGCCAAGCTGGGGCTGGCCTTCCAGATCGCCGACGACCTCCTCGACCTCACCGCCGACACCGCCACCCTGGGCAAGCGGGCCGGCAAGGACGCCGAGGCGGGCAAGTCCACGCTCCCGGCCCTGCTGGGCCTCCCCGAGGCGCGCCGCCGCGCCGAGGGGCTGCTCGGCGAGGCCCTCGACGCCCTGGCCCCGCTGGGCCCGCCCGCCGAGCCCCTCCGGGCGCTGGCCCGCTACGTCATCGACCGCAAGAAGTAGCCGAAGGAGGACCCCGTGACCCGCCTGCTCGACGGCATCGACTCCCCCGCGGACCTCAAGAAGCTGCCGGTCTCCGACCTGCCCCGGCTCTGCCAGGAGATCCGCGACCAGATCATCGAGACCTGCGCCCGCACCGGCGGCCACCTGGGCTCCTCGCTGGGCGCGGTGGAGCTCAACGTGGCGCTCCACTACGTCTTCTCCACGCCGGAGGACAAGCTGGTCTGGGACGTGGGCCACCAGGCCTACGGCCACAAGCTCCTCACCGGCCGGCGCGAGCGCTTCAACACCATCCGCACCGAGGGCGGCCTGGCCGGCTTCCCGGAGCGCGACGAGTCCCCCCACGACGCCTTCGGCGTGGGCCACGCCTCCACCTCCATCTCGGCGGCGCTGGGCATGCTGGAGGCCAAGAAGCTGACCGGCGAGCCGGGCAAGGTGGTGGCCATCATCGGCGACGGCTCGATGACCGGCGGCGTGGCCTTCGAGGGGCTCAACCAGGCCGGCTACCTCAAGCGCGACCTGATCGTGGTGCTCAACGACAACGAGATGTCCATCTCGCCCAACGTCGGCGCCATGGGGGAGTGGCTCTCCAAGAAGTTCACCAGCCGCACCTACAACCGCTGGCGCAAGGGCGTGAAGGACTTCCTGGGCAAGCTGCCCAAGGGGGCCGAGGCCATCGACCTGGTGCGCCACGGCATCACCGCGGCCAAGGCGCTGGTCACCCCCGGCGTCATGTTCGAGGGGCTGGGCTTCCACTACGTCGGCCCGGCCGACGGCCACGACGTGGCCGGGCTGGTGGAGACCTTCCAGAAGCTGGCCACCTTCGGCGATCCGGTGCTCCTCCACGTGGTCACCACCAAGGGGAAGGGCTACCACCCGGCCGAGTCCGACCCGGCCACCCGCGGCCACGGCCTCTCCTTCTTCGACGTGGCCACCGGCAAGCCGGTGAAGAAGTCGGCGGCCAACAAGGCCTACACCGACCTCTTCGCCGAGGCGCTCATCGAGGAGATGACCCGCGACCCCAAGGTGGTGGCCATCACCGCCGCCATGCTGGAGGGGACCGGCCTCATCAAGTGCAAGAAGGCCTTCCCCGACCGCACCTACGACGTGGGCATCGCCGAGCAGCACGCCGTCACCTTCGCCGCCGGCCTGGCCTGCGAGGGCGTCAAGCCGGTGGTGGCCATCTACTCCACCTTCCTGCAGCGGGCCTACGACCAGCTGATCCACGACGTGGCGCTGCAGCACCTGCCGGTGATCTTCGCCCTGGACCGCGGCGGCCTGGTGGGCGCCGACGGCAAGACGCACCAGGGGGCGATGGACCTCTCCTACCTGCGCGCCATCCCCAACTTCACGGTGATGGCCCCGTCCGACGAGAACGAGCTGCGCCACATGCTCCACACCGCGCTCTCGCTCAAGGGCCCCAGCGCCTTCCGCTTCCCGCGCGGCAGCGGCGAGGGGGTGGCCCTCGATCCGCAGCCCCAGGTGCTGCCGGTCGGCAAGGGGCGGGTGGCGCGCCAGGGCGGCGCCAACCCGGACGTGCTGGTGGTGGCGGCCGGCACCACGCTCAAGGCGGCGCTGGTCGCCGCGGAGGAGCTGGCGAAGGAGGGGATCGACGCCCGGGTCATCGACCCGCGCTTCGTGAAGCCCCTCGACGAGGCGCTCGTCTGCGGCGAGGCGGCGAAGATCCGCCGGGTCGTCACCGTGGAGGAGAACGCCCTGCAGGGCGGCTTCGGCTCGGCGGTGCTGGAGGCCTTCGAGGCGGCCGGGCTCCTCGCGGCCGGCGTGCAGGTGAAGCGGCTCGGCATCCCCGACCGCTTCATCAGCCACGCCGAGCAGCCGCGCCAGCGCGCCGAGGTGGGCATCGACGCGCCCCACGTCGCCGCGGCCTGCCGGGCGCTGGTGGGCGAGAAGAAGGCCCGCGGGGTCGCGTAGCCCCGCGTGCCGCGCCAGCGCATCGACCTGCTCCTGGTGGAGCGCGGCCTCGTCGAGTCGCGGGCCAAGGCCCAGGCCCTCGTCATGGCCGGCGCCGTGGTGGTGGGCGAGGCGCGGGTGGACAAGGCGGGGCAGCTGGTCGATCCGGACCTGCCCATCCGCATCAAGGACGGCGCCGCCCCGCAGAAGTACGTCTCCCGCGGCGCCCTCAAGCTCGAGAAGGCGCTGGAGGTCTTCCCGGTCTCCCCGGCCGGCCTCACCTGCGCCGACCTGGGCGCCTCCACCGGCGGCTTCACCGATCTCCTGCTCCAGCGCGGCGCCGCCCGGGTCTACGCGGTGGACGTCGGCTACGGCCAGCTCCACCCCAAGGTGCGCAACGACGCGCGGGTGGTGGTGCGCGAGCGGGAGAACGCCCGGGCCCTCACCGCCGAGGCGCTCGGCGAGCGGGTCGACCTGGTGGTCGGCGACCTCTCCTTCATCTCGCTCAAGCTCATCCTCCCGGCGGTGAAGGCCATCCTGAAGGCGGGCGGCTGGGCCCTCCTCCTCGTCAAGCCGCAGTTCGAGGTGGGGAAGGGCGAGGTCGGGAAGGGCGGCGTGGTGCGCGACGACGCCAAGCGGCTGGCCGCCCTGGAGGCGGTGGCCGCCGCGGCGCGCGAGCTGGGGTTCGAGGTGATGGGGCACGCCGAGAGCCCGATCGAGGGGCCGGCGGGGAACCGGGAGTGGCTGCTGGGGCTCAGGCTGGGGTAGGGGAAGCGCGGGCTTGCCGCTCGAGCTCGCCGTCGCCAAGCTGTGTCCCAGGCGGTTCGCGCGCCGCCCGGAGGGACCCGTGACCACCCCTGGACTGCTCCCCGCGTCCGCGCTGGCCCTGTGCCTCGCGCTCCACGCCCGCGCGGCGCCCCCCGCTGCGCCACCCAGCACGCCGGCGCTCCTGGAGCGGGGCCAGGCGGCCTACGCCAGCCACTGCCTCCGCTGCCACGGGCCGAAGGGCGAGGCCGACGGGCCGCTGGCGGCGGGGCTCAAGGTCAAGCCCTACAACCTGGCGCGCTACCAGCTCCAGGCGGCCTTCGTCTTCGGCGCGATCACCGAGGGGGTGCCGGGGACGCCGATGCCGAGCTTCGCGCGGCTGAGCGCGGAGGAGCGGTGGGCCATCGCGTATCACGTGGAGGGGCTGGGGCCAGGGAAGTGAGGGGGGGGCTGGGATCGGGGTCGGGTCAGGGATCGGGATCGGGGTCGAGTTTGGGGCAAGGGGCTCGGGCTGGGGCTGGGGTGAGGGGGCGGAGCACGTCGGTCCGACCGCTCGATTGACCCGCGCCTCGACTCCGGGTCAACTGGGCGCTCCTTCACCGGGAGCCGCCCATGATCGCCGCCGCCCTCGCCCTGCTGCTCGCCACCGCTCCCGCCGCCACGGCCTCCGACGCCCAGGCCGCCCTCGCCGGGAGCTCCGCCGACGCCCAGGAGGCCGCCGCGGTCCTGGTCGATCGGCGGCTCTACGACCAGCTGGTGGAGGCCGTGGTGCCGGTGGTGGGCATGACGCTGGAGGCGCAGGCGCGGGCGGCCGGCGGGTACCTCAAGGTCTCGGGGGCGGGGCTGGCGCGCTCGGCGATGCGCAGCGTCATGCCCTTCGAGGACCTGCGCGCCTTCTACGCCGAGCTGCTGCAGCGCCGCTTCTCGCCGGCCGAGCTGGCGGAGGTGGTCGCCTTCCTCCGCACCGAGGCGGGGAGGAAGTACGCGCTCCTCGCGGTGGACGGCGCCAAGGACATGCAGATCTGGGTCCAGGACCGCATGGAGCAGGTCCAGCCGGTGCTGCGCCGGCAGCTGAAGGAGGCCCTGGTGCTCCCCGACCAGGCGGGGCCTCCCGCGGAGAAGCGGGAGTAGGCGCGCCGCACCGGCTCGCGCCGCTACAGCCGCCGCAGCACCAGGAAGACCACCACCGGCACGATCCCCGCCATCACCCACCACTTGCCCCGCCCGCCGAGGCCGGTCGGCCCCCTGAGCACGAAGAGCCCGGTGACGGCGAGGACGCCGAGGAGGACCGAGAAGGCGTCGGCGATCCAGGTCCAGGCGCCCTTCGGCTCGTTGAGGTGGAGGAAGTTGGCGTCGCGGAGCACGGCCCGCTCCCGCGGGCGGGTGAGGCGGGCGGTGCCGGCCGTGACGTCCGCCTCCACGGCCCACCCGTCGTAGAAGAGCTCGATCTGCTCCGGCGCGCGCCGGAAGGAGGACCGCGGCGGGCCAGGCAGGTCGAGGGCCTTCACCAGCGCCGCCGCCATGGTCTCCCGGTCGGTGACCGGGAGCGGCGCGAAGCGCCGCGCCTCCGGCTCCACCTTCCAGCTCGGGTTCCAGTCGGCGCGGTGGTTCACCGCCACGCCGCTGATGGCGTAGACCAGCGTCAGGCCGGCCACCAGGTAGCCGGCGTCGCGGTGGACGGCGCGGTTGACGCGCCGCCAGGTCCAGGGGCGCGGCGCGGCGCGGGGGGCGGCGGCCGGGGCGCCGCGCGCGGGCGTCTCCATGGCCGTGGCGGCCTAGCGGATGACGGCGCCGCTGCCGCGGATCAGGTAGACGGTCTCGGGCCCCTTGACGCTCTTCGGGTCGAAGGGCACGCCCTTCTCCTCGGCCTCGTGCTTCTTCATGAGCGCCACCCGCTCGGCCGGGACCTCGAACTTCTCGAAGACGCCCTCGGCCGCCGCGATCCGCCCCTTGGCGTCCATGGGGAAGACGATGACGCCGTCGTCCACCTTGATCTTGATGGTCTGGAACTCCTTGTCCGAGGCCACCTCCATCCAGCAGCCGCGCCTGGCGCAGACGTCGGTGACCAGCCCCTCCACGCGGACGGCCTTGCCCACGTACTGCTGCGGGGCGGCGTAGAGGTCGGAGACCTTGACCAGCTGGGCCTTGCCGACGCCGGCGCCGTAGGACTTCTCGGCGGCGGAGGCGGCCGCGGGGGCGGCGGCCAGCAGGGCCAGGCAGGCGAGGGCGGCGGGGCGCAGGGTCGGACGCATGAGGGGCTCCTTGGGGTGGGCGGCGCGGCGAGGGCGCGGCTGGTCGCCATCCTATGAGCCTCGCGGCCCCGGGGCGATTCGGCCCGCCGATTCACGTCGCCCGCGGCATTCGGTCGCGTTACCTTGGCCGCCATGACCTTCGAGCCCGCCCGTGAAGTCGCCCCCGGCGTCTTCTGCATCGAGACCGGCTACACCCGCCCCGGCATCGCCGCCTGCTACCTCGTCCGCGGGAGCCGCTCGGCGGCGGTGGTGGAGACCGGCAACGCCGGCACGGTGCCGCGCATCCTGGCGGCCCTCGACCAGCTCGGCCTGAAGCGCGACCAGGTGAGCCACGTGGTGGTCACCCACGTCCACCTCGACCACGCCGGCGGCGCCGGCGCCCTGATGCGGGAGCTGCCGGCCGCCACGCTGGTGGCCCACCCCCGCGGCGCGCGCCACCTGATCGACCCGGCCAAGCTCTGGGCCGGCACGGTGGGCGTCTACGGCGCCGAGGCGACCAAGGCGCTCTACGGCGACCCCATCGCCATCCCCGCCGCGCGCGTCGTCGAGGCGCCGGACGGCTTCACGGTCGATCTCGGCGAGCGCCGCCTGCGCTTCCTCGACGCCCCGGGCCACGCCAAGCACCACTTCGTGGTCCTCGACGAGGCCACCCGCGGCTTCTTCACCGGCGACTCCTTCGGCCTCTCCTACCGGGAGGCCGACGCCGGCGGCCGCCCCTTCTTCTTCCCCACCACCACGCCGGTGCAGTTCGACCCGCCGGCGCTCCACGCCACCATCGACCGGATGCTGGCCGAGCGGCCGGAGCGGGTCTACCTGACGCACTACGGCATGGTGCAGGGGGACCTGGCCGCCCACGGCGCGGCCCTCAAGGCCGGCATCGACGAGCACGTCCGGGTGGCCCGGGCCGCCCCGGCCGGCCCGGGGCGCCACGCCGCCATCAAGGCGGGCCTCTCCGCGCAGCTCCTCGCCGGGCTGGCCGCCCACGGGGCGCCGGTCTCCCCGGAGTGGGCCCTCGACAAGTTCGACAACGACCTCGAGCTCAACGCGCAAGGGCTCGAAGTCTGGCTCGATTCCACCGCGAAGGGGTAGGGCGGGTGGCCGCCGCGGGGTGGGCCCGGCGCCGGCGGCGCCGGCGCAGGGGCTCGCCTTGACCGGGCGGGCCGCTTCTGTTACCTAACCCCCCACATTTTCGGGGTTCCCGGGCGACCGGGCGCGAAAGTGGGCCGCAGCAGCGCCCACTTTTTTCTTTTTGGAATCGAGGACATGACCGGTATCGCTGAAGAACCGATCGACCGCCAGGTGCGCCGGCTGCTGGAGCCGGTCCTGGCCGCCGATGGGTTCGAGCTCGTCGAGGTGGAGTGGGTCCGCGGCGGTGGCCGCTGGACGCTGCGGCTCTACGTCGACAAGGCGGGCGGCTTCGGCATCGAGGACTGCCAGGCGGTGTCCCACCTGGTCGATCCCATCCTCGACGCGGCCGACGTCATCGAGCCGGCCTACGACCTCGAGGTGTCGTCCCCGGGCCTGGAGCGTCCGCTCCGCAAGCCCTCGGACTTCGACCGCTTCGCCGGGAAGCGGGCCCACGTGAAGGCGTACGGGCCCGTGGCCGGCACCGCCCCCGGCAGCCCCGGCCGGAAGCACTGGACCGGGATCCTCAAGGGCTTCAAGGAAGGCGCCGTGGAGCTGGACGTCGACGGCGTCCTGCACCGCGTCCCGCACGAGCAGATCGCCAAGGCGCACCTCGAGTACGACTTCGAGGCCGATCTCCGCAGGAAGGACTGACCATGCAGCAGAGCGTGAACCTGAACCTGATCCTCGACCAGGTCGCCAAGGACAAGGGCATCGACCGGCAGAAGCTGGTCGAGATCCTCGAGGAGGCCATCCAGAGCGCCGCCAAGCGGCACTTCGGCATGGAGCGCAACCTCAAGGCCAAGCTCGACGAGGACCGCGGCCAGATCGACCTCTTCCAGGTCCTCACCATCGTGGCCGATCCCACCGAGGAGCTGCCCATCCAGGACCCGGCCAACATGATCCCGGTCTCGGTGGCCGCCGAGAAGGGCATCGAGGCCGAGGTCGGCGACGAGCTCGACTTCCCCATCTTCTACCGCCCCGAGGACGAGGACGAGGCCCGCGCCCAGGACCAGCAGTGGGGCGACCTCCTCAAGCTCAAGACCTTCCGCCGCTCCTTCGGCCGCATCGCCGCCCAGACCGCCAAGCAGGTGATGATCCAGGGCACCCGCAACGCCGAGCGCGAGAACGTCTTCAACGAGTACAAGGACCGCAAGGGCGAGGTCATCACCGGCATCGTGCGCCGCTTCGAGCGCGGCAACGTCATCGTGGACCTGGGCCGCGCCGAGGCCGTGCTGCCGGTGCGCGAGCAGGTGCCCCGCGAGAGCTACCGCGCCGGCGACCGCATCCAGGCCTTCGTGGTGGACGTGCTCCGCGAGTCCAAGGGCCCGCAGATCATCCTCTCCCGCGCCTCCGTCGAGCTCCTCAAGAAGCTCTTCGAGATGGAGGTCCCGGAGATCGCCGAGGGCGTGGTGGTCATCGAGGCCGCCGCCCGCGAGCCGGGCGGCCGCGCCAAGATCGCCGTCTCCTCCCGCGACTCCGACGTGGACCCGGTGGGCGCCTGCGTCGGCATGAAGGGCAGCCGCGTCCAGGCGGTGGTGCAGGAGCTCCGCGGCGAGAAGATCGACATCGTGCCCTGGCACGACGACCCGCCGCAGTTCGTCTGCCGCGCCCTGGCCCCCGCCGAGGTGGCCCGCGTGCTGATGGACGAGCAGAACCGCGCCATGGAGATCATCGTCCCCGACGACCAGCTCTCCCTGGCCATCGGCCGCCGCGGCCAGAACGTCCGCCTGGCCTCCCAGCTCACCGGCTGGAAGCTCGACATCAACTCCGAGACCCGCGTCCGCGAGATGCACGAGTTCGCCAAGGAGAGCTTCGAGGCGCTCGACATCCCCGAGGCGACGCAGGAGATGCTCTACGCCCACGGCTTCCGCAAGGCGCAGGACCTGGCCAACGCCGCCGTGGAGATGCTGACCCAGTTCCCCGGCTTCACCGCCGAGATGGTCCCGGACCTGCAGAAGCGGGCCCGCGAGCAGGCCATCGTGGACGCGGAGAAGGAGATGAAGCTGGAGGCCGAGCGCGAGGCGGCCCGCATCGCCGAGGCGCGGCGCCACCCCGACACCCTCTCGCAGGAGGAGCGCATGGCGCGCGTCCGCGGGGTGGGTGAGAAGAGCATCGAGGCCATCAAGGCGGCCGGCTACCCGACCGTCGAGGCCATCCACGCCGAGGCCGACGTCAACAAGCTGGCCGACTCGACGGGGCTGGGCATCAAGAAGGCGCGCCAGCTGAAGCACGCGGTGGGCGTCTACCTGGAGGAGGAGGCCAAGCTCCGGGCCGATCTGGACGCCGAGAAGGCGCGCCAGGCGGTCCTGGGGTGACCGCGCCGGTCCGGACCTGCCTCGGGTGCGGCGCCACGGCGCCGCAGGTCGAGCTGGTCCGGCTCCGGGTGGCCGAGGGAGCCATGGTGATCGTGGATGCGAAGCGGAGCGGTGGACGGGGCGGCTGGCTGCACCCCGCGGAGGCCTGCCTGGAGCGGGCCCTGAAGCGCCGCGCCTTCGCCCGTGCCTTCAAGCGCGGCGATCTCCAGTGGGACGGGGCCGCGCTCCGGCGCGGGTTGACGGCTGTTGGCGGCAGGGATTAGGAGTCGAGACCAATGTCCAAGAAGCGCGTGCACGAGCTGGCGAAGCAGCTCAAGGAGCAGGGGATCGAGCTCAGCAACCAGGAGCTCGTCGACAAGCTCCACCAGCTCGGCTTCGACGTGAAGAGCCACTCGTCGTCCCTCGACGACGACCAGGCCCAGGCCGCCTACGAGAAGATCGTGGCGGAGAAGAAGCCGAAGGCGGCCGCGCCGCGTCCGGCCGGCCCGGGCTTCGTGGTGCGCAAGAAGGCCGCCGTCCCGGCCCCCGCGCCCGCCCCCGCGGCGGCGCCGGTGGCGCACGCGCCGGTGGTCCACCACGCCCCGCCCCCGGCCCCGGTGGTCGAGGAGCCGGCCGAGCCGGCCCAGGTCGAGGCGCCGGTCGCCGAGGCCCCGGCCGCCCCCGCGGCGCCGGCCGCCGAGCCCCCGGCCGCCGCCGCGCCGGTCGAGGCGCCGGTCGAGGCGCCGGCCCCCGCCGCCGAGGCCCCCGCCGCCGCGCCCGCCGAGGCGCCGGCCCCCGCCGCCCCGGCGCCGGCCCCGGCCGCCGCCCCCGCCGCGGCCCCCGCCGCAGCCCCGGCCGCGCCGGCCCGCCCGTCGGGGCCGGCCGCCGTCCCGCTCTCGCCCTCCACGCCGCGCGCCCCCTCGGGCCCGCTGCCGGTGGCCGCCTCGGGCACCACCACCACCGCGCCCGGCGCCCCGGCCGCGCCGCCCAAGCCGGCGGTCGATCCGCGCACCCAGCGCCCCACCTCCACGCAGGCGGTGGTCATCTCCCGGCCGCTCATCCCGGTCCGGCGCGTCACGCCGCCCACCGGCTCCGGCAGCCGCTTCCCGGCCGCCCCGGGCCCCCGCGCCCTCGGCGAGGTCCGCGAGCTCAAGGTCGTCCCCGGCACCATGGGGCGCGAGCGCGAGTTCATCGACGTCAGCCGCGACAAGAACAAGAACAAGAAGGCCGCCGGCCGCCCCAACGAGGAGGTCGCCAAGGGCCTCACCGGCAAGGAGCTGCTCAACGCGGCCATGCAGGACCGCACCTACGTGCCGGTCCGCGGCAAGAAGAAGAAGCCCACCAAGAAGGGGGCGAAGACGCAGGTGACCGAGCGCGCCGAGCACAAGAAGGTGATCCGCATCGAGGAGTCCATCTCGGTGTCGGCCCTCTCACAGGCCATGGGCGTCAAGGCCTCCGACCTGATCCGCAAGCTGATGCAGGGTGGCACCATGGCCACCATCAACCAGCTCATCTCCGCCGACGCCGCGGCGCTGCTGGCCACCGACTTCGGCTACACGGTGGAGAAGCAGGGCTTCGAGGTCGAGGAGTACATCCCCGAGATGGAGGTCGACGAGTCCAAGCTCGTCAACCGCCCCCCGGTCGTCACCGTCATGGGTCACGTCGACCACGGCAAGACCTCGCTGCTCGACGCCATCCGCGCCGCCGACGTGGCGGCCGGCGAGGCCGGCGGCATCACCCAGCACATCGGCGCCTACGCCGTGGTGACCAAGCACGGCCCCATCACCTTCCTCGACACCCCGGGCCACGAGGCCTTCACGGCGATGCGCCAGCGCGGCGCCAACGTGACCGATCTCGTGGTGCTGGTGGTGGCCGCCGACGACGGCGTGATGCCGCAGACCGCCGAGGCCATCAAGCACGCCAAGGCCGCGGGGGTCACCATCCTGGTGGCCATCAACAAGATCGACAAGGCCGGCGCCCAGCCCGAGCGCGTCATGCAGCAGCTCACCGAGTTCGAGCTGGTGCCCGAGCAGTGGGGCGGTACCACCATCATGATGCCGGTGTCGGCCCGCACCAAGCAGGGCCTCCCCGAGCTGCTGGAGTACATCGCCCTGCAGGCCGAGGTGCTGGACCTCAAGTCCAACCCCGAGGCGCTGGCGGCCGGCGTGGTCATCGAGGCCAAGCTGGAGAAGGGGCGCGGCCCGGTGGCCACCGTGCTGGTGCAGGAGGGCACGCTGCGGGTGGGCGACGCGCTCGTCACCGGCGCCGAGTACGGCAAGGTCCGCGCCATGATGAACGAGCGCGGCGAGCAGGTGAAGGAGGTCGGCCCCGGCTACCCGGTCGAGGTCCTCGGCCTCTCCGGCGTGCCGACCGCCGGCGACGAGTTCGACGTGGTGGAGGACGAGAAGGCCGCCAAGGAGGTGGCCACCCACCGCGCCGAGAAGGCCCGCCAGAAGGAGCTCGCCAGCGTCAAGCGGGCCACCCTGGAGGACCTCTTCGCCAAGGCCAAGTCGGGCGGCAAGGTCATCAACATCGTGGTCAAGGCCGACGTCCAGGGCTCCTCCGAGGCCGTCACCCAGGCCCTGGAGAAGTGCGCCACCAAGAAGGTCGGCGTGAAGATCCTCGACAGCGGCGTGGGCGCCATCACCGAGTCCGACGTGCTCACCGCGGCGGCCGGCAAGGGCATCATCGTGGGCTTCCACACCAAGCCCGAGACCAAGGTCGACCAGATCGCCAGCCAGCAGGGCGTCAAGATCCTGCAGTTCGACATCATCTACGAGGCCGTCGACAAGATCCGCGAGGAGATGGCGGCGCTGCTGCCGCCCATCATCAAGGAGAAGCCGCTCGGCAAGGCCGAGGTCCGCCAGGTCTTCAACGTCTCCAAGGTCGGCACCATCGCCGGCTCGGCGGTGCTCGACGGCGTCATCAAGCGCACCGGCCACGTCCGCGTGATGCGCGACCGCAAGGTGGTGCACACCGGCAAGATCTCGTCGCTCAAGCGGCTCAAGGACGACGTCCGCGAGGTGGCGGCGCCGCTGGAGTGCGGCATCGGCGTGGACGGCTTCTCCGACGTGAAGGCCGGCGACATGATGGAGGTCTTCGAGCTCGAGGAGATCCGGCAGTCGCTCGACTAGCCCGGCCGGCGCGCCCCTCCGCGGGGGCGCGCGCGCCGGGGGCGAGGGGACGCGGAGGCACCCATGTTCGTCGGCGTCCTCAGGCTGACCCTGCACCTCCCCTCGCCGGGCTCGCTCAAGTCGAAGCGGCACCTGGTGCGGTCGGCCATCGACCGGGTCAAGGCCAAGTTCAACGTCTCCATCGCCGAGGTGGCCGAGAACGACCTCTGGCAGCGGAGCGTGCTGGGCGTCACGGCGGTGTCCAACGACCACGCCTTCGTCAACGAGACGCTCGACAAGGTGGCCGACTTCGTCGGCGCCATGCACGGCGGGCAGATCATGCTGACCGGCCGGGACATCGCCATCGAGCACTGGGAGGACGGGCTCGGCGAGGGCACCCGCACCCTGGCCGAGGCCGAGGGGGCGATCCCGTGGGATCCGCCCGGAGGGAAGGACCGATGAGCCAGGGACACGACCGGCCGGCGCGCGTCGCCAGCGAGTTCGCCCACGAGCTGGGCCTGCTGCTGTCGCGGGGCCTCAAGGACCCGCGCATCACCGCGCTGGTGACCGTCACCGGCGCCAAGATGGCGCCGGACCTGAAGGAGATCACCGCCTACGTCTCCATCCTCGGCGACGAGGCGCAGAAGAAGTCCACGCTGGAGGGGCTCCGCGCCGCCGCGACCTGGCTCCAGCGCGAGGTGGCCCGCGCCATCAAGCTCCGCTACACGCCCCACCTCCGCATCGTCTTCGACGAGTCGGTGGAGCGCGGCGACCGCATCGACCGCCTGCTCCGCGAGGCCCGCGCCCGGGACACCGCCCTGCTCAAGGGCGAGGACCCGGGCGAGGAGTAGGCGCCGCACCCTCGCTCCTCCTCCCTCTCCCCCGGAGGGGGAGAGGGTCGGGGTGAGGGGGCGAGCTCCGCTCCGCGCACGAGGCCCATCCGGTGACCGCTGCTCCCCCCATCCACGGCGTCCTCCTCGTCGACAAGCCGGCGGGCCCCACCTCGCACGACGTGGTGCTGCGGGTGCGGCGCGCCCTCGGCACCGCCTCGGCCGGCCACACCGGCACCCTCGACCCGGCCGCCACCGGCCTGCTGGCCATCTGCGTGGGCGACGCCCTCAAGCTGCAGCGCTGGCTGGCCGACGGCGACAAGGCCTACCAGGCCACCGTGGCCTTCGGCGCCGCCACCGAGACCGAGGACGCCGAGGGGGCCGTCACCGGGCGCGGCGACCCGTCCGCCCTGACCGAGGCGGCGGTGCAGGCGGCGCTCCCGGCCCTCACCGGCGAGATCGACCAGGTGCCGCCCATGTACTCGGCGGTGCGGATCGGCGGCCGCCGGCTCCACGAGGCGGCCCGGGCCGGCGAGGAGGTGGACCGCGCGCCGCGCCGGGTGGTGGTCCACGCCCTCCACCTCCACGGCCTCGGGCCGGTGGGCGCCGACGGGCTCCGCGAGGCGCGGCTCGACGTCCGCTGCGGCAAGGGGACCTACGTCCGCACCCTGGCCGCCGACCTGGGCGCCGCCCTGGGCGTGCCGGCCCACCTCCGGGCGCTGCGCCGCACCGAGGCCGGCGGCTTCCGCCTCGCCGACGCCATCCCCCTCGCCGAGGCGGAGGGGCTGGCGCGCCAGGGGGCGGCAGGGCGGGCCTCGCTCCTCGGCCGCCTGATCCCCCCGGCGGCGGCGCTGCCCGCCTTCCCGGCGGTGGAGGTGGACGCCCCCCGGGCCAGGGCGGTCGCCCAGGGGAAGTTCATCACCGCGGCCGGGCCGGACGGCCTCTGCCGGGTCATCGGACCGGCCGGCGAGCTGGTGGCGGTGGCCGAGCTGCAGGCCGGCCAGCTCCGCCCCGTCCGGGTGATGGCCGCGGCCGCCGCGGCCAGGCCCTAGGGCCTCCTGGCCACCCCGGCACGCCGGGTTGACTCCCCCGCCCGGATGGCTTAAACACCCGCCTTCACGGCCGTTCACGGCCGCCCGCGGCGCACGCCTTCGCCCCCGCGGCGGTGAGCGGACAACCCACGACAAGGACAGCTATGGCGCTCATCCAGGACAAGAAGCAGGAGCTCGTGCAGAAGTACAAGCGGCACGAGAAGGACACCGGGTCTCCCGAGGTGCAGGTGGCGCTCCTCAGCGAGCGGATCACCTACCTCACGGAGCACTTCAAGACCCACAAGAAGGACCACCACAGCCGCCGCGGCCTCCTCAAGCTGGTCGGCCAGCGCCGGCGTCTCCTCGACTACCTGCGGACCATCGACACCGCCCGCTACAAGGCGCTGATCGACTCGCTCGGCATCCGCAAGTAACGGCAGCAACGGCGCCCCGGCCCCCACGGCCGGGGCGCTCGCGCCTCGCGGGCGGTGGTCGCCCGCGAGCGCAGCAGCACCCGGCCGCCCCCGGCCCCACGGGACCTGCAGGCGCCTCCGTTTCCGACTTGGCCGCCCCTCCACGGAGAGGCGGTGGAGTGAGGAACAGAGGCACCTCTTCTGAGGCTCCGCGGCACCAGGACGCGTCCGGGCCACCCACGAAGAAAGGTGCACATGACTCCCATCACCGTCTCCGCCAAGGTCGGCGACAAGGACATCATCCTCGAGACCGGCAAGGTCGCGAAGCAGGCCCACGGCTCCATCTGGACCCGCTGCGGCGAGTCGATCGTCCTCGTGACCGTGGTCTCCGCGGCCGAGAAGAAGGAGGGGATCGACTTCTTCCCCCTCACCGTCGACTACCAGGAGAAGCTCTACGCCGGCGGCCGCATCCCGGGCAGCTACTTCAAGCGCGAGGGGCGCCTCACCGAGCGCGAGACCCTCATCTCGCGCCTCATCGACCGCTCCTGCCGCCCGCTCTTCCCCGAGGGCTACGCCAACGAGACGCAGATCATCGCGACGGTGGTCTCCTTCGACCAGGAGAACGACACCGACGTGCTGGCCCTGACGGCGGCCTCGGCGGCGCTGCAGGTCTCCGACTGCCCCTTCAACGGCCCGTTCGCCGGTGTCCGCGTCGGCCGCCTCAACGGCCAGTTCGTCGCCAACCCCACCCTGGCGCAGCGCGCCGAGTGCGACCTCGACATCGTGATGGCCGCCTCCCGCGACGCCATCGCCATGGTGGAGGGCGGTGCCAAGGAGGTCAGCGAGGCGGTCATGATCGACGCCCTGCTCTTCGGCCACGCCGCCGCGCAGCCGCTCCTCGACGCCCAGCTGGAGCTCCACAAGAAGTCCGGCAACAAGCAGAAGAAGGCCTTCGAGCCGCCCAAGTCCGACGAGGCCCTCAAGGCCAAGGTCAAGGGCCTCACCTGGGAGAAGGTGAAGGAGGCCTACGGCCGCCACGAGAAGCACGACCGCTACGGCCGGCTCTCGGAGATCAAGAAGGAGCTGATGGCCTCCCTCAAGGAGGAGGCCGCCGGCGACGCCGCCAAGCTCGCCTCGCTGACCCTGCGTGAGAAGGAGATCAAGGGGTACTACGAGGACGTGAAGTACGAGTACATGCGGAAGATGATCACCGACGAGGGCCGGCGCATCGGCGGCCGCGGCCCCGCGGACATCCGCCAGATCACCTGCGAGGTCGGCCTGCTGCCCCGCGTGCACGGCTCGGCGCTCTTCACCCGCGGCGAGACCCAGGCCCTGGTGGGCGCCACCCTCGGCACCGCCACCGATGACCAGCGCATCGAGGGCCTGACGGGCATGACCTACAAGCGGTTCATGCTCCACTACAACTTCCCGCCGTTCTCCGTCGGCGAGGTGAAGTTCCTCCGCGGCGCCGGCCGCCGCGAGATCGGCCACGGCGCCCTGGCCGAGCGCGCCCTCAAGGCCGTGGTCCCGGAGGACGCCGCCACCTGGCCGTACGTCATCCGCCTGGTCTCCGACATCATGGAGTCCAACGGCTCCTCCTCGATGGCCTCCGTCTGCGGCGGCTGCCTGGCCCTGATGGACGCCGGCGTCCCGGTCCGCGCCCCGGTGGCCGGCATCGCCATGGGCCTCATCAAGGAGGGCGAGAAGATCGCCATCCTCTCCGACATCCTCGGCGACGAGGACCACCTCGGCGACATGGACTTCAAGGTGTGCGGCACCGACGCCGGCATCACCTCGATCCAGATGGACATCAAGATCTCCGGCGTCAGCCGCGAGATCCTGGAGAAGGCCCTCAACCAGGCGGCCGCCGGCCGGAAGCACATCCTGGGCGAGATGAAGAAGGCCCTGGCCGCCCCGCGCACCGAGGTCTCCAAGTACGCCCCGCGGATCACCACCATCAAGATCCGCCCGGAGCGCATCAAGGACGTCATCGGGCCCGGCGGCAAGGTCATCAAGGACATCACCGCCCGCACCGGCTGCGCCATCAACATCGAGGACAGCGGCCAGATCGCCATCGCCTCGTCGTCGGCGGAGGCCGTGCAGGCGGCCATCAAGATGATCCAGAACCTCACGCAGGAGGCCGAGGTCGGCCGCATCTACACCGGCACGGTCCGGAAGATCGCGGAGTTCGGCGCCTTCGTGGAGATCTTCCCCGGCACCGACGGCCTGATCCACATCTCCGAGCTCTCGGACAAGCGGGTCAAGAGCGTCTCCGACGTCCTCTCCGAGGGCGACGAGGTGATGGTCAAGGTCATCTCGGTGGACCGCGCCGGCAAGATCCGCCTCTCCCGCAAGGAGGCGCTGGCCGAGGCCGCCGGCAAGAAGCCGGAGGGCGAGGCCCCCAAGGCCTAGTCCGCGGTCGGACGGGTTCATTCGGGGCGGCCGCCGGCACCGGTGCGCCGCCCCGCTCGTTTCTGGAGGCTCGTTTCTGGAGGATGGCAACATGGCCGGGACGGCGGTGAAGCTCAGAGTCACGCGGGTGGGGCAGCGCGGTCCGCCCCTCGAGCTGCCGCGCTACGAGACCGAGGGCTCGGCCGGCCTGGATCTCCGGGCCGACGAGCCGGTCTCCCTGGCCCCCGGCGAGCGGGCCCTGGTGCCCACCGGCCTGGCCCTGGAGATCCCCCCCGGCTTCGAGGGCCAGGTCCGGCCGCGCTCCGGCCTGGCGGCCCGCCACGGCGTGGGGCTGCTCAACGCCCCCGGCACGGTGGACTCGGACTACCGGGGCGAGGTGAAGGTCATCCTGGTGAACCACGGCCAGCAGCCGGTGCGGTTCGAGCGGGGCGAGCGCGTCGCCCAGCTCGTCATCGCCCCGGTGGCGCGGGCCGCCCTCGAGGTGGTGGAGGCGCTCGGCGACACCGGGCGCGGCGCCGGCGGCTTCGGCTCGACCGGACGGTAGGTTTCCCTGGCCGGAAGGCCGTGCTGACGGAGGTACGACCATGATCCCGCGCTACACCCGCGCCGAGATGGGGCGCATCTGGACCTCGGAGCGCCGCTTCCGCATCTGGCTCGACATCGAGCTGCTGGCCTGCGAGGCCATGGTGGGGCTGGGCCAGGTGCCGGCCGAGGACCTGGCGGCGCTCAAGAAGGTCTTCGACGGCTACGAGATCACCGCCGGCGACGTCGCCCGCATCGACGAGATCGAGCGGACGGTGAAGCACGACGTCATCGCCTTCCTCACCTGGGCCGAGGAGAAGGGCGGCCCGCAGGCGCGCCACCTGCACAAGGGCATGACCTCCTCCGACGTCCTCGACACCACGCTGGCGGTCCAGCTCAAGGAGGCCACGGCGCTGCTCCTCGCCGGCATCGACCGGACCATGGCGGCGGTGAAGAGGCGGGCGCTGGAGCACAGGCGCACCCCGATGATGGGGCGCAGCCACGGCATCCACGCCGAGCCGGTGACGTTTGGCCTCAAGCTGGCCGGCTGGTACGACGCCTGGGGCCGCCGCCGCGAGGCGCTGGTCCGCGCCGGCCAGGTGGCCGCGGTGGGCAAGATCTCCGGCGCGGTGGGCACCTTCGCCAACGTGGATCCGCGGGTCGAGGCCTACGTGATGGACCGGCTGGGGCTGGCCGGCGGCGAGGGGGCGGCCACCCAGGTGGTCTGCCGCGACCGTCACGCCGAGTTCTTCACCGCCCTGGCCCTCTGCGGCGCCACCCTGGAGCAGCACGCCACCGAGGTGCGCCACCTGCAGCGGACCGAGGTGCGCGAGGCGGAGGAGCCGTTCACGGCGGGCCAGAAGGGCTCGTCGGCCATGCCGCACAAGCGCAACCCCATCCTCTCCGAGAACCTCACCGGCATGGCCCGCCTGCTCCGCGGCTGGGCCGTGGCGGCGCTGGAGGACGTGGCGCTCTGGCACGAGCGCGACATCTCCCACTCCTCGGTGGAGCGCGTCATCGGCCCCGACGCCACCATCGCCCTCGACTTCTCGCTCCACCGCTTCGCCGGCATGATCGAGAACCTGCGCGTCTACCCGGCGCGCATGCAGGAGAACCTGGACCAGACCGGCGGCCTCTACGAGGCCCAGCGGGTCCTGCTGGCGCTGGTGGGGAAGGGCGTGGCCCGCCAGGAGGGCTACGTCTACGTCCAGCGCAACGCCATGAAGGTCTGGGAGGAGAAGGTCGACTTCCGGACGGCGCTGAAGCGCGACCCGGAGGTCTCCCGGCTGCTCACCGAGGCGGAGATCGACGCCTGCTTCGCGGTCGAGTACCACCTGAAGCACGTGGACACGATCTTCAAGCGGGTGTTCGGGGAGTAGCCCGCCGGGGCGGTCGTGCTGTCCGGAGGGCGCTCTCGCGGGCGCCCTTCGTGCTTCCTGGGCCTGGCAGGAGGGGCGGGCGTCGCCCCGCCGCCAGGGCCCGGCGGGTTCGTCCACGCCATCTTCTTCGACACGGCCGCGCTTCGGCGGCTGGATCGCGAGCCCTCGAGCCTGCTCTCCTGGCAGGAGTGGTTCACCAGGAACCCCGACGCGAAGATGGTGGTCGTGCGCCAGGGGCGAGGCCAGTTCAACATCACGTTCGACAACGGGAGCCATTGGGCCACGGCCCCCCACTTCGAGCTCGAGGACGACGCCGACGGCCGGTGGTGGATCATGAGGCACCCGGCGGCGCCTTGACCAGACGTGCTGCAGCGCCGGGGGCAAGGGAGTGGTGCGCGAGGAGGGTACCGGGAGCGATCGGGAGCCGGCCGCCGAGGAACGCTCCTCGGGTTGCGGCCAGGTGCCCGAACCCCATCGCAGTGCAGCAACCAGCGCCCGTCCTCGCGCCGCCCACCTGACCGCCGCAGACACGGGGCCCGGCGGGGGCGGGCGCCGGGCCATCGCGGAGCGGCGCACGGACGTGACGTGGGCGCCTCGACGCGCCCCGCGCACCCAGAGCGCGCCCGCAGCTGTCTGAAGCTGCCGCCTGCGCATCAGCGCAGGGCGGCAGCGAGTTCTGCGGGCGCGCCACGCGGGTTCAGCGGGCGCGCGGCGAGGCCTGAAGAACCTCTGAGCGCCGCGCAGCGCCGGGCCCGGCGACCGCTCCCGCCGGGCCCCCGCGGCGGGGAGGCGCCCCGTCCGTCCAGTCCAGCCGGGCCCCCCAACTTGAATAGGGAGACAACAGCCCTGCGCCGCGGTGCGCCACGGCCACCGCGCTAGAACGCCCGCAGCCCCACGATGAGCACGATGAGCGTCGCGGTCGTCGACCCGACCAGCGCCCAGCCCAAGGTCCGCAGCTGGCGTGCGGTGAAGGGCGCCAGGCAGACCACCAGCGAGAGGCCGGCGGTCGGGGCCACGGCGGCCGGGACCACCCAGCCGAGGCCGGCGAGGACGGCCAGGGCACACCCCACCACCGAGATCAGGCCGGCGATGACGGCGTTGCGCACGCCGTGATCCTGCTCGCCCTTGGAGAGGCCGCGGATCAGCACCACCTGGACGGCGAAGACCGAGGCGGCGAAGGAGAGGACCCAGGTGGCGGTGCCGGCGGCGGCGGCCTGGAGGGTGGCGCCGGAGGCCAGGGCCACGGCGAAGCCGGAGGAGGCGAGGGCCGAGACCACGGTCAGCTCGCCGGGCACCGTGCGCTCCTTCTTCGCCAGGACGAAGGCGATGACGGCGACGCAGAGGCCCACCGGGACCACCAGCGCCACCCGGGCGGCCATGGGCGCCAGCCAGACACCCGCCACGCCGGTCACCCCGGCCGCCGCCAGGAACTGGAGCATCACCTTCCTGGCCCGCGCGCCCTCCTCCTTGAGCGCCTTGGCCCCCCGGTGCCCCAGCGTCACCAGCCAGGGCTCGTGGGCCAGGAAGCCGAGGACCGTGGACGCCGTGAGGAGGAGCGCCGAGAGCGACGGCCGCGCCACCGCCAGCGCCGAGATGAGCGGCATGGCGAGCTGCCCCCAGGCGCCGTGCTCCTGCGGCAGGAGCGAGCGGCGCTTCACGGGGGCGGCGGGTGAGGGCGAGGCGGGGCTGGCCGGGGCGTCCATGGTCGGGCGTCCTGATACCAGAACGGCGGCGGCGCGGGGAGCCATGACCCTACGCGGCCTCCCGCCCGACGCCGTGGCGCGCCGCCAGCGCCTGGCCCAGGGCCTCGAGGCGGGCCGTCGAGCCGTCGGCCTCCCGCGCCTGGTCGCGCTCCAGGCAGCCGGCGTCCACCGCGGCGGCCAGCAGCGGCGAGAGGCGCTGCTCGGCCATCGGGTAGAGGATGGCGTCCTCCTTGTGGATGTGGGCCCGCAGCAGGTTGGCGAAGGCGCCGGCGGCGGAGGTGAGCCTCGCCCGCTCCTCGGCGCCCCAGGGCCCCTCGTGCGCGGCCGCCGCCGCGAGCTCGCCCACCAGCCGCCGGCCCTGGTCGTGCTCCAGCAGCATCACGCCCACCGGCCCGGCCCGCTGCGGGAAGCCCGCCTGGACCATGGCCGCGAAGAGGATCTCCTCCTCCTTGGCGTGGTGGAGGCCGTCGGCGTACTCGCGGAGGAAGGTGACGAAGGCGGCCAGCTCCGCCTTGTCCTCGCGGCCGAGCCGCACCTCCTCCGCGAACGACTCCAGCCCCGCGAGGGCGCGCAGGATGAGGCGGTGCTCCGACATCAGGTTCTCGATGGCTTCCATGGGTCTCCTCGGACGGGGCGCCGCTGGGAGGGCCGGCGCTCGCGTCGTGCCCCATCGAAGAGCACGGCGCGGGCCAACGCCCAACCGCCCGGCGTTCCATGCGTTTCGGACGTCCTGCCGCACCCGCACCACCGGGATCGCGGTACCGATCCACCGAAATGACGGTGTCCCGCCCCGAACGGCGTTACCCTCCCGGCGCATGTCGCTGCCCATCGTCACCCACGACGTCCACGAGAAGATCGTCGAGGAGGCCATCGAGGCGGTGATGGCCACCGTCGAGCTGGAGGCCGTGCTGGAGCGCACCGGCGCGCTCCTCAACCGGCGCTTCGGCCAGACCGCCGTGGCCATCCTCCGCACCGATGGCCAGCCGCCCGGCAAGGCCGAGGTGGCCCTGGTCGCCGACCCGCGCCACCCCGAGGCCCAGGTCCGCCGCGTCATCGACCTCGAGGGCACCGCCGCCGGCCACGCCATCCGCGCCCGCATCCCCATCGTGGTGGACGACGTGGGGCGGGCCGCGCCGCGCTACGCCGAGGAGCGCCGCCTGGCCGCGCTGGGCTGGGGCTCGCTGGCCACCTTCCCGCTGGTCTTCGAGGACCAGGTGCTGGGCGCCCTCCAGATCGCCCACCTGCCGCAGGAGGGGCTCCTCGACTGCTGCCTCCAGGTGGCCCGCCGCGTGGCCCAGCTGGTCGCCATCGCGCTGCACAACTCGCTCATGGTCGAGGAGGTGCGCCGCCTCAACCGGCTCCTCGGCAAGGAGAACCAGCTCCTCAAGGAGGAGCTGCGCCAGGTCCGCAAGGACGCCCGCTACGTGGCCGAGAGCCTCCCCATGCGCGCGCTGGTCGAGCAGGTGCGCCGGGTGGCGCCCTCCGACACCTCCGTGCTGGTGCGCGGCGAGACCGGCGCCGGCAAGGAGGGGCTGGCGCGCATGGTCCACGACCTCTCGCCGCGCTTCGAGAAGCCCTTCGTGGCCGTCAACCTGGCCGCCATCCCCGAGGGGCTGGTGGAGAGCGAGCTCTTCGGCCACGAGAAGGGGGCCTTCACCGGCGCGGTGCGCCGCCGCCTGGGGCGCTTCGAGCAGGCCGACGGCGGCACCATCTTCCTCGACGAGGTGGGCGACGCGCCGCCCTCGGTGCAGGTGCGGCTGCTCCGCGTGCTGCAGGAGCGCGAGCTGACGCGGGTGGGCGGCGCCGACGCGGTGCGGGTGGACGTGCGCGTCATCGCCGCCACCAACCGCGACCTGGAGGCCGCCGTGGCGGCCGGGCACTTCCGCGAGGACCTCTACTACCGCCTGGCGGTCTTCCCGCTGCGGCTCCCGCCGCTCCGCGAGCGGCGCGCCGACCTGCGCCCGCTGGCCACCTACTTCCTGGAGCGCCACGCCGCGCTGATGCACCGCCGCGTCCCCGAGGTGCCGGAGGGCTTCTGGCAGGCGCTGGAGGCCCACCCCTGGCCCGGCAACGTGCGCGAGCTGGAGAACTTCGTGCAGCGGGCCCTGATCCTCTCCCCCGGGGCGGTCCTCACCGTGCCAGAGGGGCTGCGCCTCGGCGCCGCGGCGTCGCCTGCCGGGCCGGCCGGGCCGGGCGCGCCGGCGGCCACCCCCGGCACCTTCGAGGAGGAGGTCCGGGCGGTCATCGAGCGGGCCCTGGTCGCCAGCGGCGGCAAGGTCTACGGCCCCCAGGGCGCCGCCGCCCTCCTCGGCCTCAAGCCGACCACCCTGCAGGGCAAGATGAAGAAGTACGGGGTGGGCGAGGTGCGTGGGTCGGCGGGCGAGGAGGCCTGACTCCGACAGGGGAGCACCTCCCCTCATCACATGGCCGGGCGACGCGCGATCCGTCGACGGACGCACGTTCGGTTCATGCTTGGTGCACCGAACATTCGGGGGATCGGCACCCACCAATCGGTGCGCCCCGGCTCCCCGCCCAAGAAAGCCCTGCCGATTCGGGGCAGGCGCGCTGGCTCGCACCTTGCTCTCCTTGTGCGCACACGCGCAGGGAGGGCACATGACCTGGAAGCTGACGAGGCGGCAGCTGCTCGAGGCGGGGTTCACCACGGCGGCGGTGGGGGTCGCCGGCGTTCCCTTGAAGGTGCTCCCCGACGACGCCAAGGGATGGTCCTGGGACAAGGGCGTCTGCCGCTTCTGCGGCACCGGCTGCGGCATCCAGATCGCCACCACCGGTGGCCGGGTGGTGGCCGTGAAGGGCGACCCCGACAGCCCGGTCAACCGCGGCCTGCTCTGCGCCAAGGGCTACGCCAACGCCCAGATCCCCTACGGCGAGGACCGCCTGACGCGCCCGCTCCTCCGCAAGAAGGACGGCAAGTTCGACAAGCAGGGCGACTTCGTGCCGGTCTCCTGGGACGAGGCCTTCTCGGTCATGAAGGCCGAGTGGACCCGCGCCCACCAGGCCCTCGGCCCCACCGGCGTGGCCGTCATGGGCTCGGGCCAGTACACCATCATGGAGGGCTACGCCGCCTCCAAGCTGGTCAAGGCCGGCTGGCGGTCCAACAACCTCGACCCCAACGCCCGCCACTGCATGGCCTCCGCCGTGGCGGCCTTCATGCAGACCTTCGGCATCGACGAGCCGGCCGGCTGCTACGACGACATCGAGCGCACCGACACGGTGGTGACCTGGGGCGCCAACATGGCCGAGATGCACCCCATGCTCTGGGCGCGCATCGTGGACGAGCGGCTGCGCCGCCCCGGCTACAAGCTCATCAACCTCTCCACCTACTCCAACGCCACCTCCGAGGCGGCCGACCTGGAGATCGTCTTCCGGCCCAACGCCGACCTCGCCATCTGGAACTACCTCGCCCGCGAGGCGGTGGCCCGCGGCGCGGTGGACCAGGACTACGTGGCGAGGCACTGCGTCTTCGCCGCCGGCCCCACCGACATCGGCTTCGGCCTCCGCGAGAACGACGCCAAGGCCTTCCCCGCCGAGAAGGACGTGCTGGTCCGCCAGCGCACGGTGGTCCTGACGAAGGAGGAGGCGGTGGCCCGCGGCCTCGATCCCGCCGGGGCCCTCGAGAAGGCCCAGGGGGCGGCCGGCGCGCCGCAGAAGCACTGGCTCGTCGGCTTCGAGGACTTCAGGAAGGCCCTCGAGCCCTACACCCTCGACTTCGTGGCCCCCATCGCCAAGGGCGACCCCGACGAGCCGCTGGAGGCCTTCAAGGCCAAGCTCAAGCTCCTGGCCGACGAGTACTGCGACCCGGGCCGGAAGAACGTCTCCTTCTGGACCATGGGCTTCAACCAGCACACCCGCGGCACCTGGGTGAACGAGCAGGCCTACATGCTCCACCTGCTCCTCGGGAAGCAGGCCCTCCCGGGGAACGGCGCCTTCTCCCTCACCGGCCAGCCCTCCGCCTGCGGCACCGCCCGCGAGGTGGGCACCTTCTCCCACCGGCTCCCCGCCGACATGGTGGTGGACGATCCCAAGCACCGCGCCCACGCCGAGGAGCTGTGGGGGCTGCCGCCGAAGACCATCAACCCCAAGGTCGGCTCGCACATCGTCCAGATGATGCGCGACCTCGAGGACGGGAAGATCCGCTGGCTCTGGGTGCAGGTCACCAACCCGTTCCAGTCGACCGCCAACGCCAACCACTGGATCGAGGCGGCGCGGAAGATGGACAACTTCATCGTCGTCTCCGACGTCTACCCGACGCTCTCCGCCAAGGTGGCGGACCTGATCCTCCCCTCGGCCATCATCTTCGAGAAGTGGGGCGGCTACGGGAACTCGGAGCGGCGGACCCAGCTCTGGCGCCAGCAGATCACCCCGCCGGGCGAGGCCCGCAGCGACGTCTGGCAGATGCTGGAGTTCTCGAAGCGCTTCACCCTGGCCGAGGTCTGGGGCGAGCAGCCCATCCCCGGCCTGGAGGCCGAGGGCTTCGAGAAGGGCAAGCTCCCCGCCGTGCTCGGCGACGCCGCGGCCCACGGCCTCAAGCCCGAGTCCACGCTCTACGAGGCGCTCTACGCCCGGCCCGAGAGCCTCAAGGTGAAGTGGCCCGACCCGGTGGCCAAGGGGAAGAAGAACGGCACCACCGAGCCGGGCAAGCTCGGCTGGTTCCCCGAGAAGGCCCTCTTCGAGGAGTACCGGAAGTTCGGCCTGGGCCACGGCCACGACCTCGCCTCCTTCGACACCTACCTGCGCGACGACGTGCGCGGCCTGCGCTGGCCGGTGGTGGACGGCAAGGAGACCGCCTGGCGCTTCAACGAGGCCTACGACCCGTACGCGAAGAAGGGCTCGGGCATCGACTACTACGGCAAGTTCGCCAAGAAGCTGCCCATGGGCGACCTGGCCGGCCCCAAGCCGGGGGATCCGGTGGACCTCACGGGCAAGGCCAAGATCTTCTTCCGGCCCTGGCAGGATCCGCCCGAGGTGCCCGACGCCACCTACGACCTGTGGCTCTGCACCGGCCGCGTGCTGGAGCACTGGCACTCCGGGACCATGACCCGCCGCGTGCCGCAGCTCCACGCCGCGGTGCCCGAGGCGCTGCTCTTCCTCCACCCCAAGGACGCCGAGGCGCGCGGCCTGAAGGCGGGCGAGCTGGCCTGGATCGAGTCGCGCCGCGGCAAGATCCAGGCGCGGGTCACGCTGGGCGGCCGCAACAAGGTGCCGCGCGGCCTGGTCTACGTCCCCTGGTTCGACGAGGGGGTCTTCATCAACAAGATCACCCTCGACGCCACCTGCCCGATCTCCAAGGAGACGGACTACAAGAAGTGCGCGGTGCGCATCTCGAAGGTCGCCTGAGCCAGGGGGAGAACGACATGCGCACCTACGCCACCACCGCCGCCGCCCTCGCCATCCTGGCCCTGACCGCCCCGGCCGCCGCCCACGGCGCCGACCCGAAGGCCAAGGCCGCCCCGGTCAAGGACAGCTCCCTGGGCCTCTCCAAGACCAGCGTCTTCGACGTGCCGTCCCCGCCCGCCTACCAGGCGGAGGACGGCGCGCCCGGGGAGCACCCGCTCCCGCCGCGGATCTCGGCCGAGATCCCGCCCACCATCCCCCACGCCATCGCCGACTTCCTGCCCATCACCCGGGACCAGAACTCGTGCATCGACTGCCACGAGCTCCCCGGCCCCAAGAAGAAGGGCGAGCCGACGCCGCTGCCGCGCAGCCACTACGTCGACTGGCGCCACGACCAGGGCAAGAAGCTGGAGAAGCACGCCGGGGCGCGCTGGGTCTGCACGGCCTGCCACGTGCCCAGGAGCGACGCCAAGCCGCTGGTCGCCAACAAGTTCCGGCCCTGAGCGGCGGCTGCGCTGCCGCTCAGGGCCACATCTGTACGGGGCTGCGCCCCGCCCCGCCAGGCAAAGCCTGGCGGGGCCCCACCCTGCTGCGGCGGAGCCGGGCTCGCTGTCGCGCTGCGCGCTCGGCGAGCCATCCGCCGGGGAGGGCTTCGCCCTCCTGGTTTGGCGCCCTACAGGCTCTCCAGGAAGCCCTCGATCCGCTCGAGGCTGGCCTGGGGCCTCACCTGCAGGATGGTGTGCGGCCCGTCGAGGAGCGCCGTCTCCGCGTCGGGCCGCGCCGCCAGCACGTCGTCGGCCACGTCGGTGCGGATGAGCCGGTCGCCGCGCGGCCCGAGGTAGAGCACCGGCACCTCGGTGCCGGCCAGCGCCTCGCGCGCGTCCACCATGAGCGCCTCGTGGGCCCGCCGCGCCAGCACCCGCGGCGGCACGGCCGCGGTGGCCTCGCGGATCTCCCGCACCACCGCGTCGGGGGCGGTGAGGCCGGTGAGGAGCAGCCGCACCGTCGGGTCGAGGAGCGGCAGCGAGAAGAGCCGCGGGCCGATGAGCGGCTCCAGGGGCGCCAGCCAGGGCGCCAGCGGCCGGTGCAGGAAGGTCGCCACCAGCACCAGCGCCCGCAGCCCGCGCGGCCGCTCGGCGGCCAGCTGCACCGCCAGCGGGCCGGAGAAGGACTCCGCCAGCAGGGCGTAGTCCCCGGTGGCCGGGAGGGCCGCCCGCACGGCCTCGGCGTACTCCTCGTAGCCGAGGGGCCGGTCGGCCGGCAGCGGCACCACCGTGGGCGCAAAGGCGCGCGGGCCGGCGGCCAGCAGCGGCCGGAAGAGCCGGCCGCTCCCGTCGAGCCCGGGGAGGAGCAGGGTGGGCAGCGGCGCCGGGGGCATGGCCCGCGGGGGGCGGCTACAGATACCCCTTGGCCTTGAGGTTCCGCTCGATGCGGGTCGCCACCGAGCCGACCTCCGAGGTGAAGGTCTCGCCGGTGAGCCGCTCGAAGACCTCCAGGTACTTCCGCGCCAGCATGATGCGCACCTCGTCGGTGAGCGCCGGCGGCGTGCCGTGGCCGGAGAACCCGTGCTCCTTGATGAGCCACTGCCGGATGTTCTCCTTGTCCAGCATCTCCTGGTCCTGGCCGGCGGCGAAGCGCTGCTCGTAGCCGTCGGCCACCCAGTAGCGCGAGCTGTCCGGCGTGTGGATCTCGTCGATGACCACCAGCTTGCCGTCGGCGATCCCCATCTCGTACTTGGTGTCCACCAGGATCAGGCCGCGCTTGGCGGCCCACTCCTGGCCGCGGGCGAAGAGCCGGCGGGCCACGTCGGTGGCCTCCTTCCAGACCGCCGCCGGGACCAGGCCGCGCTCCACGATGGCCTGCTCGCTGATGGGCTCGTCGTGCTTGCCGTACTCGGCCTTGGTGGAGGGCGTGATGATGGGGGCGGCGAACTTCTGGTCCTTCTTGAGATCCTTGGGCCAGGCGATGCCGTAGGCCGCCGCCGCGCCGGACTGGAGGTCGCGCCAGAGCGAGCCGGTGATGTAGCCGCGGATGATCACCTCCACCGGGAGCGCCTTGGCCTTCTTCACCACCATGACGCTCGGGTCCGGCGAGTCGATGAGGTGGATGGGCGCGATGTCCTTCACCTTGTCGAACCAGAAGGCGGTCAGGCGCGAGAGCACCTCGCCCTTGAACGGGATGGTCCCGAGGACGTGGTCGAAGGCGCTGATGCGGTCGGTGGTGACCATGACGATCCGGTCGCCCCGCGAGTAGTTGTCGCGGACCTTGCCGCGGTAGAGCTCGCCCAGGCCGGGCAGGTCCAGCTGGCGGAGGGTGTGGGGCAGCTGCGCGCGGAGGAGGTCGTCGGTGAGCATGGCGGGGGATGTTATACGTGGCGGCGCCCATGTCTCCCGGAAAAGTGCGCCTCGTCCTGCACCGTCCGTCGAGCGCCGACAACCTCGGCGCGGCCGCGCGGGTCCTCAAGAATTTCGGCTTCTCCCGCCTGGCGGTGGTCACCTCACCCGCCTGGGAGGGCCTGCCCCGGAGCGGGGAGGCGGCCACGGCCCGGGAGGAGATCCTGCTGCGGGCCCGCCGCCTGGCCCGGCGGGCCTCCGACGTCCTGGAGGCGGCCGAGTTCCACCCCGACCTCAAGGGGGCCCTGGGGGCGGCCACCTGGACCTGCGGCACCACCTCCCGGGAGCTGCCCGGCCGGCCCCGCCTCTCCCCGCGCCAGCTGGCCGCCGAGGTGGCGGCCCGCTCGGCCCGCGGCGAGGTGGCGGTGGTCTTCGGCGAGGAGAAGCGCGGCCTCTCCGACCGCGAGCTCGACCTCTGCCAGGCCGTCTGCTCCATCCCCACCCACGCCGCCTACGACTCGATGAACCTGGCCCAGGCGGTGGCGGTGGTCTCCTACGAGTGCTCGCTGGCCTTCGCCGGCCAGCCGGCCGCGGCGCCGCCCCCGCTCCCGGCGGCCCCCCCCGCCCGCCCTGATGACACCCCGGCGCGCCACGCCACGCAGGAGGCGCTCTGGGGCCGCCTCGGCGAGCTCTTGTCCGAGGCCGGCTACCTCAACCCGCAGAACCCCGAGCTGATCCTGGCCGAGTGGCGCCACCTGCTCGGCCGCGCCGACCCGACGCAGCGCGAGGTGGAGCTGCTGCTGGCCGGCGTGAAGGCGGTGCAGCGCCGCCTCGCCAGGCCGCCGGCCCCCTGAACGCAGCACGCCCGCCTCCCGGTGACCGGGGGCGGGCGCGCGTGTCGCCGCGAGGGCGGGGAAGGCTAGGCCGCGGCCTTGCCGGCGTTCTTCTTGCGGGCCTTCTTCCAGGCCTCGAAGTGCTCGGCGCAGAGGCCGTGCTCCTGGACCTTCTTCTTGCAGTCCGGCTTGGAGCAGGTCTTGTAGCGGGCGCCCTGGGACTCGAGCTCCCCGGCGCGCCACTTCTTGAAGTGGAAGAAGCAGAGCCCCTTGGCGCGGTAGGCGCGCTTGCAGCCGGCGATGGTGCAGCTCTTCTTGCCCGCGGCCTTCGCCTTGGGGGCCTTCTTCTTGGTCTTGGTCTTGGTCTCGGCCATGTCGTTCCTTCGCGGAAGTCGGTCGCGGCGCGCTCCGGCGGCCGCTTCGGTGGGGCACTCCTTACCGCGACGGCGGCTCGGATGGCAACCCCGAAGCGCCCGGCCTCACTTCGGTTTCGGCGCGTCGGCCAGGTGCTCGCCGAGGAGCTTGTCGAGGGCCTTGCGATCCTGCTCGGTGTGCCCCTCCTCGGGGGCGGCCGCCGGATCGGCCGGCCGCGGGTCGCCGGCCCGGGCGTGGAGCCGGGGCTTCTGGCCCTTCACCGCCGGCCGCTCCGGCGCCGGGACGCCGCGCATCTCGGCCCAGGTCCGGGTGGCGAAGTCGGCCGGGCCGCCGGCGGCGCGCCAGCGGTCGGCCAGCGTCCGGCCGCCGAAGGGGAGGAGGAACAGGAAGGCCGCCAGGGCGCCCAGCACCACCGCGGCCTTGAGGAGGCTCCACATGGAGAAGAAGGTACGCCCCCCGCCGCGGCGGGCCACTTTCTGGCCGCCGGCCTTCCCCCGGGGCGGCTTCCTGCCGGCGCCCTGGCCGCCCTTCACGCGAGCCATGACCGCAGCTCCGCCACCCGCTCCACCACGTGGACCGCCCCCGCCGCGACCACCTCGACGCGCGGCCGGAAGCCCCAGGTCACCGCCACCATGGTCACGCCGGCGTTCCGGGCGGTCCGGACGTCGATGGGGCTGTCGCCGATGAAGACCGTGTCCTCGGGCCGGGCGCCGAGCCGGCGCATGATCTCCAGGGTGCCGGCCGGGTCCGGCTTGCGCGGCGCCTCGTCGCCGCCGGTGACGATGGCGAAGCGATCGAGGAGGCCGAGCCCCCCGAGGATGCGGCGGGCCAGCCGGCCGGGCTTGTTGGTGTGGACCGCCAGCACGCGGCCGGAGCGGGTCAGCAACTCGGGGACGCCGGGGAAGGGGCGGGTCCGGACCAGGCAGTTGGCCTCGTAGTGGCGCCACCAGGCGGCCAGGGCCGGGGCCAGCAGGTGGTCGTGGGGCGCCACCGCCCGCTCCAGCAGGCGCCGCGCCCCCTCGCCCACGAAGGTCTCGATCTCCTCGCGGGGGCGGGGCGGGCGGCCCACCTCGGCCAGCGCCGCGTTCACGGCGTCGGCCAGGTCGTCCAGGGTGTCGAGGAGGGTGCCGTCGAGGTCGAGGACTGCGAGGCGCGTCACGCGGTGGCTCCTTGGGCCGCCTGCTTCCGCTCCACCACCCGCAGGATGGCGTCGTGGACCCGGGGATCGATCTGCGTCCCCCGCAGGCGGGCCAGGATGGATACCACCTCCGGGGCCGAGTAGGCGCGCTGATACGGCCGCTCGCTGGTGCAGGCGTCCCAGGTGTCGGCGGCGTTGACGATGCGGGCCACCAGCGGGATGGCCTCGCCGGCCAGGCCGTCGGGGTAGCCGGCGCCGTCCCAGCGCTCGTGGTGGTGGCGGATGGCCGGCTCGGCGCCGCGGAGGAAGGCGATCCCCTCGACGATCTCGGCCCCCACCGGCGCGTGGCTCTTCACCAGGGTGCGCTCCTCGGGGGTGAGCTGTCCGGGCTTGCGCAGCACCTGCTCCGGCACGCCGATCTTGCCGATGTCGTGGAGGATGCCGCCGTACTCCAGGGCGGTGAGGGAGGCCTGGTCCAGCCCCAGCTCCTGGCCGATCTCCACCGAGAGCCGGGCCACGCGCTCGGAGTGGCCGCGGGTGTAGGGGTCCTTGGCGTCGATGGCCGAGGCCAGGCTGCGGATGGTGTCGAGGTAGCCCCGCTCCAGCGCCTGGATGAGCCGGCGGTTCTCGCCGTCGTAGGAGGCCAGCTCCCGGCTCATGTGGTTGAAGGTGTAGGCCAGGTCGCCCAGCTCGTCGCGGGTGCGCACCGCCGCCTCGCGCCCGAAGCGGCCGCGGGCGATGTCGAGGGCGCTGCGCACCAGCTCCTGCACCGGCCCGGTGACCCGCCGCGCCACCACCCAGGAGGCCAGCACCGCCAGCAGCAGCGCCGCCAGGCCGGCCAGCAGCGCCGGGCCGGTCACCGGGGCGCCCTGGTGGGCCAGCAGCGCCGCCAGCAGGGCCACCGGGGCCACGCTGGCGACGAGCACCAGGAGGACCAGCGCGCGGAAGAGCTTCATCGGGCCCGGGCCGCGGTGGCGATGGCGCGCTCCAGGGTGCGCCGGGTGAAGGGCTTCTGCAGCAGCACCTGCACCGCCTCGACGCCGTCCAGGCCGCGCAGCGAGCCCTCGTTGATGGCGGTGAGCAGCACCGCCGGCACGGCGCGGCCCCGCCGGATCTCGCGCAGCGCGTCGAGGCCGGAGAGCTTGGGCATGAGGAAGTCGAGGATCAGCAGATCGGGCCGCTCGCGGCCGTCCACCACCACCGCCTCGGCGCCGTTCTCGGCCTGCACGACCTCGTGCCCCAGCTCGGCCAGGAGATCGGTGAGCATGACGCGGACCAGCCGGTCGTCGTCGGCGATGAGGACCTTCACGCGGTGGCACCCCCCGGTGCGGAGGGCAGGATACCGCGAACGCAGGGCCCGGGGCGAACCGCCGGCCGTCCCCGGGATCGGGGGCCCCCCGCTACGGCCCCAGGCCCACCCAGACCGCCCCGTCCTCGAAGATCTCCCGCTTCCAGATGGGGACCTCCTGCTTCAGGCGCTCGATGACCGCCTCGCAGGCGCGGAAGGCCGGGGTGCGGTGGGGGGCGGCGCAGGCGATGACCACCGCCGCCTCGCCGGGCTGGAGCGTGCCGACCCGGTGCACCACCGCCACCGTGCAGCCGTGGGCCGCGCCCACCTCGGCGCCGATCTGGGCCAGCTTGCGCTCGGCCATGGCGCCGTAGGCCTCGTACTCCAGGCGCAGCACCCGCTTGCCCTTGGTGTCGTCCCGCACCGTGCCGGTGAAGGTGACCACGCCGCCGCGGCCGGGGCCGGCCACCGCCGCCACCACCTCGTCGAGGGAGAGGGGCGCCTCGGTGACGCGGAAGCAGGGGGCGCCGCCGGCCACCGGGGGCACCAGGGCCACCTCGGCGCCGTCGCGCAGCGGGGCGTCGTCCTCCACGAAGTCCTCGTCCACCGCGATGCGGCAGCGCGGCAGGACGCGGGCCAGGCCGGGGCGGGCGGCCAGCAGCCGCTGGCGCAGCTCGCCCACGGTGGCCGGGACCGGGGCCAGCACCTCGCTGGAGAGGCCGGCGGCGTCGCGCGCCGCGGCGAAGTAGAGGACGCGGATGGGCATGGCGGGGTCCTCCCGGGCCTCCCGCGTCAGCGGAAGTACTTGCCCAGGTCGCTGAAGATGGTGACGCCGAGGAGCAGCGCCAGCAGGGCGATGAAGCCGGCGGCGTGGACGTAGGACTCGACCTTCTCGTTGACGCGCCGCCGGGTCACCAGCTCGTAGGCCAGGAAGACCAGGCGGCCGCCGTCGAGGGCCGGCAGGGGGAGCAGGTTGAAGAGCGCCAGCGCCACCGAGATGTTCCAGATCACCGAGAAGAAGCGGTCCAGCCCGGCCTTGGCGCCGCGCACCAGCTCCTCCACGATGCCCACCGGGCCGGTCAGCTCGGCCTTGCGCTCGCGGGTGATCATCCCCTTCACCATGGTGAGGGTCTGGGCGGCGGCGGCGTTGGTGCGGGTGAAGCCCTCGGCGAGCGCGTCGCCGGCGGAGAGGCGGACCCGCGGCGCGTAGGGCGCGGCGCCCACCTTGCCCACCCCGCCGACGTCGTCGGGGGTGATGGTGAGGGTGAGCCGCGCGGCGGCGGCGCCCTCGCCCCGCTCCACCTCGAGCGGCACGGTCCTGCCGGGGTTCTTCTGGAGCGCCTTGACCAGCTCGTCCCAGCTCGCCACCGCGGCGTCGCCGACGCGGGTGATGCGGTCGCCGGGCTGGAGGCCGGCCCGCACCGCCGGCCGGTCGGGGCTCATCTCGCCCACCCGCGACGAGCCGTCGGGGGAGGGGAGGCCCAGCGTGGCCAGGAGCAGGAAGGCCAGCACCACCGCGGTGAGGTAGTTGGCGCCCGGGCCGGCGGCCAGCACCAGCACCCGCCGCCAGGCCGGCTGGTTGCAGTAGGCCGTGGGGTCGTCGGGGGCGATGTCCTCGCCGGGCGCCATGCCGGTGATGCGCACGTAGCCGCCCAGCGGCAGGGCCGAGACCACGTACTCGGTGTCGCCGCGCCGGCCGGACCAGATGACCGGGCCGAAGCCGACGCTGAAGCGCTCCACCCGCATGCCCAGCCAGCGCGCCACCCACATGTGGCCGGCCTCGTGGAGCACGATGAGCCCGGACACGCCGAGGATGGCCGCCAGGATGAAGAAGGCGTTCAGGATCACGCCGCGAACTCCTCGGCCTCGAAGGCCTCCAGCACTGCGTCCGGCTCCTGGTGGGCCCGCGCCGGCAGGCCCGCCGCCAGGCAGGCCTGCTTGAGCAGGCGCGCCGCATCCCAGCCCTCGCCGGCCGCCGAGGGGAGGATCACCCCGCGGTGCCAGCCGTGGGCCACCGCCACCCCCTCGGCGCCCACCCGCAGCGCCGCGGGCGAGGCGAGCCGGCGCACCGGGCCGAGCACCGCCAGCCCCACCGAGAGGGCCGGCAGGTCGGCGGCCGTGAGGGGCGGGAAGCGGGGGTCGCCGCCGTCGGCGGCGCGGGCCGCCAGCCGGATGACCGCCTCGGCCAGGGGGCCGGTCGGGGCGAGCTCGCCCACGGCGGCGCGCTGCTGGCCCGCGACCCCGAGGGAGACGAAGGCGGCGCGGGGCGCGGCCAGCGGCCCCTGGGCCGGCGCCACGGGCGCGGGCCCCTGCCCGAGCCGGTGGGCCACCGCGGCGCGGGCCAGGGCCAGGAGGTCGGCGCGATCGCCGGGCGAGAGGGGGGCGGCAGGGGGCATGCGGTCAGGGCCTCGGGCGGACGCCGGTGAGGAGGAGGCGGCGGGCGTCGGCCAGGATCTCGGCGTGGTCGAAGCAGAGCGGCGCGGGGAGGGCGTCCCAGGCGAAGGCGCGGGCCTCGGCCGCGTCGTCGCCGCCCTGCGGCTCGCCGGCGGCGCGCCCCAGGAAGACGGTGCTCATGGTGTGCTTGCGGGCGTCGCGGCGCGGGTCGGAGTAGACGCCCAGCAGGTCGGTGAGGGTCACGGCGAGGCCGGTCTCCTCCCGCGCCTCGCGGCGGGCCGCCACCTCCACCGTCTCCCCCTCGTCCACGAACCCGCCGGGGAGGGCCCACCCGAGGGGCGGGAAGCGGCGCGCCACCAGCACCACCCGGTCGCCGGGCAGCGAGATGACCACGTCCACGGTGGGCGCGGGGTTGCGGTGCTCGGCCATGTGGGCGGGTCGTAACGCGGCGGGCGGCCAGGGTCAAACGGCCGGGGTCACGCCGGCGGGCCGGCGCCCGGGCCGGCGGGCGCGGCCCCCAGGGTGAAGGCCTTCTCCACCAGGCGCCGGGCGAAGGGGATCTCCTCGCAGGGGCGGCCGGCGCCCAGGGCCGCCGCCGCCGCGGCGGCCTGGCCGGCGTGGAGGGCGTCGCCGGCGGCGTGGAGGTGCTCGGCCACCTCGAGGAGGCGGGTCGAGAGCCGGGCGCGCCGCTCCGGCGTGAGGTAGCGCGCCACCGAGGCCGCCACCAGGTCGCGCTCCCGCGCGGCCCGGTCCTCGCCGGCCGGGAGGGCGTCGAGGTCCCGCGCCAGCTCGCGGAGGAAGGGCTCGTCGGCGAGCCAGCCGCCGAGGAGGGGGAGGGCGTGGAGCGCCGCCGAGCCGGCCAGGGCGGCCTCCGCCGCCTCGGGGGCGAGGGGTGGCAGTGCGGCGCCGGGCGCCGGCAGGGGCGGCGGCGGGCCCTGCTGGGCCAGCCAGTGATCGGCCCCCTCGGGCGCGCGGGTGCCGGCCGCCTCGCCGCGGGCGCGGGCGTTGGCCACCAGCGCCAGGGCCCGCTCGCGGGGCAGCTCCGCCACGCCCATGGCGGCCCCCTTCTCCAGCAGCCCCTTCACGAAGCCGCGCCACTCCTTCCGGCCCAGCAGCCCCACCTGCAGCTCCAGCAGGCCGCGCTCGTCGGAGAGGACGGCCTGGGCCACCTCCAGCCCCTTGCCCGGCACGGTCCGGGCCAGCCAGATGGCCCGCTCCCCGTGGCCGTCCACGGTGGAGGCGTAGCAGGGGGGCGGCGGCTCGACCGGGAGCGCCGCGGCGGGCGGCGGGGCCGGGCGCGGGGCCTCGGGGACGGCCACGCCGCGCACCTTGAGGGCGTGGAGCACCCGCTTGGCCTCCTTGGCCACCGCCTTCTCCGGCCGGGCCGCCAGCGCGGCGATCAGCTCCACCCGCCCGGCCGCCTCGGCGGCCCGCAGCACCGCCACGGCCAGTGGGGCGGGCAGGGCGGCGGCCTCCTCGGCCTTGGCGCGGGCGATGGCCAGCACCAGCCGCGCGGCGCGCCCCGCCTCCTCGCGGGTGGCGCCGGTGGCGGCGGCGATCTGTCCGCTCTCCACGTTGGGATCGCGCAGGAGCGCGAGCAGCCGGTCGGCGTCGGGGGCGGGCATGGGGCAGGCAGTCTATTGGCGACCGCGGCCCGCCGTCGACCCCTCCGTCACCGCCGCCGCCGGGGATTCCGCCATGGCGGACGCGGCGTGGGCGCGTCCCGTTGACTTGGGACAACCGCCGGCCGTACCCTCCCGGGTCAAACCGATCGCGGTCGCCCCCCGGGGCGGCCGCGGCCCTTTCCAGGAGTCACCCGCATGCTGAAGTTCCTCGTCGGCGCCGCCGCCGCTATCGCCCTCATCGCCGCCGCGCCCGCCCTGGCGGACGAGGGCTGCAAGAACTGCGAGCACCACAAGAAGGAGGCCGCCGCGGCCGCCCAGCAGCAGGGCACCAAGGTCGCCGACGAGAAGAAGGACGCGCCCAAGGGCTGCGGCTGCAACCACGAGGGCTCGAAGGACTGCAAGTGCGGTGAGAAGTGCGCCTGCGCCTCCTGCCCGGTCCACGGCAAGAAGGGCGAGAAGAAGGAGGAGCAGAAGAAGAGCTAGGCAGTTCCTCGCTCTCCTGCTTCCATCGGCGGGTGCCTCCGGCTCGGGGGCGCCCGCCTTCTCTTTTTCCGTCGCGCCGCGTCACGGCGATATCCAGGACGCCCCGTTCGGCTGTCCCCGGACGCCCTGTCGCACGGGGATGCGAGTGACGCCGGCCGCCCATCGCGCCACGCTCCTCCCCGTGCTGTCCGCCACCGCCGCGCCGGCGCCCTCCCGGGCCCCGCCAGAGCCGATCCCCTTCGACCTCTTCGCGGGCCACGCCCGGGAGGCGCGCCCCTCGCGCGTCACGCTGGCGGGCGTGCGTGCGGTCCTCGACGCCGGCCGCTTCTGGACCGAGTACCAGCCGCTGGTCCACGCCCGCACCGGCCGCACCGCGGCCTTCGAGGCCCTGGCCCGCTTCGAGGGACGGGGCGGCCGGCCCCTGCCGCCGGCCCAGGTCTTCGCCCTGCTCCACGCCGATCCGGCCCTGCAGCTCCGCGCCGAGCTGACGCTCAAGCTCCAGCAGGTGGAGCGGGCGCCGCGGGCGCCGCTCTTCGTCAACCTCGATCCCGACACCTGGTGCCGCGCCGGCGACGGGCTGCGCAACCCCTTCCTGGCGCTCTTCTCCTCGGCCGCCTCGCGGGTGGTGGTGGAGGTCTCCGAGAACCTGGCCCGCGGCGACGCCGGCCGAGTGGCCGAGATGGTGGCCGCGCTGCGCCGGCGCAACCTGCCGGTGGCGCTCGACGACGTGGGGGCCGCCTCCGGCCTGGTCTCCCTCGACGCGCTGGCCGAGGCCGAGATCATCAAGTTCGACCGCACCCTGCTGCCGCGCCTGCACCACCCGCGCTCGCGGGCGCTGGTGGAGGCCCTCTGCGCCATGGCGCGCCGGACCGGCGCCCGCACCGTGCTGGAGGGCGTGGAGACCACCGCCGACTACGTGGTGGCCCGCGACCTGGGCGTGGACCTGGTGCAGGGCTTCCTCTTCCGCGACCGGGCCCGCGTGGCCGGGCGCGAGTCTGGTAGAAGGGGGCCATGGCCCCCGCCGACCGCGCGCTGACGGCGCCCCGCGCGCTGGTGCCGGCGGGCGAGCGCCCGGCCGACGCGCTGGGCGAGGCCCGCGCCCGCCTCGACGCCGCCCTGGCCGAGGTGACGGCCCTCGACGCCGAGGTGGAGGCGCTCTCCGCCGCCCTGGCCGCCTTCGCCGCCGCGCTGGAGGCCCGACTCGGCGCCCCCGACGCCGAGGCCCGCCGCGCCGCCGGCCTGGTGCGGCGGCTCCAGGCGCTGGCCGACGGGCTGGTCGCCGAGGTGGAGCGGGTGAAGGGGCTGGCGGGCGGGACGAGGCGCCGGAGGGCGAGGAAGGCGCGAGGGCGCCACGCCGATCACCGCCTCGACCGCGACCGCGACCGCGACCTCGACCCCGACCTCGACCTCGACCGCGACGCCGATCCCGACCCCGATCCCGATCCCGATCCCGACCGCGATCCCGATCGCGATCCCGAACCAGCCGCCGCCGACGACGAGGTCCCCACCCCCCAGTCCCAGGCCGCCGCCCTCAAGCGCCTCTACCGCCGCCTGGCCCGCCTCCTCCACCCCGACCTCGCCCGCACCGAGGCCGAGCAGGCCCGCCTCTCCTCCCTCATGGCCGGCGTCAACGCCGCCTACGCCGCCGGCGATCTCCCGGCGCTGGAGCTGCTGGCCGAGAAGGTCGGCGCCGGCGAGCCGCCCGAGGGGATCACCGACGCGGAGCGGCTGGCCCACCTGGCCCGCCGCACCGAGCAACTGCTCCGGGTGGCCGCCTCGCTGCGTCGGGAGCGCGAGCGGCTGGCGCGGAGCCAGACGGCGCGGCTGCACGCCGAGGCCGCGGCGCGGGCCGAGGCGGGCGGCGACTGGCTCGCGGAGGGGGCGGCGGCGCTGGCCGAGGAGGCCCGGGAGGCCCGGGCCGACGCGCTCGCGCGGCTGGCGGCGCTGCCGGCGCTCTGCCGGGCCCTCTCGCGGGCGAGGAAGGCGATCATGGACGAGCAGGCGAGGAAGGGCGGGGTGCTCTCGCGGCGCCCCTTCGATCCCCTGGCGGAGAGCCCGCTGGTGCGCCGCAGCGCCGAGCGGCTGGAGCGGGCCCGGGCCGGCGCGCCGGCGCGCGAGCTGGCCCGCTGGCTGGAGGCGGCCGCGGCCCGCGCCCCCTGGGAGGCCGGCCTGACGCTGCTGGCCTTCCTGGCCGAGGCGGCCGGGGCGCGGCCGCCGCCGTCGCTGGGCGGGCCGGAGGGCTGGGCGCCGGTCTGGGAGCGGCTGCGCGGCGGCTGGCCCGGCGCGCCCGACCTGGCCGGCGCGCTCTCGCGCCTGCCGCGCCACCTGGTGCTGGGGGCGCGGGCCGGGCGCGGCGAGGTGCTGGCCGGCCTGCAGCTGGCCGACGCCGGCCTGGCGGCCGGGGTGCGCCTGGCGCTGGGCCACCGGGGCGTGGCCGCGGTGGCGCGGGAGGTGCTGGCCGCCCTGGGGCCCGAGGCCCGCTGCGAGGCCTGCCGCCGCGAGGTGGTGGCGCGCCACCTGCTGCGCACCCGCGGGCTCGACGAGGTGAACGGCCTGGCCTGCCCGCGCTGCGGGGCCGTCCTGCGCTCCTACTGGCGCTACGGCGAGCCGGAGGGGCTGGAGGCCCTGGCGCCCCTCGCCGTGGAGGTCGGGCTCACCGCCGAGGTCCCGGTGCGGCTCGGCGGGACCACCCTGGCGTTCCAGCTCCTGCCCGAGGAGGCCGCCGCGCTCACCGCGGCCGGCCTGGTGGCGCGGTTCGAGGCGCTCTACCTCGCCCACTGCAAGGTGGCGCTGCCCGAGGGCGCGCTCTGGCTCGCCGCCGGCGGGAAGCGGCTCGCCCCGGGCGCCGCGGTGGCCGGCGCCGGCACGCTCACGCTCCGGCTCGACGCCGCGGCCGGCACCACCTCCGAGGGGTTGGTGGAGCTGCTCCGGGCCCGCGTCGAGCGGCGCTTCCGGCCGGGCGGCCAGGAGGCCTGACGGGCCGTCCGGCGGGCCGGGGCCACCGCCGGCCCGGGGTGACGGGGGCGTGGACGGGGCTGCCCCGCCGGGACGTGGACCCCATCGGGCCGATGCGCCGGGGGCGCGCCGCCGCCGGGCGCCACTTACATGACCTTCACCGGCGTCGAGAGGGGCGCCGGTGGAGGAGCCATGACGCCCGAACAGAACGGCACCCTCGAGCCCGCCGATCCCCGCGGCGCCCAGCGCCCGCCACGCCCCTGGCGGCTCCTCGCCATCCCCGCCCTGGCCGCGCTCTTCGCCTTCGGCGTGGCGCTGGCCCTGCCCCAGGCGCCAGCGGCGGCGCCCGACGAGGGCGCGGTGCGCGCCTGCCTGGGCGGCGAGGTGACGCTGCCGCCGGGCCACCCGCCCATCGACGGCCAGGGCGTCGCGCCGGGGCCCCGGGTCCTCCTGCCGCCAGGCCACCCGCCCATCGGCGCCATGCGGCCGGGGAGCGTGCCGGCGCGGCCCTCGCCCACCTTCCAGCAGCCGGAGATCCTCGACATCTGAGCCGGCGCCGCGGACGCCCGGTTCCAGCACCGGCCGTCTCTGGAAAGGCCCGACGGGGAGTGCGATGCAGCCCCCATGAGGGCCGGGCTCTCCATCCTCGTCGTGGACGACGACGACGCGCTCCGCGCCGCCCTGGTGCAGCACCTGGAGCACCAGGGGCACGCGGTGGCCGAGGCCGCCCACGGCCTGGAGGCCCTGGCGCGCATCGCCGAGCGCTGCCCCGACCTCATCGTGCTCGACCTGCACATGCCGGTGATGTGCGGCGCCCGCTTCCTGGCCCGCTTCCGCGGCGAGGCGGCGCCGGCGCGCTACGTCCCGGTGGTGCTGATGACCGGCGACGCGCACCCCCTGCCGCTGGTGCCCGCCGACGTGGTGCTGGCCAAGCCCTTCCCCCTCGACGACCTCCGCGCCGCCCTGGAGCGGCTGGCGCCCGCGGCCACCTGAGCCGGGGGCGACCCCCACCGGACGTGGCTTGCCGCGCCGCCGCCGCCGGCGTACTGGTTCGAGGTGCGCGTCCTCGTCACCGGCGCCACCGGCCTCGTGGGCGGGGCGGTGGTGAGGGAGCTCCTCGCCCGCGGCCACGCCGTGCGCGCCCTGGTGCGCCCCACCTCCGACCTCGCCAACCTGGCCGGGCTCCCGGTGGAGGCGGTCCAGGGCGACGTCCTCGACCGCCCCTCGGTGGAGCGGGCGCTCCTCGGGCAGGAGGCGGTGATCCACGCCGCCGGCGTGCCCACCCTCGACGCCGAGAAGGGCCGGCTCTACGCCCTCAACGCCGGGGCGGTGGAGGTGGTGCTGGGGGCGGCGCTCTCGGCCGGCCTGGCGCGGGCGGTGCTGGTCTCCTCCACCGCCGTGCTGGGCGGGGCGACGGTGCCGCGGGTGGCCGACGAGGAGACCACCTCCAGCGCCGAGACGCTGGGGCTCGACTACTTCGTCTCCAAGCTCCGCGGCGAGGTGGCGGCCCTCGACCTCGCGGCCCGCGGCCTGCCGCTGGTGGTGGTGCGGCCGGCCTACGTCCTCGGCCCCGGCGACCTCTACGCCTCCTCCCCGGCGGTGCTGCTGGCGCTGGCCCGCGGCCGGCTGCCGGCCTACGTGCAGGGCGGCGCCTCCTTCTGCGACGTGCGCGACGTGGCCCGCGGCATCGCCGAGGCGCTGGCCCGCGGCCGCACCGGCGAGGCCTACATCCTGGGCGGCCAGAACCTCACCATGGACGAGCTGGTGGGCCAGGCCTGCCGCGCCGCCGGCGTGAAGGCGCCGCTCCGGCTCCCCTTCGCCGCGGCGCTGGCCGCCACCCGCGCCCTCGGCCTGCTCCACCGGCTGGGCGGGCCGCCGCCGCCCATCTCCGAGCCGCTCCTCGAGGCCAGCCGGCTCTACACCTTCGTCACCAGCGCCAAGGCGCAGCGCGAGCTGGGCTACACCATCCGGCCCGTCGAGCAGATGGTGCGGGACACGCTGCGCTGGTACCTGGCCCGCGGGAAGCTCGCGCCGGCCACCCCGGCGCTGCGGGCCCTGGCGGCGGAGGGGGCCCCCGTCGGCGCCCCCGGGGGCGGGCGCCCGTGAGCCTCCCCTCGCCGCGCGCGCTCCTGGCCGCGCCGCTGGCGCTGGTGGTGCTGGCGCTCTCCTTCCCGCTGGCGCTCCTCACCTTCCTGGCCACCGCCTGGCGCGACCCGGACCGGGTGGCGGTGAGCCGGGCCATGGCCGGGCTGGGCCGCCTCATGGTGCGCGCCTCGCCGCTCTGGCGCGTCTCCGTGGAGGGGGCGCTGCCGCCGGCGCCGGCCGCCTTCGTGGCGGTGCCCAACCACCAGTCGCTGGTGGACGCCCTGGCCATCGCCTGGCTGCCCCGAGACCTGAAGTGGATCGGCAAGCGCGAGGTCTTCCTGGTGCCCTGGCTCGGCTGGGCCTTCCACCTGGCCGGCTACGTGCCGGTGCTCCGCGGCGACCGAGAGAGCGGCTCGGTGGCGCTGCGGCGGCTGCGGCGGTACCTGGCGCGCGGGCTGCCGGTGGGGCTCTTCGCCGAGGGGACGCGGAGCCGCGACGGCTCGCTGCGCGCCTTCAAGGCCGGCCCCTTCAAGCTGGCCATCGAGGCCGGCGTGCCCATCGTGCCGGTGGCCATCCACGGCGCCGGCGAGGCGCTGGCGGCCGACACCCTGCGGCTGCGCCCGGCCCACCTCCGCGTCGCCATCCTGCCGCCGGAGCCGACCACCGGCCTCACCGTGGCCGACGTGGACGCCCTGCGGGAGCGGGTGCGCGCCCGGCTGGCCGCGGCGCTGGCGGCGCCGCCCGCCCCGCCCTAGGGCCCCGGCGCGGCGTCCAGCTCCACCGCGGCGCGCGTGCCCTTCCCGGGCGCGCTCTCCAGCGAGAGCTCGCCGCCCAGGCTCACCACCAGCCCGCGCGAGATGGCCAGGCCCAGGCCCACCCCGTCGCCGAAGGCCCGGGTGCTGAAGTAGGGCTCGAAGACCCGCCGCAGCACCGCCGGGTCCATGCCGGCGCCGTTGTCCTCCACCGCGAGGCGCACCCGGTCCCCGGCGCGGGCGGCCCGGACCACCACCAGGCCGTCCGCCCGCCCGGGCTCGACGGCCTGCACGGCGTTGGCGATCAGGTGGACCAGGGCCTGCGTGAGCGGCTCGGCCTGCGCCAGGGCCCGGAGGCCCGGGACGGGGTGCGACTCCAGGCGCACCCGCTCGCCGAAGCGGAGGCGGGCCGCGCGGAGCGCCGCCTCCATCACCTCCGCCAGGGGCACCGGCTCGCGGGCCGGCCCGGCGGCCATGGCGGCCCGGCCCGCCGCCCCCAGCTCCCGCACCGTGCGGGCGATGCGGTCCACCGAATGGCGCGTCTCCCGCAGCGCGTCGAGCGCCTCGCCGGCCGGGGGCACCGGGCCCTGCAGCTGCCCCTCCACGTACTCGAGGTTGGCCAGGGCGGCGGCGGCCGGGTTGTTGATCTCGTGGGCCACGCCGGCCGAGAGGCGGGCCAGCGCCGCCAGCTTCTCCGACTGGTGGAGCGCCTCCTGCGCCTGGGCCAGCTCGCGGGTGCGCGCCTCGACGCGCTGCTCCAGCTCCAGGCGGAGCGCGTGGTGGGCGCGGGCGTCGGCGGTGAAGCGCTGGGTGAGCGTCATGCCGGCCACCGCCACCGGCACCAGGAAGCCGAAGTCCATCAGGTATGGGCCGCCGACGAGGCCGGCGGTCACCAGCGCGTCGTTCCCCGCCATGAGGAGCAGCGCCACCAGGCACAGGGCGAAGACGCCGGCCCCGCGCACGCCGCGCCCCCAGGCCGCGGTGAAGCGCCAGAGCGGGTGGAGCGCCGAGCCGGTGAGGAAGGTGAGGAGCGCCATCCCGGCCGGCGTGGGGCGCAGGTCCAGGTAGTCGATCCCCAGGGCGGTGTGGTGGGCGGCCTCGCCGTAGACCAGCCCCGGCACCAGGCAGAGGCCCGACGCCACCACCGTGCCGGCCAGGAGCGCCAGCCAGGCCGGCCTGGGCGCGCCGCCGGTGGCCCGCGCCGCGTGGACGTGCCAGGCGACCACGTGGATCCCGAGGAAGAGGAGCTGCAGCCGGGCGAAGAGGTCGGCCACCGGGAGGCCCACCGGCAGCGACCAGTGGAAGTTGGTGGCCGCCGCCAGGCCGGCGGTGAGCGCCACCGCCGCGAAGGGGCGCTGCTCGCCCCAGCCGGGGGCGCGGGTCAGCACCAGCAGGATGAGCGAGAGCCCGATCCCGATCGCGGCGCTGGCGATGGCGAAGACGGCGGCGATGTTCATGGAACGGAGCGCATGGTGGCACGGGGCGCATGGGCTGTCGCGGGTCCGCGGTGACCGGGCGCGTCCCGCGTTGGTGGGGAGGTCGCGGTGTGGGAGCGGGTGCGCCGCGCCGCGCGCTGCGCCTTGCCGCACCCTGACACCGTACCGGGATCGGGAGAGGTCGCTCCGCGCGGGCGGGTGGTAGCGTTTCGATCACACTTGGCGTGAGGGGAGCAGGGGGCGCGCCAGGGAGGGGAGGCCGCATGGGCACGAGGGGGATGACCGCCGTCGCGGTGGCGCTGCTGCTGTCGGCGTGCGCCAAGGGATCGATCGGGGCCGCGGGACCGCAGGGGCCGTCGGGGCCGCAGGGCGTGGTCGGGCCGTCCGGGCCGTCCGGTCCGGCGGGGCCCGCAGGTGCCGTGGGCGCGACCGGCGTCGCGGGCCCGCGCGGCGAGGTGGGGCCGGCGGGCGTCGCAGGCGCTGCGGGCGCGACGGGCGCTGCAGGTGTGCCGGGGGCCAAGGGGCTCACCTGGCGCGGGCCCTGGAGCACTGGCGCCAGCTACGTCGTGGACGACGCCGTGGAGCACCTCGGGACCGCCTGGATCGCCGTGGCGGAGAGCGCGGGCGCAGCGCCCCCCGGCGCGGCCTGGCAGCTGCTCGCCGCCGCGGGGGCGGCGGGTCCGCAGGGCGCGACGGGTGCGCAGGGTCCGCAGGGCGACGCCGGCGTGGCCGGCCCGCCGGGGCCGATCGGTCCCACCGGCCCCTCTGGGCCCATCGGCCTCACCGGGCTCACGGGCCTGCAGGGGCTCCAGGGCGTCACCGGGCCGACGGGCCCCATCGGCCTGACCGGCCTCACCGGGCCCACGGGTCCGCAGGGGCTCCAGGGGCTCCAGGGCGTCACCGGGCCGACGGGCCCCATCGGCCTGACCGGCCTCTCCGGTCCCACGGGTCCGCAAGGGCTCCAGGGACTCCAGGGCGTCGCAGGGCCGACGGGCCCCATCGGCCTGACCGGCCTCACCGGTCCCACGGGTCCGCAAGGGC
>WBZM01000372.1_pt1 | contig 65780 bp, 57 predicted proteins | sample 5204271 | NCBI WGS metagenome assembly WBZM01 (sample SAMN12344346, study PRJNA552823) | activated sludge metagenome | biome: Activated sludge suspended growth; feature: Nitrification reactor; material: Wastewater; isolation source: activated sludge from nitrification reactor of wastewater... | reverse complement strand
GGGCGCGTGCGAAGAGCTCGGCCTGCTCAAGATGGACTTCCTCGGTCTTCGCAACCTCACTGTCCTCGACGACTGCCTGGCCAACATCGAGCGGAACAAGGGCGAGACGGTGGTCCTGGAGGACCTGCCCCTGGACAACGCGGAGGCGTACCGGCTGCTGGCCCGCGGCGACACCCTCGGCGTCTTCCAGTTGGACGGCGGGCCGATGCGCGCACTGCTGCGCTCGATGAAGCCCGACTCGTTCGACGACATCAGCGCCGTCCTGGCCTTGTACCGGCCGGGTCCCATGGGGGCCAACGCACACAACGACTACGCGGACCGCAAGAACGGCCGGCAACCGGTCACACCCATCCACCCCGAACTCGCGGAACCGCTCGAGGACATCCTCTCGGAGACCTACGGCGTGATCGTGTACCAGGAACAGGTCATGACGATCGCCCAGCGGGTCGCGGGCTACAGCCTCGGACAAGCGGATCTGTTGCGCCGCGCCATGGGTAAGAAGAAGAAGGAGATCCTCGACAAGGAGTTCGGGCCCTTCGCCGAGGGCATGCGGACCAACGGTTACTCCGACGCGGCGATCAACACCCTGTGGGAGATCCTGGTCCCGTTCGCGGACTACGCCTTCAACAAGGCCCACTCGGCGGGGTACGGGCTGGTCTCCTACTGGACCGCATACCTGAAGGCCAACTACCCGACCGAGTACATGGCCGCACTGCTGGAGTCCGTCAAGGACAACAAGGACAAGAGCGCCATCTACCTCGCGGAGTGCCGGCACATGGGCGTCAAGGTCTTGCCGCCGGACGTCAACGACTCCCAGTCCCGCTTCACCGCGGTCGACGACACCATTCGATTCGGGTTGTCCGCGGTCCGCAACGTGGGTGAGGCGGTCGTCGACTCGATCATCGAATCCCGCACCGCGAAGGGTCGTTTCGCCGACTTCCAGGACTTCTTGGCCAAGGTGGAGGCCTCCGCCTGCAACAAGCGCGTTGTGGAGTCCCTGATCAAGGCGGGAGCCTTCGATTCACTGGGGCACACCCGCCGGGGACTGATCAGCATCCATGAGGCCGCCGTGGACGAGGCGCTCGGGAAGAAGCGAGCCGAGGCGATCGGGCAGTTCGACCTCTTCGGCGACATGGCCGAGGATGAGTCGGGCGGGCCGATGGCACTGCAGATCCCGGTCGGCGAGTGGGACAAGTCCGTGCTGCTGGCCCACGAGCGGGAGATGCTCGGCCTGTATGTGTCCGACCATCCGCTGTTCGGGCTGGAGGCGCAGTTGCGCGGGCTTGCGGACGGATCCATCGCCGACCTGGCCGGCTCGGAGAACGCCGATGGCCGGGTGGTCACGATCGCCGGACTGGCCACCCAGGTGGCCCGCAGGATCACCAAGGGCGGCAAGCCGTACGCCCAGATGGCGATCGAGGACCTGACCGGTGAGATCCAGGTGATGGTGTTCCCCAAGGTCTACGAGGCGGTCTCGCCGTATTGCCACACCGACGCCATCCTGGTGGTCAAAGGTCGTCTCGATGTCAGTGAGGACTCGCCACGGTTGATGGCGATGGAGGTCTCCGCGCCGGATCTCTCGGTGGATCGCAACACGCCGTTCGTGATCACGGTCGCCGCCCAGCAATGCACCCCGGACACGGTGGACCGGCTGAAGTCCGTCCTTGGGGCGCACCCCGGGCCCACGGAGGTGCATCTGCAGATGTCATCGGGAACCCGCACCACAGTCCTGCGGCTCGATGAGGGCTTCCGGGTCTCGGCCACCTCATCGCTGGGTGCGGATCTGAAGGCACTGCTGGGGCCGAATTGCCTGCCGAATCCGTGACACCGATGCGCCCTGCCGGGGTCATCTCCCGCTACATCGTCCTCGGCGCGGCACTCGGGGTCCCCGTGGGGCTGTTGTGGGCGTGGTGGGCGCCGCGTGTGCTCGTGCGTTCAGTGGCGGATGCGGACTTCGTGGACGCCTACCCGCAGGGCTTCGCGATCACCGACCTCACCCTCGGGGCGCTTCTGCTGGCGGCCGGTGTCGTGATCGGGGTGCTCGCCGCCCGCCGGTTGGTTAGGACGGGATTCGTCGGGGGGTGGGCCCACGTGGTGGGGGCGATGGCCGCTGCGGTGGTCTGCGCCGCCACCGGGCGCGTCATCGGTTGGTGGGTCGCCGGTCGCGAGGTGGCGACGCTGTCCGACGGCACGTTCGCGCTGCCCATCACGGTCGGCGCCGACGGGGTGCTGCTGCTCGGCGTCTTCTCAGCGCTGCTGGTGGTCGTGCTCGCGGCGGCATTCGCCCGGGACCGGGTCACCCCTGAATCGGTGCCGTCCGAGCATTCGTCAGGGCTATCAGGTCCTCCGGCCTGACCTCGATGTCCAGACCTCGCCGGCCCCCCGAGATGAAGATCGTGGAATGGTGCAGCGCCGAGTCGTCGACGATCGTGGGCAGACTCTTGCGCTGACCGAGGGGCGAGATCCCGCCCAGCACGTACCCCGTCGTCCGCTCGGCCAGTTTGGGGTCCGCCATCACGGCTCGCTTGGAACCGACCGCGGCCGCGAGTGCCTTCAGGCTCAGTTGACCACTCACTGGCACACAGGCCACGACGAGCTGACCGTCGACATCGGCCACCAGCGTCTTGAAAACCCGCTCCGGCTCCAGGCGCAGCGCCTTCGCCGCCTCGAGGCCGAACGCGGTCTCGTTCGGATCGTGGCTGTACTCGTGCACGGCGAAGGCCGTTCCGGACTGTTGCAGGGCCATCAGCGCGGGCGTCGACGCGCCCTTCTTCTTCGCCGCCACAGGCCCGAACCTATCGGTTGGGCGAGGTTCGTACGATGGTTCCATGCTCCGCCGCATCGACCTGAGGTCCGGTCAGGCCTTCGAAGTGCCCCGCGCTCTGCCGCAGGGGGAAGCCGCCGCGGTGGCGCACATCATCGACGAGGTCCGCAGCGGCGGCGCAGAAGCGGTCCTCGCGGCCGGTGAACGCTTCGACGGGGTCCGGCCGCCCTCCCTGCGTGTCCCGACGGATGTCATCGCAGCGGCGGAGGAGGGGCTCGATCCGCTCGTGCGCAGGGCACTGGTCACAGCGATCGACCGGGCGACGCGCGTCCACAGTGACCAGTTGCCCGCCAACGGCGTCACCGAACTCGACCCCGGCGCGGTCGTGCGCCAGACGTGGCGCCCCGTCCGACGGGTCGGGCTGTACGTGCCCGGCGGGCGAGCGGTGTACCCGTCCAGCGTCGTGATGAACGTTGTGCCGGCCCGCGTCGCGGGGGTGTCCTCGATGGCCGTCGTGAGCCCTCCGCAGATCGATCACGGCGGCTGGCCGCACCCGACGATTCTGGCCGCCTGCAGTCTGCTCGGGATCGATGAGGTGTATGCCGCCGGAGGTGCGCAGGCGATCGCCATGCTGGCCCTAGGGGTCGAGGACTGCCCGGCGGTCAACATCATCACCGGTCCGGGCAACATCTACGTCACCGAGGCCAAGCGGTTGTTGCGCGGCAGGGTCGGCATCGACAGCGAGGCGGGCCCCACCGAGATCGCGATCGTGGCCGACGACAGCGCCGATCCCGCGTTCGTCGCAGCGGACCTCATCTCGCAGGCCGAACACGACGTCGTCGCGGCGTCCGTGCTCATCACCGACTCCGAGGCACTCGCGGATGCGGTGGATGCTGAACTGGCGATCCAGGTGGCGCAGGCGAAGCACAGTGAGCGCATCCGGCAGGCGCTCACCGGCCGCCAGAGCGCCGTGGTGCTGACATCGGGAATCGAGCAGTCGCTCGCAGCCGCGGACGACTACGCGGCCGAACACCTCGAGATCCACACCCGGGACGCCGCGGAGGACGCCAGCAGGATCACCAACGCGGGCGCCATCTTCGTGGGCCCGTACAGCCCGGTGTCCCTTGGCGACTACCTGGCCGGTTCGAACCATGTACTGCCCACCGCCGGGTGCGCATGTCACTCCAGCGGCCTGAACGTCACGACCTTCCTGCGCAGCGTGCAGGTCGTGGAATACGAACGTGCCGCCCTGTCGGGACTGACCGATGAGTTGGAGGCGCTGGCGCTGGCCGAGGACCTGCCATCGCACGCCCATGCGGTGACGATCCGCCGGGATTCCGGGACGCAGGCGTGAGCGACCTGCCCCTGCGACCCGAACTGGTCGGGCGCACGGCCTACGGCGCGCCCCAACTCGACGTGCCGGTGGCGCTGAACACCAATGAGAATCCATACCCCCCACCCGCCGAGATGATCGAGGAGATCGGCCGGCGGGTCGACCCTGCTCTCAACCGGTACCCGGACCGCGATGCGGTACGTCTGCGGGAGGCGCTTGCCGACTACCTGACGACGCAGACGGGTGTCGCGGTCTCCGCGTCGCAGGTGTGGGCGGCCAACGGCTCCAACGAGATCCTGCAGCAACTACTGCAGGCCTTCGGCGGTCCGGGACGGGTGTCGCTGGGTTTCACCCCTGGTTACTCGATGCACGAACTCATAAGCCACGCAACAGGCACGACATTCGTCCCTGAGCCCCGTGCGGGTCTGCTGCTCCCCACCGAGCGCATCGTGGCGGCCGTCGAGGAGCACCGCCCGGACGTGTTGTTCCTGTGCAGCCCGAACAATCCGACCGGCGACTCCCTGCCACTGGCGGCCATCGAGGCCGCCTACGACGCCGTGACGCAGACCGATCGCGGGATCGTCGTGGTGGACGAGGCCTACGCCGAGTTCGCCAGCGTGGACAGTGCGATCACGTTGTTGGCCGGACGGCCCAGACTGATCGTCACGCGCACGATGAGCAAGGCCTTCGCGTTCGCCGGTGCTCGGGTGGGCTATCTGGCCGCGGACCCGGGCGTTATCGACGCCCTGCTGCTCGTGCGCCTGCCTTACCACCTGTCGGCACTCACGCAGTCCGCGGCCGAGGTCGCGATCTCGTACGCACCGCGGTTGACCGATCAGATCAGGCAGTTGTGTGCCACGCGCGACGAGTTCGTCGCGACCGTCACCGACGACGGGTGGGTCTGCCCGCCGTCCGACGCGAACTTCGTGCTGATCGGCCCGTTCAGCGATCCACCGCAGGCGTGGCAGCGGCTGTTGGCAGAGGGCATCCTGGTGCGCGACGTGGGGCTGTCTCGATGGCTGCGAGTCACGATCGGCACGCCGGATCAGATGGCACTACTGGTGGCCGCACTGCGCGGTCTCGACGATCTCAGGGAGACGACATGAGCCGTACCGCCCGCATCGAACGCGCGACCAAGGAGAGCGACGTCCTCGTCGAGCTCGACCTCGACGGCACCGGGAGATCGGAGATCACCACCGGGGTGCCCTTCTTCGACCACATGCTCGATCAGGTCGCCCGCCACGGTGGCCTGGATCTGACCGTGCGCACCCGGGGGGACCTCGAGGTCGATGCCCACCACACGGTCGAGGACACCTCGTTGGCCTTCGGGCAGGCACTGCGGGAGGCACTCGGCGACAAGGCCGGCGTGCAGCGCTACGGCAATGCCATGATCCCGCTCGACGAGGCGCTTGCCGTGTGTGTCATCGACCTGTCAGGCCGGCCCTACTTGGTCCACGAGGAGCCCGAACTCGTCGAACTCATCGGTACGTACGACACCACCCTGACCCGGCACATCTTCGAGTCCATCGTCGCCACCGCGAACGTCACCTTGCACATGCGCGTGCAGTCCGGCCGCAACGCCCACCACATCGTGGAGGCCCAGTTCAAGGCCTTCGCGCGGGCGCTTCGGCAGGCGATCGCGATCGATCCCCGCGTCTCGGGGATCCCGTCCACGAAGGGGACGCTGGGTTCATGACGTCCGTGGTCGTGCTGGACTACGGGTCCGGCAACCTGCGATCAGCTCAGCGTGCCCTTGAGGCGGCGGGTGCCGAGGTCTCGGTGACGGCGAGCGCTGAGGCTGCTGCTGCCGCCGACGGATTGGTGGTTCCCGGGGTGGGGGCCTTCGAGACGTGCATGCGGGGGCTGCGCGCAGTCGGGGGCCAGCGGATCATCGAACGCCGCTTGTCGGGCGGCCGCCCGGTGCTGGGCATCTGCGTCGGGATGCAGATCATGTTCGAGTCCGGCGAGGAGCACGGCTTGGTGAGTCCGGGGTGCGCTCAGTGGCCGGGCAGGGTGACGGCGCTGTCCGCGCCGATCCTGCCGCACATGGGCTGGAACACGGTCGAAGCCCCCAGCGAGTCGGTGCTGTTCGAGGGTCTGGGGGATCAGCGCTTCTACTTCGTGCACTCCTACGCCGCGCACTCTCTGGACCTTGCTGACGCCGGAACGGCGGCCGTGCGGCCTCCCTTGTTGACGTGGACCGAATACGGAGACCGCTTCGTGTCGGCGGTGGAGAACGGACCCCTCAAAGCCACCCAGTTCCACCCGGAGAAGTCGGGGGCGGCGGGGGTGCAGTTGCTGCGGAACTGGCTCGCCACCCTGTGACCAGGCCAGCGAGGTTGGTGCCCGCGCTGCGCAACCGTGAGCCTTCCGGAGATCCCTCGGTCGACCTCCGTGTCCCTCACGGATCGGATGCTGCCCATTCTCTGAGCGGGCAGGAATAGATCCCGACACGCTATGGTTGGAATACCCCGAGAGGGTATTGGAGAGACTTTCATGGCAACTACTGACCTGACTGCGGCGAACTTCGCCGAGACCATCGAGGGCAACGACATCGTCCTGATCGACTGGTGGGCCGCCTGGTGCGGACCCTGCCGGATGTTCGCGCCGGTCTTCGAGAAGGCATCCGAGGAGCACCCCGACATCGTGTTCGGGAAGATCGACACCGAGGCCGAGCAGTCGCTGGCTGCACAGGCGCAGATCTCGTCGATCCCCACGCTGATGGCCTTCCGTGACGGAATCCTGCTTTACGCCCAGCCGGGTGCGCTTCCGGCGCCGGCGCTGGCCGACCTGATCGACCAGGTGAAGAAGCTGGACATGGACGCGGTGCGCGAAGAGGTCGCCAAGCAACAGGCGTGATCCGCGAGCCTGCCGGGGTTGACCCCGTGGCCTGCCTAGAGTGTCCTTCGTGGCAGATGTCGAGTTCCGAAGTGACGTGACCGTGGAGTTGGTGCGGGCAGCCGCGCAGGATGCGGACGTTCTGTTCGCTGCGCGGGTGTCGACCAAGGGTGAGCAGTCGCTCGAGGATGTGGACTCAGATGCCGGGCGCAGCCAGGGACTGATCAACTACCTGATGCGTGACCGGCACGGTTCCCCGTTCGAGCACAACTCCATGACGTTCTTCGTCAGTGCGCCGATATTCGTGTTCCGCGAGTTCATGCGGCATCGGATGGCCTCGTACAACGAGGAGAGCGGTCGCTACCGCGAGTTGAACCCCGTGTTCTATGTGCCCGGGCCTGAACGCAAACTCGTCCAGCAGGGCAAGCCGGGGGCCTACGAGTTCGTCGACGGTGACGAATCGCAGCACGAAGTGGTGGTGGCGCAGACGAAGGCTGCGTGCGAGCAGGCCTACGCCGCTTACCAGGCCATGCTCGATGCCGGCATCGCAAGGGAGGTCGCCAGGGGCGTGCTGCCGGTGGCGACCTACAGTTCGATGTACGTCACGATGAACGCGCGGTCGCTGATGAACTTCCTGTCGCTGCGGACCAAGCGCCCGGATGCGGCCTTCCCATCCTTCCCGCAGCGGGAGATCGAGATGGTCGCTGATCGCATGGAGAACTACTGGGCCGAACTCATGCCGCTGACGCACGCCGCCTTCGAGAACAACGGCCGGGTCGCGCCGTAGGTCTTGCCGTTACGGGTAGCGTGGAGGCCATGCAGTACGCACTGGGAACCGTGATCACCGCGATGGTCACCCCCTTCACCGACGAAGGCGCGCTTGACACCGATGGTCTGGCGAGACTGGCCTCGCACCTCGTCGACATCGGCAACGACGGTCTCGTGGTCAACGGCACGACTGGTGAGGCGCCGACGACCACCGACGAGGAGAAGGCGCTGGCGGTACGCATCGTGCGCGAGGCTGTGGGGGACCGGGCCAGTGTGATCGCCGGAGTCGGCACCAACGACACAGCGCACAGTGTCGAACTCGCCCGGCAGGCGGCGGCGGCCGGCGCGCACGGACTGCTGGCAGTGACCCCGTACTACAACAAGCCGCCGCAGGAAGGCATCCTTCAGCATTTCCGGACCGTCGCGGATGCGACCGACTTGCCGGTGATGCTCTACGACATCCCGGGCAGGTCCGCCGCTGAGATCGCGACCGCCACCCTGATCGCGTTGGCCGAGCACCCCCGGATCGTCGCCGTCAAGGATGCCAAGGGGGACCTCGCTGCCTCAGCACGAGTTCTGGCGGCCACCGACCTGCTGTGGTACTCAGGCGATGACGTGTTGAACCTGCCGCTGCTGGCGCTCGGGGCCACCGGTTTCGTGAGTGTGTCCGGGCACTTCCTGGCACCAGCCCTCGTGGAGATGCGGGAGGCCTTCCTCGCCGGCGACATCGCCATGGCACGCAAGGTCCACTTCTCCACGTTGCCCACCACCGATGCCATCTTCGTCACTCAGGCGGCCATGACGGTCAAGGGAGTGCTCAACAGGCAGGGTCTGCCCAGCGGTCCGGTCCGGAGTCCCCTGATCGCGGCCACCCAGGCCCAGGTCGCCGGGGTCCTCACCGCACTGGAGGCCGGCGTTGGCTGAGGCACTGTCGGCCCTGGCCGCGGGTGGTTTGCGCATCGTCGCACTCGGCGGGCTCGGGGAGATCGGTCGGAACATGACCGTGTTCGAGTGCGATGGGCAGCTGCTCATCGTCGACTGCGGGGTGTTGTTCCCCGAGGAGTCCCAGCCCGGCGTGGACCTCATCCTCCCGGACTTCGACTACCTGCGGGACCGCCTCGACGACATCGTGGGGCTCGTGCTCACGCACGGCCACGAGGACCACATTGGCGCGGTTCCCTTCCTCCTGCGGGAACGCCCCGACATCCCCATCTACGGCTCGCGCCTGACCCTGGCGCTGCTGGAGGCGAAACTGCGCGAGCACCGGCAGAAACCGCCGCTGCAGATGGTCGCCGAAGGGGATACCGAGTGGCTCGGTGCATTCCGGGTGGGCTTCGTCGCCGTCAACCACTCCATCCCGGACGCGCTCGCGGTCGTCATCGACACCACGGCCGGCCGGGTGGTGCACACCGGTGACTTCAAGATGGATCAGTTGCCTCTCGACGGCCGCATCACCGACCTGCGGGCGCTGGGTCGTCTCGGCGAGGAGGGGGTCGACCTGTTGCTGGTCGATTCGACCAACGCTGAGGTGCCCGGTTTCGTCACGTCCGAGTCGGCCATCCTGCCTGCTCTCGAGCAGGTGATGGTCAGCACGCCCAAGCGCGTCATCGTCGCCAGCTTCGCCAGCCACGTCCACCGGATCCAGCAGGTCATCGACGTGGCGGCGCGCAACGGTCGCAAGGTCGCCCTCGTGGGCCGTTCGATGGTCCGCAACATGAACGTGGCCCGTGACCTCGGCTACCTGCAGGTGCCGGCGGGCATGCTCGTGAGTTCCGACCGGATCGGGGAGTTGCGAGACGATGAAGTCGTCCTCGTGTGCACGGGATCCCAGGGTGAGCCGATGGCGGTCCTGTCGCGGATCGCGGCCCACGATCATGAGATCCGGGTCGGTCCTGGAGACACCGTGGTGTTGGCCTCGTCACTCATCCCGGGCAACGAGAACGCGGTGAACCGGGTGATCAACGGTCTGACGGCGACCGGCGCGCGGGTCGTGCACAAGGGCAACGCGATGGTGCATGTGTCCGGGCACGCCGCGGAGGGGGAGTTGCTGTACCTCTACAACATCGTGAAACCCGCCAATGTGATGCCTGTGCATGGCGAGGTCCGCCATATGTACGCCAACGCCAAGCTGGCCGAGCTGACCGGAGTGCCGCGCGATCGCATCGTCGTGGCGCAGGACGGTACGGTCGTGGATCTCGTGGACGGGGTGGCGAGCATCGTGGGGGATGTGCCCTGCGGATATGTGTATGTCGACGGTGCCAGCGTCGGCGACATCACCGAAGGCAGCCTCAAGGACCGTCGCATCCTCGGTGAGGAGGGTTTCATCTCGGTCGTCGTCGTCGTGGACCACGTCGAGCGCAAGATCCTCTCCGGTCCTGAGATCCACGCGCGTGGTTTCGCCGACTCCGACGACGTCTTCGATCCGGTCGTCCCGGAGATCGAGAAGAAGTTGCTTCTGGCGCTCGAGGACGGTGTCACCGACCAGCATGCGCTCACCCAGGTCGTGCGCCGCACATTGGGCAAATGGGTCAGCGCCCAGCACCGCCGGCGCCCGATGATCATTCCTGTGGTCATCGAGGGGTGACGTCGCGCCCCGCTGCTGACTTCGCCTCGTTCCATCCGCCCATGATGTTGCGGACCGTGGGGCCGCTGGGCCGGTCGGAGTGTCCACGGGCCCAGGCCTGGTAGTCGGTGTACGTGCCGGTCGACTCCTCCCATGCGAGGTACGCGGCGACCGCCGCGGCGACCGTCGAACTGTCCCATTTCGGGCGGTACTCGCGCGAAGTGGCGCCCGTCGTGACACCTGCTGCTGTGCAGGCGCTGCGCCAAGTGCCGAACCGCTGGATGATCCGCGCCGATGACGGCCCGGTGACACGACCGGCCACGGCGTCGTAGCGGCTGTGACTCATGGGCTCCCCGGTGAGCGCCGCCGCCGCACGCAGTGCCTGCAGGATCTGCGTGTCGCTGTACGCCTGCCGGGCCATGGAGAAGACGGTAGGCGGTCGTGCGGCGGGAGGAAACCCGATCCGGGCGACACGCACGAACACGCCGTGGCTGCGGTGGCGAGGCGGTGTCGCCTCTGGCCGATACTCTTGACCCCATGGCTTCCCGCACGTCCACGCGCGCCTCGCGGCCGAATTCCGGCCGTTCGTCGCGGTCCAAACCCCCGGCCAAGAAGTCGAGCAGATCGAGTTCCTCGTCATCGAAGAAGACCGCCGGTCGTGGTTCTGGCGGGTTCTCCGCGTTCCTTCGCGGTGTGTTGCGGGCCTTGGTCACTGCGTGGGTGAGCACGGCGCATTTCGTCGGTGGTGCTGTGCGGCGCATCGGCCATGGCGCCAAGGACCTCGACCCGGCGCTTCGTCGTGACGGGCTAGGTCTGCTCTATGCCCTGCTCGCCATCCTTGTGGGGGCTGTGACCTGGTGGGGCGCCGAGGGCGGTGTGGAACCTGCCGTCTCGTTCGTGGTGTCCGGTGCGGTCGGAGGCCTGGACATCCTCGTGCCCGTGTTCCTGGCCTGGATGTCGTGGCGGACCCTTCGCCATCCCGAGAAGAAGTTCAAGGCGAACCATGTGATCGGCGGGCTCGTGGTCCTGTTCGCCGCGGCCGGTCTGCTGCACGTGATGCGTGGTGCTGCCCAGCCGATCGACGGTCAGGAAGCCATGCGTGCCGGAGGCGGCTGGGCCGGGTGGCTGGCCACCACGCCCTTCCTGTCGCTACTGGGGCCGGTCCTGACCGGCATCATCCTGTTCCTCGTCCTCGTGGCCGGCGTGCTCATGGCCACCGGGACGTCGGTGGCAGACCTTCGACGCAAGGCGGAGGAGGTCAAGACCGGCAGTGCGGGCGCGTGGGTCAAGCAACGTCTGGGTTCGGGCAAGGCGACCTCGGAGGAGATCCCGGAGGATCTCGCCGGTGACGAGGCGTTCGTCAGCCCGGTGGCCACCGCCGCGGAGTCCGACGAGGAGGCGACCCAACAGATCGACCTCACGGACATGCCTGTGGTCGACGAGGACCTGACCATGGAGGTCGATCCGGCCCAGATGCTCGAGGACTTCGACATGGCGGTGGCCGAGCAACTGCTCCTCTCCGGGGATGTGGTGTACCGGTTGCCACCACTGGATCTGCTGAAGCCGGGCCCCCCGCACAAGGCGGCCACCGCCGCCAATGACCAGGTGGTCGCTGCGCTCACAGGTGTCCTGGAGCAGTTCGAGGTCGACGCCCGGGTGACCGGGTTCAGCCGGGGCCCGACGGTCACCCGCTACGAGGTCGAACTCGGGCCGGCGGTCAAGGTGGAGCGGGTCACGGCGCTGAGCAAGAACATCTCCTACGCCGTGAAGAGCCCCGAGGTGCGGATCCTCTCGCCCATTCCCGGGAAGTCCGCGATCGGGATCGAGATACCCAACACCGACCGGGAGAACGTGAGCCTGTCCGATGTGCTGCGCAGTCGGGTCGCGCAATCTGACACCCACCCGATGCTCATCGGCCTCGGCAAGGACGTCGAAGGCGGATACGTCTGCGGCAACCTCGCCAAGATGCCGCACCTGTTGGTCGCGGGTGCGACGGGCGCCGGCAAGTCCGTGTGCATCAACACCCTCATCACCTCCGTGCTGTCGCGTGCCACCCCGGACGAGGTCCGGATGGTGCTCATCGACCCCAAGCGCGTCGAGTTGAGCATCTACGAGGGCATCCCGCACCTCATCACGCCGATCGTCACGGACCCCAAGAAGGCCGCCGACATCCTGCAGTGGGTCGTCAAGGAGATGGAGACCCGATACGACGATCTCGCGGCCTTCGGTTTCCGCCACATCGACGACTTCAACAAGGCGGTGGCGGCCGGCACCGTCGTGCCGCCGCCCGGCACCGAACGGACCTTGCAGCCCTACCCGTACCTGCTCATCATCGTCGACGAGTTGGCCGACCTGATGATGGTCGCGCCGCGAGACGTGGAGGACGCTATCGTCCGCATCACGCAACTGGCGCGGGCGGCGGGCATCCACCTGGTCCTGGCGACCCAGCGACCCAGTGTGGACGTGGTCACCGGCCTGATCAAAGCCAACGTGCCCTCACGGTTGGCGTTCTCGACCTCGAGCCAGACGGACAGTCGCGTCATCCTCGACCAACCGGGGGCCGAGAAGCTCATCGGGCAGGGCGACGGGCTCTTCCTGCCGATGGGTGCCAGCAAGCCCATCCGGTTGCAGGGTGCGTTCGTCCCGGAGCACGAGATCCGCAGCGTCGTCGCTCACTGCAAGGCCCAGATGGCTCCGACCTACCGGGAGGACATCGCGCAGGCCCAGGGCTCGCGGGCCATCATCGACGATGACATCGGCGACGACCTCGAACTCGTCTGCCAGGCCGCGGAGTTGATCGTGAGCACCCAGTTCGGCTCGACCTCGATGTTGCAGCGCAAGCTGCGGGTCGGTTTCGCGAAGGCCGGCCGACTGATGGATCTGCTCGAGGTGCGCGGCGTGGTCGGCCCCAGCGAGGGTTCGAAGGCGCGCGAGGTGCTCGTGACCCCGGATGACCTGCCGGCCGTGATCGCGGATCTGCGCGGGGTGGGCGGCGACCACCCGTGACCCGGCCGTCGGTCGCCATCATCACGCTCGGTTGTGCACGCAATGAGGTGGACTCCGAGGAGTTGGCGGCCGATCTCGCCCGCGACGGGTGGGACCTCGTGGCTGATCCGGAAACCGCCGACACCGTCCTGGTGAACACGTGCGGCTTCATCGAAGCGGCGAAGCGCGACTCCATCGACGTGGTGATGCAGGCCTCCGACCTGCCGGGCAAGGTGGTCGCGGTCGGCTGTATGGCTGAGCGGTACGGGGAGCAGTTGCAGGAGTCGTTGCCCGAGGCTGACGCGGTGCTCGGCTTCGACGCGTACCCGGACATGCCGAAGGCCCTGCGCAGGCTGCTCGCCGGCGAGCACCTGAGTTCGCACACCCCCCATGACCGGCGGCGACTCCAACCGTCGGCGCCCTCGGACCGTTCCGGCGACCTCACGGTCCTGCCGGGCCATATCGGCGTGCGCAGGCGCCTGTCGGAAGGGCCGGTGGCCTCGGTCAAACTCGCTTCCGGATGTGATCGGCGGTGCACCTTCTGTGCCATTCCGTCGTTTCGTGGGGCCTTCGTGTCCCGGCGCCCCACCGAGGTGATCGACGAGGTGGCTTGGCTGGTGGACCAAGGGGTGCTGGAGGTGAACCTGGTCAGCGAGAACTCCACCTCCTACGGCAAGGATCTCGGCGATCTGCGCCTTCTTGAGAGTCTGTTGGAGGACCTGTCGGGGACTCCTGGGCTCGAGCGGGTCCGGGTGGCCTATCTGCAGCCCGCGGAGATGCGACCGGATCTGGTGCGGATCATCGGCAGCACTGTGGGTGTGGCGCCGTATTTCGACCTGTCGTTTCAACATGCCAGTCCCGCGGTCCTGCGTAGGATGCGACGGTTCGGTGGTCGGGACGACTTCTTGGCGTTGGTCGACAGGATCCGGGAGGTCAACCCCGCGGCGGCGATCCGCTCGAACTTCATCGTCGGGTTCCCGGGTGAGACGGCCGATGACCTCGACGTGCTGGTCGATTTCCTCAACCGCGCCCAGCTCGATGCGATCGGCGTATTCGGCTACTCCGATGAGGAGGGCACTGAGGCGGTCTCCCTGCCCGAGCACCTCGATCCGGACGAGATCGCACTTCGGGTCGACCTGGTGGCCGGGGTCGCTGAGCAGGTGATGGCGCAGCGGGCAGCGGCGCGTGTGGGGGAGTCCGTGCGGGTGGTGGTCGACGCCGGAAAGACGCAGTTCCAGGGTCCCGAGGACGGCTCCACGCGACTGCTCGGGGATCCGGTCGCGCCGGTGGTGGTCGCCCGTGTGGTGGATTCCGAAGGGGCGGATCTGGTAGCAGAGATCACATCATGACCGAGCAGCCGCGGCGCTGGGGCCGCCCCGACCCGATGGCGGACCCGCCGAGTCCGTCACGGCTGTGGAACCTGCCCAATGCGCTGACCATGCTGAGGCTCCTGCTCGTTCCCGTATTCGGCTACCTGCTACTTGTCGACTCCGGGCAGTCCGAGCGTTCCCGGTGGTTGGCCGCGATCGTGTTCGTGGTCGCCAGCGCCACCGACCTCGCCGACGGTGCGATCGCCCGTGCCCGAAACCTCGTGACAACCTTCGGCAAGGTCGCCGACCCGATCGCCGACAAGGCGCTCACCGGGGTGGCCCTGCTGGGCCTGAGTTGGCTCGGCGAACTTCCGTGGTGGGTCACTGTCGTGATCCTCGGCCGTGAGATCACGATCACGGTGACCCGTTTCATCGTGATCCGCCATGGCGTGATCCCCGCAAGCCGGGGGGGCAAGGCCAAGACCGTCATGCAGATGCTCGCGATCCTGCTGTACATCATCCCCGTCGATGGCTGGGTTGCGGATGTGCGCGGATGGGTCATGCTGGTCGCCGTGGCTCTGACGGTGCTGACAGGTATCGACTACATCGTGCGGGCCATACATCTGCGGAGGAACAGTGAGCGGACAGCGATGAAAAGAGCCCGGCGTGCAGACGGCACCTGAACTGATCGACGCCCTCAAGCAGCGCGGTGAGACCGTCTCCACCGTGGAGTCGCTGACGGGCGGATTGTTGTGCGCGTCGTTGACCGATGTCCCTGGTGCATCGGCGGTCGTTCGTGGCGGTGTGGTCGCTTACACGATCGATGCGAAGCGGGACGTGGTGGCTGTGGACCCGGTGCTTCTGCGAGAGCACGGCGCGGTGTCCGCAGAAGTCGCCGTGGCGCTGGCCGACCGGATCCTGGCGATCTTCGGATCGACCTGGGCGTTGAGCACGACCGGAGTCGCAGGTCCGGCGATGCAGGAGGACAAGCCGGTCGGAACGGTCTTCGTGGGGTTGTCGGGGCCCTACAGCGAGGTGATCGAACTCCACCTCGAGGGCGACAGGTACGACATCCGGCAGCAGACCTGTCAGGCCGCCATGGAACTTCTTCTGCGCGCCCTGGAATACGGGAGGGAGGCTGTTTCGTTGGAGTAAATGTGTCGTTAACACTGCCGGTGAGCAGATGCTGATGACACAGGCTTCGATTACAGTCGTTGCAACGAAAGGAGGAGAGATGGTCGTACTGCGACAGATCGTTGGCGATGAGTTGCGTCGGCGACGCATGGATCAGGGCAGGACACTGCGGGACGTATCCACATCCGCTCGCGTATCGCTCGGCTACCTCTCCGAGGTCGAGCGTGGTCAGAAAGAGGCCTCCAGCGAGTTGTTGGCTGCCATCTGTGGCGCCCTCGAGGTGCCGCTGAGTGAAGTGATGCGGTCGGTCAGCGACAACGCGGCCCGCGCCGGCAACTGATCAACGCAGTCCTGACGGTGTGAGGCGGAATCCCGCTCCGATCAGGTGTTCCCTCCATTCGGAGGTGAAGATGTCGTTTCCGTTGACACGCTTGATGAGAATCCGTTCCCGGCGCTGTGTCAGTAGTTCGCGCAGCGCGCGCAGGTGATCGGCGTTCGGCTCCCCCCACGCCACCAGCGACCGCGCTGAGGCGTCGACGTAGAACTGTGGTCCTTCATCGCCCATCAGGACCAGGGCACCGGCCTTGCGCATCGGGCGTCCCCCCTCTGTCTCCGGCCATGCCACCGTGGCGCCCAGGGGATTCGCGGGGTCGGTGGCGGCCAGCAGGACCGGTCCGGAGGTCCGGGACTGGCGCAGTTGTTCCAGGGCGGCGGGGGTTGCGAACTGCGCGCCCCCGAGACCTTGGACGGCGTAGACCTGCTGGCATCGGCCGGCATCGTCGAGTCGGCGCAACACCGAGAACAGTGCGTGGAAGCCCCCCGGGATCCGCTCGCCGGCCACCGCTGTCCGATCGACCACTCCGTACCGACGCAGCAGGGTCTCTGCCCACAGCAGCCCTCGATCAGGTGCGTTGGCGCGGTGGATCGCCGACCATCGCCCGGGCATGGGAGCAGCCATCGCCTTTCGTGCCCGCTGCGGCCGGGCTCCGCGGCGCAATCTTCGCAGCGGCTCGAGGGAGTCGTTGGTCACCATCGAACGCCAGACGAGTCCCCACAGACCTGCCTCCAGGCAGTCCGCCCCAAGGTCGGGCAATCGTGCCGCAATGTCCCGGAAGAACCAGCCTCCGCCCCCGCCGATGACACCCCAGACCGCGTGCTCGCATTCGGTGAGATCCTCGTCGTCCACCGCAGGCAGCAGATCCTCGTGCGTGGCGGGGACCAGCGTGATGAGGCTGTCGTGAGCGCCCAGTCGGCCCGTGCCGCACCAGATCAGCTCTCCGGCCGAGGTGAGTTGGTCGAGCAGGTGGGGCGCGTAGTCGCTCACGCGCACGGGCAGCAGATCCTGTTCCCATACGGTGGCTGCTGCCACGTAGCCCGCCAGTCTGTCGATCGCGTTCATCACGCCGGTGGGTCCTCGCCCTGGCGAACCGAGCGCGTGCCACCGCGGCAGGAATGTGCACAACCGCTGCGCCGGAACCGGCTCCTGCGCGCCGCGCAGAATGGCCGCCGCGCGACGGCGAATGCGCTGCAGCACCGTGGGATCCACCCACTGGCCGTCCGCGCGGACCGCAGAGAAGCGGCCCCAGCGCAGGTGACCGCGCTCTTTGCGATCGCGCAGGAGTTGCTCCACCAGCGCCAAGCCGAGCCCGAGGTGCTCTGCGACCTCCCGGGAGCTGAAGGGTCCGTGCGTTCGCGTGTAGCGGCCGATGAGGTCTCCCACCGGATCGGCCACGGGCTCGGTGAACGCCAGCGGCACTTCTGGGGGGAGCACGACACCGAGCGCGTCCCGCAGACGCGGGAGGTCCTCCACCGCGGCGACGACCTCCTGCCCGGTCAGACGCACGGTGAACGCACGACGGCTCTTCAGTGCCTGAGCGACGATCTCCGGATCGATCTCTCGGCTGGCGAGTTCGTCGTGGGTCTGGAATCCCACCTCCCGCAGGAGGTCCGTCAGGCGGTCCACGGAATCCACCCGGCCCGGTTGGCGCCACTGCAGTTCGCCCTCGACGGCGTCGATGGCCTCCTGCGGGATGATCGACCGGAGGTCGGCGTCGGACAACAGATCGGCCAGCAACCCCTGATCGAGCTCGAGGGCCGCCGCCTGCTGGCCCAAGGGGTTGTCCGCCTCGTACATGAAGACCGAGACGTAGGAGAACATCTGGGACTGGGCCATTGGGCTCGCGGTCGGGGTCTCCACCACCTCGAGGTCGATCAGTCCGTCGCGAAGGCCTGTCATCACGTGGCGAAGGGCAGGTACGTCGTACACGTCGTCCAAGCACTCGCGCACGGCTTCCAGGACCATGGGGAAGCTCGGGTAGTCGGCCGCGACCGACAGCAGTTGCGCGGAGCGCTGGCGTTGCTGCCACAGGGGGGTGCGACGTCCCGGCGCGTTGCGGGTGAGCAGTAGTGCTCGACTGGAACACTCGCGGAACTTCGCGGCGAAGATCGCACTGCGCGTGATCTCACGGGTGAGCAGCGAGGTGAGATCATCGGGATCCACGAGCAGGGCGTCCAGGAGGGCCTCCCACCACCCGGAGTCCTGTTCCGTGTCGAGCAGTCGCAGGACCAGGCCATCGTCGGTGGCCATGACATCGGCGTCGATCCCGAGTCGGGCGGTGAGTTCGCTGGACACCAGCAGGGCCCATGGTGCGGTCACGCGGGCGCCCCACGGCGCATGCACCACCAGACGCCAGTCTCCGATTTCATCGCGGAAGCGCTCCACGATGATCCGTCGGTCGGTGGGCAGCATGCCGGTGGCCGCGAGTTGTTCGGTGAGATAGGCCACGAGATTCTCGCGGGCGAAGCCTGCAAGATCCGATCCGACGAACTCCGGAAGCCGGGCCGACTCGGCCTCCCGCAGGTAGCTGCCGATCGCCTCGCCCATCTCAAAGGAGCGGCCCTGCGCATCCGCGTGCCAGAACGGGAGTTTCCCCGGCCGGCCCGGGGCAGGGGTGACCAGGACCCGGTCGTGGGTGATCTCCTCTATGCGCCACGAGGAAGCACCCAGCGAGATCACGTCGCCCACCCGGGACTCGTAGACCATCTCCTCGTCGAGTTCGCCGACCCGGGAGTCCTTGGTGCCGACGATGAACACGGGGAACAGCCCACGGTCCGGGATCGTCCCGCCGGAGATCACTGCGGTGCGCTGTGCGCCTTGACGTGCGGTCAGCATGCCGGTGGTCCGGTCCCAGACCAGCCGCGGTCGCAGTTGCGCGAAGTCGTCGGACGGGTACCGTCCGGACAACATGTCCAGGACGGCATCGAACGCGGAGCGCGGAAGCCGTGTGTAACCCGACGCGCCGGTGATCACCTCGAACAGGTCGTCGGTGTGCCAGTCGGCCATGGCGACCATCGCCACGATCTGCTGGCTCAGGACGTCGAGGGGATGCTGAGGTACCTTCGTGGCCTCGATCCGGCCCGCCCTCATCTGCCGGACCGCGACCGTGGTGGCCAGTAGGTCGGCACGGTGGGTCGGGAAGAACACACCCTTGCTCACGGCGTCCAGACGATGCCCGGCGCGCCCGAGGCGCTGCAGCCCGGAGGCGCTGGACGGGGGACACCCGACCTGGACCATGAGGTCGATGCTGCCCATGTCGATCCCGAGCTCCAGGCTGCTCGTCGCGACCACCGCGGGCAGGCGACCCGCCTTGAGTGCATCCTCGATCACGGCCCGCTCCGACTTGCTGACCGAGCCGTGATGGGCCCGCGCGACCACCTGCTCGGAACCCCGTGCGGCACCGGCCATGGCCATGATCTCGGCGGGCACCGAGTCGTCCGAGGGATCGTCGGACGCCAGCTCGTTGAGGCGACTGGACAACCGCTCGCACACGCGTCGGGAGTTCGTGAACACGATCGTCGAGGTGTGCTCCTCGATGAGCCCAAGAATGGACTGCTCCACCGCGGGCCAGATGGATGCGCGTCGCGGCCCCCCCTCCTCCGGTTCGTCGAAGGTGGTCATGTCGGCCAGCGGAACGGCCAATTGGAGTTCGGTCGGTTTGATGGTGGGCGGGGCGACGATGCGCACGTCATGACCGCTGTGCAAATACTCCGCCACCGCATCGACCGGGGTGACCGTCGCGGACAGACCGATCCGCTGAGCCGGTCGTTGCGTCAGCAGGTCGAGGCGGACCAACGACAGGCTCAGGTGGGACCCGCGCTTCGTCCCGGCCACGGAATGGATCTCGTCGATGATGACGGTCTCGACGTCGGCGAGAAAGGCGCCCGCGCGGGAGGTGAGCAGGAGGAAGAGGCTTTCCGGCGTCGTGATGAGGATGTCAGGCGGCGTTCGCGCCATCCGTTGGCGCTCACTTGCGGGGGTGTCCGCGGTGCGGATGGCGGTGCGGATCGTGGGCGGCACCTCGCCGGCGGCTCGCAGAGACTGCTCGATACCTGCCAGCGGTGCTCGCAAGTTGCGCTCGACATCGCTGGCCAGCGCGCGCAGCGGGGAGACGTACAGGACCCGGCACCCTGCCTGTGACTGCTCAGCCCGGTAGAGACTGTCGAGAGCCCAGAGGAAGGCGGCCAAGGTCTTGCCGGATCCCGTGGGGGACACGACCAGCGTGTCGGCCCCGGATCCGATCGCCTCCCAGGCCTGGGTCTGTACCTCGGTCGGGGAGGCGAACGCCTGCGAGAACCAGGTGCGCGTCGCCTCACCCATCTCGGTGGGGAGTTCGACGTGCGGCACCCGTTCATTGTGCCCCGTGTCACGTCATCGCTCTCGAGCCATGGGCAAGCCGGTGGAGCCCGACGTGCGGCGCGGATCCCACTGACAGACTGGCCCGGTGCGACTCACGGAGTTCTGGGCCCGGATGGAACAGGTTCTGGGTGCGGGGTACTACGCGTCATGGGCACACGATCATGTTCTGTCCGAACTCGGGGGTCGCACGGTGGAGCAGGCGCTGCGCGACGGCGAGGACACCAAGGCGGTCTGGCGTGCGGTTGTCGCCAACCTGGGGCTTCCGCCGAGATATCGGTGATGGGCGTGTCGTTCCCACATGTCGAACAGACGTTCGTTAGTGTTGTCCACAGGTCGGGCGCGGCTGGCCCAGAATGTCGCACCGCCTGGGTAGCGTCGCAGACGTAGCCCACGCAACAGCGGCACGCAGCGGAAGGAACCACCGAGATGGCTCAGGACAAAGGCAGGAACGTCGCCCCGGAGCGCGAGAAGGCGCTCGAGCAGGCGCTCGCGCAGATCGACAAGCAATTCGGCAAGGGGTCGGTGATGCGTCTCGGCGATGAGGGCCGGGCACCGATCGAGGTGATCCCCACCGGCTCCATCACCCTTGACCTCGCGCTCGGGATCGGCGGGCTGCCGCGCGGCCGGGTCGTCGAGATCTACGGACCGGAATCCAGCGGTAAGACCACAGTGGCGTTGCACGCGATCGCGAGTGCCCAGAAGGCTGGCGGCATCGCCGCGTTCATCGACGCAGAGCATGCGCTCGACCCGGACTATGCGGCCAAACTGGGGGTCGACATCGACGCCCTGCTCGTGAGTCAGCCGGACACCGGTGAGCAGGCCCTGGAGATCGCCGACATGCTGGTCCGCTCGAGCGCCATCGACATCATCGTCATCGACTCCGTGGCCGCGCTGGTGCCGCGTGCGGAGATCGAGGGCGAGATGGGCGACAGTCACGTCGGACTGCAGGCCCGGCTCATGAGCCAGGCGCTGCGGAAGATGACCGGTGCACTGAAGGGCACGGGCACAACGGCGATCTTCATCAACCAGTTGCGCGAGAAGATCGGCGTGATGTTCGGCTCGCCGGAGACCACGACCGGTGGCCGGGCCCTGAAGTTCTACTCGTCGGTGCGCCTTGATGTGCGCCGTATCGAGACGTTGAAGGACGGGACGGAGCCCGTCGGCAACCGCACACGGGTGAAGGTCGTGAAGAACAAAGTCGCCCCTCCGTTCAAGCAGGCCGAATTCGACATCCTCTACGGGATCGGTATCTCGCGAGAGGGCGGACTGATCGACCTCGGTGTTGAGGAGGGTCTGGTCCGTAAGTCAGGGGCTTGGTACACCTACGAGGGTGATCAACTCGGGCAGGGCAAGGAGAACGCCCGCGCCTTCCTGCGGGACAACCCCGACCTCACCGACGAGTTGGAGAAGCGGCTGAAGGACAAGTTGGGCATCGGAGCCCGGCTCGACCTGCCCGCCGATGAGGAGCTGGTCGATCTGACCGGGGCGGTGCCCGAACCCGGTCCACTGGATCTGTGACTGAGCAGTCCGATCCGCGGGAGGTGGGGCGGCTCATCGCTCTGCGCCAGTTGGAGACGCGGCCGCGCACTGAGCGCGAGCTCCACGACACCTTGTGTGCGCGTGGCATCCCGTCGGATGTCGCTGACGAACTGATCGCGCGTTTCGTGGAGGTCGGGCTGCTGGACGATCGAGCGTACGCGAGGTTGTGGATCGAGTCGCGGATCAGAACGCGTGGACTCGGGGTGGCCTCATTGCGCCGGGAGTTGCGTTCCCGGAAGGTGCCGGACCAGATCATCGACGAGGTTCTGTCGCAGGTGGATCCGGAGGACACCTTGTCTGCCGCTGTCGACCAGGTGCGCGGCCGGGTGGCCCGCTGCCAGTTGCCGCTCGATGTCAAGGATGAGCGGCGGCTGGTGAGTTTTCTGATGCGCCGCGGGCACGGTCTGGACGCGGCGCGCGCGGCGATCGCGGCGGCGGTCGATGAGGTCACCGGCGCTGATGAGGCCGGCTGATCGCGCCTGCGTACCCTGGTAGCACCATGTCTCGCACCTATGAAGTGCGCACCTACGGGTGCCAGATGAACGTCCACGACTCCGAACGCCTCAGCGGGCTGCTCGAAGAGGCGGGGTATGTTCGGGCGCCGTCAGATGAGACCCCCGACCTGATCGTGTTCAACACGTGCGCGGTGCGCGAGAACGCGGACAACCGTCTGTACGGCAACCTGGGCCATCTGCGCCCGTTGAAGGTGGCGAACCCCGACCTGCAAATCGCTGTCGGAGGGTGTCTGGCCCAGAAGGATCGCTCGACCATCGTTGACAGGGCGCCGTGGGTGGACGTGGTGTTCGGCACCCACAATCTCGGTGCACTACCGGATCTTCTGGAACGTGCCCGTGTGCGCAATGAGGCACAGGTCGAGATCCTCGAGCAGCTGGCGGCATTCCCCTCCAACCTCCCGACCCGGCGGGAGTCGGCGTACAGCGGGTGGGTGGCGATCTCGGTCGGCTGCAACAACACCTGCACGTTCTGCATCGTGCCGTCGCTGCGGGGCAAGGAGGAGGATCGCTCGCCCGAGGACATCCTGGCGGAAGTGTCGGCCTTGGCCGCCGACGGCGTTCTCGAGATCACTCTGCTCGGCCAGAACGTCAACGCCTACAGGTATGGCGGCGCCCATGGATTCGCAGATCTGCTACGGGCATGCGGGCTTGTTCCGGGGTTGCGGCGCGTGCGCTTCACGAGCCCCCATCCGCGGGACTTCACCGACGACGTCATCGATGCCATGGCACAGACCCCCAATGTCATGCCGCAGCTGCACATGCCACTGCAATCAGGAAGCGATGGTGTGCTCCGTCGAATGCGACGCAGTTACCGCGCCGATCGATTCTTGGGAATCCTGGACCGGGTGCGGGCCGTGATGCCGGAGGCGGCCATCACGACGGACATCATCGTGGGTTTCCCGGGGGAGACCGAGGCCGACTTCCAGGCGACTCTCGACGTGGTGCGCGCCTCCCGGTTCGCCGGGGCGTTCACCTTCCAGTACTCCCCGCGACCGGGAACACCCGCTGCCGACTACCCCGACCAGGTGCCCGCCGATGTGGTGCAGGAGAGGTACGAACGGCTCGTCGGTCTCGTGGAGGAGATCTCCTGGGAGGAGAACAAGAGGTTCGTTGGGCGCGACGTGGAGATCCTGGTTTCGGTCGGGGAGGGCCGCAAGGACGCGGCGACTCATCGGAAGTCCGGCCGCGCGCGAGACGGCAGGCTCGTGCACTTCCTGGACACCGACGACCTCGCTCGCCCGGGGGATCTTGTGACGTCTCAGGTCACGTACGCCGCACCGCACCATCTGGTCGCGGACGCGGGCGTGCCCACAGTGGAACGGACGCGTGCGGGTGATCTGCACGAGGCGGCCGCAGCGGCTGACACGGCGGGCGTCATGTTGGGTCTGCCCAGCGTGCGTGCCACGTAGCCACGAGGTAGAGGACACCATAGGGATCGGTCGTTGACAGCAGCGTGCTGGCTTCCACGTCGGCGATGAGTCCGGCCAGGGACTTCCAGACCCTGGGGCCGGTCGCCCCCACCGCATCATGGGCGGGGAGGTCGAGCTCTCGAAGGGTGTCCAGGTCGGCACTCCCGATGGCTGCCACGGCAGCGTCGTCCAGTGGCGCGGCCAGTGGGTCCAGATGCAGGGGTGCCTTGTCCGTGCGCGCTGCACTGCCGTCTCCCATGGCCAGCACGGCGTCGTACTCGCGCAACCGCCGCGCGGCCAGATCTGTCCCCACAACGTGCGCGGGGCGTCCATCGAGCAGCCATCCGGCGATGGCCACCGGTAGAGCGGTCGGTTCCCCGTCGCCGACGTCGATACCGAAGCCACGCAACGACCATGTGGTCAAGGAGTGATCGGCGCTACCGGGAACGAGAACAGCGATCGAGGTGGCGTTCGAGCAGACATCCTCGACCGCTGCGGTCGCGGCGTCGCGCAGCGCACCGAGTTCTCCGGCGGCTCCGGTGGCGATGTCCGGGATCAATAGAGGGGTGGTCGGCAGGAAGGCGACCGACACCGGGCTCAGTTGTCGTCCGCCTTCTTGGACACCGCATCCTTGACTGCGCTGGTGGCCTCGGCGGCTTTCTGCGCAACTGTCTGCGTCGTGTTCTGTGCCACTGACACAGCGCCGGCCACGGCCTCATCCACAGTGGCTGTCACGGCCGAGGCGCTGCCCCGGGTCTTCTCGTCGACTGAGTCCGTGATCTTGTCGACGGTGCCGGCGATCTTGTCTCCGTGGCGGTCGGCAAGGTCGTTGACGGTGGTCTTGGCTTTGTCCACCACCTCGTCGGCCTTCTTCTTCATGTCGTCGAACGTGCTCATGCCGCAAGCCTAGGGAGGACAATCGAAGAGTGTCGAACGCTGCGCCCGTGGTCGCCATCGTCGGCCCGACCGCGTCCGGGAAGTCCGCGTTGGCGATGTCGATCGCGCAGCGCCTCGGGGCCGAGGTCGTCAATGCCGATGCCTTCTGCCTGTATCGGGGCATGGACATCGGCACGGCAAAGCCGTCTTTGGCTGATCGGCGGATGGTTGTACACCACCTCATCGACACCCATGACGTCGAAGAGTCGGTGGAGGTGGTGGGATATCGCGACCAGGCGCGCGCGGCCATCGAGGCTGTCCGCTCGCGGGGCCGCACACCGCTGCTCGTAGGTGGCTCCGGCCTTTATGTGCAGGCCGTGCTCGACGACCTGCGCTTTCCCGGTACCGACCCTTCGGTCAGGCAGCGGCTCGAAGGCGAGTTGGCCCAGGTCGGCCCCGAGGTGCTGCATGGCCGCCTCGCCGCCATCGATCCCGCCGCGGCGGAGGCGATTCTGCCCAGCAACGGCCGCCGCATCGTGCGCGCGCTGGAGGTGAACGAGATCACTGGCGCGTCCTTCGTCGCCACCCTTGGTCCGGCGCAGCCGTGGACGCGCTCGGTCCGTATCGGGTGGGATCCCGGACAGGAGGCGGTGGATCGAGCCATCGCGGCGAGGGTCGACCTCATGTGGCGCGACGGATTCGTCGGGGAGGTGGAGTCGCTGCGTGAACGGCTCACCCGGGCGCGCACCGCGTCCCGGGCGGTGGGCTACCGGCAGATCCTCGACGCGCTCGAAGCCGGTGATGACCCGGACGCTGCACGCGAGCCGACTGTGGTGGCGACCCGCCGCCTGGCTCGCAGGCAACGCGCATGGTTCCGGCGCGACCCGCGTGTTCACTGGCTGCAATCCTCGTCGCAGGTCGAGCAGATCCTTGGCACTCTAGAGATATGAGTTCGAGACGCCTCGCCTTCACGAAGGGCCACGGCACAGGAAACGACTTCGTGCTGCTGCCTGACCCGCGCGCCGAGTTGACGGTCACCCCGGAGGCGGTGCGGGCGGTGTGCGATCGACGCTTCGGGATGGGCGGCGACGGGCTGATCCGGGTGGTACCGGACGGCGACCTGTGGTTCATGGACTACCACAACGCCGACGGATCGATCGGTGAGATGTGTGGCAACGGTGCCCGGGTCTTCGCGATGTTCCTGCAGTCCGAGGGGTTGGTGACGGCCGACGAGTTCGTCATCGCCACCCGTGGTGGGCTACGACAGGTGGTGGTGGCCGATCAGATCTCCGTCGACATGGGGGTGCCGGAGAGTCGGCCGGATGAGGTCCTCGTCGAGGTGGGCGAGCGCCGCTGGGCAGGAGAGGCGGTGTTCATTCCGAACCCCCACGCGGTGGTGTTCGTTGACGATCTGGAGATCGCGCTGACCGAGGCCCCCGTCGTCCGATCGACGGCCTTCCCCGAGGGTCAGAACGTGGAGTTCGTGTCCGTGATCGAACCGGGCCGCCACGTGCGCATGCGGGTGCACGAACGCGGTGTGGGGGAGACGCTCAGTTGCGGGACGGGGATCTGTGCCGTGGCTGATCGGGTCCTGGCCGCTGCAGGAATCGAGGGTGAGGCCGACGTGCGGGTGGATGTTCCGGGTGGCAGCCTCACTGTGACGCGCACGTCGTCGGGTTCCCTGGTGCTGACAGGTCCGGCGGTCCTTGTGGCCGACGGCACGTTGTCCGAGAGTCTGTCGGGGATGTTCTTGTGAGTGATATCCGCATCGAGGAACAACTCGCCGATCGCGATGCGCTTCGACGTGTTCCGGGACTGTCCACGGAGCTCGAGGACATCACTGAGGTCGAGTACCGCCAGGTCCGCTTGGAGCGCGTCGTGCTCGTCGGGGTGTGGACGCACGGCAGCGTGGAGGACGCCGACCGATCCCTGGCGGAGTTGGCACGCCTCGCGGAGACGGCGGGGTCGGTCGTCCTCGAGGGCGTCACCCAGCGTCGCTCCGTGCCGGACCCGGCCACGTACGTGGGATCGGGCAAGGCCAAGGAACTGCGAGACATCGTGCGGGCGACCGGCGCGGACACCCTGATCTGCGACGGCGAGCTCACTCCGGGCCAGTTGCGCAAACTCGAGGCGGTCGTAGGCGTCAAGGTCGTCGACCGGACCTGGTTGATCCTCGACATCTTTGCCCAGCATGCGCGCAGCAAAGAGGGCAAGGCCCAGGTGGCCCTCGCGCAGATGGAGTACATGTTGCCGCGGCTGCGCGGCTGGGGTGAGGCGCTGAGCCAGCAGGTCGGCGGGATCGGCGTCCGGGGTGGACCTGGTGAGACCAAGATCGAGATCGACCGGCGACGCATCCGGGCCCAGATGACCCGGTTGCGACGGCAACTGCGCGACCTCGATCGGGTGCGGGAGAGCAAGGCGGCCCGTCGGCGCAGATCCGATGAACCGTCGGTCGTGCTCGCCGGGTACACCAACGCCGGGAAGTCCAGTCTGCTGAATCGACTGACAGGCGCGGGCCTGCTGGTCGACGATGCGCTGTTCGCGACGCTGGACCCGACCGTGCGCAGGGGGCGTACACCGTCAGGCCGCCACTTCACCATCACCGACACCGTGGGCTTCGTCAGGCATCTTCCCCACGCACTGGTGGAAGCGTTCAAGTCGACTCTGGAAGAGGTCGCGGCGGGGGATCTGCTGCTGATCGTGATCGATGGCACCGACCCCGATCCCTTCGGCCAATTGCAGGCGGTGCGCGATGCCATGCGCGACAGCGATCCTCACGGCGCCGAACTTGTCGTTGTCAACAAGGCCGATGTGGCCGATCAAGACACGCTGGCACAGATCAGGCGGGAGATCCCGGACTCCTTGGAGGTGTCCGCGCTCACCGGTCAAGGGATCGACGCGCTCATGGCACGTCTGGACGAGCGGCTGCCCGACCCGCGGATGTCCGTGGACGTGGTGGTGCCGTTCGAACGTGGTGATCTAGTGTCGCGTGTCTACTCGGTTGGCACGGACGTGACGATCGAACACGTTGCCGAGGGGACCCATGTCCAGGCCAAGGTGCCTGCCGACCTCGGTGCCGCACTGGTCGACGCCGGGCAGTCCTGAGTCTGTGCACAACCCACAGTCACGCTTCGAGCAGCTGCTGTAAGACTGGGGTGATGACGTCCTCCGCCCGGCAGTTCCTCGACGCCGTTGTCACCGATCTGCGGGGCGCGCAGCGGCCCGGGCAGCAGCAGATGGTCGACCTGGTGGAGGAGGCGCTGCGCAAACACTCCACGGTGCTGATCCAGGCCGGCACCGGTACCGGTAAGTCGGTGGGGTATCTCGTGCCCGCGGTGATGCACGCCGCCGAGAGCCCACAGGGGGAGAGCCGGGTGGTGATCGCGACCGCGACCCTCGCGCTGCAGCACCAGTTGGTCGAGCGGGACGTGCCGAGGACCGTGGCGAGCATGGTCGATGACCTGCCGCGGGACATCGCCTTCGCGACCTTGAAGGGTCGTAGCAACTACCTGTGCCTGGCACGGACCGAGGGTGTGGAGGATCCCGATCAGCAGACCCTCGACCACACGGACATGGAGCGTCAGGCGCAACGGGTGATGCAGTGGGCCGAGGAGACCACGACCGGTGACCGCGACGAGCTGGAGGACGTGTCGGGTCTGGTGTGGTCGGCGTACTCGGTCACGTCTCAGGAGTGCGCACGGGGATCGGGGTGTGCGTTCGTGGAGCAGTGCTGGGCGGAGAAGGCCATCGCCCAGGCGCGCGCCGCGGACATCGTCATCACCAACCACACCCTGCTCGCCCTCAATGCCGTGCAGGAGGCGATCATCGGCGAGCACGACGCGGTGATCGTCGACGAGGCGCACGCCCTGCCTGCGGCATTGCAGAGGGCTGCCACGGACGAGTTGTCGGTGGAGGCCCTGAACCGCGCGGCGCGTCGTACGCGCTCGGCCGGTTGTACCGAGGAGGCCGACCGATTGCTGGACGCCGCTGACGCACTGGAGTCGGGATTGGCGCTCTGGGACGCCCCGGAGGGTCGACGCCTGGCCGAATTGCCACGCGAGATCCTGCAGGCGCTGTCCACCGTCAGAGAGGCCTCGGGGGTGGCGACCGCCGCCTTGCGCCGGGCCACGGACGCGGATGCCTCGGCCCGACAGCGGGCCCTGGCGGCCTGCGAAACGGTGTCTGAGGCAGCAGGTGAGTTGCTGTCCGTCGATGACACCCGCGTGATGTGGCGGCGTCGGGACCGTCTGGTGGTCCTGCCGCTGGACGTGTCGGATGTGGTGCGCGAGGGCATCATCGGCGAGCGGGCGGCGGTGTTCACATCGGCGACGCTGCAGATCGGTGGGACGTTCAGCACCGTGGCCGAGAGTCTGGGCCTGCGGGCAGGCGAGTGGATCGGCGAGGACGTCGGGAGCCCGTTCGACTACCAGACGCAGGGCATCCTGTTCGTTCCCGACCGCTTGGCGCCTCCGGGCCCGGATTGGCCCACTCCGCAGGCCCTGGGTATCGCCACTGACCTTGTACAGGCCGCCGGGGGAAGAGCCCTCGTGCTCATGGCCTCGTGGAACGGCGTGGCGGCCATGGCGCAAGCGCTCGAACTCACCGCCCCGGGCCGCCTGCTGGTGCAGAAACGCGGTGAGCCGACCGCGCCGCTGATCCGGCAGTTCGCTGAGGAACCGGACAGTGTGCTGGTCGGCACCCTGGGGTTGTGGCAAGGCGTGGATGTCCCGGGTGACGCGTGCACGTTGGTGATCATCGACAAGTTGCCGTTCCCGCCGCCCACCGATCCAGTGGTCAGCGCGCGACAGGCAGCCATCGATGCCCGAGGTGGCTCGGGCTGGATGCAGGTGTCGCTTCCGCAGGCCGCCGTGACCCTGGCCCAGGGGGCGGGCCGGCTGATCCGTAGCGGAGAGGACCGCGGTGTGGTTGCGATCCTCGACAGCCGCCTGGCCAACCGCCGTTACGGCGGCTACCTTCGCCGTAGCCTTCCGCCCTTCGCGTTCATGACCGACCCGTCGAAGGTCGCGGAGGCGCTGCGGCGCCTTGATGCCCGACTGAGCTCCTAGACCCGGCGAAGCACCGCCACCACTTTGCCCAAGACCTGCGCGTGGGTGCCGTCGATGGGCTCGAAGGCTTCGTTGTGGGGGAGAAGCCAGACCTTCCCGTCCTTGCGCTTGAACGTCTTCACCGTCGCCTCGTCATCGAGCAGGGCGGCCACGATGTCCCCGTTGACCGCATCTGGCTGGCGCCGTACGACCACCCAGTCGCCGTCACAGATGGCAGCGTCGATCATCGACTCGCCGACGACGTTCAGCAGGAACAGTTCACCATCGCCGACGAGTTCTGCCGGCAGCGGGAAGACGGATTCGACAGCCTGCTCGGCCAGGATCGGGCCACCTGCGGCGATGCGACCCACAAGGGGTACGTAGCGCGGGGTGGGCCGTGCATCGCCACTGTCAGTCTCGTCGGCCTCGCCGGGCAGCAGGACCTCGAGGGCGCGGGGCCGGTGGGGATCTCGTCGCAGATAGCCCTTGCGTTCCAGGGCCTTGAGTTGGTAGTTGACCGAGGATGGACTCGTAAGACCGACCACCTCGCCGATCTCGCGCACGGACGGCGGGTAGCCGCGGGTTTCGACCGCGTGCCTGATCTCCTGCAGGATCCGGCGCTGTCGTTCGGTCAGGCCGTCCTGGCCAGCGGGGCTGTCCGGCAGTTCCACGACGTCCGATCCGCCGGTGCTGCGCGTGTCGCTCTCGCCTGGGGACATGGTTGCCTCCTCCATTCCAGTACTCGGACCCGACGTCCGGTCTGCTGTCACAGTAGCGGGATCGAGGCCCTGAATCAAACACATGTTCGACATGTGTGGAAACGTGTCGGACCCATCTGGTAGAAATCGAACATGCGTTCATGAAGAACGTGTGTTCGAAGAACAGGAGTGGACATGGCTACCATCAGTGCTTCCCCCCGGGTGGCCCCCCTGCGCTGGTCGTCGGTTGCCGGAATCGAACCCTCCGTGGACGACCGGCAGGCGTTCCCGGAGGTGTCGGCGGAGGCGACCGCGAAAGGCGTCGTGGATGCCGTCCAGTGGCGGATCGTCGGGTGGATCGCGGCGGTCTTCCTGGGCACTCTGGTCCTCTCAGGGCTACTGAACCCGTCGCTGTCCGCCAGTTCCGTGTCGTCCCCGGCGCTGGCGGCCGCCGGACCCGCCGAGACCGCGGCGCATCCCGCCTACACAGTGGCGGTGGGCGACACCTTGTGGGACATCGCGCGGGCCACCGCCCCCACCAGTGATCCGCGCAGCGTCGTGGGTGAGATCCGTGAGCTGAACGGACTGTCGACCGGTCATGTTCTGCAGGCCGGCGAGGTGCTGATGCTGCCCGCCGCGGGCCGGCGCTGATCGCCGGTTCGGACACGCGTGGCGACACAGTGTCGAAAGTGCTTGCACACATCTGGGATGGCGCATACGGTTGCCACCACATGTAGTAGTTACACCGATGTGATTCATCCACAGGTTGTGGTCGGAACGGCACAGGTTGTCCCCAGGAAATCCGCCGAATCGTCCACAGAACCCCCGGAATGCGCCGGGATGCCGGTGGAAATCCATCACAAGTGGTTTGGAGACGCGATGCACTGCCCGTTCTGCCGAAGCGACGACTCCCGGGTCGTTGATTCCCGGCTGGCCGACGACGGCGCGGCCGTCCGGCGACGCAGGCAGTGCGCGGCATGCCAGCGTCGGTTCACCACCATCGAGGTGGCCGCGCTCAATGTCGTGAAGCGTTCCGGTGTGGTGGAACCGTTCCGGCGGGACAAGATCATCAGCGGGGTGCGCAAGGCGTGCCAGGGCCGGCCGGTCGGTGACGACGAGTTGGCCGTCCTCGCCCAGCAGGTCGAGGACACCCTTCGTGACTCGGGCTGCGCAGAGGTACCCGCCCACGAGATCGGTCTGACCATTCTGGGCCCTCTGCGCGACCTCGACGAGGTCGCCTACCTGCGGTTCGCGTCCGTGTACCGGGCGTTCGACTCCCTCGACGATTTCGAGCAGGAGATCGCGTTGTTGAAAGCCAGTCGGTCGCCGTCCGGTAACCGGCCGAAGAAAGTGCGGATCGATATCACCGAGGGGCACAAACAGGCCCTCTCAACTGTTGTCCAGAAGGAGGGCACATGACCGACCAGTCCATTCCCAAGGCGCGCACAGCGGGCGTGAAGGGGGCCGAGGTGACGGTGGAGACCACCGGATTGACCATCGAGCGGCTGTACACCACGCCGGGCGTCCACCCCTACGACGAGGTCGAGTGGGAACGCCGGGACGTCGTGCAGACCAACTGGAAGACCGACGAGGTCGTGTTCGAACAGCGCGGCGTGGAGTTCCCGTCGTTCTGGTCCATCAACGCCTCGACCATCGTGACCACGAAGTACTTCCGTGGCGCCCTCGGCACCGACCAGCGCGAGTGGAGCCTCAAGCAACTGATCGACCGCGTGGTGCTGACCTACGTCAAGGCCGGTCGTGAGCACGGCTACTTCGCCACCGAGCAGGATGCCGAGATCTTCGAGGTCGAGTTGACCTGGATGCTGCTGAACCAGGTGTTCTCCTTCAACTCCCCGGTGTGGTTCAACGTCGGTACGACGTCACCGCAGCAGGTGAGTGCCTGTTTCATCCTGTCGGTCGACGACACGATGGACTCCATCCTGAACTGGTACCGCGAAGAGGGGCTGATCTTCAAGGGCGGGTCGGGCGCGGGTCTGAACATCTCGCGGATCCGCTCGAGCAAGGAACTGCTGCGCTCCTCCGGCGGCACCGCCTCGGGTCCGGTCTCCTTCATGCGCGGGGCGGACGCCTCGGCCGGCACCATCAAGTCCGGTGGTGCCACCCGGCGGGCGGCGAAGATGGTCGTTCTCGATGTCGACCACCCGGACATCGAGGAGTTCATCGAGACCAAGGTCAGCGAGGAGGAGAAGATCCGCGTCCTGCGCGATGCGGGCTTCGACATGGATCTCGGGGGCAAGGACATCACGAGTGTCCAGTACCAGAACGCCAACAACAGCGTGCGGGTCTCTGACGAGTTCATGCGTGCAGTGGAGAACGGTGATGAGTTCGGTCTGCGGGCGCGGACCAACGGCGAGGTCATCGAGAGCCTCGACGCCAAGCAACTCTTCCGCAAGATGTCGGAGGCGGCCTGGGCCTGCGCGGACCCCGGCATCCAGTACGACGACACCATCAACGACTGGCACACCAACCCCGAGACCGGTCGCATCACGGCGTCGAACCCGTGCTCGGAGTACATGTCCCTGGACAACTCCTCGTGCAACCTCGCCTCGCTGAACCTGCTGAAGTTCCTGCAGGACGACGGCAGTTTCGCGGCGGAGAAGTTCAGCAAGGCTGTGCAGCTGATCATCACCGCGATGGACATCTCCATCTGTTTCGCCGACTTCCCGACCGAGGCGATCGGCGACACCACCCGCGACTACCGGCAGTTGGGGATCGGTTTCGCGAACCTCGGTGCGTTGCTGATGGCCACCGGCCTTCCGTACGACTCTGATGGGGGTCGCGCCCTGGCCGCCTCGATCACGAGCCTGATGACCGGCGCGGCCTACAAGCGCTCCGCCGAACTCGCCGGCGTGGTCGGCCCGTACAAGGGCTTCTCCCGCAACGCCGCGGCACACGCCCGGGTCATGCGCAAGCACGCGGCTGCCACGGACAGCGTTCGCTCGGTGTCGTCGCTGGACGGTGACGTGCTGCGTCTGGCGTCCCACATGTGGGACGAGGGCAACGCGATCGGCGCGAAGAACGGCTGGCGCAACGCCCAGGCCAGTGTGCTCGCGCCGACCGGGACCATCGGATTCATGATGGACTGCGACACCACCGGTATCGAGCCCGACTTCTCGTTGGTGAAGTTCAAGAAGCTGGTCGGTGGCGGTTCGATGCAGATCGTCAACCAGACGATCCCGCGCGCGCTGGCCAAGCTCGGCTACGCCGAGGAGACGATCGAGGCCATCGTCGAGTACATCGCGACCCACGGCCACGTGGTGGATGCCCCGGGGCTCAAGCCCGAGCACTACCCGGTGTTCGACTGCGCGATGGGCGAGCGGGCGATCAGCCCGATGGGCCACGTGCGCATGATGGCGGCGGTCCAGCCGTTCCTCTCCGGGGCGATCTCGAAGACGGTCAACATGCCGGAGACGGCGACCATCGAAGAGGTCGAGGAGATCTACTTCCAGGGCTGGAAGCTCGGTCTGAAGGCCCTTGCCATCTACCGCGACAACTGCAAGGTGGGTCAGCCGCTGTCCGACGCCAAGGCGGACAAGAAGGCTGCTCCCGTCGAGGCCGCGGTGGAGGCCCGTCCGGTCCGCAAGCGGCTACCCAAGGTGCGCCCGAGCCAGACGATCTCGTTCAGCGTGGGGGGCGCGGAGGGCTACATGACGGCGGGTTCCTACCCCGACGATGGCCTCGGTGAGGTGTTCCTCAAGCTCGGCAAGCAGGGTTCCACGCTGGCCGGTGTGATGGACGCGTTCTCGATCGCCACGTCGATCGCCCTGCAGTACGGCGTGCCGCTCGAGGCGTTCGTGTCGAAGTTCGTCAACATGAGGTTCGAGCCGTCGGGCATGACCGACGACCCGGACATCCGCATGGCGCAGTCGATGATGGACTACATCTTCCGGCGGTTGGCCCTCGACTACCTGCCCTACGAGAAGCGGGCGGCGTTGGGGATCTTCACCGCCGAGGAGCGTGCCGAGCAACTCAACGAGTCGAACGGTCACGCAGCGTCCTCACCGGCGGCCGCCCCTGCCGAGCCGGTGGCTGAGGACCTCAGCGCCGGCAGTGCGGAGCACGAGGTCGGCGCGGCCAGCGTGCCGAGTTCGGTGCACTCGTCGGCTGAGCTGCTGGAGGCCATCACCGGCAAGACGGCGGATGCACCACTGTGCATGACCTGCGGGATCAAGATGCGCCCCGCCGGTTCCTGCTACGTGTGCGAGGGCTGCGGCTCCACGAGCGGCTGCAGCTGACACAGACGAGGGAGGGCGGCCCTGCCACGAGGCGGGTCGCCCTCCCTTTTCCATGTGCGCTGCTCGCGCGTCGGCGAGGGACCGGCGGGCAGGATGGATGGCGGGCTCCACGAATGACTGGAGGCGGCCGTGATGCCCGATCCGCGTCGCGTCGTACTCGGCGTCAGCATCGCCGCAGGTGCCGCCTACCTGCAGCCCGCGACGCTGAACTACCTCGTGACCCCGATGCTGGCCTCGTTCCAGGCGGGGGACTCTGCGGCGGCCACAGTGCGAGAGACGCCGAGCGTGGCCTCGCTGTTGGTCATTTTCCTCGCCGCGGTTCTCGCCCAGAGATACGGACGGCGCCGGGTACTGACCCTGGGTGCACTCACGCTGGCCCTCGGCTCCTTGCTCGTCGCCGCAGCTCCGGTGCTGGCCGTCGCGGTCGCAGGCCTGGCGGTGCAAGCCGTGGGCGCCACGGTCCTGTTGGTCGTGCCGCTGGGGATCATCGGGGCAACCGTACCGGGCCGGTCCGAGCGGGCCCGGGCATTCGCGATCTTCTCCATGGTCAGCCCGGTCGTGTTCGTGGTGCTGCCCGTGGTGACCTCGTTGCTCATGGAGAACCGTTCGTGGCGGGTGGTCGCGTTCACATGGGCCATCGGTGGGTTGCTCGCGGTGCTGGCGGCGCGGTGGGCTCTCGGTCCGGACGGGACGGGCCGGACAAAAGCTGAGTTGCTGACACCGGCTCTGGCGGGTGTGGTGTGTATGGGTGTGGCACAGGTGGCGGCGCACGCGAACCTCAGTGTCGCTACGGCTGTGCGGCTCACCATCACTCTGGTGGCGGCAGGGTGGCTGTTCCAGGCCATGCGTCGGGGGAAGCCCCGCTCGCTGGACGTCACGATCCTCCGTCAGCCTGGATTCGCTCTGATGCTGATCGTCGTCGCCCTGTGGTGTTTCACCCAACTCTGGTACTACATGACACTTGCTTACGAGTACGTCTTCGGTCTCAGTGTGCTGGTCGCGGCGCTGCTCATGGTGCCGGCACAACTGGCCGCGGTGGTGGGGGCCCGCTACGCCGGATGGATGGTGGGGCGGCGCGGCATGGTGCGCACCGGGGTGTGGTTCCTCATGGTCACCGGGCTGTCGTTGGCATTGAGCGTTCTCGTAGGCGTCGATTCACCCCTGTGGTGGCCGGTTCTTGTCACCTGCCTCTACAGCTTCGCCTCTGTCGGCGCGGGCGTGCCGATGACGAATGCGTTGATGGACGACGCGGTCGCCGACAATGAGACGGACGCCTCCGCGTACCGGCAGGCGGCGATCGGCGTGGGCACTGCCATCGGTATCGCAATGATCTCCGCCGTGGTCTTCTCGGCGTTCTCAGCCTCATTGACACATCAGCTCGCCGACGCCGGCCTCGACTCCGCACCGGCCACCCAGATCGCCGCTGACCTCCGCTCCGGGGCCAGCGTCCAGCAGGAGTCCTCGCAGTACGCCGTGCCCGTCACAGAAGTGACAAACATCGATGAGGCGCAGAAGAGGGCGCTGCTCGACGGCATGGATGCACACGGTGTCGTGGGTGCATTGCTCAGTGTGATCACCGCCGGCCTGTTCTGGTGGAGTCGGCGTGCGTCTCGGACACCAGCGGCGTCAGGTCACCCATCAGGGTGACTCGATCCGGGACAACACGACGTGTCGTGTCCATTAGCCTGAACTCAAGGTGAACAGGAGTGCCAATGCCTGTGGACGACGGATCCTACCCGGAGATTCCTCCGGAGACGCCCACGTCATTGTGGTCGTCGGCCGACGTCGCGCGGATCGCGATCGAGAATGCGTCGATCGGGATGGCGGTCCTCGACCCGAACACCGGCGTGTTCCTGGAAGTCAACCAGGCATTCTGCGACTTCCTCGGTCGCGCTCGAGAGACGCTGCGGGGGATGTCCTGGCGCAGTCTCACGCATCCCGATGATCTGCCAGCTGACCACGCCCGAGTTCAGAGGGTGCGTGGGGGAGAGATCGATGCCTTCACCTCCCGCAAGCGGTACCTGCTGCCGGACGGCGACGTCGTCTGGGGTGACCTGTCCGTGGTCGGGGTCAGGGATGAACACGGGGACCTGACAGTCATCATCGCCCAAGTCGTCGACGCCACTGAGGCCGTCGAGGCACGCGATGCGCTCGCGACCTCCGAGCAGCGGTATCGGCTGCTCGCTGAGAACGCCGCCGACTTCCTCATGGAGACCGACACGGAAGGGATCGTCAGGTGGGTTTCGCCTGCGGTCGAAGGCGTGCTGGGATGGTCGCCGGAGGATCTGGTCGGTGACCTCCCGTTGCAGGTCGTGTGCCAGGACGTGGAGAACAAGTTCTTCGAGAACCAGGCACTGCTCAACGCGGGGCAGATGGCTGAGGATCGTGTGAAGGTGGTCGGTCGCGACGGCACCTGTCGGTGGGTGGAGATCGTGGCGCGGCCGGTGCTGGATTCCCGAGGTGTCGTGATGTCGCAGTTGTCCGCATGGCGTGACATCACCGCCCAGGTCGAGGCGGAGGAGCGACTTCAGGCCTCCGAGGAGCACTTCCGTCTCCTTGCCGAGAACGCCTCCGATCTGGTGTTCCTGGGTCGTCCGGATTGGTCATTGGCATGGATCTCCCCATCGGTGACGAGAATGCTCGGGTGGGAGCCCGATGAACTCGTCGACTCCGATGTGGTGAGGGATCTGCTTCATCCAGACGACTTTTACAACATCCCGGTGCCGATCGGCGACGATTTGGGTCAGGCCATTGCGTACGAGGCGCGCTTCCGGCGCAAGGACGGCTCCTACCGCTGGATGTCCGTGACGGCCAGGACGCTTCTCGACGACGAGGGGGAGATCACCGGGATCGCAGGTAGTGCCCGGGACGTGGACGCCGAGGTGGCGGCGCGACAGGAACTCGAACTCACGTCGTCGCGACTACAGGCGACCCTCAACTCAATGATTGATCCGCTGGTCGTGCTGCAGGCGGTGCGCGACCAGGACGGAAGGATCGTCGACTTCCTGCACGTGGAGGCCAACGACGCGGCCGGGCGACACACCCACAGGCCCCGTGAAGAACTCGTGGGAACGCTCATGTCGCAGGTCGTGCCCGGCCAGGAGGAAGCGGGCCTGTACGACATGTACCGCAACGTCATTGAGACGGGTGAACCGTGGCTGGTGAGCGCCGTTCCGTACGAGGATGAGATGCAGGAAGGTGCTCTACGACTGTTCGACATGAGCGGTGTCAAGGTGGGGGATGCGGCCTGCCTGACGTTCCGCGACGTGACGGAACGGGAGAAGGCCGCGGCGGCGCTGGCCTCTTCCGAGGCCCGGTTCCGGCTGCTGGCCGTCAACGCCTCGGACATCGTGTTGGAGCACCGCAAGGAGATCGTCTGGGTCTCCAACGCACTGACCGACGCGTTGGGCTGGGAGCCCGAACAGTGGGTCGGTCACCGCCTGTCGGAATTCATTCATCCCGACGATTGGGATCAGCTCGACTTCACGCCGGGGGCCTTCGGCGACAAGGACTCGGTGAAGGGGAACACCTTCCGCGTGGCCAATGCGGACGGCGAGTATCGCTGGATGTCGTCCCGTGCCACAGCCATCCGGGATGAGGAGGGCAACGTCGGCGGTGGTGTCGTCGGACTGCGCGACGTCCATGACGAAGTGCTCACCACGCAGCGGCTCGCTGCGTCCGAGCACCTGTTCCGGACCGCTGTGAGTTCGGCGCCGGTGGGCGTCGTGCTGACCGACCGGGATGGTCGGCCGTCCCTGACCAACCCGGCGTTGTCGGCGATCACTCAGCGGGACCACCGCTGGCTGCGCGCCCACCGGTTGCGGGACGTTCTCCACCCCGAAGAACTCGAGCGCATCGACAAGGTGCGCGAACAGTTCCTGGACGGTTCCCGGTCGATGTTCGCCGACGTTGTCCGACTGGTCCGTGCCGACGGTTCCACAGCCTGGACCAAGGTCGCCGCCGTGCGGCTGGAGGAGACCGAGAACGACTCGGCATTCATGCTGCTGCAAGTGGAGGATGTGACCGCCGAACGTGAGGCTCAGGAAGAACTCGCGTTCCAGGCGTTCCACGATTCGCTGACCGGACTGCGGAACCGGGCCTGGATCATCCAGACCCTGGCGCAGGACATCGAGGACGCCAAAGCACTGCGGCAGCACGTGGGAGTTCTCTTCATCGACCTGGACAACTTCAAAGTCATCAACGACTCCTTGGGCCATATGGCAGGCGACCAGGTGCTGACCGAGATCGGCAACCGACTACAGGCGTGCCTGCACTCCCGGGAACGGCTCGGTCGATTCGGTGGCGATGAGTTCGTGGTGATCGTGCCCGAGGTCGATGACGTCCTGGAGGTCGAACGCACGGCTGAGCGCATCGACGCGGCCATTCGGCAGGATCTCGAGATCCACGGTCATCGCATCGTTCCCACCGGCTCGATCGGGATCGCCATCTCCGACGGCGCATCCAGCGCTGAAGGGCTGTTGCGCGACACGGATGCGGCGCTGTTCCGCGCGAAGTCCGTAGGGCGCGGGCGGTGGCACTTCTTCGACCAGGAGATGCATGAGCACGCCATCGACCGGCTGACGCTCGAGAGCGAGATCCGCCGCGGACTCGACGCGGGCGAGTTCTTCGCGGTCTACCAGCCGATCGTGCGGCTACGGGACCGCCGTGTGACCGGGTACGAGGCGTTGGTGCGATGGCAGCACCCCACCCGGGGGCTCGTCTCGCCGGCGGACTTCCTGCCCGTGGCGGAGGACAGCGGTTTGGTGGTGCCGTTGGGGCAGCAGGTCCTCGAGCATGTGTGCGCGACGTTGCGTGCGCGACACGATCTCGGTGGTCCGATCAGTGTGAACGTGTCGGCCGTGCAACTGGCTTCCCGGGACTGGGCGCGTGGCCTGCTCGCCACGCTGGAGGAGTACGGTGTCAAACCGGAGCAGATCGTTGTCGAGGTCACGGAGACCGCGGTCCTCTCGCAGTTGGACAGCACAGGGGAGGACCTCTTCAAGCTGCGTGACCTGGGGGTGGGGGTTCACGTCGACGACTTCGGGACCGGCTTCTCCTCGATCTCCTTGTTGCGCGATCTGCCGGTGACCGGCTTGAAACTCGACCGCAGCTTCGTCCAGCGCCTCACCAGCGACGACAGCCAGGCCAACGCTCTCTCGGCCGGGGTGGTGGGGTTGGCCCACGGCCTGCATCTGCGGGGGATCGCCGAAGGTGTGGAGACGGAGGCCCAATGGGCCACGCTGCTCGCCCAGGGGTGGGAGTACGGCCAGGGCTACCTGTTCGGCCGGCCCGGATCACTGCCCACCTGAGCGGTCTCCTGCGCTGTGGTGGTCGCCCGTGTCGCCAGCCACGATCCGATCAGGACGATCGGAAAGCCGATGATCATCCCTGTGGTCACCTGCTCCGAGAGCACGACCACGCCGAGCAGCAGCGCCACCGCGGGGTTGACGAATGTGATCACCACGGCGCGCACCGGACCTGCTGCAGCGATCAGCCGTAGGAACAGGACGAAGGCCAGCGCAGTGCACACGAGCCCGAGGACCAGGAGGGAGCCCAGCGTGGACGCCGAGGGTGGCCAGTCTGCGACCAGCGCCGGGCCGCCCAGTGGGATGTACACGATCGACACGACCAGCACGGACAAGGCGATCGTGCCGATGGCCGGGGCGGGGTTCTCGAGTCGGTCAAGGAGGATGGGTCCGACGGCGTAGCAGGTGGCCACGATGAGCATCTCGAGGACGCTGAGGCCGTCCAGATGCCCGTCGAGGGCGTTCAGGCCGACCAGCAGCGCGACGCCGATCATGCCCAGCGCCATCCCGAGGACCCGCACGCCCGCCAGGGTGCGCCGGTCGCCCATGATCGCCAGCACCACTGCCCCGATGATCGGCACAGCGGCGAGCATCAGTCCGGCCAAGGCGCTCGAGATGCGTTGCTCGGCGTGGCCCAGGAGGAGCCACGGGATCCCCATCTCGAGCACGGCGAACACAGCCACCGGGCGCCAGTACCGGGCTGCTTCACGCAGCGCCCCGGAGTGCAGGGCGAGGGGGACCAGGACCAGGGCGGCCAGGGCCGTGCGACCGAGCACCACTGCGGACGGGGGGATCTGTTCCACCGCGATCTTGATGAACAGATACGGCAGGCCCCAGATGACCGACATCGCGGCGAAAAGCGCCCAGGCCTGTCCGGACATGCGGTCATGGTGGTGGTCGGTGCCGATCGGCGCGGCCATGGCCACATCCTAGGTGGCGTGTCCGGGGGATCGAGGCTGCGCGTCGCACAATGGGCACGAGGCAGAAGGAGTCGTGTGGTGGCTGACAGCGAACACGGGATCGCGCGCGAGACTGTCCGGGAAGCCGTGACGATGGCTCTCTACCTGAGTCTGAGTCTGCTCGCCGTCCTGCTTGCGGTGCCGAGCAACACGAGTGAGGAGCCGGTGGCACTGGTGACTCTCACAGCACTGGGATTGCTGGTGGCCCATCTCGTGGCGTTCACGATCTCGTCGCGACTGGTCTCCGAGGGGGTATTCGACGCCGAGTCCCGCCGGGTGGCCAGTGCCCAGATCGCCTCCGGACTCGCGGTCGTGGCCCTGGTCACCGTTCCCATGCTGCTGTTCGACGCGCCGACCAGTCTCTACGTGGCGCAGGCCCTTCTGTTGCTGGTCGTTGCCGGCGTGGGCTATCTGGCCGCCCGCGCTTCTCACGCGTCCGTGCTGCGGTCAGTGGTCTACGTCGCCGTGGTGCTCGTGGTGGTGGCCGGCGTCCTCGCGCTCAAGGCGCTGGTCGGACACTGATCGGGCGCGGGCTCATCGGTCAGCCGGTGACCAACCCGAAGACCCACAGCCCCAGACCGATGCCGACGAGGATCGCGATCAGTTGGAGGGCGGCCATGACGGCCTTGGCGCCGTTCGTGTTGTTCATCCGTCCTCCAGAACCCGCTGTTTGGCTGCGCGGAACTCGTCGTCGGTGAGCGCACCTGCTCTGTGCAGGGCGGCCAGGCGTTCCAAGGCCTCGGGGATCGAGTCGCTGTCCGGCGCTGCCGGGGGCGGCGCCGTCACACGGCGGGCAATGGGTGGAGACGGTGCGTCACGGTACGGATCCACGGGTGTCGCCGACGGTGCATCCGCCCAGAAGAGTTGCGTGGCGATGTCCCGGTTGAACAGACCCAGCAGGGGGAAACCGCCCATGATCACGAACACGATGCCGCAGATGATCCATCCCCAGACGAGTCCGTCGGAGCCGTCCGGAGGGTTCAGCCCGTACTCCCAGAAGTTCCACCCGAGACTGAGGAACAGCGCCGACCAGGTCAGCAGTGTGAGTCGTGGACCGGGCAGTTTGGCCGCGGCCACGCCGTACATCCACAGGCCGAGCAGACCCCCGATGATCCCCGCGGGCATCAACGCCGCGGCCCCCTCGGGGCACTCCTGCGCAATGACGTAAGGGCCTCCGGAAGCGCAGTATCCGCCGATGTCCATGACCGCCCGCATGCTCAGGAAGACCACGGTCAGTCCGGCGGTGACGATCACCAGCCCGACGAACATCTGCACCACCCGGCGCACGGTCGTCGCGTCCATGGTCCCCATCATGCCGATCGGTCAGTCCGCGGTGCGCGCGGCAGCAGCGAGGTCTTCGTAGGTGAGTGTGCGCATCTGCTCGACGCTGACCTCGGACACGTCGCGCAGGCGCCACGCGTGTTCACGCACTGCAGCCTCGAACACGTTGCGCACGGTGCGGGCGTTGCCGAAGTCCTGGTGAGTGGCCAGATCGGCGAACAGTTCACGTACCTGCGATTCGATGCCCGCAGCGAGTGTGTAGTCGGAGTCCTCGCACATCCGCTGCAGGATCCGCAGCAGCTCGTCGGGGGTGTAGTCGGCGAAGGTGATGGTGGTGGGGAAGCGCGACTCGAGGCCGGGGTTGGCCGCAATGAACGTCCGCATGTTCTCGGGGTAGCCGGCCACGATCAGTACGAGATCGTCGCGGTGATCCTCCATGCCTTTGACAAGGGTGTCGATGGCCTCGACGCCGAAGTCGTTGCGGGTCAGTCCGTACGCCTCGTCGATGAACAGGATGCCGCCGAGGGCTGCGGTGATCTGCTCCTTGGTCTTGATGGCTGTCTGCCCCACGTATCCGGCCACGAGTCCGGAGGCGTCGACCTCCACGAGGTGCCCATCACTGACGACCCCGAGCGCGCTGTAGATGCGCCCGACGATGCGGGCCACGGTGGTCTTGCCCGTTCCGGGGTTGCCAACGAAGACCAGGTGTCTACTGACCGTGGGGTTGCGCAAGCCCGCCCTCTCCCGCATCTGTGCGATGCGGATGAGTTGTACCTGCTGGTTGATCTCCCGCTTGGCGTCCTCGAGGCCGACGAGACGCTCGAGGTCGTCGAGTGCCTCTCCCACGGCGGTGGTGTCGGGGCCCCGCTCGGGCGTCACTTCGGCACTGGCGGGTGTGGCGGCTGAGGTGGCGGCCGCCGGTTCCAGTTGTGTGTTGCTGACCGGCGCGGTGCGGGTCACGGTCGCGGCGATCGCGCTGGCCGCGCGCGCGGCGCCGGCGTCGGCGTCGGCGAACTGCACGCACGTCAGGCGGGTGACCTGCACGAGAAACAGCGAATAGGCCTGCACCTGACTGCGGTGACCCGCCGCGATGAGCGCGCGCAGCGTGGGTGGCGCCGACGAGCGGAACACGGTGCCCTGGCCTGCGAGCGCACGTGTCTGGTCGGCCGTCCATCCGAGGTAGTCGGCGAACTGCGTGAGGTTCGTCGCGGCCTCGTCGCCGAGCGCGATGATGGCCGCGGCCGTCTGGAAGGCCTCTCGGGCGGCGGCCTCGGGGTCGTCGAACATGGCGGAGGCTTCCGCCACGAAGCGCTTGAGGTCTGGGACGGGGGAGTCTGCCACGTTGCCGATGCTAGGCATTGGCGCCCGTGCATGGGCCCCCTGCCGGGCTTCCGGCCATGTCAGGTGGAGTGCGGGGGGCCTGCGATGGGTGGGGTGCTCGACCTCGGTAGCCGAATGAGGTACAGTTGGTTAACAACAAGTGAACAGAACGTACTTCGACATTACGGATGCAGGAGGTTCCTCATGAAACTCATCCGCTCGCTTCTCTTCCTCGACTGCACTCCTCGGGTCTTCTGGGCCGAGGTCATCCACGACCGCTGAGGTCACTGAACTCTCGAGAGGCCACTGGGCGCACCACGCGCTCGGTGGCCTCTCGGCGTTTCCGCGCCACTATGCTGGGCAGCCCCACGCACGGGAGTGACCATGGCGTACCAACCCACCTGGGAGTCGGTCTCACAACACCAGGTTCCCCAGTGGTTCGACGACGCAAAACTCGGTGTGTTCCTGCACTGGGGTCTGTATTCGGTCCCGGGCTGGGCACCGCAGGTCCCCGACATCCAGCAGATGCTGCGGACCCAAGGGCCCAACGGCATGCTGCGCAACAACCCCTACGCGGAGTGGTACCTCAACACGATGCAGATCGCCGGGAGCCCGACCTGGGAGCATCATCGCCAGACGTACGGCCCGGACTTCGCGTACGACGACTTCGTCCCCCTCTTCGACCAGCACTCGTCGCACGCTGACCTCGACGCTCTGGCCGGCGTCTGCCGGTCCGCGGGTGCGCAGTACGTGGTGCTCACCACCAAACACCACGAGGGCTTCACGTTGTGGCCCTCGAAGCTCGCGCATCCGCGCAAGGGCCACTACCACGCACAGCGCGATCTGGTCGGCGATCTGACCTCCGCGGTACGCGCCCAGGGGATGCGGATGGGGCTCTACTACTCGGGGGGCTACGACTGGCCCTTCAACGATGCGGTGCTGGCCAGCGCCGGGGATGTCGCGCTGGCCGTGCCACCCGGGAAAGCCTACGCCGACTACGCCGACGCGCATGTGCGTGAACTCATCGATTCCTATGCGCCGTCAGTGCTCTGGAACGACATCTGCTGGCCGCCGGACGCCGACTTGGCTGCGCTGTTCGCCTACTACTACAACCACGTCGACGACGGAGTGGTCAACGATCGGTGGCTGCAGCGGTCGATGCCGCGCAATCCGGTGTCGGACGCCACCGCCCGCGGCGCGGGCAGGCTGCTGCAGGCCGGGTGGCGCGTGGTGCCGGAGAAGTTCAAGAGCCTCACGTTCCCGGCCTCGACCCACTACGACTTCCGCACGCCCGAGTACGCGTCGTTCGACGAGATCGAGACGAAGAAGTGGGAGGCGACGCGCGGGGTGGGGCACTCCTTCGGAGCCAACCGCAACGAGCGTCCGCAGGACATCATCACGGCCACTGGGGTGATCCGGATGTTGTGCGACGTCGTGAGCAAGAACGGCAACCTGTTGATCGGCATCGGCCCGGACCCCGACGGCAGCATCCCCGAACAGCAGCAGGTGCCGCTGCGGGGTCTTGGCGCCTGGTTGGCCGTCAACGGGGAGGCGATCTACGCAAGCCGCCCCTGGACGGTCGCCGCCGCACGAACGACGGAGGGCACCGAGGTCCGCTTCACGCAGCGGGAGGGTCACGTCTACGCGATCCTCCTCGAGCAGCCCGGAGTACGGGAGTTCGGCCTGCGGGGAGTCGATCTCGGCGGCGATGACGTGCGCCTGTTGGGAACGGACGCCCGCCTCCCGCTGGGGTCGGCTGGCGACGTCCGCAGGATCGAACTGCCGCCGCAGATCCCGGTCAGCGCCGCACTGGTCCTGGACCTCGGTACCGATGTGAGGTGGCGGGGATAGGGCGGTTCTCGAATTGGGGGGTGCGGCCGGACCGTGAGCACTTCCAGGATCCGTGAGCGTTGTGACGCCTCCGAATCGCTCCCGGATCGTCGATGTGCTCGCAGATGGTCCTATCGGTCTCGGGGCCAATCAGCGAGTCGGTGCTCCGGGCGGCGAGCGGAAGGGGGAGAATGCCGGAATGAAGCACAGCGAAGAGATGCACAAGGCGGCCGACGGCGCCGAGATCTACCGGCAGCAATGGTTCCCGGACGATGAGCCCCGGGCCGTCGTGTGCCTGGTGCACGGGCTCGGTGAGCACTCCAGCCGGTACGGACACCTGGCGCAACGGTTCACCGATCAGGGCTTCGCGGTGTTCAGCATGGATCTGCGCGGTCACGGCAAGTCCTCGGGCAACCGGGGTGACCTGCGCATCACGCAGGCGATCGAGGACGTCGACGAGCTCCTCGATCAGGCCACGACACAGTTCCCCGGGCTGCCGGTGTTCATCTACGGACACAGCCTCGGCGGCCTCATCACGATGACCTACACGGTGCAGCGCAGGCCCGACATCACCGGCCAGGTCGCCTCCGCGCCGGCGCTGGACAGCGAACTGCGCGAACAGCGCGTCAAGTTCGCCCTGGCCAACCTGCTCGGTGGCGTCGCTCCGGGGATCATCCTGCCGACCGGACTCGACGCCGACGGTGTCAGCCGCGACCCCGCAGTCGTCGCGGCGTACAAGGCCGACCCGTTGGTCCACGACAAGGGATCGACCGGCCTGGCCAAGCAGACGTTCGCGGCGATGGACGCACTCATGGCGCAGACCACCTTCCCGGTTCCGCTGCTCATCATCCACGGCACGTCCGACCGGCTCACCGTGCCGGCCGCGAGCAAGACGTTCGTGAACAACGTCACCGGTGACGTGACGTTGATCGAGTACGACGGTATGTACCACGAACCGCACAACGAGCCCGAGCAGCAAGAGGTGTTCGAGGACGTCCTGGCGTGGATGGAGCCACGACTCTAGGCGTTTCCCGCGATGCCCCAGGTGGCACTGCCCGACGGGCGGGTCGTGGCCTATAGGGAGTACGGCGCTCCTGATGGACAGCCGGTGGTATGCAACCACGGCGGCCTGCTCTGTGGGCAGGACGTCGGACCGGCCGATGCCGCGGCCAAGGACCTGAACCTGCGGTTGATCTCGCCGGATCGTCCCGGCATCGGGTCGTCCACGCCACGGGTGGGCAGGACAACCGGCCAGTGGGCCGGTGACGTCGAGGCGTTGGCTGATGCCTTGGGGCTCGAGACGTTCGGGGCGTTCGGCTGGTCCCTCGGTGGGCAGTACGCGATGGCCCTCGGGGCTCTGGCGCGTCGCACGACAGCCGTGGTCGTCGTGGCAGGCTGCCTGCCCGGTCTGCGGCCCGCGCAGTTGAATCCGACAGACCGCGTCTTCATGCGGATGTCGGTCGATGCACCTCCCGTCGCGGCGATGGTGTTCGGTGCGATGCGCACCGTTGCCAGCCTGGCGCCCGGGGTGATCCTCTCAGCAACGCAGCGATCGCTGTGTCCTTCTGATGTCGCGGCCCTGCATGCCCTCCCGGGCGGTGCCTTCGCGGACTGGATGGCGGCCGCCATGAGCCGGCCGACGGGGATGGTGGAGGAGTATCGGGTGCTTGGGCGACCATGGGGCTTCGCGCCCGCCGACATCGGCGTTCCCACCACGTACTGGCAAGGAGGCCGGGACACCCTGGTGCCCTCGCGCTGGGCGGAGGAGCTCCACGCCGCGACACCCGGTGCCACGCTTCAGGTCGTCCCCGGAGACGGGCACCTCCTGGCGTATGGCCGGTGGCACGAGGTGCTCGGAACCTTCGCCGCATCGTGACGCCCGGCCAACCGCCGCTCGCGCGGGTAGGGTCGGAGCAGGGTCTCGATCTCATCGGAGGGTGGACATGGAGAACGTCAAGGGCAAGGTCGTCCTGATCACCGGGGCAGCGATGGGCCTGGGCAGGCTCTTCGCGGAGAAGGCGGTCGCAGAGGGTGCCGAGGCCGTGGTCCTGTGGGACATCAACGAGCAGGCGCTTGTCGAGACCGCCGACGCTCTGCAGGCCGCGGGTGGCCGGGTGTACGGGTACATCGTGGACGTGTCGTCGGCCGATGAGATCGAAGCCACGGCGGCGATCGTCCGCGAGGAGATCGGGGAGATCGACATCCTCTTCAACAACGCCGGGATCGTGCGCGGCAACTCCTACTTCTGGGAGCTCGACGACGTCAGCCAGATCCAGCTGACCATGGCCATCAACTCGATCGCGCCCATGCTCGTGGCCCGTGAGTTCCTGCCGGGGATGATCGCCAAGACGGGGGAGTGCCGCATCGTCAACATCGCCTCGTCGGCAGGGCTGGTGTCCAATCCACGGATGTCGGTCTATGCGGCGAGCAAGTGGGCGGCGATCGGCTGGTCCGACTCGATCCGCCTCGAACTCGAGCAGGCCGGCCACGACCACATCAGGGTCACCACCGTGTGTCCGACCTACATCAACACCGGAATGTTCGACGGCGCGAAGAAGATGCTGATGACCCCGATGCTCGAGCAGGAGGTCGTCGTCGACGCCACCTGGAAGGAGATGCTGCGGGGAGCGCCGTTCCTGCTCATCCCCTGGACGGCGAAGCTCAACAAGGTGCTCAGTGGCATCCTTCCCGTGGGAATCCGCGACTTCGTCCTCGACAAGGCCGGTGTCTACCACTCCATGGAGGAGTTCCAGGGCCACGACGACCTCAAGTAGGCGTGATGGGCGTCGAGATCGAGCGCAAGTTCCTCGTCGTCGGGGACGACTGGCGATCCGCCGTGTCCTCGTCCACACGGATCGTGCAGGGCTACCTGGCGTCCACCCCCGAGGTGACCGTTCGGGTGCGGGTGCGCGGGGAGAGGGCCTACCTCACGATCAAGGGTCGCAGCAGTGGGATCAGCCGCAGTGAGTACGAGTTCGACATACCGGTCGCTGACGCGGAGGCGATGCTCACCGACCTCGCGCAGGGTCCGGTCATCGAGAAGACCCGTCACCTGCTGGAGGTGGACGGTCACACCTGGGAACTCGATGTGTTCGCCGGCGCCAACGAGGGCCTCGTGATGGCGGAGATCGAACTCGGCTCGGCGGACGAGCAGTTCACCGTCCCGTCGTGGGCCGGTCGGGACGTGTCAGACGATGCCCGTTACTACAACGTCAACCTGGCACGTACTCCGTACTCGCACTGGGCGTGACGAGGAGGACCGATGGCCAAACGCGAGAACGTCACGTCGCGCGAGTACAAAGTCATGCTGCACGCACAGCGGTTCGACGGGGACCAGGCGGCCCTGCAGGCGTCGATCGATGAGTTCTGGACCGATCTGTCGACGGCACTGGACGGCATGGACATCCCCACGGAGGGTGCCTTCTCGCAGGTCAAAGCCCGTCGCCTCATCCGGTTCTTCGACACCGATGAGCATCGGATCAACGCCGACCAGTACATCGTGCGCGAGCGCGAGGACATCGACACCGGCGAACGTGAGGTCACGCTGAAGTTCCGGCACCCCGATCGCTACGTGGCAGCCGATCGGCGGATGGATCCGGCGGATGCTGAGGTGTACAAAACGAAGTTCGAGGAGGACGTCAAACCCCCGTTCGTGAGTGTCTACAGCTTCTCGACCACGCAGCCGCTGCGGTCCGGTTCGGTCCTGCGCCAGGTGCAGGATGTGGCGGATCTGTTCCCCGGACTCACTGAGGATCTCGCGGAACTGCCGAAGGACGCGGCGTTGCTGCTGGTGCGTGACTTCGTGGGCAGGGAGATCGTGCTTGAGGGGGCCTCGCTGCTATTGGGCAAGCGCGACATCCTCAGCGAATGCGCGCTGGTCGTCTGGTACGACGAGGGGGAGGCGGACACCACCCCGGTCGTGGTGGAGTTCAGTTTCAAGTACGGTGACGATGCCGAGGACTACCGCGGCTCTGTCGCACGGGATGCCTACGCCGTGCTGGGAATGCTGCAGAACGACATGTCCTCATGGGTGGACCCGAATCCGGTGACCAAGACGGCCTTCGTCTACGGCTGACCCGATGTCCCGTCAGCCTGGCCGGAGTCCGTGGCGCCGGGCTCGAGGTCCCAGGCCACGGCGTCATCGACTGCCGGCAGTGGTCGACCGGTGACGTACAGTTCCGCGGCCTTCACTGTCTGCGAGATGCTGTGCCACACATGTCCGGTGCCGAGGCTGTCGGTGAAGCCGGAGCGCTCGAGCACCACTCGGGCGGGGTAGTGCAGGCGTGCGATGAACAACTCCACGTCCCGACGGCGCAGCTCGGAGAGGAGATCGGTCAGCATGGTGGCCGTCGTGGTGTCCATCTGCCCCGTCGCCTCGAGGTCCAGCACCAGGGCGCGCACCTGTGAACCGGCGTCGACGGCGTCGAGGATGTGCAGGTGGGTCGTCTCGCAGTTCGCCCAGAACAGGGGAGCGTCGAGTCGCAGCACGAGCACCTCAGGCACCTGGCGACGTTCCGGGTGGCCGGCGGTGGCACCCCATCCGGCCTTCTCGCCGGGGATCCGTCCGAGCGGATCGATGTTGACCCGGCTCGAGCGGTACAGCACACCGAGCAGGGACAGCGCCACCGCGACCAGTAGCCCGTAGAGGGGGCCGAAGAAGAGGACCCCGGCGAGTCCGGCGAGCGCGGAGACGTAGTCGTTTCGACGCACCTTCCGGTAGTAGGTCAATGAGCGGACGTCGAGGAGGAACCACACGCTGGCCACGACGATGACCGACAGCACCATGCGGGGCACCCCGGTCAGCAGGCCCGTGAGGGTGAGGAGGAACAGGACCACGACAACGGCCGCCCACACGCCGGTGATCTGGGTGCGCGCCCCGCTGGTGACCGCCGTCCCCGTGCGGCTCAGGCTGCCGCACACGCTCATGCCTCCGCTGAGACCGGCGCCGATGTTCGCCAGACCGTCACCGAGGAACTCGGAGTCGGCGTTGATCCGATAATCGCCCCGACTGGCGAAGATGCGCGCCGCTGACAGCCCCTCCCCGACGCCGGCCACTGCGACAGCCAATCCGCCGAGCGCGATGGGCCACAGGTCGGCACTGGCGAGGTCGGGGAGGCCGAGTGGCGGCAGGCCGGCAGGCACGGATCCGATGACTTCCACATTGTGACCGCGGGCGTCCCAGAGCCTCCCCAGGGCGATGGCTGCGACCATGAGGATCAGCGGCCACGGCGTGCGGGGCCAGCGCGCCCCACCGATGAAGAGGACCGCGAGGCCTACAGCGGACATGGCCACTGTCACCGGGTTGGCCTGTCCGAGGTGGGCGGCCACGTTCCAGATCCTTTCGACGAAGTGCGTGGACGTCGACGGGATCCCGAGCATGTGGGACAACTCGCCGGTGATGACCGTGATGCCCAGACCGAAGCTGAAGCCCACGATGACCGGACGCGAGATGAAGTCGGTGACCCATCCGAGGCGCAGAATCCCGAACAACGCCAACCAGGCGCCGGCTGCCAGCGCGACGCCTGCGGTCAGTGCTGCGGCGCGTGCGGGGTCCTGGATGCCGTGCATCCCGGCGATGACCGCACCCGACATCAGCGCGACGGTCGAGGTCGGTCCCACGGAGACCTGGCGGGAGGAACCGAAGATCGCGTAGAGGATCAGGGCGGCCGGGAGCGCGTACAAGCCCACCTGCACGGGCACCAGCGCCACTGCGGAGTAGCCCATGGCCGTCGGGATGGCGACCGCTGCGACCGCCAGGCCTGCCAGGGCGTCGGGTGCCAGCCACTGCCGCCGGTAGTGGGGCACCCAGGACACTATCGGCGCGATCCGTCCCAACCGCGTCTGCGGGCCGGCGGCCATCAGCCCACCAGTGCGTAGGAGACGCCGATGGCGGTCGCCAGGCTCACCGCCACCAGCGGGATCCCGAACTTCACGAAGGATCCCATCCGGTAGCGACCCGGCTGCATGACCATGAGGTTGGACTGGTGGCTGAACGGATTGATGAACGTGAAGGAGATGCATGTCCCGATCAGTGCGAGCAGCACGATCGGATCGATGTCGAACGCCGCGGCCAGCGTGAGTCCGATCGGCGTCAGGATCGACGCCGCAGCCGCGTTCGTGGTGATGTTCGTCAGCACGGCGGTGCTCACCGCCAGCGTGATGACCACGGCTGTGAGACTGCCGGCGGACACCGTGGTGATGGCATCCGACAACACCTCGGCGATCCCGCTCTCGACCACGATGGCACCGAGGCCCACCGATCCGGCGAGGATGAACAGGACGTTCCAGTCCAGGGCGCGTACCGCGGCGCGGGGGGTGAGTACGCCGCTGAGCACCATGAGGACCGCCCCTGCAAACGCGGCGACCTCGACCCGGGCCAGTCCGAAGGAGGCCGTGATGATCACTGCCACGAGGATCCCGAGAGCCCACCAGGTGCGGCCCGGCTGCGGGGCCTTGCCGGCGGCATCCTGCCAAAGACCGATGTCGGAGTGCTGCTGCAGGGCCTCCGGGCTCTTGCATGTGAGGTAGACGGTGTCCCCGGGATCGGCCGGTGTCTCCTGCAGGGGTTCGCGGGTGCGGGCGGCGATCACATCGACGTCGCCATGCGCCTCCAGGTCACCCAATGTCCCCCGTTCCCCTGGCGCGAGCGACGCCGCGTAGAGGTGTTGCTCCATGAGCCCGAACCGCGGGCTGCGCCACAGTGCCGCCACCCCGTCCTCGGTGGAGTCGAACACGAGGACATCCCCCGCGGCCAGTGTCTGCTCCGGGCCGACCTCGTCCACACCCCGCCGGATGGCCAACAGCGAGTACTCCTGGGTGCTGGCGATCCCCAGGTCGGCCGCGCGTCGGCCGATCCCGATGGCACTCGGGGCCACGGGCAGTTCGACGCGCCAGTCCTGAACGGTGTCCGGTGCCTCTTCGGCGGCGCTGAACGCGCGCGGAGAGGCGATCAGGAGCCAGACCCAGCCCACGAGGCACACAGGCAGGGCGACCATCGCGAACGAGTACATCCCGACCTCGACGCCCGCGTTCCCGGCGATCCCGGCGATCAGCAGGTTGGAACTGGTACCGACCAACGTGGTCGAGCCGGCGAGGGTCGTGGCGTGGGTGATCGGCAGCAGGACCTGCCGTGCCGGGATGCCCCGGGTCTGCTGCAGCTCCTTCACCGCCGGGATCAGCATCGCCACGATGGGGGTGGTGTTGATGAGGGCGCTGATGACCCCGACCGGGACGATGAGGCGACGCAAGGTCTGGCCTGCGGTGTGCACTGTTCGCAGTAGGCGCCACGCCACGCGGCTCACGACCCCCGTGTGGATGACCCCCTTCGCGATGACGAGCATGGCCGCGACCGTGATCACACCGCCGTTGCTCAACCCGCCGAACAGCGCTGACGGTTCGACGACACCGGTGATCCCCGCCGCCGCCAGTCCGGTGGCCAGCGCGAGGACCGGCGGTACCTTGCCGGAGGCCATCGCCACGAGCGTGAGCACGACGATGGCGGCTGCCCAATAGATCACGACGGTGGTTCCTTCCGGGGTCGGTGCAGGTGAGGGTATCGGGAATCGGGGCGGCGTCACCCGATCTGGGGGAGCCAACAGCAACGTGGCGCCTCTAGGTTTGGTCTGTGAGCGAGCATCCGACGGACGAGGATCCCGACCGTCCGAGCAGTCCGCCGTCGAAGCGGACGAGGACGCGGATCCTGAAGTTCGTGGGGGTCCTCGTCGTGCTCGCCCTGCTCTACTACTCGCTGTTCGTGCTCCTTCCCAGCGAATTGGACTGGGCGACGGTGTGGGCCGATCTGCAAGCCCTGAGTGCCTGGCAGATCGCGGCTCTGGTGGGCTCTGGACTGCTCGCCATCGTCGCACTGGGATGGACCTCCAAGGCGTCCCTGCCCGACCTGACGCTGTATCAGGGCACGGAATCCTCGGCGACCAGTCAGTTGAGCGCGTTCGTCTTCCCTCCGCCAGCCGACATGGCGATCCGATTCGCCATGTACCGGACGTACGGGTTCTCCGACGAACAGTCGGCGGTGGCCGTTCTCATCGCCATGGTTGCGCGCTACGCGATGGTCGTCGTCATGCCGCTGATCGGGATGGCCTTGGTGTTGATCGCCGGACTCGGCACCTGGAGTGCGCTCTGGTGGTTCCTGGGGATCGGGCTGGTGTTCGGGTTGCTGCTGTGGCTGGTGCTGCGGGTCGTGCACAGTGATGCGGCGGCGCACCGTGTTGGGGCCTGGTTGCAGCGGGTCGCGTCGAGGGTGATCCGGTGGTTCCATCGGACACCGCCCGACGACCTCGAGAACAGCGTGGTGGACTTCGGCCGGCGCACGCGTAGCACCGTTGACCGCAACGGCCGCAGTCTGGTCATATCGAACGTGGCATGGGGCCTGTCGAACGCGCTGGTCATGCTGTTGTGCCTTCGCTTCTCGTCCGTCTCGGCGGCCTCCGTGCCGCTGGCCGCAGTCGTCCTGACAGCAGGGTTGATCATGGCCATCAACATGCTTCCCATCCCGGGCAAGGACGCACTTGCGGTCTCGTGGATCGCGGCGATCCTGGGCCTCACATCCAGCACGGACGTGAGCAACCTGGGCACGGCGATGTTGCTCTACCGCCTGGTGACCTGGATCCTTCCCATGCCGGTGGGTGCGGTGTTCTTCCTCCTGTGGCGTGGTCGGGTCCGCCGGAACAAGGCGGCGGAGGTCACGACCGCATGATCCTGCCTCACCCGTCCAGACCGCGGCGCAGAGCCTGCGCGAGCACCTCGCGGGGCTGAGCGCCGGCGACGGCGTACGTGGCGTCGAACACGAAGAAGGGAACCCCGCTGATCCCATAGGCCCGGGCCTATGGGAGGTCGGCCTCGACGTCCGCGGCGAAGGTTCCCGCTTCGAGAGTGGTCCGGACGTCCTGCTCGGGCAGCCCGGCCTCCACCGCCAGGCTCGTCAGGGAGTCGTGGTCGAAGAGGGACCGTCCTTCTGTGAAGTGCCCGGCGAACAGACGAGACGCCGTCGCGTCCTGCAGGTCGTGCTCCTTCGCCAGATGCAGAAGCCGGTGGGCGTCGAGCGTCTGGCCGGTCAGCGACTCCTCCAGGTGGTACTCGAGTCCGACTCCGGCGGCAACGGCGGTGACCTGTCGCATCATCTCCAGTGCCTGGGCGCGTCCGCCCCCGTACTTCTCGGCCAGATGGTCGACCGCAGAGAGCGGCTGCACAGGAGCCGACGGATCCAGAAGGAAGGAGCGGAACACCACCTCGACGTCGTCGGCGTTCCCGGAGTCAGCCAGCGCCGCCTCCAGGTTGGTTTTACCGATGTAGCACCAGGGACACACCACATCGGACCAGATCTCGATCTTCACCGCTCGATCAAACACCATCGCCGTGCATTGCGCCCACTGGAGTCCTGCGCGTGGGCCCGGCAGACTGTCGGGCATGCGAACGCGCCTGGCTGCTCTGGTGTCCCTGCTGGTGGCGTTGACTGGTGTGGCGCCCGCGTCCGCGGACATCGGCGACAACCGGCCGCCGGGTGCAGATCCCACGGTGTGGCGCAACTACGTCGATGGCTACCGCGAGGAACCGGACTGGTCACCGCGCGGCACGATCGTGGCGGATTCGGGCTTCCGCTCACATCCCGACGGCTTCAGCTTCTTCAACACCGGTGTGCCCGACCAGTTCAACAACGCCATGTTCGGGACCCCCTTGTCGGGCCCGAAGGACCTCGATGCCGAGGCGATGCGATCGCTGATGGGCCCCAGGGTGTGTGCCGAGAAGCGCACGACCGGACCGTGCACTCTGACGCTGGCTGCGCAGCAGTGGATGGAGAGCGCCAACGAGTCCATGGCCGGCGGGCACTGTTTCGGATTCGCCAGCACCGCCGCGGAATTGTTCAGCGAGGTGCTGACCCCGCAACAGTTCCAGCCGGGGGTGACCCGAACCTACGACCTGGCGCTGAGGGCGCCCATCTCCCGCAAGATCGCGCGCAACATGGCGGCCCAGTACGCGATGGACGTTCTGGACTACCGGACGTCACCGCGCCAGACAGTGAATCTGCTCAAACGTTCGCTGCGGCCGGGAGCGGTCCCGTACACCCTCTTCATCCTGTGGGAAGGCGGCGGGCATGCGCTGACGCCGTATGCGCTGTTCGACCGCGGGGACGGCAAGTACGACATCGGCGTCTACGACAACAACTACCCGGATGCCGACCGCGCGATCCGCGTCGATACGAAGAACAACACCTACGAGTACTTGGTGATGACCAATCCCAACGGCTCACCGGACATCGCCGACGACGTGATCGGGCTCGTGCCGACCAATGTGATCGCGGATCGCCAGAAGTGCCCGTTCTGCCCCGGTGCCAACGAGACCACCGTGCAGCTCAAGCCGGTGAAGTCGCAGGTGCCGATCGCCACCCGCCTCACCGATCTCGATGGCAAGAAGATCAAGGGGGCCACGGTGAAGAAGCCCACGAACCCCTGGCAACCCGGCCAGCGGTGGGAGTTCCCCACCTACGTGGTTCCCAAGAAACAGGACTTCATCGTCACCATCGATGCCCGTCGCAGCAAGGTGCCCGTCCGTACCAACCTCTTGGCAGTCACCGGCCAGTTCGCGGTCGGTACCCGTGGTGCGACCATCCCTGCGCGTGGGGCGGGGGCCGTGGGGCTGGTCCCGGAACGTGGCCTGATCGTCTACGGCGCGAACAAGGGCAGTGACCTCGGCGCACTGACCTTCGTCGACAGCCGGCCCACACTCCAGGTCGAGGTCCGCGCAAGCACGCAATCGTCGGGTGGCCCGTTCCTGCTGGGCCAGCTGAACGAGCGCAGCAAGAAGGTCGTGCTGTTCACCCCTGACGGCCGCCGCGGGACCGCCCGCGCCGCAGCCGCCCTGCTCTACGTGGGAGCCAACGGCATCCCGGTCGAGGTGCAGGCCCGGGTGGCGACGACACTGCCCCGCAACGCCCGGCTGGTCGTCGACTACGCGTCGTGGGGCCCGAAGGACCGCCCCGGTGTCGACGCTTACGTGAAGCGCAAGGGTACGCGGACCCCGGTCGAGGTGACCTTCCTCCGGTCGTGACCGTGTGACACGGACTGAGGAGGGGTCTGGATTCTCGAGATCATCTGTGCCAGACTCCCACCACCCCCGACACGGACCTGGGAGGGCCTCGTGAATAAGAAGTCGATCTCTTTCGCGGCAGCCGCCGCAGTGACCCTGGCGCCCCTGGCACTGGCGGCCCCGTCACAGGGTGCGGTGGTCGCACCTGCCAAGACGCTGTACGCGTGCCAGAAGAAGAGCAACGGTGCCCTGCGCATCGTCAAGAAGAGCAAGAAGTGCAAGAAGTCCGAGAAGAAGATCTCGTGGAACACCCAGGGACCCAAAGGTGACAAGGGCGACATCGGGACACCCGGTGCTCCCGGACCGGGGGCGACGCCGATCAACGCGAGCCTGACGACCACCAACATGCTGGGCAACACGCAGTCGCAAGAGTTCGCCATGGGCGATTCAACGCTGACCATCCAGTGTGTGTCCTTCCTGGGTGGCGTCGGTTCGTCGGCGAGGATCACCTCCCCGTCGGCAGGGACCTACCAGACCCGGGGTTCATGGCTGAACAACCCGAACAACGCTGAGGGTGACTACAATGTGGCCCCGTTCCGCGACAGCAAGGACGGCTCGTTCAACGCCAACACCGTCACGACGATGGCGCAGCAGACGCTGCAGGTCATCGTCACTGCAGGTGACGCCAACCGCAACATCGGCGTCATGAACTACACCATCACCAACGGTTCGGGCACGTACTTCGTGACCTACGTGGCCACGACGGTCGGGCAGGAGAACCCGCCGACGGCTTCGCCGAAGGGTTCCTGCGACGTGACCGGCTGGTGGTCCAAGCTGTCCTGAGCGCAACGGACGTGGGGGACGGGACGCACTGGCCCGTCCCCCACGTCCGCGCCGCGGCCGGAGCGGGAGGGCTTCACGTATGGGGTGGAACCGTTATGTCGCCATCGGCGACTCCTTCACCGAGGGCATCGGTGATCCACGGCCGGATGGCCGGGATCGCGGGTGGGCCGATCGGCTCGCCGAGAGTCTGACGCACGACAACCCGGGACTCGAGTACGCCAACCTCGCCATCCGGGGTCGGCGCCTCGCGGCGATCGTCGATGAGCAAGTGCCGGAGGCGGTGGACCTCCGTCCGGACCTTGTGACCTTCGCCGGTGGGGTCAACGATGCATTGCGACGCCATTGGGACCTGGCCACCATGGCTGAATCGCTCGATCGCGGCATCGGGCTCCTCGCGAGCACCGGGGCCGATGTGGTGATCGTGACCTACGGTCGTCCCTCACGCCGCTCGCGTGTGATGGGCGTCGTCGAGGGCAGGCTCGCGGAGTACCGGGACGTCACCTACGAACTCGCAGGTCGCTACGGCTGCCGGGTGGTCGACTTCTGGGAGTACTCGGTGTTCAACGATCCCCGGTTCTGGTCCGAGGATCGCCTTCACCTGAACCCCGTCGGGCACGAGCGGGTGGCGATGGCTGTGCAGGAAAGCCTGGGCACGCCCGCCCCCCGGCCCTGGTGGCAACCTCTGCCGCAGGTGCGTCCGGCATCCCCGGTGCACAGGATCGCGCGCGATGTCACGTGGGCGGGCAAGCACCTCGCGCCGTGGGTGGGGAGGCGCCTCACCGGGCGCAGCTCCGGCGACGGGATCGCGCCGAAACGGCCCCGACCCGCTCCGGTCAGTAGTTGACGATGTAGAGCAGCGCCGCGGCGACCGCTCCGACGATCGGACCCACGATGGGCACCCAGGCGTAACCCCAGTCGATCTTCTCCTTGCCGTGCAACGGCAGGAGCGCGTACGCGATCCGGGGTCCGAGGTCACGCGCGGGGTTGATCGCGTACCCGGTGGCCCCACCGAGTCCGGCACCGATCGCGATCACGGCGAACGCGACGCCGGCGTAGCCCAGACCGATGTTGCCCAGGTTGGGGGCCTGTCCCTCCACCGCTGGCTGCCAGGGGGCCTGCTGGATGATCCAGTAGACGAGCACGAAGGTCGCCACCGCCTCGCTGACGGCGTTCCAGCCCAGCGAGCGCACGCCCGGCTTGGTGTAGAAGATGCTGCCGGTGGTGTGCAGTTCATCGTGGTCGTCGAACTGCTTCTTGTACACGATGTAGACGAGCAGTCCGCCGACGATCGCCCCGCTGAACTCGCCGAGGAAGTACCAGGGGACCGTCGACCAGGCCACATTCCCGGTGAGGGCGAGCGCGACGGTCACTGCTGGATTCAGGTGGGCGCCCGACTCCCATGCCACGCTGGCGCCCACGAAGACGGCCATACCCCAGCCGAAGGCGGTGAGCATCCAGTTCGCCGCCCCGAAGCCGAGGCTCTTCGGCAGGGCCCCCAGGGCGCCGATGCCGCACCCCACGAGGACGAGGATCGCGGTACCGATGAACTCATTGATGGTGATGGTCTGGAAGTTCTCGAGCATGGACACGGTCTAGCAGGATCGACGGCCGGATGTCAGTTGATGAGGTTGATGGCCCGGCTCACCGTCACGAGGATCGTGACGAGGGAGACCGACGACTGCACCGTGAACAGCAACTTCGCCCGGTGACTCAGGGGCATGGTGTCGGTGGGCGAGAACGCGATGATGTTGGTGTACGCGGTGAACAAGTAGTCGGGCAGCCGGGGGGTCCAGGCCATGCCGCTGGCCTGCTGGGGGAACTGGAAATCCCAGTTCGCGCCGTGGCCCTCGGCGCGCTGGAACGGCCCACCGCCGTCGACCCACCAGTACACGATGCCGAAGCTGAGCACGTTGATGATCAGGACCCCGAAGCCGGCGAACAGCAGTTCCCCGCCGCTGTCCTCGACCCCGCGAAGCATCGAGACCAGTAGTAGGGCCGCGTTGAGGACACTGGCCAGGACCAGGAATCCCAGGAAGGCCGTGATCCCGCGTCGGATCCAGTGCGACGCCAGGCCCGAGGCGCGCATGATGATCAGCGCCGCGGGTGCACCGATCACCTCGATGGCAGGTATCAGCCACTTGGCGCCGATGGTCACCTGGTCCGGCAGCAGCATCTGGATCGTGGCGATGGCCAGCACGACCACCGCCACTTGGTACGAGGTGCGGGCCTCCATCGCCGCCGCGGAGGGCACCCCGTCCACCGCGGGCTGCTCACTCATGCACCTCATCATTCCCGGCGGCCCGCAGCGTGGCGCGCCGAAGGTGTGGACGGGTTAGATGGCGGTGTGGCCGACGAGACACTGAACGCCCCGCCCGGTACCGCCATGCTCTACGCGCGGGCCGTGGCGGGTTCGCTGCTGCCCGGCATGGTGTGGGGCGGGGGCGATCGCATCCCGACGCGTCGTCTGCGCCTGTCGACGGTGCGGTTCACTACCGAAGAGGTGCATGCGTACCGCAGCGTCTGCGGGGGAGTGGGTCCGGATCTGCCCCCCGCCATGCTGCACCTCGCGGGGTTCCCCTTGGCCATGCAGTTGATGACGGCGCGGGACTTCCCCATGGGTTCTCTCGGGATGGTGCACATCGCCAACCGGATCGAGGTCCGCGGACCACTGCCCGCGCTGGGCACGTATGCGGTGAGCGTGCACGTGGGGGAGCCGCGGTCGCACCCTCGGGGCACCGAGTTCGACGTGATCACGACGGCCACCCTTGATGACTCTGAGGTCTGGCAGGAAGCGAGCACCTATCTGAGCCGGGGCGCGGAACTCCCGACGTCCGGGGAACCGGCCACGCGACGTGACTGGCCCGAGATCCCGATCGATACGCCCACCGAGGATCTGGAGATCCCCGCGGACATCGGCCGCCGCTACGCGTCGGTCTCCGGGGACCGCAACCCGATCCACATGCATCCGCTGGCCGCCCGACTGTTCGGCTTCCCCTCGTCCATCGCGCACGGGATGTGGACTCTCGCGCGGTGTCTGGCGCAGGTGGAGGATCGCCTCCCCGCGCGGTACGTGGTCGAAGCGGGCTTCTTCAAGCCGGTGTTGCTTCCCGCTCGCGCCGCGCTGGCGGTGGCGGACGCGCCGGAGGGCCCGACCGTGTGGCTGTCGTCGCGCGAGAATCTCAACGCGGTGGTGGTTGTGTCCGGGGCGTGAGAACCCGCGGGGTGCTCACGGTCGGTCGGCGTCAGTGTCCACGGTCGCGACCGCGATGCCGGCGGTCAGGCACGCCGCGAAGTAGAGCACCAGGACCTCGAGATACAACACGAGCAGCATCGCGATGGGTGCGGCGAACGCACCGTACTGGGGCTTGCCCACCGACCACGCGATGATGAATGACAGCAGGTACTTCAACACCTCGATCCCGACGGCGCCGATCAGGGCGCCGACCAGTCGGGGACGGCGGCCCGGTGTGACTCCGCCGAGGTGTCCGAGGATCAGCCACACGACCAGAGCGTTGAGTGCGATGGACACCACGGCGGTGAGCCCGAAGAGTGCGTAGGTCCAGAAGCCTCCTTGGAGACCGAGGAACTCCATGACCGGGTCGGCGAAGGTGCTGATGACCGTCGACGGGACGAATGACAGCCCGATCAATGGCACCAGCAGCAGCATCCATGCGAGCAGTCGTAGCCGTGCCACGACGAAGTTGCGGGGGTCCTTGGGCGTGGCGTAGATCAGATGCAAGGAGTTGCTCAGCGCGACCATCGCACCACTGCCGGAGAACAGCAGCACCAGCAGACCGATGATCGAGGTGGTCTGACCGACCTGCTGGAGTTGCTCCGGGGAGATCCCCTGGCCACCGATGAGTCCCGGGAAGGCGCGGTTCAGGCTGTCGGTGGCGGTCTGGGCGAGCCGCTCACCGCCGATGAGGGCGGTCAGCCCGAAGACGAACACGAGGATCGCGAACAGCGACAGGAACGCGTAGTAGGTCGTGCCGGCCGCCAACAGGGAGGTGTTCGTGTGGCTGTAGCGCAAGAAGGCCCGGAAGGCGCTGCCCGCCAGGACGCCCTTCCGGTCGACCTTCGCGAGGGTCGGGGCCAGATGCTTCGGCGGGGGATCGACGGGGTCCCCCGGGATGGGCTGGAGTCCTGTCGGTACCGGTTGGACCTGCGTGTCTGTAGCCACGACACCTCCGCTCGCCTGCTCGCACACCTTAGCCCCCGCCTACCCGCCGAACCTGGCGGAATGCGCCACACTGCGTGGTATGTCGCAGCGGACCGGTGGTCGTGGGGTCGTGGTGGTCATCGTGCTCATGCAGGTGCTGCAGGTGCTCTCACTGCTCGCATGGCTGTTCGCGATCCTCTTCGCGGGATCCGCGCTCAGTGAGGATCAGGCGAACGTGGGGACCTACCTCTTCGTGGGAGCGGTGTTCGGCTACCCGCTCTGGCTTCTGGGGATGGGCGTGACGACCTGGGTGCTGGTCCGCCGCGACGAGTCCGGGTGGGGCGCTTTCGTGGCTCTCATCGCCACACTGCCGGTCCTCTTCCTGCTGGGGGTCACCGTGTTCGCCGCATGAGTTGGTGATCCGTGGCCCGACTTCTCTCCCGGGGCCTCCTGACGTACCGTGAAGCGATGCGTGGTTCCGTTGTCCTGATCGCCGCCGCGGTGGTGTTGGCGGGCTGCGCCTCGCACGAGGGGGCCCATGGGGGGACCCCGCCGGCGGAGGCGACGGCACCGTCGGAAACACACTCGAGCGCCCACTCCGCCCCCACCACGGCGACGGCGGCTCTGGAGGCGGGCGCCGGGGAGCGGATCGTCACGGTCGCTGTGCCCACCGACTTCGCACCGCAGGCACCGGCCGGGGCGACCGACGAGTACCGCTGTTTCGTGGTGGATCCCGGCGTGGCCGAGGACGTCATGATCACCGGCACGGAGTTCCAGCCGGGCAACCCGGCCATCGTCCACCACTCGATCCTGTTCGCGGCCACCCCGGAGCAGGTTCCGGCGGCGGAGGAACTCGACGCGGCCGATCCTGAACCGGGTTACGAATGCTTCGGCGGAGCCATGCTGCCGGCCCGCGGCGGTGTGCTGGCCGGCCTCGACGAGTCCGACTGGATCACTGCCTGGGCTCCTGGCGGCGATGCGAACGAACTGCCCACCGGCTACGGCATGGAGCTCCCCGAAGGCGGCCGGATCGTGATCCAGATGCACTACAACCTGCGCAGCGAACAGGGCGTCGACAACACCGCGGTCAGGTTGCGGGTCTCCGACAAGAAGCTCAAACCCCTGCGGACCATGCTGCTGCCGGCGCCCGTGGAGTTGCCGTGCGCGCCGGGCGAGACCGGTCGTCTGTGCGATCGCACCGATGCCGTCGACGATGTGGTGAGCCGGTTCGGTGCGGACAGTGGGGCGACCATTGCCGGACTGCAGTTGTTGTGCGGCGGCGATCCGGATGATCCGCAGGCGTCGTCGGTGCAGACGTGCGACCGCCCTGTGGCCAAGGACGCGAAGGTCTTCGCCGTCGCGGGGCACATGCACTTGCTCGGCAGGGAGATCTCCGTGACTCTCAATCCGGGGACCCCGGGGGAGAAGACCCTGCTCGACATCGAGAACTGGGACTTCGACCAGCAGGGGGCGATCCCGCTCGACAAACCGGTGGACGTGGGGCCGGGGGACACCTTGCGCGTGAAGTGCCGCCACGACGCCACACTGCGCAGCCAGTTGCCCGCACTGCAGGGAACACCTGCGCGCTACGTGGTCTGGGGAGAAGGGACCACCGACGAGATGTGTCTGGCCATCCTTCTCAACGGGTGATCTGCGTAGCATCAGCCTCATGCGCATCAACACCTTCACCGACGACGCCCTCTCCGACCTCGACACGGTCGGCCTCAAGGAGGCCCTGGCCTCCGGTCGTGTGAGCGCGGCGGAGGTCCGGGAGGCCGCTATGGCCCGGGCTGAAGCGGCGGGTCGGCTCAATGCCGTGGTGACCTGGGTCGAAGAGCAGAACACACAGGATGGTCCGTTCGCCGGGATTCCCACCTTCCTCAAGGACAACGAGGATCTGCCCGGGTACCCCACCACGTTCGGCTCCCGCGCCGTGCCGCGTCGGGAGGCGGAGAACCCGACCCGACTCGTCGAGCACTGGCGCCGTCTCGGCTTCGACACCCTCGGCAAGACGGCACTTCCGGAGTTCGGTCTCACCGCCACCACCGAACCGCTCGATCACGGGCCCACCCGCAATCCATGGGGTCTGGACTACAGCGTGGGAGGTTCCTCGGGTGGCTCGGCGGCCATGGTGGCTGCCGGGGTCGTACCCATCGCGCACGCCAACGACGGCGGTGGATCGATCCGCATCCCGGCCTCGTGCTGCGGTCTGGTGGGTCTGAAGCCGTCGCGTGGTCGGCTCGTGGATCCCGAGGCGATGGACCAGATGCCGGTGAAGATCGTGACCCAGGGCGTCGTGACGCGCACCGTGAGGGACACCGTGCAGTTCTACCGCGAGATGGCGCGTATCCACCCTGCGGACCATCTGCCTCCGATCGGCCCGACCGGAGACCCCGGACGCCTGCGCATCGGTCTGTTGACCCAGGGAGTGGCGGGTCTACCCGTCGATCCGGAGGTGCAAGCCGCGGTGGAATCCGCAGCGCGGTTGTGCGAGGACCTCGGCCATGCCGTCGAGCCGATCGACAACCCGTTCCCGGACCAGATCGCGCAGGACTTCCTGCGCTACTGGGCGATGCTGGCCTTCTCCCTGCAGCGCTTCGGCAGTCAGGTCTACGGCAAGGAGTACCAGCCCAAGCAGCTCGAGCCCTTCACGATCCACCTGTCGAAGTTCTTCTCCTCCGTGGCCGTCGGCCTGCCCGGATCACTGCGTCGCCTGCGTCGCTTCGGCCCGGTCTACGACGAGGCCTTCGGGGAGTTCGACGTCATCCTGTCGCCTGTGCTGGGCACCCCACCGGTGAGGATCGGCTACATCGGTCCGGAGGTGGATCCGCGCGAACACCTGGTGCGGCTGCTGCGGTTCGCGTCCTTCACCGCCCTGCAGAACGTGTCCGGAGCGCCGGGTATCTCCATGCCGATGGCCATGTCCGCGCACGGGCTGCCGATCGGCATCCACGCCGCGGGGCGCTTCGGACAGGAACAGATGCTCCTCGATCTGGCGGCCGCCATCGAGCAGGCGCAGCCCTGGGCACGGATCGATCAGGTGACCTCGTCCAACGAGCGGACGCAGGAGGCGGGGCACGCGTAGATTTGGCAGCGCGAGGAGGCAGTGCGATGACGACTGTGTCGATGAGTGTCCAGGACGCCCTGTGGCTGACCATGGACCGCCCGAACAACCTGATGGTCGTGGACGGGTCGATGGTGTTGCGGGGGGTGCCGTCGATCGATGACGTCACCGCGGTCCTACAGGAGGCCGTGGAGCGGTTCCCAGTGCTCGGCCGTCGTGCCGTGCGTTCCGGCATGGGGTGGGCCTGGGAGGACGATCCGGACTTCGACCTGGCGCGTCACATCCACGAAGTGGAACTCGAGCCCGGCACGCAGATCGAGGAGTTGCAGCGGTTCATGGCCGAGCAGCGATCGCAGCCGCTGCCCAAGGACCGGCCACTCTGGACCGGGTTCCTGCTGAGCCCGCTCACCCTCCCGGACGGTTCGATCGGCTCCGCGTGGATGACCCGGTTCCACCACGCGATCGCCGATGGGGTCCGGCTCACCCAGGTCCTGTTGGGGCTGTGTGAGGCGGACGAGGCGAGTATCGGCGCCGTGGTGGCACGCAAGGGCGTGCAGGGTGGCGACTCCTCCAACCCCGCCGACGAGTTGACGCGGGTCGCGGCGCATGCCGCCGAAGAGGTGGCGCACGTGGTCGAGCACGGGGTCGGCGATGTCGCCCACGAGGCCGCCCACGTGGCGCGCAATCCACTGTCGGCGTTGGCGCACCTCCCGGGCAGGGCTCTCGGCGTGGCGAAGGCGGGGGTGCACGGGGTGGAGGAAGGCTTGTCACTGGTCCGGCACCCGGACCGGCTGCTCGACGCCCTCGAAGTGCTCGGGGCCGAACAGCACAGAAGCCTGAACGATCTGTCATCGGTCACCAAGATCACCTTCGCCGCCTCCGACGAGACGGTGTGGAGCGGCCAGCCGGGCACGGAGAAGGCGGTGGCGTGGTCCCAGCCGGTGTCGTTGGAGGAGATCAAGGACCTCGGCCGTCGCGCCGGTGCCACGGTGAACGACGTGCTCCTGGCGGCCATCTCCGGGGGATTGCAGCGGTTCCTGTCGGAACAGGGCGAATCCCTGCGCGAGGTCGCCTGGATGGTGCCGGTCAATCTGAAGCCCTTCGAGGACAACCTCCCGCCGGACCTCGGGAACTACTTCGCTCTGGTGTTCCTGCCGATGCCGCTCGACGAACCTGATCCGAAGGCGCGGCTCGAGCAGATGCACCAGCGCATGGCTCGCATCAAGAACAGTGACGAGGCGGTGCTGAC
>WBZM01000370.1_pt1 | contig 65844 bp, 55 predicted proteins | sample 5204271 | NCBI WGS metagenome assembly WBZM01 (sample SAMN12344346, study PRJNA552823) | activated sludge metagenome | biome: Activated sludge suspended growth; feature: Nitrification reactor; material: Wastewater; isolation source: activated sludge from nitrification reactor of wastewater... | reverse complement strand
CAACATCGCCAGCACCACCTCGGCCTTGAACGTCGCCGTGAACTGCCGCCGTTTTGTCATCTTGAACCCTCCGCTTGAACATCATATCCGACTTACCATCCTGTCCAAGTTTTGGGGTTCACTACACGCCCCTCTCCCTAACCCTCTCCCGAGGGGCGAGGGAACTCCGATCCCCCGCCCTGTGGGAGGGGTTAGGGGAGGGTCTGCGATGTAGCTGTGGGAAAGCGCCCTCTCCCTAACCCTCTCCCGAGGGGCGAGGGGACTCCGATCCCCCGCCCTGTGGGAGGGGTTAGGGGAGGGTCTGCGATGCGGGGAAAGCGCCCTCTCCCGGAGAGCGAGGGGAGCCTCCCAACCACAGCCAGACCGACATCTCCTCCGGCTGCATCGTCTCCTGATCGTTACGAACACCACCAAACGTAAAAGATTATCGGAAACCGCAGAGGTCATCGCCTTGACCTAGGCGACGCTTCAATCGCAGCCACTGCGCGGGAAACCGGAAGCACCCTTTATACGCGCAACCTTCGCCACTACCCAATGACCGACATCCTCGTCAAAGCCCCTACGAACGCGGCCGTCAGCCGTAAACCTGGCCAAAACAAAGAGCGCCCGGCCGTCTCCAACCAGGCGCTCTGCCTTCACCGGCCACCGGCCACCAACCACTAGTAAATCGGCAAACTCGGGTCCACATCGACCGCCCACTGGTTGATGCCACCAGCCAGGTTGAGCAGCTTCCTGTAGCCGTGGCGCTGTAGCTCTAGGATGACATCGCCGCTGCGGCCGCCAGTCTTGCAATAGACGACGATCTCGCGGGCCGTGTCCAACTCGCCCAGATGCTCCAGGATGTGCCCCTTGGGGATGAGCACCGCGCCCAGGCCGGCCAGATTGCTGATCTCCCACTCGTGCGGCTCGCGCACGTCGAGGATCATCGGCGCGTCGCCCGCGTCCAGGCGCGCCTTCAGCTGGCGTGGGGTGATGGCCGGGATATTGACGCCCTGCTCCGACCCAAACTCGCTGTGGTCGTGGGCGGGCATGCCGCAAAACTGCTCGTAATCGATCAGCGCGGTGATGGTCGGCTGCTCACCGCAGATGGGGCAGTTGGGGTTCTTGCGCAGCCGCACCTCGTCGAAGGTCATCGTCGTGGCGTCGTAGAGCAGCAGCCGGCCGATGAGCGGCTCGCCCACGCCCAGGATGAGCTTAATCGCCTCCGTGGCCTGAATCGCGCCGATCGTGCCCGGCAGCACGCCCAGCACGCCGCCCTCGGCGCAACTGGGCACCAGGCCGGGCGGCGGTGGCTCCGGGAAGAGGCAACGGTAGCAGGGCCCCTCCTGGGCATAGAACACCGATGCCTGCCCCTCGAAGCGGAAGATGCTGCCGTAGACGTTGGGCTTGCCCAGCAGCACGCAGGCATCGTTGGTTAGATAGCGCGTCGGGAAGTTGTCGGTGCCGTCAATGATGACATCATAGGGCGCGAAGATGTCCAGCGCGTTGGCCGAGGTTAGCGCCACCGCGTAGGTGTCCACCTGGACATACGGATTGATGTCGAGGATACGCTCTTTGGCGCTGTCCAGCTTGGGCCGGCCGATGTCCTTCGTGCCGTGGATGATCTGACGCTGCAAATTGGAGGCATCGACCGTGTCGTAATCGACCAGGCCGATGCGGCCGACGCCGGCCGCGGCCAGGTACATCGCCAGCGGCGAGCCGAGGCCGCCCGCGCCGATGAGCAGGACGCTGGCCGCCTTCAGCCGCTTCTGCCCGCTCACGCCCACTTCGGGCATGATCAGGTGGCGGCTATAGCGTTTGATTTCCTTGTGCGACAGGCTGACATCGGCCAGCGCGGCCGCGTCGATGAGAGCAGAGATACTCATAGCGCGTCCTCGTTGGTCGTTGCCCGGCCGTCGGTGACGCGCCAGGCGCTGTGGCCGCTGCATCGCAGCGGCCCGCCGCCGGCGATGGACGGGATGATCATCAGCGTGTCCCCGGCGCTCACGGCCGTATCGCTGCCCTGTAGGCCGCGCACATCCTCCTTGTTCAGATAGACGTTGACGAAGCTGCGCAGCGCCTCGCCGTCGTAGAGGTGCGGGCGCAGCTGTGGGTGCAGCCGCGTCAGGTCAGCCAGCGCCTCGCCGACGGTCGCGCCGCTGACGTCGACAGCGCCGTTGCCCCCGGTGTAGGGGCGCAGAGGGGTGGGTATACGAATCGTTGTCATGTCTTCTCCAAAAATCTGTTCGCCTGCTCGGCCAGCGCCTGGCATGAGCGCTGTTGGCGTCTCCGGCCGGGCGGCGATCATTCTTCAGCGATCACTTCCTCATCAAAGCCAGAGCGATCCGGCCGCAGCTGCCACGAGCGGCTGCCGGCCGGCCGCCCGGCGACAACCTGTGTAATCAGGTACGAGTAGCCGGAAAAGGCGGCCCAGGCCACGTCGCGCGGCGAGGCGATGGGCGGGTGGTCGGGGTGGCTGTGGAAGACGCCGACCACTTCCAGGCCCTCGGCGGCCGCCTCCAGCTCGACGGCCAGCCAGTCGGCCGGGTCGATGCGAAAACGCTCCGGTTTCTCGTCCTCCACCGGCCAGACGTTGGGCAGTGGACGCGCTGCCAGAGCGATGTTGTCGCCGTTGCGCGTCGTGCCCAGCAGCAGGCCGCAACCCTCCTGGGGGTAGCTGGCCGCGCCGTGGGCGCGGATAGTCGCGTGGATGTGGTTAGCCAGGATGAGCATGGCGATGTCGTGCTGTCTCCTGCCGGTCTACCCGGCCCAGAAGCCTTCGCTCAGGTACTTGAAGCCGCTATCGGGCAGGATAGTGACGACGACGCCCTCGTCCAGCCCGGTGGCCACCTGCAAAGCCGCCGCCACCGCCGCGGCCGACGACACGCCCACCAGCAGGCCCTCGTTGCGCGCCAGGAAACGGGCCAGGGCGTAGGCGTCCTCGGTGCGAACGGACAGGTTGCCATCAGCCAGGTGCGCGTCATAGATGCCGGGGACGATGGCCGTAGCCATGTGCTTCCAGCCCTCCACGCCATTGAAGGGGCTGTCCGGCTGGGCCGCGTAGCAGACGATCTCCGGGTTCAACTCGCGCAGGCGGCGGGTGACGCCGGTAAACGTGCCGCCGGTGCCCAGCCCGGCGACAAAATGGCTGATCGTCCCGCCGGTCTGCCGCCAAATCTCTTCGGCCGTGGTCAGGTAGTGGGCCTGCCAATTGGCCGGGTTGTTGTACTGGTCGGCGTAGAACAGGGTCGGGTCGGCCGCGGCCAACCGGCGCGCCTCGCGGATGGCCCCGTCGGAGCCGTCCAAGGGGTCGGTCAGGATCAGCTCGGCCCCGTAGGCGCGCAGGATGGCCACGCGCTCCGGGCTGACATTCTCCGGCACGGCCAGCTTCACCCGGAAGCCGCGGGCCGCGCCGAGCATGGCATAGGCGATGCCGGTGTTGCCGGAGGTGGCGTCGAGCAGGGTCATGCCAGGCCGCAAACGGCCGTCGCGCTCGGCCGTGCGGATGATGTTGAGCGCGGCGCGGTCCTTGACCGAGCCGCCGGGGTTATGCCACTCCGCTTTGGCCAGCAGGCTGACGCCAGGGGCCACGCCATAGGCGGCCGCGGTGCGGTCGAGGCGTAGCAGGGGCGTATTGCCGATCAGATCTTGGGGGCGGACGGCCTCTAGGCCGGCGGGCCGGGCCCGGTGGATGGGGTTCAGGTTGTCTCGTGTCGCAATCATGTTTTCAGGTGTCTCCAACCTCATTCAGGTCAGCGGCCTGCTCCCGCGAACAGGCACGAAAAAACGGTCGCAGTCTCCCTGGGGAGCGCGTGTAACGCATTGTTACGCGCGAGGGTCGCCGCCACCGTCGGGGGCGAGAGGAATTCGCCCCGCCTGTCCTCAGGCTCGCAGTGGTTCAGCTACCCCCGCTTAAGACACCTGCAATGTTGCCACATAGCGTTGTTCAACCTGTCGGATTTCTATCACAAATATAAACAAAACAATTGCCGGGAGTATATGCCCAGGGCCAGACCCTGTCAAGAGGCAATGGCCCAATAGGCGGACTATCGTCCACTTACTAATCGGCGGATAAGGATGCGGCGGCGCGTCCCTGACCCGCGAACTACTCCGCCTCCTCGTCCTCATCCAGCAGGTCTTCGTCGCCACCGGCGGCCAGCAGGGCCAGACCGTCCTCGATCATGCCCTGGCCGGCCGCGGCCATGGCCTGGCTGTTGGCCGTGGCCGCCTCGGCCAGGTCCAGTCGCGCCTCCCCCTCGGCCACTTCCTCCTCGCCCAGCGCGCCGACCGTCTCGCCCGTCTCGTCCATCGACTCGCTGAGGGCGCGCAGGGCGCTGTAGCGCAGGATGTTGTCGACGGCCAACTCGCGCAAACGTTGGCTGCGGCTCTGCAGGAACTCGGCCATGATGGACAGATCCATCGTCGCCAGCACATCACTCAGCACGGCCAGCTCGCCGGAGATGGCCCCGATCTCCATGACATCCTGCAAGTCGTCCTCGTTGAGCGACTGGACGACAGCGCTCATGGTGCTGATGTCCTCCGACGCGGCCAGCATGTCCGCCCCTTGCATGAGGTCGTTGACGCCGGCGGCCGAAACAAGGTCGGCTAGCGACGCCCGCCGGCCGGCCATGTACAGCGCGTCGTGGCCGCGGGTCAGGTCGTGGGCCACTTGCGCGGCGGCCATCGCCGCGGAAATCGCTTCCGGGTCGGGCGGGGTGAGCGGGGTGTCGTCGGTCATGATGCGTTCTCCTGTCGGCTATGCGGTTCAGACGAACGGCATTATAGCCCGCCCGTCAGAAGAGGAAAGGCACAAAGCGCCTGGTACGGCGCATGTAGGCGGCATACGGTTCACCGAGCGCGTCCAGGAGCGCCCGCTCTTCAAGGCGCACGCGGTAGCCGAACGTCACGACGCTTGCCAGAGCGATGAGCAGCAGCCCCAGCCAGTGGCCCAGCATCAGCCCCGTGCCCAGCAGGGAGAGCATGCTGCCGCTGTAGGCCGGGTGGCGGATGCGGCGGAAGGGCGGCGCGTCCACCACGCGCTGGTCGGTGTAGGTGGCGACGTCGACGGTGAAGAAGCGGCCGAGGGTGCGGATGGCCGCCCGCCGCAGGACAAGCCCGGCGAGAGCGACGACGACGCCGGCAATGAACAGGGTGGGCCGGTGGTAGGGCAACGTGCCTTCGGGCCGGGCGAGCGCCAGCCAGATGGCGGTGGCAATGGCCAGCGTCAGCCCAATGCGAAAGAGCCAGTGCGAACCGCGCTCGCGAAAAACGACGGTGTTGCCCCGTGGGCGGCGGCGAATCGAATCGATCACGTCGGGCGTGGCCCAGATGGCCAGAACGACGATGAAGGACAGGCGGTAGAGGGGGAGAGTGAAGAGGGAGGGCATGGCAGTGGGGAGTGGGCAGTGGTCAGTAGGGCAGTAGGGCAGTGGTCTATGGACTGTCGTCGGCGGTCGGCGGTCGGCGGTCCGTAGAGAGCCAGGCAGCCACAGCAGCCACAATCGCCGCTGTGTCGTCAGCGTCGAACCAGGCGATGCGCGGGTCGCCGGCGCGGAACCAGGTCGCTTGCTGGCGGGCGAAGCGGTGGGTCTCGAACTGGGTGCGAGCCACGGCCTCGTCCAGCGACAGCTCGCCGCGCAGATGGGCCAGCAGCTGCCGGTAGCCCAGGCCCGACAGCGGCGGCTGGTCGGCATAGCCCGCGTCGCGCAGGCGGCGCACCTCCTCCAGCAGCCCGGCGGCCATCATCGCCTCGACGCGGGCATCGATGCGCGCATAGAGCGCCGCCCGGTCGCGCCGCAGACCGAGCAGAAAAATGTCATACGGTGGCGGCGTCTTGCGCTGGAGTTCGGACATGCGCCGGCCGCTGACCAGCATCACCTCCAGCGCCCGGACGACGCGGCGGACGTTGCGCGGGTCGATGCGCGCCGCGGCGGCGGGGTCGAGCGCCGTCAACCAGCGGGCAACCGCCGCGCCGCCCAGCGCCTCCAGCGCCGCCCGCAGCGCCGGCCGCGGGGCCACCTCCGGCACGCCCCAACCCTCGACGATCGCCATGACATACTGTCCCGTGCCGCCGACGAGGATGGGCAGCCGGCCGCGCGCCAGCACATCGTCAATAGCCCCATAGGCCAGCCGCTGGAACTGCCCCAGGCTGATAGTCTCGTCCGGGGCGGACAGATCGATGAGGTGATGGGGCGCGAGGGCGCGCTCGTCGCGTGTCGGTTTGGCCGTGCCGATGTCCATGCCGCGGTAGAAGAGACGCGAGTCGGCCGAGACGATCTCGCCCCCAAAGCGGCGGGCCAGGGTCAGCGACACGGCCGTCTTGCCCACGGCCGTCGGGCCGACGAGCGCCAGCAGCGGCCGGCGCGGTTCAACGCTCATGGGCCGCCAGAGCATCCGACGCGGCCAGGCCGCGCTCCGCCTGCGCCCAGATCAGTTCGGCGGCGCGGAAGGCGGCCCGCGGCCGGCCCAGCTGGCGGGCGCAGTCGCGCATTTGCGCCAGAACGTGGCCGTTGCCGGCCAGCGCTCGCTCCAGGGCCGCCACCAGCGCCCGCGGCGTCTCGGCGCGCACACCCGCGCCGTGGCCGACAACATAGTCGGCGTTGCCCTGCTCGTGCATCGGCGTGCACTGGATGACGAACAGCGGCCGGCCCGCGGCCAGCGTCTCGGCCACGGTCAACCCGCCCGCCTTGCTGACGACAGCATCGACGGCCGGCAGCCACGCCGGCAGATCGGCGACGTAGCCGTAGAGATGCGCCGGCAGCCGCCAGGGAATGGCCCGCACTTCGTCCAGCAGGTCGGCATCGTCACCGGTGACGACGACCAGTTGGATGGGCAGCTCGGCGTCGTTGAGGGCGCGCAGGAAAGCGGTGAACGCCTGCACCCGCCGGCTGCCGACGGCCAGCACGGCCGGCCGCGTCGTGTCCCAGCCGTTGGCGCGGCGCATCTCGTCCGCGGCGATGGGTTCGCTCAAGCGCAAATCGACAGGGATGCCCGTGACGTGCACGCGTGCGGCGGCGATGCCTCGCCGCACGGCCAGCGCCGCGGCTTCGTCCGTCGGGGCCAGGTAGAGATCGACTTCGGGCCGGAACCACAGTCGCTGTAACCGGGCCAGGTCGGTCGCCAGGACGACCAGCGGCCACGCTTGCCCGTGGCGGCGGCGGTGGTGGGCCAGCAGGTAGATGAAGAAGGGATGGGTGGTGACGACGACATCCGGCCGCTCCCGCGCCAGAATGTTGGCCATCGTCTCGGCCAACGTCAGCACTTCCAGCCGCTCCATCAGCCGCGTGGACACGCCGGTGTTGGCCAGTCCGTGGCCAAAGCGATAGAGCCACGGCGCTAACCGAACGATGCGATTGTAATCCGACTGGGAGTGTCGCAGCAGCGGCGGCGCGCCCGGTTCCTCCAGCGGGTTGATGAGGACGAGGCGGCCGAGCGCGCCGTAGCGCCGTTCCAGCGCGGCCACGAGGGCCAGCGCCGCCTGGCGGTGGCCCAGACCGGCGTCGTTGGTCAGAACGAGGATGGTACGGTCGGCGGGCGGCGCGGGGCGGTCGCTCATAGCAGGTTAGGCATTGGCGCTCACCAGCCCAGAACGGCGTTGCGAATGTGGTCGCAGCGCAGCAGCAGACCCCGCGCGTCCAACTCAACGGCCACCAGGTCGATGCGCCAGTTAACGTCACCGAGGGCCTGTTCATAGACGTACTGCGCCCCCAACTGGAGCAGCTTCTGGGCCTTGCGCGGCGTCAGCGCCTCTTCCGGCGCGCCATAGGCCCGGCCGCGACGCGTCTTGACCTCGACGAAGACCAGCGTCTCGCCGTCGCGGGCGACGAGATCGATTTCCCCGGCGGCGCAGCGCCAGTTGCGGGCCACGATGGCATAGCCCTCGGCCTCCAACTGGATGGCGGCCATGTGCTCGCCCCAATTGCCCAGCCGACGGCGCGACGATGCCGGCTCACTCATGGCGTTCCTTGCGCGCGGGCGACCCGCGGGTCGCCCACCAGTGCGTCAGGCCGGCATCGGCAACGTCTGACGGCCAGACCAGTTGGGCCAACTGATCCAGCATCGACGACCACTTCTCCGTGCGGCGCGACCAGCGGCCGTGGGCATCCTCGCGCTGCAAGTCGGGCCGCGTGGCCAGCAGGGACGCATATAGCTCGACGGTCAGGTCGATCATCCGGGCGACGTCGAAGCGGTCGCTGGCCGCGCGGGCGGCCGCGCCCATGGCCCGCGCCCGCGCCGGGTTCGCCGCCAACGCGGCGATGGCCGCGGAGAGACCCTCGACGCTGGCGGCCGTCAGACCGGTGACGCCCGACTCAACCGAGTCGCTGATGCCCGGCGAGCGCACGGCGACAATGGCCTTGCCCGCGGCCATCGCCTCGATGACGGACAGGGGATGCACCTCGCTCGTAGAGGCAGTGATGAAGGCATCGGCCGCGGCCAGCCAGTCGCCAACCTCGTCGAAGGGCACGCTGCCCATGAAGTGAACCCGTTCGTCCAACTGCCACTCGGTCGCCAGCCGGCGCAACTCCTCCTCCTGCGGCCCCTTGCCCACGATGGCCAGATGCAGCCCGGGCACGACCCCGGCGGCCAGGGCGAATTGTTCCAGCAGGTCACCCAGGCCCTTCTCCTCGGCCAGACGGCCAACGTAGAGCAATAGAAAGGCATCGTCGGGCACGCCGAAATCGGCTTTGGCGTGCGGACGGCGCGGGTGCAGGAACGGCTCGCGGTCGATGCCATTTTCAATAACGACAATGGGGTTACTGACGCCAAAGTCGAGCAGCAGTTGGCGCACGCCGGCCGACGGAGCGATGACCGTGTCGGCCAGGCCGGCGAACTCCGGCCAGAGCTGGCGCATGATGGCGTCGGCCGCCGGTTGGGGCAGCGGCGTGTAGGCCCCGGTGTAGAGGTCGTAACGGGTGTGGTTGGTGTAGACGATGGGACACTGGGCGTAGCGATGGGCCATCTCCACGCTCATGAGCAGGTGGTGGCAATGGACGACTTCCATCCTTTGTAACAGTTGCTGCGCCTCGCGACTATAGCCCAGACCGACGAAGTAGCCGTGTTCCCCCAGCCGCATGCCGGGCGAGCGGACGATGTGGGCCTCGCTGTCGCCCGCCTGCTCCTCCCCCAGGGTGAAGATGGTGACTTCGTGCCCGCGCGCTTCCAGGTACTGCTTGTAGAGGGTCACAATGCGCACGGCGCCATTGATCACGGTAGGATCATACGTGGCCGAAACCATCCCGATGCGCATCGTCCCTCCTTTGTCAGCCGGCGTGCCGTCCCGCTTCGCCCGCTCAGCCAGCCTGGTTGTCTTGCAGCTGCAACTGGTATTGCCGCACCAGCCAGTCGGTATTGCGGATCTTGGTGGCCAGCTCGGCGGCCAGGTTGCGCATCAGCTTGAAGCCCAGCACGGGGTACGTCTCCCCCAGGCGCATCAGCTGGTCACGGCGCAGGCGCAGTAGCAGTGTGTCGTCGCGGCTGACGCGAATGGTGGCCGAGCGCACGCCCTGATCCACCAGCGCCACCTCGCCCACGACCTGCCCCTGCCGCAGCTCGCTAAGCACAACCGGCTCCAGTGGCTGCGGGCCGCCCTCGCCGCCGCCAACCGCATTGGGATTGACCAGCACTTCCACGCCGCCCCGGCCGATGACATACATTTCGTCCGACGCCTCGTTCTCGTTGAGCACGATGTGGCCGAGACGGTAGGTGACCGGCGTGCACAGGGCCGCCACCAGCGTCAATTGCGCCTCAGTGAAATTGTCGAAAATCTCCGTCGTCGCCAGGATCGTGCGAATGCTGGGCTGCATGAGCGGATTCTCCTCGCGCTACTGCTCGTTGGGCTGGCCGCCGTAGACCACGCTCATGCCGCGCGCTCGGCCGAGCAACCACTCCGCCGCGGCAATAAGGGCCATGAAGAGAATATCGACGGCGATGGCGATGTAGAGGGCGACGGCCAGATAGCCGAAAAACGTCGCCACCGGCCCGGCCAGGTTGTCGAGGACAGCGCTGCCGCGCGTGGCGAAGGCGACAACGACCGTCAGAGCTGTCAGCCAGAGCAGGAAGGCCGGCCAGGCGTGGCGGTCGGACTTGCTGGGCAGCATGGCGTTGCCCACGGCGAACAGCAGATAGAGCCACACGGCGAAGGCGGGCGTGGCCACCAGTTCGGCCATCGCCGCGGCCAGGGCGTTGATGTCGCCGGTCTGCACCGCCGCGGCCAGGCTGGTCACACCAAAGATGCGGTAGCCGATGAACAGGATGACCGCCGTGCCGGCGATGAGCGGCGCGCCGCCGATGAGACTCTCGCGCAGGGGGTCGAGCGTGCGGCCGCGGTAGTACTCGACATAACCCAGCTGCAACGTCCCGTCTGGCTGGCGGCGCGGCAGCAGCGACACGCCGCCGGTGCGCACCCCCAGCAGCGTCGCCGACAGCCAATGGCTGGCCTCATGCAGCAGGACGCCGGGAAAGAGAATGACGGCATAGACGACCAGGGCCAACTCTGCCCGGCCGGTCAGCAACAGGCTGACGCCGTGCAAATGGGCGTGGATCCAGCGCTGCAAGAATACCAGCAGCACCAGGGCCACGGCCGCGGCCAGAGTGGGCATCCACGGGTCGTTCATAAGCGTCCGGCGATCAGGCGACCGCGCCGCGTACCAGCTGGACGAAGCTCGTCTTCAGCGATGCCCCGCCAACCAGCGCGCCGTCGATGTTGGGCTGGCGCATGAAGTCGGAGATATTCTCCTCGGTCACGCTGCCGCCGTACTGGATGCGGATCGCCTGGGAAGCGGCATCGCCGAACATACTGGTCAACACGTCGCGCACGCTTTCGCGGATGATGGCCTCGGCCTGCTGGGCGCTGGCCGACAGCCCGGTACCGATGGCCCAGATAGGCTCATAGGCGACAACGCACGCGGCCGCCTGCTCGGCCGAGAAGCCGGCAAAGGCCGCCCGCACCTGGCCGCTGACAAAGGCTTGCGTTTGGCCGGCCTGGTTCTGCTCCAGGCTCTCGCCGACGCAAACAATGGGCGTCAGGCTATGGACCAGCGCGGCGAAGATCTTCTTGTTGACGCCCTCGTCCGTCTCGCCGAAGTAGGCGCGGCGCTCAGAATGGCCGAGGATGACGTACTGGCAAAGGCCCTGCAGCATGACCGGGGAGATTTCGCCGGTATAAGCGCCGCTCGTCTCGTAGTACATGTTCTGCGCGCCGACGCCGATCCGGGTTCCGGCCACGACGCGGGCCACGGCGGGGATGGCGATGAAGGGCGGGCAGACGGCGATGTCGATGCCGTCGATGGCGTCCAGGTCATCGACGATTTCGCCGACGAAAGCGGCCGCGGCGTCGGCCGTCTTGTTCATCTTCCAGTTGCCTGCAACGAATGGGGTACGCATGATGTGTTCGTCTTGTCCTTAATTGGGCGGGCCGGCGGTGATGGCATCGCCGGCGGCTGCCCGTGATGTCGCTTGATAAGCCCATTATAAGAGAGGCGGGGCATGTGGGCAATCGGCGCGTCTCGCCGGCCGCACCGTGCCGCCTACGCCTCGGCGCTGCGGCTCAGGTACTCCTCGGGCTTGATGGAAATGACCTGGCTGGAGCCATCCGGCAACATGCTGACGCCGTAGAGCGTGTGGGCCGCCTGCACTGTGCCGCGGTTGTGGGTGATGAGGATGAATTGCGTCTGCTGGCTCAACTCGCCTAGCAGGTCGCGGAAGCGGTTGACGTTGGCTTCGTCCAGCGCGGCATCGACCTCATCGAGGACGCAGAAGGGCGGCGGCGAGACGCGCAGCAGGGCGAAGATGAGCGCCGCGGCCGTCAGCGAACGCTCGCCACCCGATAGCAGGGCCAGCCCCTGCTCCCGCCGATTGGGCAGCCGGGCGATGATCTCCACGCCGCTAGTCGTTGGGTCGTCGGGATCGGTCATGGTCAGCCGGCCGGAGCCGCCGCCAAACAACTGGCGGAACGTCTGGTCGAAAATGCCGTTAACCTGCTCGACCGTCCGGGCGAAGGCGACCGAGGTCAACTCGTCCAACTCGGCGATGACCGCCCGCAGCCGTCCGTCCGTCTCGCTCAGGTCGGCCACCTGCTGGGTCAGGAACTCGAAGCGCTCCTCGGTGCTGGCCAACTCGGCCGGGGCGTCGGGGTTGATTGGCCCCATGCGTTGCAGCTGGCCACGGTAGTGGTGGATGTTCTCCTCAATGTCGGCCGGCAGCTCGGCCACGGCGGGCAACTCAGCCACAACCTCGTGTATGGGCAGCGGCGTGGCTCCCGCCTGCTCCGCGTCGTAGCTGAGAGCCACCAGGCCCAGGTCGGCGCGAATACGCTCTTGCAGCGCTTCGATGTGGTTCTCCTGCTGAGTCAGGCGGATGTGGGTCTGGGTTAGCTGGGTCTCCAACTCGTGGGCGTGGCGCTGGCGCGGGGAGAGGTCGGCTTGTAGGCGGGCCAGCAGAGCGCGGTCGCTCTCGGCCGTGGCCAGCAGCGGGGTCAGTTCCGTCTCCACCTCGATCAAGCGCCGCTCCGCGACGGCCAGGGCGGCCTCGTCCTCGTCAGCCACCTCCACCAGTTGCCCCCGCAGCGCCGCCACCCGCCGGCGCAGGCGTTCCAGCTGCCCATCGGCCTGGTTCAGCGTCGCCCGGCGGCTATCGACGACCGCCTGCCGCCCGGCGAGGATGGTCTGGGCCGCGGCCATGCTCTGGCGCAGGCTCTGTTGCTGCTGCTCGGCCTCGCCCACGGGCAGATCGGCCAGTTGCGCCCGCGCCGCGACCAAGGCCGCCTCCGTCTGGGCGACGCGCTCCGTCTGCCGGGCCAGCGCCGCCTCCGTCTGGGCCAGGCGGCTGTGCAGAGTCTGGATGGCCGTCTCGCGCTCGGCGCGGCGACGGGCGTCGAAGTCGCGCTGCTGCTGGGCGCGGTCGAGTTCCCGGCGCGCGCTGGTCAGACGAGCGGCGGCTTCGGCCTCCAGCCGGCCCAGGCGCTGCTCCTCGACGGCGCGGCTGTCAACCTCCTCCTGCAACGCATCGATGGCCGCGGCCCGCTCGGCAGCGGTGGTCTCGAGCGCGGCCAGGGCAACGCGCAACGTCTCCAGCGCGGCGGTCGCCTCGCGCCGGCGGGCCTCCTGGGCCAGCACGCCGGCCGCACCGCCGTGCACCTCCACCAGACCACCGGCATGAACGACGACGCCATCCGGCGCGGCGGCAGCGTAACCCGACGGCCAGTTGCGCGCCAGGCGATAGGCCGTGGCCGCGTCTTCGACCAACAGCAGGCGGCCGAGCAGGTGCTCGGCCAACGGCGCGGCAGCGTCGTCGAAGGCGACCTGCTCCACCGCCCAGCCGATCACGCCGCGCCTGTCGGCCACAGCCGGGCGGTCGTCGAAGGATGGCGCGTCGGCCGCCAGCAGGCTCAGGCGCGCGCCGGCGTCATCCGCGCCGCGGGCGGCGCGGCGCGCGTTGGCCACCGCCTGCCACAGGCCATCGGCGTCGGTCACCAACCAGGCAGCCAGCCGCTCGCCCAGGGCCGCGGCGATAGCCGTCTCGTGCGCGGGTGGAATGCGCAACAGGCCGGCCAGCTGCCCCACCACCCGCGCCGCGTCCAGGGGAATAGCCCGCTGCCGCTGACGGTCGAGAAGAGCGACGCGCTCCTCGGTGCGGGCCAACTCGCCGCGGCGGCGGTTGAGGTCGCCGTCGGCCTCGCGGGCGGCGCGGCGTAGCTCCTTCAGGCGGTTCAGCGCCGCCGCGCGCGCGCGCTCCAGATCGCGACGGGCGTCGCGCTGCTGGGTCACGGCCGCCTGGGCCTCGGCGGCGACGGCCTCGAGGCGAGCCGGCGCGGCCGGGTCACCGGGATCGGTCGCGGGCGGCTCGGCCGACTGTTCGGCCAGGCGCTCGCGCAATTGCGCCAATTGCCCCTCGGCCTGAGCCTGCGCCGTCTGCGCCTGTCGCAGCTCCGTTTCCAGCCGCCGCACCTCGGCCTGCCGCCGGGCGATCTCGGCCCGCTGCCCCTCAAAGACGGCGCGGAACTCGGTCAGGCGCGCCGTCTGGGCTTGCAACTCCGCCTGCGCGGCCAGCAGATCGGTCGCGGCGGCCTCGATGGCGGCGTGGGCGGCGGCGGCCTGCTCCTCCAGCAACGGCCGCTCGACCTCCGTCTCGGCCAGTTGGCGTTCCAGCGCCGCGCGGCGTTCGCGCTGCACCGCCCGGCGGCGGCGCGCGGCCTCGGTTTCCTGCCGCAGGCGGTCGCGCTCGGCCTGGCGATCGGCCGCGGCCCGCTGTGTCGTCGTCAACCGGCGCTGGATTTCGTCGATACGGTTCTGTTGGGCCAGCAGCGCGTCGCGCGCCGTTGTCCAGCCGGCCGTGGCCGACTCAGCGGCGTGTCTGGCGGCGCGCCGCTCCGCCTTGGCTTGCTCCCACTTGTAGCCGTACCAGACGCGCAGCAGTTCGCGCAGGTCGATCGAGATCTGCTCGTAGTTGCGCGTCCGCGTGGCCTGCCGCCGCAGAGAGGCGACGCGCGGCCGCAGTTCCTCCAGGATGTCATGGACGCGCTGGAGGTTGCGCTGCGTCTCCTCCAGCCGGCGCAGTGTGTCGGCCCGCCGGGTCTTGTAGTGGGTGATGCCCGCCGCCTCCTCGAACAGCGCCCGGCGCTCGTCGGAACGCAGCGACAGCGCCTGGTCGATGAGACCCTGGCCAACGATGGTGTAGGTGCGCTCGGCCAGGCCGCTCGTGGCCAGCAGGTCGGCCACGTCTTTCAGGCGCACGTGGCGGCCGTTGACCAGGTATTCGTTCTCGCCGGAACGGAAGGCGCGGCGAGTGATCTCGACCTCGCTGAAGTCGATGGGCAACCAGCCGTCACTGTTGTCCAGGGTGATGGTCGCCTGGGCCATGCCGGCGCGCGGCCGCTGCTGGCTGCCGGCGAAGATCATGTCGGCCGTGCGCCGGGCGCGCAGGGTGCTGTAGCTCTGTTCGCCCAACACCCAGCGCAGCGCATCGGCAATGTTGCTCTTGCCGCTGCCGTTCGGCCCGACAATGGCCGTCACGCCGTCGTCGAAGACGAATTCCGTCCGCGCGGCGAACGTTTTGTATCCTTGCAGACTGAGTTTGTGCAGCTTCATGGCTATCGAAAATCGGGGACGCCCGCCGACTCCTGTCGATCCTTCTTCGCCCGACCAGTCGCCCATTCGGGGCCGGTTCGCGTGCGGGCAAGGCTATTTATATAATACCTGGTGTGGCCCAGGCAAACGTTAGCCGTCAGACGTTGGTGGAGGCCATCGCCACGCTCGAGTCGCAGCGACAACCGGACGAACCGGCGCTCGACCGGGCGGTGGCCATAGCGCTCTCGGCCCTCCGCGATAAGCTGGCGGACTTGCAATCGAATCCCGGCGACCAACAGCAACGACAACTGGCCGTGCTGGTGGCGGATCTTTCCGGCTTCACGGCGCTTTCGGAGCGCATGGACGCCGAGAAGGTGCGCGACGCCCTCAACGCCATGTGGCGCGTACTCGATGCCGTCATTCTGGCCCACGGCGGCCAGATCGACCAGCATGCCGGCGACAGTCTGCTGGCCCTGTTCGGCTTGCCACAGCCACGCGCCGGCGACGCGGCCCGCGCCCTGCGCGCCGCGCTGACGCTGCAAGCGGAACTGGCCTTATTTAACACGCGCGTGCGCCAGACCGCCGCAAGCCAGGGCGCGACCTGGGCGGCCGACTGGCCCGGCCCGGCCATGCGTGTCGGCGTCCACTGCGGCCCGGTCTACTTTGCCCGCGCCGCCGGCAGCGCCCGGCTGACGTCCGTCGGCGAGACAATCGCCATCGCCCGTCGGCTGGAACATGCCGCGCCGGTGGGCGGCGTGCTGGCGTCGGCCGCCGCCCAGCGCCAGGCGACGACACAGGTACAATTCGCGGAAGCGCCCGCGCCCCTGGTCGCCGCCGCCGGCCGGCCGGTGGGCGAGGCACTCTACTTGGCCACGGGCGAGCGTCCCGACTTTCCATCCTTCGGCCCCGCGCTAACCGCGGGCCAGGTCACGCGCCTGATCGGCCGCGAAGAGCCACTCGACCGCCTGGCCAATGCCCTGCAGGCCGTCAGCGACAGCGGCGCGCCCCAGGTATTGACCATGCTCGGCGCGGCCGGTTCGGGCAAGTCGCGCCTGGTGCACGAGTTCGCGGCGCGGGCGCGGCTTCTGACCGATCTGTCGGGCGTCCAGCCCACCGGTGGACGGCTATTCGAGGCCGAAGCGCCCTTTGCCCTGGTGCGCGATCTGTTGCTACGCCGCTTCGGCATCCGCCCCCAGCACAGCCACGCCATGGTCGAAGATCGCATCCGCCGCGTGCTGGACGCGCTCGACCGGCCCGACCGCGCACGCCGGCTGTCGGCCACCGGCCCCCTGGACTCCACGCTGGAGTTGTTGAAGCAATTGCTGAACGGGCAGACGGCGGCGACGCTGCCCCCGGAGCAGGTGGACAGCCTGGTAGAGCGCCTCCTGGGGGCTGTCACCGCCGCCGGCCCGACCATCGTCGTCCTGGAGGACGCCCACCGCGCCGATCGCCAGTCGCTCGACCTGGTGGATCGGCTGACGCGGGCGGGCCGGCCGCTGCCGGTACTGTTCCTCGTCGTGGCCGCCCAGGACGGCCACACGCCGCCCGCCCTGCCCTGGCTGGGGCGCGAGGAGGACCCCTTTTCGCCGTTCGACCGGTTGGAGGTCACGCCGCTGTCGGCCGTCGATAGCCGCCTGATGGCCACCGACATCCTCGGCCAACTCTCGCCGCCGATGCGCCTGCTCGATCTCATCGTCGCCGAGTCAGGCGGCAACCCGCTCTACATCGAGGCGTTCATCCGTCTGCTGTTGGAGCGCGGCGTCATCTCCGTGGGCGAGCGGCGCGGCTTTGACATGGCCCAGTTGGAGCGTATGCGGCTGCCGGCTGGCCTGCCTGGACTGATCGAGACGCGGATGCAAGCCTTGAGCGAGGCTGAGCGGCATGTGTTACAGGCGGCCGCCGTCGCCGGGCCACTGTTCTGGGATATCACTCTGTTGGACACAGCCTCGCCCCACTCGGACGACCTGACCGAGGCGGAGATCGAGGCCGCCTTGCTCAGCTTGGTCGGCAAGCGCTTCATCCTGCCCGACACGACCTATAGCTTTGGCGCGGCCCAGGCCTACCGCTTCCGACGCGCGGTGGGCTACGAGGCGGCCTATGACAGCCTGTCGCCCGCGGCGCGACTGGCCCAACACGCCCGCGTGGTCCAGTGGCTACTGGCCAACCAGAACGACGCCCACTTCCGCGCCTGGTTTCCCGTGGATGGGATGATCGCCTATCATCTGGCCGCCGGTGGCGAGGCGACGCGGGCCTTCGCCTGGCGGCAACGCGCCGGGCAGCCACACGGGGCCGGCTAGCAACTCCCAATGGTTAGCCGCGATCAACTCCAGGAGGCCATCGCCCAGTTCGCCGGCCAGCGCGCGCGCTTCGGCGCGGCAACGGAGACCATCCTGACCGTCCTTCAGGAGCGGCTGGCGGCGCTGCCGGCCGAACCGACGGCCGCGGCCAAGCCAACGGCGAGCCCGCCGGACGAGCAACGCAAGCAGGTCACAGTCCTCTTCGCGGCCATCGACGGCTTCACGCGCCTGGCCGGGGCCACCCATAACACGGAGCGCTTGCGGCAAATCGACCTGCTGTGGCGGCGGCTGGACGAAACCATCTACGCCCACGGCGGTATCGTCGATAAGCACATGGGCGACGTGATCATGGGCATCTTCGGCGTGCCCGCCGCGCGCGAGAACGACCCGGAGCGCGCCGTGCGCTGCGCCATCGCCATGCGCGAGTTGGCCGGCGAGGCATTGGCGACGCTGGGTGGCAAAGGAGTGAGCGACAAGGGGGGCGAGCTGTTCATCCGCATCGGCATCAACACCGGCCCGGTGTCCCTGGGGCAGGTTGGCTCCGACGACGGGCAGACGGCCATCGGCGACGCCGTCAACGTCGCCAGTCGTCTGAAAGATGCCGCCGGCGCGGCTGGCGTCTACATCTCCCAGGCCACCTACCGGCTGGTGCAGCGCCTTTTCCGCGTGGAGACGCTGGGGCCAGTGGCCATCAAGGGCCGCCAGATGCCGGTGACGGCCTACCGCGTCGTTGGCGCGCGGCCACGCGCCTTCTTCCCCGAAAGTGACGGCCTGGAGGGCGTGACCGTACCCATGATCGGCCGCGACCCGGAACTGGCCGCGCTGCTGAGGGCCTTGCGCGACACCATCGAGACCGGCCACGGCCGGCTGATCACCATCGTCGCCGAGGCGGGCGTGGGTAAGTCGCGCCTGGTGCGTGAGTTCAGTCGCCGGCTGGAGGCCCTGCCCGTCAAGATGGCGCTGTTCCAGGGGCGCACCGACCAGCGCCTGATGGAAGTGCCCTATGGCCTGCTGCGCGACCTCGTCGTGGATCACTTTGGCATCGAGGAAGGCGACCGGGGCCAGCAGATCGAAGCTAAGTTGGCCCGCAATCTGGCTGAGACGCTGGGACGCAGCCGGGTGGCGCGCCGCGGCGCGGGCGGGGCGGGCCGCAGCGGCGCGGCCGAGCGCGCGCGGCAGATCGCGCGCTTGCTGGGCCTGGAACTGACTGCGCCCGACGCCGACGACATCCCCGCGCCGCAACGCGCCGCGGCGCGCGAGCGGGCTGTCGAGACACTGCTGGCCTATTTCGGAGCCGTTGCCCAGCGTTCGGCGGCGACGCTTTTCATCTTTGAAGATATCCACTGGGCCGACGACGACTCGCTGGCCCTGTTGGCGCAGTTATCGGCGCTGGCGGCCGGCGCGCCGCTGCTGATGATCTGCCTGGCCCGGCCGATGCTGTTCGAGCGGTGGCCGGCCTGGGCCGCCGAGGGCGCGGCCGCGACCACCCTGCTCCTCGCCCCGCTGAGCGAGAGCCATAGCCGCGAACTGGTGTTGCAGATTCTGCGCAAACTGCCCGACATCCCGGCCGCACTACTGGACCTCATCGTCCAATCGGCCGCGGGCAACCCCTTCTATGTCGAGGAACTGGTGCGCGTGCTTATTGAGGACGGCGTCATCGTTCCCGGCGCGGCGGCCTGGCAATTGCGGCGACGCGAACTGACCCACTTGCGCGTCCCGGCGACGCTGACGGGCGTCTTGCAGGCCCGTCTCGACCGGCTGCCGGAACTGGAACGGCTGACTTTGCAGCAAGCCGCCGTCGTGGGCGACGAGTTCTGGGACAGCGCCGTGCAACAGATCAACAGCGCGGCGCGCAACCCCTTTGGCGACGAGCAGGTCAGCGCTGCACTCCAGTCGCTGGAGCGGCGCGACATGATCTACCGCGCGCCTTCGCCTGTCTTCAGCGGCAGCCAGGCCTACCTGTTCAAACACGCCGTCCTGCGCGAAGTGGCCTACGAGAGCGTCCTGCTGCGCGACCGGCCGAACTATCACCTGCAGGCGGCGCGCTGGCTGGAAGCACACAGCGGCGAGCGCCTGGCCGACTACGCCGCGCCCATTGCCCAACACCACGAGCGCGCCGGGCTGCCGGCCGAGGCGGCGCGGCTCTATGATCTGGCCGCGCGGCGGGCGGCCGAGCAATACAAGCCGGCCCTGGCCATCGACTACTATCGCAAAGCGCTGGGGTTGCTGGAAAACCTGCCCCAGTTCCTCGGCCTGCGCCTCGACGTGCAGGAGCAACTGGGGCGCGTCTTGCGCCGGCAAGGACGGCTGGTGGAGGCGCTCTACACCTACCACGCCATGCAACGGCTGGCTGAGCTGGATGGCAACTTGCAGGGCGAGGCCCGCGCCGACAACGCGCTGGCCGGCATCTTCGCCGATCTCGATAACTTCGACGCCGCGCTGGCCGCCGCTCAGCGCGCCGAACAGTTGGCCCGCCTGACCGGGGCCGAGATCGAGTGGACGCGAGCGCTGCTGTGGCAGGCCGAGGCCAGTGGGCAACTGGGGCGCGCCGCCGAGGCGCGCGCCGCGGCCAACGAAGCGGCCGAGCGCGCCCGCGCCCTCGACGCGCCGCGGGAATTGGCCCGCGCGCTGGCTCTACGTCTGGCCCTGGCCGAGCCAGAGGAGGCGGCGGCCGTCGCCGGCGAACTGGCCACCCTGGCCGACGATCTGGCGGCACGCGGTGCGGCCGAGGACGCCGCCGGTGCCCTGACGCTGTTGGGCGAGGCCTACCTGCGACAGGGCGACGCCGCCGCGCTGCCCGCGCTGGAGCGGGCGCTGGTGACCCGGCGCGCCCTGGGTGTGCCCGGCAACATCGCGGAGACGTTGCGGCTACTGGGGTTGGCCGTCTGCCGCGCCGGCAAGCCGGAAGAGGCCGTGGCCTATCTGGAAGAGGCCTTCGCGCTGGCTGAGACGGCCGGCCAGCGCTATCTGCGGCTGCTCTGCCGGTTGGCGCTGGCCGAGGCGCTGCTGGCCCACGAACGCGCCGAGGCGGCCGAGGCGACTCTGCGTGGAGTCATCGTCGCCGCCGAAGATGGGCAGAGGCTGGGCACGTGGCGCTATTTGCCGGCAGCCTATGACCTGTTGGCCCGTGTCCTGGAACGCCAGGGGCGCGGGGACGAAGTCGTCTGGCGTACGTCCCGCCGCTGAACCGGCGCGCTGGCCCGTTTAATCGGCGTTCGCCGTACCCTACCCGCCCACCAAACGTGGCTTTTCCGTCTCTTTGGCTGTGGTATACTTGCTCACCCGGTTCGTAAACGGCCGGTTGACGCCCACACCGCACGGACGCCATAACGAAATCTACAGTTTCCGGGGCCGGGAACTGTTTCGAGCACGCTCATTGGAACTCTTCAACTCATTACTGGAACGCCTCGCCCTCATCCGAGTCGTTGATGTCATCGACATCCTGCTTGTCACCCTGATCATCTTCGGCGTGTTGATGCTCATTCGTGGCACGCGCGCGGTGCAGGTGTTGCGCGGGATGTTGGTGCTGGCAACCATCATCTTCGTCCTGGCCCAGATTTTCGAGTTGCGGGGCTTCACCTGGTTGCTCGACAACATGCTGCCCGTGTTGTTGTTGGCCATCCCGGTCATCTTCCAGCCGGAACTGCGGCGGGCGCTGGAACAGTTGGGCCTGGCCGGCCGCTACCTGCGTTTCTTCCGCCGCGACGACCTCAATCCCGTCGTCGTCACCTTAAAGGACGCGGCCCTGCGCCTCTCGCAGCGGCGACACGGGGCGTTGGTCGTCTTCGAGCAGGACACTGGCCTACAGGAGTACATCGACACCGGCGTCCAGCTCGACGCCGAGCCGTCGCCGGAGCTATTCCTGACGATCTTCAACAAGCATACTGAACTCCACGACGGGGCGATCATCATTCGCGGCGAGAAGCTGGCCGCGGCCGCCTGCGTGCTGCCCCTCTCCACCAGCAGTCTATCCGACCGACAGATGGGCCTGCGACATCGTGCGGCGCTGGGCATCAGTGAGGTCAGCGATGCCGTGGCCGTTGTCGTCTCGGAGGAAACCGGCCAGGTGTCCATCGCCCACAACGGCCGTATCCTCCGCCGCCAGGAGATCGCCCGCCTCGACGCCATTCTCCATGCCCTGCTGACCGGCCCCCATCAGTCGAGCCTGGCAAAGGATTCCCGTGAACCGCGCGCGTGACTTCCTGACCAATCTGACCTCTTTTCTGCTGGCGCTCGTCCTGGCCATTGCCATCTGGATGAACGCCTCTGAGGCCCAGGACCCGGTGCGGACGCGCTTTCTGGAAGTGCCGCTTGACATTGTCGGCCTGCCCGTCGATACCGTCCTGGCCGAAGCCAATACGCGCACATCGGTGCAGATTCGCCTTGAGGGGCCTGATTCCATCCTGCAGGCGACCTCGTCGGCCGACTTCACGGCCACGGCCGATGTCAGCCGGGTTCCCCCCGGCGTGCGAACCTCAGTCGATATCGCCGTCATCAGCCGCCGGCCGGGCGCGACCATTTCCTTCATTACCCCGGAGTCCATCGACGTCTTGCTGGAGCAGCAGGTGACGCGCAACGTACCAGTGGAGTTGGATCTGCGGGGCATCGTCGCGCGCGGCCACAACCAGGGCGAGCCGCTGCTGGACCCACCCAGCATCCGCGTGTCCGGCGCGGCCAGCCGCATCAACGCCCTCGACTTCGCCCTGGTGACCGTGTTCCTCAATAGCACCGCCGAGACGCTGGTAACAACCTCCGAACCGATCTTCTACGATCACTCCGGGCGCGTGGCCAGCGTTACCGGGCTAGACCTGGACAGCCAGCGCGTGACGGTGACCATTCCCGTCGAAGAAGCGGCCGGCTTTGCCGACAAGCTGGTCACGGCGGTGTGGTCGGGCGAGCCGGCCCCCGGCTATCGCTTGCTCAGCATCACCGTCGATCCGCCCAGTGTCCTTGTGGAGGGTCGCCCGGCGCTGGTCAACCGGATGACCAGCGTCCGCACGGAGGCCATCGACATCACCGGATTGACGGAAACGTTCGAGCAGGCCGTCGTCCTCAACCTGCCGGAGGGCGTCACGGTCGACCCGGAGCAGACAGTCACCGTGCGCATCGAGATCGAACCGATCCTGACCACCAGCACCTTCATCCGTGTGCCGGAGACGCGCGGGCTGCTGGCCAACCTTAAGGCGACGACCGCGCCCTCACAGGTGCGGGTCGTGCTCTTTGGCCCGCTGCCCGTGCTCGACGCGCTGGCCGAGAACGATGTTCGCGTCACTCTTAATCTCTTCGGGCTGGAACCGGGAACCTACTCCATTGAGCCGGATGTCAGCGTGCCCGATCGCGGCATTGAGATTCGATCCGTGCAGCCCGCAGCGGTCAGTGTGACGATCATCAAGTCGGCGGCCGAAACCGAAGCCACGCCAACGCGCGTGCCGGTGCGCGCCACGCCGGCGCAGGGGGCGGCCGATCTGCCGGCTGTCTGCTACCTTCCGCCCACGGGGGCTGTGAACGACGACCTGACAACGATCTGTGCCCGGAGGCAATTATCGCAATGAAACGCAAGTCCCTGGTGGCTCTGGTCGGCCGGCCCAATGTGGGCAAATCGACTCTGTTCAACCGCATCATCGGCCGCCGCCTGGCCGTCGTCTCCGACGTGGCCGGCACCACCCGCGACCGGCTCTACGCCGACGCGGAATGGGGCGGCGTGGTCTTTACGCTGATCGATACTGGCGGCATCGAAGTCACTGAGGGCCGGGCCTCCGCGCCACTGTCCGAGGACTCGGAGCAGTTTCTGCCCCTCATCCGGCAGCAGGCGACCGTGGCCATGCAGGATGCCGATGTCATCGTCCAGGTTGTCGATGGCCAGTCGGGCATCACCGCCGCCGACCGGGAGGTGGCCGACATCCTGCGCCAGACCAATAAGCCCGTCTTTGTCGCCGCCAACAAGCTGGAGTCGGCCAAGCTGTGGGACACGGCCTATGAATTCTACGAGCTGGGCCTGGGCGAGGTCTTTGCCGTCTCCGCTCTGCACGGCTCCAGCACGGGCGATCTGCTCGACGCCATCGTTGGGGCGCTGACGCCCTTCGACCCCGAGGACGACGCCGCGGACGAGTCAGTCAAGATCGCCATCCTGGGCCGGCCCAATGTCGGTAAATCAACCTTACTGAACAAACTGGTGGGCGAGGAGCGGGTCATCGTCAGCCCCATTGCCGGGACGACCCGCGACGCCATCGACGAACGGCTGCGCTGGCACGGCCATGACTTCACGCTGATCGATACGGCCGGCATCCGCCGCCGCGGCAAGATCGACCAGGGCGTGGAAAAGTACAGTGTCCTGCGCGCCCTGAAAACGCTGCGCCGGGCCGACGTGGCCCTGCTGCTCATTGACGGCGAAGAGGGTGTCACTTCCCAGGACGCCCACATCGGCGGGATGCTGATTGAAGAGAACGTCGGCGTCATCCTGCTGGTCAACAAGTGGGACATTGTCGAGAAGGACACCTACACGATGCCCGACTACGAGACGAAGGTGCGCGCCGAACTGACCTTTCTGTCCTATGCGCCGTTGCTGTTCATCTCGGCCGAGACAGGGCAACGTCTGAACAAGATCTTCCCTACGGTGCTGGAGGTGCAGGCGGCGCGCAACAAGCGCGTGGGCACGGGCGAGTTGAATGACCTGTTGCGCGACCTCATCGCCAACCACCCGCCGCCGACCAAGGCGGGCACGCAGTTGAAGTTCTACTACGCGACACAGGTGGGCGTGACCCCGCCGACGTTTGTTTTCTTCGTCAACCGGCCGGAGATGATCCACTTCGGCTACCAGCGCTACATCGAGAACCGCATCCGCGAGCAATTCACCTTCAGCGGCACGCCGATCCGGCTGTTCTTTCGCGGCCGCAAAGACGAGCGCAGCGACCGGCCCTGAGTCGGCCGGGGCGGCTTTTCAGCCGGAGAAATCGAACAGATAGGCTGCAGCGCCCGGCTGGAGGAAAATATCGGCTGGGACATAGCCCAGTTGGTATAAATAGTTGATCATCACCGATTCCTCGCTGCCTCCGCCTTCGGTATAGACGTGCGAGAAGATGAACCAGACGCGCCCGCCATTCGCGATGATCCCGTCGAGGGCGCGGAAGTAAGGCGGCCAACTTTCGCGCGACCTTTCAATGACGGTAATGCTCTCGTCCGGGAAGGCGTCGCTAACTGGGAGGAGTTCTTCCTTGAATTGCGGCGCGCAGCAGGTCATTGCTGCAGGCGATCAGCGGCGGGGCGGATGATGTGTCGTCGCGGAGGCAAGCTCGACCAGTTCTCGCAGCGCGCCGGCCATCTGCCGGCCGATAGCTACGGTACTGTTGCCGGCCCGATAGCGGGCGTGGCCGGCGGCGGCGATGCTTTCGCGCAGCGCCGGGTCGGCCCGCAGCTCGCTCAGCCCGGCCGCCAGCGCCTCTGGGCTGTTGCGGGCCACCAGGTAGACTTCGCGCCGGTCGGCCAGCGCCGCGCGGATGGTCGGCGAGTCGCCACTGATGACCGGCCGGCCCAGGGCCAGCCCCTCCCAGACCTTGTTCTGCACGGTGAAGTTGGCCTGTCGTGTTGTGCCGAACACGCCCAGGCAGACGTGGGCCGTCGCCAGCCCATCCAGCAGTTCGTCCTGACTGACAAAGCCGTGAAAGGTGATGTTGCTCAGGGCCAGCTCGCTCGCCTGCCGGACGATGCGCGCTTTCTCCGGCCCGCTGCCGTAGAAGTGAAAGCGAACGTCGGGCTGGTCGCGCAGCAGAGCCGCCGCGCCCAGTATGGCGTCCAGGCCGTGTGACGGCAGGTAGCCGCCGTGGTAAGTGACGCGGAAGTGGTCATCGGGCGGGCGCAAGGGACGGGGGTGAAATACAGTCTCATCCGCGCCGTGAGGTACATACCGGAAACGCTCGCGGGGCAGGTGGTACTTGTCGGCGATGTAGCCGCCGTACTCCGGGTTCTCGGCGATGAGCAAGTCGGGCCGCCGCAGTCCGCCGCGCTCCAGCCGGAAGAGTAACGCCCCGGTGGACGGGTGGGCGGCGACAAGGTCACGCTCCTCGGCCACCAGGTGCAGCGACATGAGGATGTCCAGGGCCACCGGCTTGCCGCGCGCGTGCGCCAGACGGCGGCCGAGGTAGGCGTCGAACTGGCCGGGGTAGCCGATGAGCATCACGTCATAGTCGGGCGCGGCGGCATGGGCGCGGATGAGACGGCGATAGGCCGAGACGACTCGCCCCCAGAAGCGCGGGTTGCGCCAGCCGCCGCTGGCCTGCTGGACGCGATCCTCGATACCCTGCCACAGAGGCGCGTGGCAGACATTCACGGCCACATCGGGCTGGGCCTGCAAACCCTTGAGGATGATCTGATTGCGCGTGTAGCCGGCGCGGTAGGTGCCGAAATAGCAGACACGCAGCGGCGCATCGCCCGGCGGGGGCAGCGATGATGGCTTCATCCCCGTCATTATAGCAGCCATCGCCGGCCCCGGTACAATAGCGGCATGATCCTCGTCACCGGCGCGACCGGCTTCATCGGCCGCTCGCTCACCCGCGCTCTCGACCACGCCGGCCATCCCTGGCAACCCTACACGGGCCGCATGGGCGACGCGCCGGCGCTGGCCGCCGCGCTGGACGGCGTGACGACGGTCATCCACCTGGCCGGGGCCGAGGCGCGCGGCAACCGGCGGCTCCTGCAACAGGTGGACGTGGAAGGTACGCAACGGCTCATCGAGGCGGCCCGGCGGGCGGGCGTGCGCCGGCTGATCGTGCCCAGCCGCCTGCATGCCAACGTCCACGCCATCCACCCTCTGCCGCGGGCCAAGGGCGAGGTCGAGCGGCTGGTGGCCCGCAGCGGCATCCCCTACACCATCCTGCGCACGACGACGCTGTTCGGCCGTGACGACCGCTTCACCGAGCTGATCCTGAGCCTGGCCGTCTGGAGTTGGCCGTTGGTCTGGGTTCCCAACGGCGGCACGATGCCCACGCAGCCGCTGTGGGTGGAGGACTACGTCCACTGCCTTGTCCAGACCCTCGACCGTCCTGACCTCGTCAACCGGACGCTCACCGTGGGCGGGGCGGAGCGGCTGAGCTACCGCGAGTTGGTGCGGACGATGCTGGGCGTCACCGGGCGGCAGCGCATCCTGCTGCCCGTGCCCCTGAAGGCGGCGCGGCGGGCGGCGCGCTTCTTGCTGGCCTGGTGGCACTGGCCGCCCACCAGCCGCTTCTTCCTGGATCGCTTCTCCGCGCCGGAGGTGGTCGAACTGGACGCGACCCAGCGCATCTTCGGCTTCCAGCCCGCCCGCTTCGGGGAAACCATCACTTACCTGAACCGTCAGGGGCTGCCGTGGCGGTTGTTCCGCAGGTGAGGTGAGGCGGCATTCGGTTCTATCTGTCCACGGGTGAAATAGACCCGACTGGCGGCCGGGCCAGCTCCAGCGCGAAAACGGCTGTCTGGGCGCGGAGGTTGGCCAGCGCGCCCACCCGCCGCTCCCCGGCCAGATAGAGCGCCCGCGACACGCCGAAACCCTGTTGCCGGCAGAAACCGGCAAAGTCGGCCACTGTCAGCGCCTGCCAGCGCGGCACTTCGTGCCACGACTGGGGCAGGTCGGGCGCTGTGGGGATGCGGCCGCGGGCCAGCAACTCCAGCCGGCAGCGCCAGTAGCCCCAGTTGGGGAAGCTAACGATGGCCCGCCGGCCGACGCGCAACATCTCGCCCACCACCATCACCGGATCGTCCAGGTATTGCAGCGTCTGCGCCAGGATGACACAGTCGAAGCTGCCGTCGGGGTAGTCGGCCAGACCCTCCTGCAAGTTGCCCTGGCGCACGCTGAGGCCGCGACGCACACAGGCCAGCATGCCCGCCTCGCTGAGTTCGATGCCGCGGCCGCGGGCGTGCTTCTCGTGCTTCAGGTAGTCGAGCAGCGTCCCGTCACCGCAACCCAGGTCGAGCACGCTGGCTCCCTGGGGAACGAGGCCGGCGATCGCGCGAAGGTCGGGGCGGAGGGCTGGGGACATAGCAGGTCAGTAGGGTAGTGGTCTGTCGCCGGCGGCCGGCGTTGGCGCTCACGGCCGCGCAATGCCCTCTTCTTGCGCCAGGCGGTCGAGGAAACTGCCCAGAAGGCGGGTCATGGTGTCTACTTCCAGCAGGAACGCGTCGTGGCCCCACGTGCTCTCGATGTCGAGATAGGTCACGTCGGCCCCGACGGCGTGCAGCGCCCGCACCAGTTCCTTGCTATGGTACGACGGGTAAAGCCAGTCGCTGGTGAAGCTGACGACAAGGAACTTGACCGCCGTCGCTTCGGCAAAGGCCGCCGCCAGCAAACCCGTCGGCTGGCTCAGGTCGAAGTAGTCCATCGCCTTGGTGATGTAGAGGTAGCTGTTGGCATCGAAACGGCGGGTGAAATTGTTGCCGTTGTACTTCAGATAGCTCTCCACGGCGAACTCGGTCTGGAACTCGTAGCCGAACTGCTCCCGGGCCTGAAGCCGGCGGCCGAACTTCTGCTGCATCGACGCGTCACTCAAATAGGTGATGTGGCCGACCATGCGGGCCACGGCCAGGCCGGCGTCGGGTTTGCGGCCGTTGTCATAGTATTCGCCGTTGTTCCAGTTGGGGTCGGCATAGATGGCTTGCCGGCCGACCTCGCTGAAGGCGATCAGCATGGGGCTATGGCGCGCCGTCGTCGCCAGGGGAATGGCGGCCCGCAGGCGGTGGGGGCTGTGGGCGGCCCACTCCAGCACCTGCATGCCGCCCATCGAGCCGCCGGCCGCGCACAGCAGCCGGTCGATGCCCAGATGGTCAAGCAAGCGTGTCTGCGCCCGCACCATGTCGCCAATGGTGACCACGGGGAAGCGCAGGCCATAGGGCGCGCCCGTGGCCGGGTCAATGCTGGCCGGGCCGCTGGAGCCGTAGCAGCTGCCCAGGACGTTGCTACAGATGACGAAGAAGCGATCGGTGTCGAACGCCTTGCTGGGGCCGATGCAGTCGTCCCACCAGCCAGGGCGCGGGTCGTCGGGCGCGTGTCGCCCGGCGGCGTGGGCGCTGCCGCTGAGGGCGTGGAGGATGAGGATGGCGTTGCTGCGGTCGGTGTTGAGGCGGCCGTAGGTCTCGTAGGCCAGTGTCACCGGCTGCAACGTCGCCCCGCTCTCCAGGACGAACGGCTCCTCCTGGGCGAAGGTGAAGGTCTGCGGGCTGACAAGGTCGATGGTGGTCATGATGGTTCGGGGCGGCCGCGGCGGTGGGGCGATGGGCCACGACTGTGGCCCATCGCCCCACCCGATCAGGCCGTGGTCGCCAGGGCCTGATCCAGGTCCCAGAGGATGTCGTCGATGTCCTCCAACCCGACGCTGAGGCGGACGAAGTCGGGCGTGACGCCGGCCGTCAACATCTCCTCGCCGCTCAGCTGGCTGTGGGTTGTGCTGGCCGGGTGGATGGCCAGGCTGCGGGCGTCGCCGACGTTGGCCAGGTGGCTGAACAGCTCCAGGTGGTTGATGAACGTCTCACCGGCGGCACGGCCGCCCTGGATGCCGAAACCAAGGATGGCCCCCGGCCCCTTGGGTAACATGCGCTTGGCACGCTCATAGTCGTTGTGGCTGCGCAAGCCGGGGTAGCAAACCCAGTTGACGCGCGGGTGGCTTTCCAGGAACTCGGCCACGCACTGAGCGTTGGCCACGTGCCGATCCATGCGCAGGCTCAGCGTCTCGATGCCCTGTATCGTCAGCCAGCTATTGATCGGTGCCTGGCACGCGCCCAGGTCGCGCAGCGTCTGGACGCGCGCCTTGAGGATGAACGCCGGCGCGCCCAGGTCGGCGTAGACGAGGCCGTGGTAGGACGGGTCGGGCGTGGTGAAGTTGGCGAAGCGGCCGCTGGCCCAGTCGAAGTTGCCGCCATCGATGATGACGCCGCCGATGGACGTGCCGTGGCCGCCGATGAATTTGGTCGTGCTGTGGACGACGATGTTGGCCCCCCACTCGAACGGCCGGCAGAGGTAAGGCGTGGCGAAGGTGTTGTCGATCACCAGCGGCAGGTTGTGCCGGCGGGCGATGGCGCTCACTTCCTCGATCGGGAAGACGCTGATGTCGGGATTGCCCAGGGTCTCGCCATAGATCAGCTTCGTGTTGGGGCGGATGGCCGCCTCGAATGCCTCCGGCTGAGCCGGATCGACGAAGGTCACGTCGATGCCCAGGCGGGGAAAGGTGTAGTTGAACTGGTTATAGGTACCGCCGTAGAGCCGGCTGCTGCTGATGACGTGGTCGCCCGCCGCGCACAGGGTCAGGATAGTCATCGTCTGCGCGGCGTGGCCGCTGCTGGCCGCCAGCGCGCCCACGCCGCCCTCCAGGCTGGCCAGGCGCTGCTCCAGCACATCGGTCGTCGGGTTCATGATGCGCGTGTAAATGTTGCCGAATTCCTTCAGCGCAAACAGGTTGGCCGCGTGCTCCGTGTTCTGGAACTGGAAGCTCGTCGTCTGGTAGATGGGCACGGCCCGGCTGCCAGTGGTGGGGTCGGGCGTCTGCCCAGCGTGCAGCTGGCGCGTGTTAAATCCAAAAGTACGCTCGTTGTTGCTCATCTGTTGCCGTTCTCCTTCGCTGTGATGATATAGGCAGCTGCGCTGTCGGGCGTGGATCAAAAAGACCCCCGACATCCGATTGAGCCAGAGGGTCCGACTGGGCAAGGGTTACTGGGTATGCGCGTGGCGGGATGGGGGGCCAATCCCTGTCGCTCTCATCTTCCAGAAACGTCTGCCGGAATTGGCACCCTGCCGATCGGACGGATCCCTACCGTCCGGTCCGGGTTGCCGAGGTTTCATCGGGCCGGTCCCTCCACCTCTCTGGATAAAAGTGACAGTATGCAGTTGTTGGCGGGAACTATAGCCGAACAGAGGCGGGGCTGTCAAGTGGACAAACTGCCCAATGCGCCGCCGGCCGTCGCTATCATAACAGGACACGCAGTGCCGCCAGCAAGGCATCCACGTCGGCGGCCGTGTTGTAGGCCTGGATGGACACGCGAATGAACGGCTGCCCGTTCCAGCGCGTGCATGGGATTTCGATGGCGAACTCGTCCAGCAACCGCCGCTTCAGCACAACCGTGTCCGTCTCCGGCGGCAGCGCGGCAGCGGCCATCTGCACGTAGTCGCCGTGGGCATAGAGCGCCGGCCGGCCGGTCAGCGCGCCAATGCCGTCGATGGCCGCGCCCACCAGCCGGCGACAGGCGACCCGCACGGCCGGCCAGTCGTGCTCGGCCTGGAAGCGAATCGCCGCTGGGACGCTCAGATAGGCCGAGTAGTCAATGGTGCCCAGCCACTGCTGGTGGTCGAGAAAGCGCGAGCCGTAGGACATCCCCGGCTCCGCCTCCCAGCCCCAGCCGATGACCAGCGGCTCGACCATGGGCTGCACCGCCCGGCGGGCGTAGAGAAAGGCCGCGCCTTTGGGGCTGCTGAGCCATTTGTGGGCGTTGCCGGTGTAAAAGTCCGCCCCCAGCGTGGTCAGGTCGAGGTCGATCTGGCCGGGCGCGTGCGCGCCGTCGATGACCGTCAGGATGCCTTCGGCGCGGGCGCGGGCGCAGACGGCCGCCACCGGCAGGCGCACCGCCGTTGGCGAGGTGATGTGGCTCAGGAAGATGACCCGTGTGCGCGGCGTGACGCCGGCCCACAGCTGGGCGACGACCTCCTCGGCCGAGCCGAGCGGCAGGGGCAGCGATTGGCGCCCATAGGCAAACCCCTGGCGCGCGCTCAGGTAACGCCAGACCCGGTCACAGGCCCCATACTCGTGATCGGTCGTCAGCACTTCGTCCCCCGGCCCCAGCCGCAGTGAATGGGCGACGACGTTGACGCCGAAGGTGGCGTTAGGAATATAGACCAGATCGTCGGCGTCAGCGCTCAGGTAGCCGCCCAGGGCCGCCCGCGCCTCGGCCAGATGCCCGGCCAGTTCCACCCCCAGAAACTGCACCGGCTGCCACTCGAGCCGGCGCTGCCACGCGCCATAGGTCTCGAAGACGGTTCGCGGCGTCGCGCCGAACGAGCCGTGGTTCAGGAAGATGACATCGGGATTGAGGAGGTAGTCGTCGCGGGTAAGGATCATGGCTTAAGTTGGGTGGGCAACGGTGAAGATGACCGCAATGATAGCGCAAGCCACAGTGCCCGGCACTTTCTTGTGCGCCTCCCGGGAAGGTGCGATGCACTCGCCAACGCCGCTGTGCCTGGCACTTTCCGCAGCGCGTCTCCAGGAAGGTGCGACGCACCGCGCTAGAACGATCTGTATCGCGGGTACAGGCCGCGCCGCCCCTTCTCAGACCACGATTGTGTGCCTTCTATGCCCGGTGTCTATACCCCGCATAGGCGCGTGAAGAGGCCGGCGCGAGTACAGTTTAGCTACGTACCGTGTTCGCCGCTGCCGCGGATGGGCCGGTAAGGAGTCAGCCCAATGGAACCAGGCGACGCTGAAAAACGTTACCGAGCACACTTCGACCGGACATATGGGCGTCGAGGGTATACGTTCAGCCGTTATCTGCCGGCCTATCGCTACGGGGCCAAGCTATTGCAACAATCGCGCTTTGCCCATCAGCCGTGGAGTCGCATCGAGGAAGATGTACGCCGCGATTGGGAGAGTCGCGACGCCGGCCCGTGGCCGGAGTTCAGGGACGCCGTTCGTTATGGCTGGGAAGCAACCCGGGCGAGCGCGCCGAATAGCAACCCACCCTCCGCCTCGGGGCCACCTGCCTCGGGGTCACCCCCCGCCTCGGGGCCATCCTACCCGGAGGGGCCGCACGCAGGCAAACGCCGCCTATAAAGGCTTGCGGCCGAAATCGCACACGAATGGCGCGAGTCAGAGCATCCCTTTCTCCGATTCGCGCCATTCGTGTGACATCTTCTGGGGTGTCGATTGGCGGAAGCGCGCCTATCAGCCTACAATCGGGCCAGATTCGGCGAGCGAGTGTGGGAGAAAGAACAGGCATGGCCAAGAAGAAGAGCGGTGGGTTCCTGGATAGTATCGGCGACTTCATCGAAGACGCGTTCAAGGGCCTGGCCCGGGGCGAGCCAGACGCGCCCATCGGCGGCACGCCGGAGCCGGTGACGCGCCGCGTGTCGCTCATCATCCACAACCCGCGTGTGCCCGGCGCGGGCAACGAGCGCCTGAACAAAGTGCTGGCCTGGAACGACCCACGCCCCTTGCTCAAGGGCTACATGGAAGACCTGCGCGCGTGCAGCCGTGGCTACGTCAACTATGACATCGTCGAGCGCCACACCGTCGACGGCTTTCCGCGTAAGGCCGACGGCTTTGTCTACACGGCCGACGCCTTCGTGGACGCCTGGAAGAAGCGCCAGGGCTTCCACCAGCCGGACGCGGTCGATTACGAGGCCCTGATCGACGAGTTCGACATGATCGCCAAAGTCGATTCCGGCGCGGTCGATGAGTTCTGGCTGTTCGCCTTCCCTTACGCCGGTTACTACGAGTCGATCATGGGCGGGCCGGGCGCGTTCTGGTGCAACGCGCCGCCCCTGACGCAGACCGCCCACGCCGCCCGGCGTTTCGTCATCATGGGTTTCAACTACCAGCGCGGCGTCGGCGAGATGCTGGAGAACTTCGGCCACCGCGCCGAGTCGATCCTGAGGTACGTTTTCCGCGAAAAACACGGCGACGACAACCTCTGGGAGCGCTTCTTCCGCCACGAGTTCAAGAATCCCGGCCAGGCCGAAGTCGGCTGGATGCACTACGCGCCCAACAGCGAGCGCGATTACGACTGGGGTAACAAGCGACAGGTGCCCAGCCGCTGGCGGACGTGGCAGAACTTCCCCGACCTGTCGGGCGAGGCTCAGCTGGTCGATTGCCGCGACTGGGGCAACGGCGACATCCGGCTGCATCACAAGTGGTGGTTCAACTTGCTGCCGCACATCAACGGCGCGGCCGATGGCGTCGCCTACAATTGGTGGAAATACATCGTTGACCCGAACACGGTCACCTGGTAGATGGGGAGGAGTGGCATGAACAATTCCACAGCGCGCTGGCTGATCATCATTGTCCTGGCCCTGGTGCTGGGACTGCTGGTGTGGTGGCTGTTGGGCGCGCGCGACGTGGGCGCGCCGGGCGCGACGGACACACCCGGCGACACGACCCAATGCCCCCAGGCCACGCCGGAGTTCTTCACCGTCGAGCCGGTCACCTCGCCGACCGACGCCCTGACGCAGATCATCACCGTCGATCTGGGCAACGGCGAGGCCATCACCGTCACGACTGAATCAGGCGTCTTCACCGTGCCCTTCGACACCTTCCCCAAGGAGATCGAGATCACCCTGCTGCCCAACATGACCCACAATCTGACCGTCGAGGGCAAGGTGCGCGAAGTGCAACAGGGCGACTGCACCTACGGCGGCTACACGCTCTCGACGACGACCGACCGCAACGGCGCGCCGCTGGTCATTGAGCAGACCAGTGGGCAGTAGGCCAGTGGGTCAGTGATGAGACATCAGGGGAACTTGAAGGTGGCTGCGGCCCGACCTGTGAGGTATCACTGATCGACTGCCCCCCTGACCTGCTGATTGACTGACGACAGACCACTGTCCACGCCTCTACCACTCCGTCAGCTTCCAGATCTCCGGCTGCCAGCCGCCGGATTCCTGGCCAATCTCGGCGTAGATGACCACGGCCGCCTTCAGACTGCTCATAGCCTCGTCCTCGCGCCCGGCACGGTGGAGCCAGTCGGCACGCTGATTGAGCAGGGCCGCCTCGCGGTGGCGGTCGCCCTGGCGCACGCAGAGGTCGATGGCCTGCTGCAGCAGAACCAGCGCGGCATCGATCTCCCCCGCCCCGCCGCGCAAGCGGGCCAGGTTGTTGAGCGCGGCCACGCGCACGGCCGTCGCCCCGGCGCGCTCGGCCAACGCCAGGCTCTCCTCCAGATGACGGCGAGCCGCCTCCCGGTCGCCCGCCCCCCGCGCCAGAATGCCCAGCGTGTTGTGGGCCTGCGCCCGGGCTTCGGCGTCCTCGGCGGCCAGCGCCAGCGCCTCCTCGGCCAGCGCTCGCGCCCCGGCGCTATCGCCGCGATGGTAGGCGACGCGGCTGCGGTCGACGCACAGGCGGGCCACGTCGGCCGTCTCCAAGGCCGGCGCATAGCGAATCAGGGCCTCGGCATAGTGGCTGTCGGCCAACTCCCATTGCCCCCGTCGCTCGTAGAGTTGTCCCAGCTTATGCTCCAGTCGAGCCAGATTGGCGTCGGCCGCCACAGCAGCGGCCGACTCGTAGGCCCGCAGGCCGCGGTTGTACTCGCCCAACAGCGTGTAGAGGTCGCCGCTGGCCTCGTACAGCGCCGCCGTGGCCGGGTGGCCCAGGGCCAGGGCGGTCTGGTAGTGGCCCAGCGCCTCGCGGTTGGCGAAGAGGCCGCGGGCGTGGTCGCCGGCGCGGCGGTAGGCGTCGGCCGCCAGCGCCTCCTGCCCGCCCAGCCGGTAGTGGTGGCCGATCAGGCTGGCCATTGCCTCGCCGCGCGCCCGCGCCGTCAGAGCCGCGGCCACGCGCCGGTGCAGCAAACGCCGCCGGGCCAGCGTCGTCTCATCGTAGACCAACGAGCGCAATTGCTGGTGGCTGAAGTCGTAGCCCGTATCGCCGGCCACGCCGCCGGCTTCGGCCGCCTCGCGGATCAGCCCGTGCTCCAGCAACCGCTCCAGTCCGCCGACGACCTCCTCCTCGCTGCGCCCGCTGACCGCCAGGAGGATGTCGTCGTCGAACGCCCCGCCGATGACCGCCGCCGCCTGCAAGAGCTGGCGCTCGAACTGGCCCGCGCCAGCCAACCGCCCGGCCAGCAGGTCGCGTACCGACGGGGGCATGGCCCAGCTGGCAGGGTTGGCCCGCAAAGCGTTGAGGTACTCAACGACAAAGAAGGGCAGCCCCTCCGTCTCGCGGTAGAGCCGGCCGGCGACGGCGACCATGTCGGCGCTCGGTTCCGCCCCGGCAACTACGAGGCCAAGTACATCCGACGGTCGCCAGCGTGTCAGGGCAACAGCGCGGCCGACGCCCGTGCGCTGCGCCTCGGTCAGCAGGCGGCGCAAGCGCGGCGCGCCGCCGGCGGCATCGCTCCAGGCCACAACCAGCAGCACGGGCAGGTCGCTCAGCCGCCGGGCCAGGTAGGCCAGCAGGTCGAGCGAGGCCGCGTCGGCCCAATGGGCGTCGTCGAGGCAGAAGACGCCGGGCACGGGGCCAGACAGCAGGTGACAGATAACCTCGCTGATGCCGGCGAAGAAGCGCGTCTGCGCGCCGGGGCCGCTGTCGGCCGGCGGGGTGTCGCTGCCGGCCAGTTCGGGGGCCAGACGAGCGGCCTCGGCCAGCCACTGCGCCGGAATGGCCGGCAGGCGCGCCGCCGATTCGGGCCGCCGCAAGAGGGCATTCAGCGCGGCGACAAATGGCGCGTAGGCGAGATCCGCCTCGCCCTCGTAGCAGGTGGCCGTCACCGTCGTTGCCCCGCCGGCGCGCGCCCACTCCAGGAACGCCTCCGCCAGGCGCGTCTTGCCGATGCCCGCCTCGCCGGTAATGGCCACTAGCCGGCCAGCCGCGGTCACATCTTTGTAGGCACGTTGCAGTTCCGCCCAGGCAGTGTCGCGACCAAGCAGAGGCGCGGCGGCCGGCGCGGGCACAGCCGCGGGCGGCGCAGCGGCTTGTGATGGCGGCGCGGCGACGACCGGCGCGGGCCGTTCCAGACGGTTCTCCTGGATGGCCTCGTACAGCGCCGTCGTCTCCGGCAGCGGTTCCACGCCCAACTCCTCATCAAGGACGCGCACCGCCTCGCGATACTGCCGCAGGGCCAGGTCGCGCGCCCCGCCCCAGACGTACAGACGCATCAGCCAGCGGTGGGCCTCCTCGCGCAGCGGATCGACCGCCAGCCAGCGGCGGGCGTGATCGGCGGCCCGGTCGAACGCGCCGGCGGCGCTGTGGGCGGCCACCAGCCGGGCCAGCGCCGTCGTCAGCGCGCGGCGCAGGCCCTCGCCGGCGGCCACCTGCCAGTCGTCAAACGCGGCGCTGTCGCGCAGCGAGAAGCCGCTCAGAAAGGCGTCGCGGTAGAGAGCGACGGCCGCCTCCAGCCGGGCAATGCAGTCAGGGCAGGGCTTGTCGGGGGCGTGGCTGTGGGCGTGGCGGCCTGTTTCGGCCACGGCGGACGTGAACGCGGTCACGTCGCACCACAGACCATCGGGGTTCACGCCCAACCCATCGCGGCTGACATAGAGGGCCGCGTCGCCGGCGAAGGCGCGCAGCGACGACAGCGTCCGCCGCAGCGCCGCGCGGGCGTGCTGGTCGTCCATGTCCGGCCAGAGCAGGGCGGCCAGCGTGTCGCGCGTCTGGAACTGGCCGGTGACGGCCAGGTAGGCCAGCAGCGCCGTGGCCTTGCGCGTGTCCGGCTCAATCGTCTGCCCGTCGCGTTCGATGCGGGGCGGGCCAAGGAAGTAGAGGCGCAGCGTCATCGTGAGCGCGATTATGCTGGAAGCGTCTCCAACTTTCAAGCGCGGGCGATTTCGTAACGATTCCCGTAACGATCAGGAGACGCTCGACGGCTACACTGCGTCTGAAATGGAACGTAGGAGAGTTCAGGATGGCCGATGACGCCAGTTGGACAACGCAGCAGAAAAAGACGATCGGCGATGTGGCCGTGGACGGTCTGTTAGCGGGGATGACCGCGGGACTCGTCATGGCAGGCGTGTTACTCGTGCTGAGGTTGCTGGACGGCGCGGGTGTGGCGGAAACCCTCGGCCGCTTCGATCCGGGTAGCAACAACTCGCCCATCGTCGGCGGCCTGATGCACCTGGCGGTTGCCGGACTAGATGGGGCGTTGTTTGCGCTGGCATACCACACGCTGCGCCGGCGGTTGCCGGTTCTGGGCCACTACAGCTGGTTAGCCGGCGCTGCCTATGGGCTAGTGCTCTGGCTGGTGGCGCAGTCTGTCTTGATGAGAGAGCTGAACGCCGGCCTGGCCGTGATCGCGCCGTGGCAGTTCGCCCTGGCCCATCTCGCCTTTGGCATCGTCCTAGGGTATGCTATTGGTCGCCACGCGGGCGAATAGGTGATTGCATGAGCGCAACGAATGGGACACAGCCAGGGCGCCGCCTGAACCGGCCCGCCGCCCTGACGCTAACCTTCGTCCTCGCGTTTCTGGCGTTGGACGTGGCACAGGTCGTCTATCGCTTCTTCCTGCCAACTGACGGCTGGGTAACCACCGAGGTTGCCCTGGACTCGCCGCAGGCCCTCTACTATCAAAACGTGGTCGGACGGCCATCTGGTTTGCGACCCATGGACATCGTCACCGGCATGGCGGGCCAACCGTTGGAATCGTTTGCCCAGGGCGTTCGCCCGGACTTCTGGCAGGCTGGTGCGGTCGTTGAATACACGGTGGAACGGGCTGGCCAGGAGTTGCGCCTGCCCGTTCCGATCGACCACTGGACGCCATCGGCGCTGCTGACGGGTTTCATTACCCTCGTTCCACAGGCCGTCAGCGACCTGGGCTCGTTCCTTGTTCTGGGCATTTCCTTACTGGCCTTTCTCCGAAGGCCGGCGGAGCCGGCGGCCTGGGCCTTGCTGGTCTTTGCAGCCGCGCTGAGCGCGCCGAGTATCAGTCGCCTGATTCCGCTCGATTACTCAATCGGTTTTGACCCTTACACCAACATCCTCACCATTTTCTACAGCTATATGGTCTATGGGATCGTTATTGCGCCGGCGCTGCTCGCGTTCACGCTCGTCTTCCCACGGCCGAAACCCCTCGTGGTTCGCCATCCCTGGGTAGCCTATGCGCCGTTTGGCATCGGGGTAACCGTGGCAATAGTGCTCTTCTCCGGCGGCAGCGTCTACTTCGGCTACGTATTAACGATGCTGATGCTGCTCGCATCCCTGGCCGGCCTCGCGCACAGCGCCCTGACGATGCGTGATGCCGTCAGCCGCGCGCAGTTGAGATGGGCCATTGGCGGTTTAGCGGCGGGCATTGGGCTTTTCCTGCTTAAGTATCCCGACGCCTTCGATTGGTTGCCGGATCAGGTTGCTTACTGGTTTGCGGTAGTGTCGAGCCTCGGAGTGCCGGTCATGGGCATTGGTCTGGCTGTCGCCGTCCTGCGCTACCGACTGTTCGACGTGGACGTCATCATTCGACGGACGACCTCTTATGCGATCCTGACAGCGCTGTTGGCGATGGTGTATTTCAGCGCGGTGGTCCTCCTGGAGCGCTTTTTGACGCCGCTCATCGGTGATTCGACGCCGTCCGTCGTCCTGTCTACCCTGCTGATCGCTGCTCTCTTTCTGCCGCTGCGCCGCCGCGTGCAAAGCGCTATCGACCGGCGCTTCTTCCGCCGCAAATACGACGCGGAGAAAACGCTGGCGGCGTTCGCCGCCACGGTTCGCGATGAGACAGACCTGGACGCGCTGCTGGCTGAACTCACGCGCGCCATCCAGGAAACCATGCAGCCCGAGCACGTGTCGGTGTGGTTGCGGCCGGTGGATGGTGGACGACCGGTGGCCAATGATGGGCCATAGCCTGACGATCGCATCCCCTGCTTTTATAGAGTCAGTGGCGCCGGCGGAATCAAGCGGCTACGGGGTTTATACTCGACAATCCTTCCCGCTGCGCGACAGTGATGAGTTCGTTGGCGGCGATCACGACGAACTACTGCTGAAAATCCGTCGTTAGCTTTTGAATCACACGCGCCGCACTTCCTGGCCGAAAGGCGCCTCCCCTGGCCCGGCGGGCCAGAGCGGCTATGCCTTCGACAATGGCGAGTCACGTTTGACTGTTTCGGCAATCGGTTCGCCGCTGATAGCGACTGGCTCGAAGTTACACTGGAGCAGCCGGCGCGTCGCCCACGGCTTGATCTCGGCAACGAGGCCGGCGCTCAATAATTTGGTTTGCCAGGCGGCGCTGCTATCTAGTGACTTGCCAAATACCCGGACGACGGCCGTCAGGGGCACAAACTTGTGTCCGTCCGGCAGCAGGCGTCCTGCTATTCAAACCAATCGACAACGGTCAGGCCGTCGAACATCTGGTAGTCGCCGTAGTTGTGCGTGACCAACGTCAGTTGTTGCGTGGCGGCAATGGCCGCGATCTGACCATCGACAAATGCAAGGGTGCGCCCCAGCCCGCTCAGCCGCGCCCGCTCCGCCGCGTGCCACTGGGCGGCGGCTTCGTCGTAGGCCAGCAACAGGAGGGAGGGGTGGACAACGGCGAACAGGTACTGCTCAATCGCCGCCCGCCTTGCCGACGGCGGCAAACGGTAGCAGCCGAAAAGCAACTCGTGCCAGACGAGTGTGGCGGTAGCCAATTCGGCCTGGTGCTGGCGCAACAGCTGCAATACCGCTTCGTTGGGCTGTGGTCGCAGCGGTTCCGAGAGAATATTGGTGTCCAACAAAAAATGGACGCTCATAGCTCCGTGTCGCGTCCTGAATCGCGCGGCCGTGCGTCAGCGAACAGCGCCGGCTCGATGGCCAGTTGCGCCAGATCATGCTCGCGGCGAAACGCGTCGTATGCCTCGGCAAATGAGACCGGCTGGCGACGGAGACGCTGATAGTCGTCGATCGAGATCAGCACCGCCACCGGCCGGCCGCGACGGGTGATCTCGACCGGCGAATGGCGCTCGGCCTGCTGCACCAGTTCGGTAAAGCGGTTCTTGGCGTCGGCTATGGAGTAACTGCCCACCGGCCACCTCCCTTATAGCTATCTACATGGCCATCTTAGCCGTTCTGCCCGCAGAGTCAAGGGCTTAGCGGACGCTCTTGTAAAAAACTTTACTCCCGTGCGGCATCGTGCGTAACGGATAGCAGACGTTCGCTGCCTATCATATACCCTGTCGATGGCCAGTGGGGGTCATCCAGAAAATCAAGTGTGGTGAAGGAGAGTGGATAGAATGAAGTCGAATTACAAAGTGGGACGCGTATTGTCGGTCGTGGGGCTGCTGCTGATAGCTCTGGTACTGAGCGCGTGCAGCATGGGCGGCGGCACGGCAGCCACCGTAGACGATACCGGTAGCGACATCCCGGTCATCGCCGTCACTCTCGGCGACGACGGCCTGAGCGTGCCGGCCGAGACGCCCTCCGGCGTGGTGGCCATTGACCAGTCGGCCGCGCCGGACGCCTTCATCGCCCGGCTGAACGATGGCGTCACGACCGGGCAGCTGACCGAGGCCCTGGCCTCGGCCGAGGAAGACCCGACCGCGGCCCTGGCCCTGTTGACCCTGATGGGCGGCGCTTCGAATACGACCGACGGCCACTTGATCGTCGATCTGAAGCCCGGCACACATGCCGTCGTCAACTTCGGCGAGACGGGGCCGCAGATGGCGACTTTCACCGCCGGCGAGCCGAGCGGCGCGACCGCGCCGGCGCCCGACGTAACCGTCGATCTGGTTGACTTCAATTTCGCCATCCCGGCGGAGATTAGCGCCGGGCCGAAGGTGTGGCAGATCAACAACAAGGGCGAACAGTGGCACGAGATGGCCATCGTCAAGCTGAGCGAAGGGGCGACGGTGGACGACGTACTGGCGATGATCCAATCCGGAGAAGAGCCGGCCGGCCCGCCGCCGTTCGAGGATGTTGCCTTCTGGTCGCCCAACAGCCCCGGCGAGACGGGCTACGTCACCTGGGACCTGCCCGCGGGCGAGTACACTGTCCTCTGCTTCCTGCCCGACCTGGCCGGCGACTTCTCGCCCCACGCGGCCCACGGCATGGTCGCGCAACTGAAGGTGACAGAGTAACGGCGTAGGACAGTCGCATACGGAGAAGCGCGCGCCGGCGGCCGGTCACAGGATCGACCGCCGGCGTTTAGCTATTCAAACCAATCGACAAGAGCCGGGCCAGCGAACCGTATGTCCCCCACTTCTCGATAAGCGATCCGGCGCTATAATAGGCAGCGCTTCCGAAGGCTCATCGCCCATCACCAACTCTGTCTGCCCACGAAGTGATCCGTGACCACAGCCACGCCGCCGGCAATGGCGGCGCGCACGACAGGAGCGAGGCAAACGTATGTACGACGTGATCGTAATTGGTGGCGGCCCGGCCGGTGTCACCGCCGCCCTGCGCGCCCGTGAGCTGGGCGCAACCGTCGCCCTGGTGGAGCGCGGCCGTCTGGGCGGCACGTGCACCAACGACGGCTGCGTGCCCACGCGCGTGCTGGCCCACGCCGCCCGACTGCTACGCGAAACGGCGCAGCACGAGGTCTACGGCCTGCTCGGCCCACGGCCCGAACTCGATTTCGCCCGTCTGATGGCCCACGCGCAACATGTCGTCTACGCCGTCCACGAGAAGAAGCAGATGGTCAAGCATCTGGAGGACACCGGCGTCGATTTGTTCACCGACACCGGCCCGGCCCGCTTTGTAGACGCCCACACCATTGCCGTCGCGGACGGCCGCGCCTGGCGCGGCGACCGCCTCATCCTTTGTGTCGGCGGCCACGCCCGGCGGCTGCCCTTCCCCGGCGCGGAACTGGCCCTGACCCATAACGACCTATGGAACCTGCGCCAACTGCCCCGCCGGCTGGCCGTCGTCGGCGGCGCGGCCACCGGCTGCCAGCTGGCGTCGATCATGAACACCTTCGGCGCGCGCGTGACCGTGCTCGACGTGGCTCCCACCATTCTGCCCAATGAGGACGCGGCCGTGACCGAGGCCATGAGCAAGGCCTTCGCCCAACGCGGCATCACCGTCGTCGGCGGCATGAGCGGCGTCGAGCGGCTGGAGGAAACGGGCGACGGGCTGCGCCTGGTCTACAAAAAGGACGGCGCCGAACACGCGCTGACCGTCGATGCCGTCGTCGTCGCTGTCGGCTGGCCGGGCAACGTCGATGAACTGAACCTGGAGGCGGCTGGCGTGCGCGTCGAACGCAACTACATCGCCACCGACGACGCGCTGCGCACCAGCGCAGCCCACATCTTCACCGCCGGCGACATTAACGGCCGGATGATGCTCGTCCAGAGCGCCGGCTACGAGGCCCGTATCGCCGCCGAGAACGCCGTCGCCAGCCGCGGCGACGGGGCAATGACCGACTACTGCCCCCAGATCGTCCCCCACGGCGGCTTCACCGATCCCGAATACGGCAGCGTCGGCCTGACGGAGGCGGCCGCCCGCGCCGCCGGGCACGACATCGTCGTCGCCCTGGCATCCTACATCAACATGGACCGCGCCGTCATCGATGGCAACACCGAGGGCTTTTGCAAGCTCATTGTCGCCGCCGACAGCCACCGCATCCTGGGCGGGCACGTCGTCGGCGAGCAGGCGGTCGAGATCGTCCAGCTGATTGCCGCGGTCATGACCACCGAGTCGTCGGTCGAGAGCCTGGCCTCGCTGGAGATCTCCTACCCCACCTACGTGGCCATCGTCGGCCTGGCCGCCCGCCGCGCCGTTCACTACCTGGGGCTGATGAAGCTGGCTCCACAGTGGCGCGAGATGGGGCCATACTACGCCGCCGAGTGGGAGCGCCGCGACCCGGAGATGACCGTCGCGCCGTAGCGGCGGCCCCGGCGCGGATTGCCCGACGATCGCTTTCGTAACGATCAGGAGACGATGGCCGGCTATGCTGAGGGCATCATGACGACACGAGCTTTGTGGCGAAACCGACGCCGGCAAGAAGCCGCGACCAGCGCGCCACCCGCGCCGCCGCCGGCCGCGGCCCCTGTCCCGCCGGCCGCGGCGATCATGCCGCTGGACATTCCGCCCGCCGACCCGCTACTGGACTACTTGCAGGCCAATCAGAGCAACGTCATCGATGTCCAGCGCCTGACGCTGGACTCCGACGGCGTGCGCGCGCTGCGGGCGGCCGGCGTGCGGCTGGCGCTGCCGTTGGTCAGCCAGGGCGAGTTGGTCGGCCTGATCAACCTCAGCGAGCGGCTAAGCGAACAGGACTATTCGTCCGACGACCGGCGGCTGCTGGGCAACCTGGCCACACAGGCCGCGCCGGCCGTGCGCGTGGCCCAACTGGTGCGCCAGCAACAGCTGGAGGCGTTGGAGCTTCAACGCATCGAGCAGGAGCTGCGCGTCGCCCGGCTCATCCAGCAATTCCTGCTGCCCAAGAGCGTGCCCGCCGTCGCGGGCTGGGAGGTGACCGCTCACTACCAGCCCGCCCGCGCCGTCGGCGGCGACTTCTATGATTTCATCGCCTTCCCCGACGGCCGCATTGCCTTCGTCATCGGCGACGTGACCGACAAGGGCGTGCCCGCCGCGCTGGTGATGGCCACGACGCGCACCCTGTTGCGGTCGGCCGCCGAGCGGCTGGTCTCGCCCGGCGCGGTGCTGGAGCAGACCAACAACCAGCTGGTCGAGAACATCCCGCCCAAGATGTTCGTCACCTGCCTCTACGCCTTGCTCGACCCATCCACCGGCCACCTCGTCTTCGCCAACGCCGGTCACGATGTGCCCTACCGGCGCACCCGCGCGGGCGTGGTCGAGTTGCGCGCGCGGGGTATGCCTCTGGGTCTGCTGCCCAATATGTCGTATGAGCAACACGAAGTCACGTTGCGGCCGGGTGAATGCGTCCTGTTCTACAGCGACGGCCTGGTCGAGGCCCATAGCCCCACGCGCGAGATGTTCGGCTTCCCGCGCCTGCAAGCGATGATGGCCGAGCCGACCGGCGACAACCTCGTGTCCTTCCTGCTTGGCCGGCTGCATGCCTTCACCGGCCCACAGTGGGAGCAGGAAGACGACGTGACCATCGTGCTGCTGAGTTCACAGCCCAGTGGCGACGGCGGAGGTGACGGCCCCGGCGCAGCGCGGCAGCTACTGGCGCGCTTCGAGCTGCCCAGCCGGCCGGGCAACGAGCGCCTGGCTATGCAGCAGGTGGCCGATGCCGTCGCCCCGCTGGGCCTGCCCCAGGGCAAACTCGACCGGCTGAAGACGGCCGTGGCCGAGGCGACCATGAACGGCATGGAGCACGGCAACAAGTACGACGAGACTATCCCCGTGCTCATCGAAGTGGCCCGCGAGGCCGGCGACCTGACCATCAGCATCACCGACCGCGGCCTGAAGCAGCCCATTCCTGACGCCATCACCCCCGACCTGACGGCCAAGTTGGCTGGCCAGCAATCCCCTCGCGGCTGGGGCCTGTTCCTCATCCAGAACATGGTCGATGAGATGCATGTGTCAACCGGCGAGATGCATCACACAGTCACCCTGGTCATTCACCTGACCGAAGGAGCGCAACGTGGAACCACAGAGTGATTCGTTTCGCGTGCAGGTGCGACGGCGCGACGGCCTTTCGGTGCTCGATCTCTTCGGCGACATCGACGGCTTCGCCGATGCCACCCTGGACGCCGCCTACAGCGAGGCGGAAGTGTTCGACACGCCGGCCATCATGCTGAACTTCGGCAACGTCGGCTACATCAATTCGACGGGCATTGCCCTCATCGTCGGGCTATTGGCCCGCGCCCGCAAGACGCAGCGGCGACTGGTCACCTGCGGCCTGAGCGAGCACTATCGAGAGATCTTCAACATCACGCGCCTCTCCGACTTCATGACCGTCTACAGCGACGAGGAGAGCGCCCTACGCGAAGTCGCCATAGGCTAACGGCGGCCGAGGAAGCACAAGCATGAGCGCAGATTTCCCCCAGCCCAGTGTCCAGACAGAGGTGCGCCAGGAGAGCGGCGCCGGCATCATCGCTCTCCAGGGCGAAGTCACCGGCTTCGCGGAGGACGCGCTGATGGCCGCTTACGCCGAGGCCAGCGCGGGCGCGACCCCGGTCATCATCCTGGACTTCAGTGGGCTGCAGTACATGAACAGCAGCGGCATTGGCCTGCTGGTGACGTTGCTCATCCGGGCGCAGCGCCAGCAGCAACAGCTGTTGGCCTGTGGCCTAAGCGACCACTACCGCCAGATCTTCGACCTGACGCGACTGAACGAGGCCATCGGCATCTACGACTCACAGGCCGAGGCGCTGGCGGCCGTGGCTGCGGCCGAGGGACGCTAAGGCGTTCGTGAGCGAATCCATTGCCGGCTGGCCGGTGGGCCGGCCGCAGCTACCATAGGGGCCATGAGTGAGTCCCCTGCCGACGATCCATCGACCGCCGACGGTAAGCTACCCGACACCGAAACACCCCCCGAAGCGATTAACCTGAATGTGGGCGGCCGCGAACTGGCCGGGCCAAACCGCGGCTTTGGCCAGTTGTGGCGCAAGCGCTACCGGGTGCGCCTGGTTGGCGCGACGACCACCCCGGAGGAGGTCATCCGCCGTTGGCGGGCGCGCTTTGCCGACTACTGGCCGGAGGGCAGCGACTTCTATGGCTCGCGGCCGCGCATCGAGGCGGGCGAAGTGGCCGTCATCAATCTCGAAGGCCCGGCCGGCGCGACGCTGGCCACGGGCATTGCCGTCATCCGCGCCGACGACCGCTCCTTCACCTTCATGACCCCCCAGGGCCACATCTTCGCCGGCGAAATCACTTTCAACGCCTACACCGCCGCCGAGGCCCATTTCTCCGGCGTCACCGTCGCCCAGGTGGAATCGCTCATTCGCGCCAGCGATCCCCTGTTCGAGATCGGCGCCTGGCTGGGCATCATCCACCGGCGCGAAGACGACTTCTGGGCGCGGACGCTCATGCGGCTGGCGGCCGACTTCGACGTACGCGGCCAGCCGGTCGAGATCGAAAGCACCCTGCTCGACCGCCACATCCGCTGGCGAGCGGCCGGCAACATCTGGCACAATTCGGCCATTCGGACGACACTCTACCTGCCAATCCACGGTTTGCGGCGACTGTTTGGCGGCGGAAGGAGCAAAACGAAGCCCAATGGCTAAGACAACGCAATACGATGCAGTGGTAGTCGGCTCCGGCCCCAACGGGCTGGCCGCGGCCATCACCCTGGCGCGCGCCGGCCGGTCGGTGCTGGTGATGGAGGGCAAGGAAGCCATCGGCGGCGGCATGCGCACGATGGAGTTCACCCTGCCTGGCTACCGGCACGATGTCTGCTCGGCCGTCCACCCGCTGGGCGTCGGCTCGCCCTTCTTCCGCGACCTGCCGTTGAAGGAGTATGGTCTGGAGTGGGTTTTCCCGGAACTGCCGCTGGTACATCTGCTGGACAACCGCGCCGTGGCTCTCCACCGCTCGCTCGACGCCACAGCCGACGGGCTGGGACGCGACGGCAAGGCCTACCGCAACCTGTTCGCGCCATTCGTCGAGAAGTGGCAGACGTTGCTGGAGCTATTCCTCGGCCCGCTGGGCTTGCCACGGCGGCCGCTGTTGATGGCCCAGTTTGGGCTGAAGGCGCTCCAGCCGGCGACGATGCTGGCCCGGCGCACGTTTGAAGAAGAGCCGGCCCGCGCCCTGTTCGCCGGCATGGCCGCCCACATCACCATCCCGCTGGAGCAGGTGACCACGGCCGCGGGCGGGCTGATGCTGGGTATGCTGGCCCACGCCATTGGCTGGCCGCTGGCGCGCGGCGGTTCCCAGAGCATTGCCACCGCCCTGGCCGCCTACCTGCGCGCCCTGGGCGGCGAGATTCAGACCGACGTTTGGGTGCGCTCGCTGCGCGACATTCCCCCGGCGCGGGTCGTCCTCTTCGACGTATCGGCCCGGCAGTTGCTGGAGATCGCCGGCAGCGAATTGCCGTCGGGCTATCGCGACAAGCTGGCGGGCTACCGCTATGGCCAGGGCGTCTTTAAAATCGACTGGGCGCTGTCGGAGCCGGTGCCGTGGCGACAGGCCGCGGCGCGCCATGCCGGCACGCTCCACATCGGCGGGACACTGGCGGAGATCGCCGCCGGCGAACGCGCCGTCTGGGACGGCCGCCTGCCCCAGCCGCCCTATGTGCTCTTCGCCCAGCCCACCATCTTCGACCCGACACGCGCTCCCGCCGGCGGCCATACTGCCTGGGCCTACTGCCACGTCCCGCGCGGCTCCACGGCCGACATGACCGCGGCCATCGAGGAGGCCATCGAGCGCCACGCGCCCGGCTTCCGCGACTGCATCCGCGGCCGGCACACCATCACGGCCGCCGAATACGAAACGTACAACCCCAACTACATCGGCGGCGACATCAACGCCGGCGTCCAGGACTGGCGGCAGCTCTTCACCCGTCCCGTGGCCCGGCTCGACCCCTACACCACCCCCAACCCGCGCCTCTTCCTCTGCTCCGCGTCCACCCCGCCCGGCGGCGGCGTCCACGGCATGTGCGGCTACCATGCCGCCCACTCGGCGCTGCGCCGGCTCGACTAGCCTCGCATCTGCACAGGGGAACAGCGCGCGGCAGAAGCAGATCGGGCGAGTTGGCGCGGATGAGAACTGAGAGAGTTACCTGACCGCCTGTTCAAAACTCGTGTGACGAGTCCATCGAATTGAGTTATTCTCAGAGGTAATCTGGCCCGGCGCAGGGGGCCTTCAGGTGGGGAAGTGCGATTGCCGCTGTGCGCCGGGGCCGCAGGGTCGATGTGGAGCGACGGGGTTTTCTGTGCGTCGCTCGCGTCGCGGCTGCGGCATTGTTCCAGATGGGTGGGATCATCGGCAGTGATGGGAAGAGATCGTTGGCTGACCGAAACGAACCCCGGACTCCGCTCTCGCGCCCGGAGGTGCTGGACCTATTGGGCGAGGGCGCGGACCTGTCGGGCGCAAATCTGGCAGGTATTTCGCTGGCGGGGCTGGACCTCTCCGGCGCGTGTTTGCGCGCCGTCGATCTGACCGGGGCCGACCTGAGCCAGGCGAACCTGAGCGGGGCGCAGTTACAGGAAGCCAAGCTGTCACACGCCTGTCTGAACATGGTCAACCTCGCTGACGCCGACCTGCGCCAGTGCCGCATGGAGCACGCCGTCTTGCAGGAGGCCGACCTGCGGCGAGCCAAGATGCTGTGGATCGATTTGCGCTCGGCCGACTTGCGTCTGGCCAACCTGACCGAGGCCGACATGCGCGGCGCGCGCCTCAGCAACGCCGACTTCCGCCGCGCTATCCTCAGCGAAGCCAATCTGAGCGAAGCCTTGCTGTGGGATACCCACCTGGAAAAGGCCATCCTGCAAGGCACGCGCCTCGTCGGCGCGGACATGAGCCGGTCTAACTGCGCCGGGGCCATCCTCTGGAACGCCGACCTGACCGAGGCCAATGTCCTGAACGTGGACTTCAGCGATGTCGATCTGCGCCAGACCATCATCAGCCGCGACCAGCTGCTCAAGGCCGCATCCCTGCAAGGGGCACAGTACCAAGGGGATCAGAGCTTGCGGTTGCGGCTACTGCGCGGCCGGGCACGAGACAAGAACCACAAATGAAAGCCGGACAGGCCGATAAAAAAAGGGGCACTCCACAGTCGGAGCGCCCCTTTTTTGCCGAGTGCCTACGGCGTGCCGCCGGGCACGATAACCGGCAAGCGAGATGTGAACTGCGAATTGATGCGTAGCACGGAACCCATCATGTTGCCCTGGCCGGCCCAGGTGGTCACATAGAGATAGCCGTCGTCACCCACAGCCACGCCACCGGGGAAGTCCACCCCACGGCTGGCGACGACCGCCTTGTTGCCGTCCCCATCCACACGGATGAGCGCGCCGGTTGGATTATTAGAAAGCAGGCCGTTGGCGGTGATTTCCAGCACATAAAGGTCGTCGCCATCAAAAGCGAGATCGACGATGTTGGTAAAGCCACCGGCGTAGACTTCCGGGTCTTCGCCCTCGACCACGCGCCAGACATTGGCGCCGCCGACCGGGAACGGAAAGCCCGTCAGCTGGCCGACGTAGTACGCGCCGTCCGGCCCGACGGCCACACTGGTGGGCACGGCCTGCATCGGCATCATGTTGCCGCTGCCGGGCGGGAACTCGACCATGCGATCGGGAAAGACGGCGACGGTCGTGATTGTGCCGTCATCGGCCACGTGCAGCAGAGCATTGGCCCCGGCGTCAGCCACCAGGTAGCCGTCATCGACACGGGTCAGCGCGTAGGGGTTGCTGTCGATCTCGCCGCCGTCGGGGTTCTCCGCGGCCTCATAGGCGGACACGTCCACGACGTTGGTCCACGTGCCGTCGGCCGCCACCTGCACAAGTTGGCCCAGGTTCTCGCTGAGCGCCCCGAACGGGCCGGCCGGGTCGCGGACACTCGGGTTGCTGCCCAGCCCAACGATGACCATCAGGTTGCCCTCCGCATCCCAGGCGACATCGTGCGGGCCGGTGCCGTCGGACTGATCGTCCAGGGCGACGGAGACCATGTCATCGACGATGCGTTCCTGCATGGCGTCGGCGGAACGCTCCAGGGTGGCGTCCGTGATGCGCGTAATGGCCCCGGTCGCGCCGATGCAGCGCTGGTCTTCGCCGTCGGGCACACAGGTGCTGCCGCCGTGGCCAGCCTCAGGCACATAGAGCACGCCCTCCGCGTCGAAGCGCAAGTGGCGGGGGCTATCCAGTCCCATAGCGACGGCGTCGTACTGGCTGGCCGGCGGCCCTTCCTGTGCGCCGACCAACGCGGCCGTCAGCACGCTGGCGAGGGCCAGCACGCTCAGCAGGATCAACGTCGTTACTCGTCTGCGATTCATAAAGTATCCTCCGATCTACAGAGATGATGACCCGCGAGACACGTGTCGCGGGCACTGTTCGCTGCCGGTCACGACCGGGCAGAGAGCACACGAATGAATGCAAGCGGGCGGGCGACCTGATGCCATCTCGTTACCCGCATCCCGAATTCAGGACATTCCGGCCAAGCTATTTATCTCGTGGACGATATGACAGAGTGGGTGCGACGCGAGTTGGAACACTGCTATGACAGAGTGATACGAATGAATGTGACGGTCTGTGCGGCAATCGATCAGCCACTTGGCCCGTGAAACTGACCGGCAAAGCCATCGAACACTATAGGCTTTGCCAGCGCCATTGTCAATATTGTGCTTTTTGGCACAAAACGCCATGCTTGCCGGGTGGCCCGCGACCGGTACAATGAATCGACCACTTCGGGAGCACAAACGGCGATGGACGAATACCCACTACACCTGACCGACCGCGACGCGGCCATGCTGGCCGGCGAAATGGGCGCGGCGACGCAAATGGCCATGCGCATCCTGGCGACAATGGCCGTCGTCTATGGCGCGACGCGGCTACTCGACATCGAATCGGCCCACATCGACGGCTGCCTCTACCACGGCTACTCCGGCCTGGAGTTCGCCGAGCGACTGGCGGCCGGCGGCGCGCGCGTGGCCGTGCCGACGACGCTCAACGTCGGCGCAGTCGACCTGCTGCACCCGGAGGTCTTCCGCGGCACGGCGCAGGTGGGCCAGTGGGCTACGCGGATGATGCGCGCCTACGAGGCCATGGGCTGCCGGCCGACATTCACCTGCGCCCCCTATCAGGCCATGCACCGCCCCGCTCTGGGCGCGCAGGTCGCCTGGGCCGAAAGCAACGCCATCGTCTTCGCCAACTCCGTCCTGGGCGCGCGCACCAACCGCTATGGCGACTTCATCGACATCTGCTGCGCCCTCACCGGCCGCGCGCCCGACGTGGGCCTGCATCGCCGGGAGAACCGGCGCGGGCAATTGTTATTCCGGCTGACGGGCGTCCCGGCGCGGCTGCTGCGCGAAGACGTACTCTTCCCCGTGCTGGGCTACTGGCTGGGGGCGCAAACGGGCACGAAGATACCCGTCATCGATGGCCTGTTGCCAGAGACGACCGAGGATCAACTCAAGGCGCTGGGCGCGGCGGCGGCCTCGTCGGGCGGCGTAGCGCTATTCCACGCCGTCGGCGTGACGCCCGAAGCGCCGACACTGGACGCGGCTTTCCAGGGACACCCACCGGAGGCGGTCATCGACGTGACCCTCGACGATCTGCGGGCCACGCTCGGCGTGCTCTCCACCGTGCCCGACGGGCCGATACAGGTCGTCGCCCTGGGCAGCCCGCACTTCTCACTGGACGAGTTCGCCCGGCTGCTACCGTTGGTGGAGGCGCACCCGCCACGGCCGGAGGTGGAGTTCATCGTCTGCACTCACCGGTTGGCGTTGGCGACGCTGCAACAACGGGGCTGGCTGGAGCGGCTGCGCGCGGTTGGCGTGCAGGTCATCGTCGATACCTGCGTCGTCGTCACGCCCATCGTCCGGGCGCGCGGCGGCGTGCTGATGACCAACTCCGGCAAGTTCGCCCACTACTCGCCCGGCAACATCGGCCTGCAGGTGGTCTATGGCAGCCTGGCGGAGTGCGTGCGCTCGGCCGCGATGGGATCGGTGTGGCGGGATGAGTCTTTGTGGGAGGAGGGACAGCCGGCCGCCGGCCGCCGGCCGCAGCCAGAGGCGGGACGGGCGACGGCCGACGACGGACCGCAGCCAGAACTGTCGTCCGGCAGCCGGAGCCGCGCTCTTGTGCCCGGCGAGGCGTCCGGCCCGGCCCTGGTGCTGGCCGAGCCGCTCAGCCTGTGGGGTGGGCTAGACCCGGTGACGGGCGACATCATCGACCAGCGCCACCCGCAGTGGGGCGGCAACGTGACCGGGCGCGTCCTGGTGATGCCCGTCGGCAAGGGCAGCAGCAGCGCCAGCAGCATCCTGCTGGAAGCGGTGCGGTTGGGCACGGCCCCGGCGGCCATCGTCCTGGCCGAATTGGACGCGATTCTGGCCCTGGGTGCGGCCGTGGCGCGAGAGCTATATGGCCGCGCGCCGGCGGTGGTGGTGGATGGGGAGAGGTACGGACAGCTCCGGGATGGCGCGATCCTGCGCGTGACGGATGCCGGTCTGGCGAGCGCCGGCTAGTGGCGTCGGCGCTCGGCCCCAGAATGCACCGAACCATGGGCTGAGGTTGAAACCCTCACCGAACGGATCGACGAAGCGAACGACCCGCGCTGCTAGGCTACAATCCTCACAACAGGTCTCAGACCACTTCTGAAGTCGCTGCCTCAAACGCCAGATACGCCCGCCGCTTCTCTCCCTCGCCGCGCTCCACAAACGTCGCCCGCAACGGCCGGCCAATCCAGTCGATGTCCGGCCGCTTGCTATCCAGCCCGAGGATCTGCGCGCTGACCCGCGGCCCCTCCTCCAGCGTGACGATGCCGGCCAGATACGGGTTCGTCCGGTCATAGCCCGCGGCGATCATGGCCGACGTGCCGATGTAGACCGACGTGAACGCGGCCAGCGTGCCCCGGCCGGATAGCTCGATCCACTCCATGCCCTGACTGTGGGTCGTCGGGTCGAGCGGCCGCGGCGGCACGAAGATCTCGCCCGTCTCGCGGTTGCGCGACCCCATCAGCTTGCCCTCATTCATGTATGCCTGGAAAGAGGCCAAGGTAAACGGTCGTGTCGTTGTGGCTGTGTCGATCATCTCGTCCCCCTGCGCCTAGCGCCGCTCATAGATATGCACCACGCACGTCTGGCCCGTGCCGCCGACGTTGTGGGTCATGGCCAAATCCACATCGCGATCCACCTGCCGCTCGCCGGCCGCGCCGCGCATCTGCTTCCAGACCTCGACGACCTGGGCCGCGCCCGACGCGCCGACGGGGTGGCCCTTGCTCTTCAGGCCGCCCGAGGTGTTGATCGGCTTCGGCCCCTGCCGGCTGGTCAACCCTTCCTCGGCCGCCTCGTGGCCCGTGCCCGGCGCGAAGAAGCCCAGGTCTTCCGTGGCCACGATCTCGGCGATGGTGAAGCAGTCGTGGACTTCGGCGATCTTGACATCGTCGGGCGTCACGCCGGCCATCTCATACGCCTGCTGGCCGGCCAGTTGCGCCGCGCGCAGGGCGGTCAGCTCCGGCCGGTCGTGCAGGGCTGAGGTGTCGCTGGCCTGGCCCGCGCCGATGATGTAGAGCGGATCGTCGCTGAAGCGCTTGGCCAGCTCCTCGCTGACCAGCAGCACGGCCGCCGCGCCGTCGGTGACGGGCGAGCAGTCGAACAGCCGCAAGGGCCAGGCAATGTAGGGGTTGGCTCCCTCGTCGTGGAGGAAGTCCATCTCGGTCTGCCAGGACGGCACAGGCAGCCCTCTCTGCTGCGCTTTGGCGATGCGCCCGGCCATCAGGTCGGCAATGCGCGCCTGGAACTGGGCTTTGGGATTCAGTTTGCCGTTATCATGGTTCTTGATGCCCACGCGCAACAGAGCATCGGCCGACGCGCCATAGCGATGCATATAGGCCGTGGCGATGGCCGCGTAGAAGCCGGGGAAAGTGAAGCCCGCCGGGATTTCGAACGACACGTCGCCGGCCGTGGCCAGCGCGTCGGTGACGCCGGCGATGGGCAGGTTGCTCATCTTCTCGATGCCGCCGACAAGGACGACATCATAGAGGCCGGAGGCGATGGCCAGCACGCCCTGTCGCAAGGCCACGCCGCCGCTGGCACAGGCGTCCTCCACGCGCGTGGCCGGCCGCGGGGCCAGGCCCACCCAGTCGGCCATGATCGGCGCGGTGTGCCCCTGACCCTCGAAGAGGTCGCTGCTGTAGTTGCCGATGTAGAGCGCTTCGATGTCGTTGGGGTCAAGGCCGCGATCGACCGAGGCGCGCATATCCTGGAAGGCCTCCACAAACAGGTCGCGCGTCGTCTTCTCCGGGAAAGCACCGAACCGGCTCATTCCCGTGCCAACCACGGCGACGCCACGGTTGAGTTTCTTCATGGCAATCTCCTTACGTTAATGCTTCAAGCGCCAGTCCAGCGCCGTGTGCCGCTGCGCCACCGGGTTGGTGCGCACGGCGATCTGGATGGCCCGGCGCGTGCCGACCAGCACGACCAGCCGGCGCGCCCGCGTCACGGCCGTATAGAGCAGGTTCCGTTGCAGCATCAGGTAGTGCTGCACCACAACCGGGATGACCACACACGGATACTCCGACCCCTGTGACTTGTGGACGCTGATGGCAAAGGCATGGATGAGTTCGTCCGCCTCCAGAAAGTCGTAGACCACCGGCGCACCGTCAACGCTGACAGTCAGCGTCTGTCCAATGGGGTCGATGGCTGTCACCCGCCCGATGTCCCCATTATAGACGCTTTTGTCGTAGTTGTTGATGGTTTGCATCACCTTGTCGCCGACGCGAAAGACGCGCCCGCCGAGGCGCTTCTCCATCTTGTGGCCGGGTGGATTGAGCGTCTCCTGCAAGACCGTGTTCAGCCGGGTGACGCCCAGCGCGCCGTTGTACATCGGCGCGAGCACCTGCACGTCGTCGAGCGGATCGAGGCCGAACTTGTGTGGGATGCGCTTGGCGACGACATCGACCAGCAGAGCGGCCGTCTCCTCCGGCTCATCCTTGATGAACAGGAAGAAGTCCTGCGCGTCGGGGTGGGTTTCCGGCATGAGGCCCTGGTTGATGCGATGGGCGTTGCGGATGATGAGCGAGCCGGCCGCCTGGCGAAAGATCGTCTCCAGGCGCACCACGGCGGCCACGTCCGAGGCGATGAGATCGCGCAGAACGTCACCCGCGCCGACCGACGGCAGCTGGTCGATGTCGCCGACGAGCAGCAGATGGCTGTCGGAGCCGATGGCCCGCAGCAGGTTGTAGGCCAGCACCAGGTCGAGCATCGACGCCTCATCGATGACGATCAGGTCGGCGTCGATGGGGGTGTGCTCGTTGCGGCTGAAGCCTTCGCCCGGCTTGAACTCCAGCAGGCGGTGGATGGTCTTGGCTTCGCGGCCGGTCGCCTCGGTCAGCCGCTTGGCGGCGCGGCCGGTGGGCGAGGCCAGGACGTAGGTGTGGCCGCCCGCGTCCAGCGTGTCCAGCAGCGTGCGCAGGGTCGTCGTCTTGCCCGTGCCCGGCCCGCCGGTCAGGATCGTCAGCTTGTGGGCCAGCGTGGCGTGGATGGCCTGTTGCTGCTGGGCCGTCAGGGCGGGCGCGCCGGCTATCGCCGGAATGCTGCCATTCACCGGCGTCCCTATCCCGCGCAGCCGGCTCGTTGGGTGCTCCACCAACCGCCGCACCTGCCGCGTCAGGCCCGTCTCGGAGAAGTAGAGCGCGGGCAGATAGACCGCCTCCTCCTCGCGCACGGCCGCCGCGCGGTTCTTCTCGGCCGGGATGTCATAGATGAGCGTCTCCCGCCGCACCAGCTCGCTGTTCTCCAGCGCGTGCAGCACCGTCGTCACCCTCTCGGCCGGCACGCCCAGAATCTCGGCCGCTTCCGGCTCCAGCTCCGTCCGCGGGACGTAGACATGGCCATCCTCGGCCATGCGGCTGAGCGTATAATGGATGCCGGCCTCGACGCGCGCCGGGTCGTCCGGAGACAGGCCCAGCGCCTGGGCGATCTTGTCGGCCGTCTTGAAGCCGATGCCGTGGATGTCCTGCACCAGCCGGTAGGGCGTGGCCTGCACGACGGCCAGCGAATCGTCGCCGTACTGCTTGTAGATCTTGACCGCCAGGTGGGTGGAGATGCCGTGGCCATGCAGGAAGACCATCACATCCTTGATCGCCCGCTGCTCGGCCCAGGCCTTGATGATGTTGTCCACCCGCTTGCGGCCGATGCCCAGCACCTCGCCCAACCGTTGCGGCTCGGCGTCGATGATCTCCAGCGTCTCCGCGCCAAAGCGGGTGACGATGCGCTCGGCCATCACCTTGCCCACGCCGCGCACCATGCCCGACCCCAGATAGCGCTTGATGCCCTCGACCGACGCGGGCGTGGACTGCTCGCACTGCTCCACCTGGAACTGGCGGCCGTGCTTGGGGTGGTTCAGCCACTGGCCAGTCATCTTCAGCCACTCGCCCGGGTTCACCTCCGGCAAATTGCCGACAACGGTGATGAGGCTCTTGCCGTGGGCATAGGGCAGCATCCCGCGGCTGTCGGGCATCAATCGCAGGACGGTGTAACCCGACTCATCGTTGTAGTAGGTGATGCGCTCAACGGACCCGCTGAGCTGCTGGCGGCCTTCCATCGTCCCCAATTTTACCCCATCTCACCCCTCGCTCCGAACGAGGTCAGGAATGGCCCTCTCTCTGGAAACGGGGTAGAGTAATCCTGTCCGACACGAATTGCTCCCGGAGCGCCTATGTTTCTTTCACTAACATCCCCCTGGCAACGCACCTGGCTGCTCGTCTTGCTCGTCCTCTGGGCGCTACTGCTCTTTGGCGGCTTCGCCCTGGGCAGCGCCGGCGAATCGGCCCGCCGCATGCCCACGTGGACGCGCATGGCCTCGTCGGCGACGCTGGTCGTGGCCGCGTTCAGTTGGTACGCCTTCGCCCGCGGCACGCCGGCCGCCAACTATGCCCTGCTCATCGCCATTGGCATGACCTTCGGCTTTCTGGGAGACCTGGCGCTGGCGGGGCTGCTGCCCGGCGGCCGGAACGTCATCGGCGGCATCGCCGCCTTCGGCATCGGCCACATCTTCTACATCACCGCCATGCTGCGCCTGGCCGACCGCGCGGGGCTGGTCGATTCGCGCCGCTGGATCGCCCTGGCGGTGTGGCTGCTGATCGGGCTGGTGGGCTGGTATGTCGTCGTCTATCGCGGCGCGGTGGCCGGCGGCAAAGCGCTGTCGATCGTCCACTGGATCGCCCTGCCCTACGCCCTGCTGCTGGCGACGACGGCCGGGCTGGCCACGGGCCTGGCGCTGGCCGACAGTCGCTTTAGCCTGGTGGCGGTGGGCGCGGCGCTGTTCCTGCTCAGCGATCTCATCCTGGCCGGTGAGATGTTCAGCGGCCTGAGTTTTCCGCTGATCGGCGACGTCATCTGGCTGACCTATGGCCCCGGCCAGATGCTCATCGTCTACTCCATCGGCGCGGCGCTGGCCCGCCTGGGCGCGGCCCCGGCCTAGCGGCTCAGCCGTGTCACCAGCCGCCGAATTTCGCCCTCGAAGGCGGTATTGAGCGGGTAGACCAGGTTTTGCCGGCGGATGACGGCCGCCCGCGCGGCGATGTAGGCGTCCAGCAGGCCGGCCAGGGCGCGCACCGTCACGGCCGCGTCGCCACCATACTGTGCCCGCAGCAGCGCCGCCCGCGCCGGCTCCTCGCGCGGCAGCGCCGCCAACAGCGGCGGCAGGGTGAAGGTCAGCAATTGCAGGTAGACGGGGAAGGGTTTGTCCGTGTCGCCACGTTTCAGCAGGCGCAGAACATCCCAGAACATGACCCAGAAGCGGTCGTCGAGTTCGGTCAGCGCCGCCGGACTGATGTAGGGTTGCGCCGGGGCCAGCCGCGACGAAGCCGCCTGGTAGCTCTCCGCCCAGCGGTTGTCGTCCTTCAGGACGCGAATTTCGTGGTCGCCGGGGTTGGGGGCCAGGGCGTCCATCGTCTCGAAGCGGTAGTCGGCCTTGGTGCCGTTGCTGTAGAGCGTCACGTGCAGGTAGGGGCGCACGTGCTCGGCGTCGAAGGAGCGCACGGCCACGTAGGGCATCACCGCGCTCACGAACTCGCGCCGCTCGACCCAGGCGGCGTCGCGGTCAGCGGCACTGCCATAGACGAGGGCGATGTCGATGTCGGAGTAGGGATCGTCGGCGCGGCGGCCGAACGAACCGGACAGGAAGCAGACCTGCACGCGCGCCTCGCTCTGGACGTGGCGTTGCAGACGGCCGATGAAACGCTCTTGTTCGAACATAGCCTCGTGGAGCCGGGTAGCCCGGCGCTCTCAGACGACGAAACAGCCGGCGACACGCATGGCCAGCACCACTGTCAGCCCTAGCGCTGCCCCGGCCACGATTTGGCCCGTGGTGTGCCGTCGCAAGTACAGTCGCACCAGGCATATGAGCACGGCCACCGGCAGCGCCACAAGCCCGGCGACCGCGCCGAAGACGAAGGTGATGATCAGCCAGGTGGCGGCCGCGGCCGTGGCGTGGATGCTAATGAGCCAGCGGCTGTTAATCAGCCCCAAGGCGCTCAGGGTGATGACATTGAACACGGCCAGGCAGCGCAGCAGCGCCGGCCCGCTCAGCAGCGTCAGCAGAGCGTAGACGGCCGCCCCGGAGGCGGCCGCGGTCAGATAGGGGAGGTGGCGCTCGTGGGTGGCGCTCATGTGCAGATCGTCGATGCGCCCCGTGCGCAGCAGGTAGATGACGGTCAGCATGGGCGTCAGGGCGGTGACGATGGCATAGAACGCTCCCCAGCCGAAACCGGGCCACCAGCCGCGCTCGTAGATGCCCAGGGCCAGCCCTGTCGCCGCGAACATCGTCGGCGGGCTGATGACGTTGGAGAGGACGCGCGCCAACTTCACCCAGCCAACGCGATCGGCCTTATATGTGTCCTTCGGAATACTCATGACGGTCGGGCGACCCGTCCCTTAGGGTCGCCCGCTTCCCTAACGTGCCGCTAGCGAGGATCAGGTGCCCTCTTCCCACGAATCGAGATACTTGGCCTGTTCCGCGGTCAATGTGTCGATGCGGATGCCCATCGCGTCCAGCTTGATGCGGGCGATCTCCTGATCGACTTCAACCGGGATAGTGTAGACGCGGTTCTCCAGCTCGCCCTTGTGGTCCACCAGGTACTTGGCCGCCAGCGCCTGCCCGGCGAAACTCATATCCATGACCGACGCGGGATGCCCCTCGGCCGCGGCCAGATTGATCAGCCGCCCCTGGCCAAGCAGGTTCAGGCGATGGCCATTGTGCTTCATGGTGAACTGCTCGACGAACGGCCGCACCAGCTTGGGGTCATCGACCGCCAGCTCGCGCAAAGCGATCTTGTTGATCTCCACGTCGAAGTGGCCGGAGTTGGCCAGCAGCGCGCCGTCCTTCATGAGCATGAAGTGGCGCTCGTCCATCACGTGGATATCGCCCGTGGCGCTGACAAAAATGTCGCCGATGGGCGCAGCTTCCATCATCGGCAGGACGCGATAGCCCTCCATGATCGCCTCCAGCGCCTTCAGCGGGTCGATCTCGGTGACGATGACATTGGCCCCCATACCGCGGGCGCGCATGGCGATGCCGCGGCTGCACCAGCCGTAGCCGGCCACGACGACATTGCGCCCGGCCAGCAGGATGTTGGTCGCCCGGATGATGCCGTCGATCGTCGATTGGCCCGTGCCATAGCGGTTGTCGAACATGTGCTTGGTCAGCGCGTCGTTGACGGCCATCATCGGGAATTGCAGCGCGCCATCGCGGGCCATGGCCCGCAGGCGGATGATGCCCGTGGTCGTCTCTTCCGTGCCGCCGAGCATGGTGTCGATCAGGTCGCGGCGATCCTTGTGGATGGTGCTGACCAGGTCGGCGCCGTCGTCCATGACGATGTGGGGCTTATGGTCAAGCACGGCGTGGAGGTGGCGGAAGTAAGTCTCGTTGTCCTCGCCTTTGATGGCGTAGACCGGAATCTCGTAGTGGCTCACCAGAGCCGCGGCCACGTCGTCCTGCGTGCTCAGCGGGTTGCTGGCGCAGAGGACAACATCAGCCCCGCCCTGATGCAGGCTGGCCATGAGGTTGGCCGTCTCGGTGGTCACGTGCATGCAGGCGCCGACGCGCAGCCCAGCGAAGGGGCGCGCGTCCTTGAATTGCTGCCGGATGCCACGCAGCACGGGCATCTCCTGCTCGGCCCACTCGATGCGATGCCGGCCGCCGGGAGCCAGATCGATGTTCTTAACGTCGAAGTCCATGTGTGCAGATTCTCCTTGAACTGACCTTGTCGCGGCCGCCTACGGGGCGACCGGCAAAGGCGATGGAATAGATTCGGGGATTACGAGCAGCGCGTCCAGCGCGCCCTCGTCGTCGAAATGCTGGCGATAGCGGGCCACAAACTCGGCCCGCGTGAAGACGTGGTTCTGTGGGCCGAACTGCTCCAGCACATAGGCGGCCGCCAGCGCACCCATGCGCCCGGCCGTCTCCCAGGGCACGCCCAGTTGCATGCCGCGCATCAGCCCGGCGCGATAGGCATCGCCCGCGCCGGTCGGCTCGGCCAGCACGCGTGGCGGCACAGGCGGGATAAATAACTCGCGTCCATCGACCACCAGGCGCGAGCCGGACGCGCCCATCGTCATCACCAGCCCGCCGGCCCGGCCGAGGATTTCGGCCTCACTCAGGCCCGTCTTCTCCTGCACCAGGCTGAATTCGTACTCGTTGAGCGACAGCAGCGTGCAGCCGTCCAGCCCCTCGCGCAGCTCCTCGCCGGTGACGCGCAGCGTCTGCTGGCTGGGGTCATAGATGTAGGGCAAGCCGATGGACTTACACTCGCGCACGTAGGCGCGCATCGCTCCGGGATCGTTGGGGGTGATGATGGTCAGGTCGGCATCGGGCGCATACTCAGCGAAGGTGAGCTGACCGGCATAAGCCATCGCGCCAGTATAGAAGCTGGCGATCTGGTTTTGGGCTTCGTCGGTGTTGACGAAAAAGGAGGCGCAGAACTCGCCGTCGATGTCGATGATGGCCGAAGTATCGACGCCCTGCGCTTCCAGCCAGGCGCGGTACTCGCCAAAGTCCTGCCCGGCGGTGGCCATGACGGTCGGCCGATCGCCCAGCAGCGCCATCGTGTAGGCGATGTTGGGCGCTGTGCCGCCGCGCTGGCGCTTGAGCGAATCCACCAGAAAGCTCAGGCTAATCTTCTCCATCTTGTCGGCGACGAAGGCGTCTGTGAACTTGCCCGGAAACGACATCAGATAGTCAAAGGCGATGGAGCCGGTGATGACGATTTTCATAGCTTCATTGTCTCTCTTTCCCCCGGTTCGGGGGACGCGCCGGCCGCCTTACACGATCAGGCGGCGATTCGTGGCCTCTCGGCCCGATCGCCGCGACATTCGGTTATGGACGAACGGTCACGCTGCGAGTCTTTCTAAAACGGCGCAACGCCCCAGTATAGCCTGTTCGCGTCGCGGCGCACCCCCATGAACGATAGGCTCTCCGGGTTACGATTCAGCTTACAATGCGCCGCCTGGCCCACGGGCCGTCGCTTCCCGGCCGGCGGCCGGCGCAACCTGTGACTTGAGCACCGGCGTCAGCCCCAGCCGGTCGCGCAGCATGGTTAGCAGCGCTCGCAGGCCATCTCGCGTGCGGATCTTTTTGCCCTCCTCATAGGTACGAGGGCTGTAGCTGATGGGAATCTCCAGAATCTCGTGGCCGGCGAGCAGGATTTTGTCGGGCAACTCAAAGTCGAGGTTGAAATCAGTCGTCGTCAGGTTCAACGACTGGGCCACATCGGCCCGCACCATCTTGGTCGCCGTGGCTACGTCGGTCAGATGGCCACCGAAGAGCAGGTTGGTCATCGCCGTCAGGACACGCACGCCCAGATAGGCGTGGGCATACTTGTACTTCACCTGTCCGCCCAGCACGCGCGAGCCGAAGATAGCCGCCGCGCCCGTCTCATCGGCTAGCCGGCAGAAGGCCACATGGTCGGCCGGATCATACTCGGCGTCGGCGTCCTGGATGATGAAGTAGTCGCCGGTCATGTTGGCGATGCCGGTGCGGATGGACATGCCCTTGCCCATGTTACGCTCGTGGAAAATGACGCGCACTTCGGGATGGTCGAGGTGCTGCAAGATCTCGCGTGTGCCGTCGGTGGAGAAGTTATCGACGACGACGATCTCCCGCGACCAATTCGGCCCCAGGTCGACGGCCGCCGTCCGGTCGATGACCGCGCGAATCGTCGCCCGCTCATTGTAACAGCAGATGATGACGGAGAGTTTCTTCATGTCCTTGCTCGCGGCTGTGCTTGCCCGCCGGTCAGAGTTGCTCAAAGAAGCGGGCGAAAGTCTCCAGCATGTAATCGAGGCGTGGCTTATCCAGCCCCGGATAGACGCCAACAAAGAAACCACCGGCCATGATCTGGTCAGAGACGGGCAGATCGCCGACGGCGCGGTGTTCGATGTCAGCGTAAGCGGGTTGGCGCAGGATGTTGCCGGCGAAGATGAGCCGCGTCTGCACACGGTTGATCTCCAGGAAGCGGGTCAGCTCGTGACGCATGAAAGGGGCCTCCGGCCGCACCATCAGCGGCAGGGCGAACCACGACGGGTCGGCCTTGGGGTGCCACGTCGGCAACATCAGGTATTCCTGGTACGGCTTCAGCCCCTCATAGAGGTAGGCGAAGTTAGCCTTGCGACGACGGATGAACTCCGGCAGCTTGATCAGTTGCGCCAGGCCCATGGCCGCCTGCGGGTCGGTCAGCTTCAGGTTGTAGCCGATCTCGGAGTAGTAGTAGCGATGGTCGTAGAAACCGGGGATGCCGGGCACTTCGCGCTCAAAGCGGATGCCGCACTTGCCGTTGACGGGGTTGTCATAGCCGCACCAGCAGTCACGACCCCAGTCGCGCACGGCACGGGCGATCTTGGCCAGCCTCGGCCGGTCGGTGTAGACCGCGCCGCCCTCGCCCATCGTGATATGATGCGCCGGGTAGAAGCTCAGCGTGGCCATCTGGCCGAAGGTGCCCACCATACGGCCATCCCACTTCGACCCCAGTGCGTCGCAGGTGTCCTCCACCAGCAGCAGGTTGTGGCGCTCCACAAAGGCCATCACCGCGTCCATGTCGGCCGGGTTGCCCAGCGTGTGGGCGAAGACGAGGGCCCGCGTGCGGGGCGTGACGGCCTCCTCCAGCTGAGCCACGTTGAGGTTGAAATCGCCCAGGCAGCTATCGACAAAGACGGGCATGAGGCGGTTCTGAATAACGGGGTTGACCGTCGTCGGGAAGCTGACCGCCGGCAGGATGACCTCGTCGCCGGGGCGCAGGCCGTCGGGCAGCTTCCGTGAGCAGAGGGTCGTCACGGCCACAAGGTTGGCCGACGAGCCGGAATTGACCGGCACAACCTCGCGCACGCCGATGAAAGCGCCCAACTGCTTCTCGAACTCTTCGGCATAAGGGCCGGCCGTCAGCCAGAAGTCGAGCACGGCACTGACCATGTGCTCCATCTCCGTCTCGTCGAAGACGCGACCGGCATAGTTGACGGTTGTCCGGCCCGGCTCGAAGGGCCGGGCTTTGTGGGCTTTCTCGTAGTACTCGGCAACTTGGGCCAAGATTGACTGCCGCAGATCCTCAATATCACCCATTCTGCGTTCTCTCGTTCACGCCGGGCCTGGTGCTCAGCGCCAACTGGATGGGCCACGGGATGCGCGAACCGCGTCGGGGGAATTTCGGCGCGGACCCAGCCACCCAAAGCCGAACGGGGATTATAGCACAGGCCGCCACCCCGGCCACCCGCCCGCCCGTAGCACAGCCTGTCAGGCTGTGGCTGGCGACGACAACCTGACAGGCTGTACTACTCATTGGTGACAACTGAAAAATCGCGCCACGTCCGCACGTCAGCCCCCATCGTCCGGCGGCTCTGGCGTCAGGGGGATGTCCGTCGGCGCTTCCGTCGGCGGCGGTGGTGGCGTGGCCGTCGGCGGCTCCTCCGTCGGCGGCGCGGGCGTCTCCGTGGGCGGCAGCGGCGTCTCGGTCGGCGGCGCAGGGGTGTCGGTCGGCGGACGTGGTGTATCCGTCGGCGGCGCGGGCGTGTTGGTCGGCGGGGGCGGTGTCTCCGTCGGCGGCGCGGCCGTCGGCGGCGGCGGCGGTGTGGCCGTTGGCGGCACAGGCGTGTTCGGCGGCGGCGCAACCGTTGGCGGGGGCGGCGGCTCGTCGGTCGGCGGAGCTACCGTCGGCAGCGGCGCGACGGTCGGCAGCGGCGCGACGGTCGGCGCGGGCGTCACCGTCGGCAGCGGCGTCAACGACGGCTGCGGCAATGGCACCGACGGCCCGCCCTGGAAGCCCGGCGGCAGGAAGATGAGCTGCCCGGCCAGCAGATCGAGCGAGTCACGGCAGTTGGCGCGCAGGATCTCATCGATGGTCGTGCCCCGGCTGCGGGCCAACCCGCCCAGTGTGTCGCCGGGCAGCACCTGATAGCGCACCCACCACTGCGGCGGCCCGCACAGCGCCGCGGCCGGTTGCCGCGGCACAAGCACCTGCATCCCGGCGGTCATCTCGGCGTCGCCCAGGCAGTTGGCCGCGGCCAACTCGGCCGTCGTCGCGGCCGTCGCCGCGGCCAGAGAGGCCAGCGTCTCGCCCGGCTGCGCCGTGTAGAGCAGCCAGCCCTCCGGCACCTCGCCGCAGACGGTGAAGATGACACCCTCCTCGCTGACGCCGGTGATGAACTCCGGCCGCGGGTTCAGGTCGTCGGCCAGCAGGGGCACGGCCGCGGCCGTCGGCGCGGGCGGCGCGTCGGGCTTCAGGGGGATGACCTGGCCGACAGCCACGGCCGTGGCCTGGATGTTGACGATGGGCAAGCCCGAGCGCTGCGGCAACATGCGCGCCTGCAAAGCGTCGAACTGGGCCAGCAGGAGCGCCAGGAAGACCGTCGCCCCGACCGCCACGGTCAGGAGAAGGTTCGATTGCCAGCCGGCGTGGTGTTGGCGGCCCATCGGCTAGGGCACCTCCGTCGCCGGCGGCGTGGGCGTCTCATCGGTGCGGCCGGGCCGGGCCAGCGTCAACAGCGACCACGGCCGCAGCTCGGCCGCCGGCAGGCGCAGCGTGAAGGTCGTGCCCACACCCACCTGACTGTCGAAGACCAGGTCGCCGCCGCTGGCCTGGGCCAGCTTTTGAACGACGGCCAGATTGGCGCTGGTGTCGCCCAGGCCGCGAATGGGCTGCCCGTCGGCCAGATGATGGCGCGAGTCGAAGACAAAGCCCTGCTGGTCGGCGGCCACGCCCCCACCCGTGTCGCTGAAGGTCACATTGACCAGGCGACTGTTCGTTGCCTTGCCGCCGTTGACCGGCACGACCTCGGCGCGCACGACCACAGCGCTATCCTCGGCCGACGCCCGGCAGGCGTTCTCCAACAAGCTCAGTGTCAGTTGGCGCAAGACCGTCTCTTTGACGGTCACCAGGGGCAAGTCGGCCCGCAACGCCAGGTCAAGCTTCAGGTTTTTGCGGCGCAGGAGGGGCAGAATGGCCGCGGCCGTGCTCTCGATGGTCGGCGCGACGGCCGACTGGGCGATCTGGGGCCGGGCCGTGGTCGGCCGGCCTGGCTCGCGCTGCTGGAGGAGGACGGCCATTGACTCGGCCTGGCGGGCGCGTTCCTCGGCCGCGGCCTGTTGGCGACGGGCCTCGGCCAACTCCATGATCAACCGTTCGCGCTCGGCATCGGCCTCAGTTGGGCGGGGCGGCGTGGGCGCGTGGCGAGGCGGGGCCTCGGTCTCCAGACGGCGACTGTTCGCAATGGCCTGGGCCAGGAAGGCCGCCACGCCGGGCACAATCGCCCGTTCGCGGTCGGTCCAGTTGGCCACGCTGGGCGGCGCGGCCAGGAACAGGAAGCCAAAGCACTGGTTGGCCACGAGCAGTGGCTCCACCAGCACTGGCCCCAACGCGCCAACGTTGAATTGCTGCGACAGATCGTGCACTTGTCGCGCACCCACACCCCGTGGCAACAGCTCGATGCCCCGCTGCTGCTCATAGGCCAGCCGGAAGGCGGCGTGGTCGGACAGGTTGAGGACATGGCCGTAGCCGGTCTCACGCGAGATGATTGGCCGGGTGTGGTTGAACAGCACGCGCTGCGGGTTCTTGTCGTCGATGAGACCGATGGCGGCGAACTGCGTCGCGGCCAGGCCAACCACCATGTCCAGCGCCTCCTCCAGCCGCACTTCGGGGATACGCGCGGCAATGACGCCGGTGGACAGTCGCAAATTGCGGGCCAGCTGAACCGATTGGGCACGCTCGGCCTCGGCCAGCGTCACCAGGCCACGCATCCCCTCCCGGTAAGCCAGCACAGCCCATAGGGGGAAGGCGATCAGATAGCCCAGCCGCAACCAGTAGACGACCTCGGTGCCCGATGGGATGATCTCCGGGTAATTGAAGAAGTTGGCCACATGGGCCAGCAGGATCACGGCGATGATC
>WBZM01000369.1_pt1 | contig 65874 bp, 54 predicted proteins | sample 5204271 | NCBI WGS metagenome assembly WBZM01 (sample SAMN12344346, study PRJNA552823) | activated sludge metagenome | biome: Activated sludge suspended growth; feature: Nitrification reactor; material: Wastewater; isolation source: activated sludge from nitrification reactor of wastewater... | reverse complement strand
AGCGCATCAAGCTCAACTGGCAGTTCTCGATTGCGGTGTGCCGTCAGAAGCTGAATTCGCGATATTCGGTTGTTAACGAGGCTAATTCCAAGTTCATGGAAGTGCCGATTGTTTAAGTTACAGAGTAATAGCTAATCGCGGCGTGCCTCGCGGCTGATCTTCTCCAGGTCGCCCAGGACGGTGCGGCCGGTTTTCATCATGCCGGGCAGATCGCTCATCGACGGCAACATCTTGTCCAGCAGTCCGTTCTTGCTGCCCGCCTTCTGATATTCCTTGGGCCGATCCTCGACCTCCTCGCCATAGCGGAACTGGCGGTAGCCGTTGAGGATCAGTCCGATGCCGACGGCGATGGGTAACAGCAGCAAGCCCAGACCGTCATCGTCGGAGGACGAGGCGCGGGCGGCCAATAGGGTGCCGTTGATCAGGATGAGGTTGCCGGCGGCCAGGCCGACGACCAGGGCCATGGCTCGATAGAGGACATTGCCCGGCGCTTTGCCATACATCACCCGCCCGCTGACGCCGTCGATGACGACCTGGTAGGTGCGACTGCGGTAAGAGTAGCGGCCGATCCACACGGGGTAGTAGACCAGCGAGAATTCGGGCCGCAATAGCTGCACATTCTCATAGAGGGTCGTCCGCTGGTGGGCCGCCTGGCGCGCCAGGCTCAGGAAGTATTGGTACGCCTCGTCCATCGCGTCGGTACGTGACTCCGTCGGCTCAAAAACCATGGCTTCGGAATGGATGGTCTGGTTCTCGAAGGGCTGCAAGTCGGTGCGCGAGACGACGATACGATGGACGCCGAACTCGGAGACGTCGACGGCCGCGTCGTTCCAGTTCATCGATTCAAAGACCTCGTGCTCGTCCGGCCTGGTCTCGTCCTCGTCCTTGCGCACGCGGCCGAAGAGCCAGCCGGCCACGGTGGCCTCGACGCGCCAGAAGGGCAGATAGGCCAGCATCATCTCGTCAATTGATGCCGACCGGCTCAGGTCGCGGGCCTTGCGCATGCCCGACAGGAAGCCACGGACGCCCTCTTCGGCGCGCGCCCGGTCAATCTGCCGTGGCACTTGCCAGCGGCGCACGCCGCGCTCGCCCTGCACCAGCGAATACAGGTTGCAGTAGGGGCACTGGACGATGCGCGCGCCTTCGGCCACGGGCACAGTGCCGCTGCAATTGGGGCAGATGAGTCCTTGTGAGCGTTCTGGCGCACGCGCACGCGCCCCGGACGGCGACGGCGCAGGAGAAATGGGACTGGTCTCCGTTGTCATAGGTGCTGCTCAACCGATCAATAGCGGCGCGAGATCGACGCGGCCACCATGAAGATGGGAATGGCCAGGGCAACAGCGACGCCAAGGTAGATGAGGATGCCCAGCCACAGGCCGATGTTGCTGTTCGTCACCGCCAGAGTGATGATGGGAATGAGCGCGGCCAGGAAGTAGGCCAGGCAGCCGAAACCACCGATGGAGACATAGGGCAACTCAAACTTCTCCGGATAGATGGCGGTGAACACCTGCCCGGCGGCGGCATCGACAAGGGCGGTGTAGGATTGCTCCTTGTAGGTATACTTAAACTGGTAGATGGGTGTATGGACGAGCGATAGCTCTTCGATGGTGCCGGTAGGGATGCCTTCATTGTTGGCCAGCCAGCTATGCACGGCCGTCACCGGCACGGTTGGCTTCACGGCTACGCCGTCGAGCGCATCGTTGTAGGGCACCAGGTCCGCCGCGGGCACGCTCAACTTGCTTAGCCCGACGATCGACAGCGCCGCAGCGGGCTTGAAGATGACTTTCTCCTCCTGGCCGTGAACGGTGCGTACCTGCCACAGGGGAAATAGCTGGTAGGTCTGCGACTCGATATGCGCGGCTTGGTCCAGTCCCTTGACGGTCTGGTTGCCAGCCATCCAGCGACGCAGAGCGGCCGCGGCCCCTTGCTCGTCGAGCGTCGGCGTCACGGTATAGTGCAGCACGGCCTGACTTTTGTCGACGAAGTTGACCGTGTTGCAGAACTCGCACGTGACGAACTTCGCGCCCAACTCGACTGACAGGGGGGCCGAGCATTGCTTACAGAGCAGCTGGGTACTCACCATCGCATCAGACATACCGGCGCACCTCGGGGCCATTGTAGCACGGGCTTGGCCAAAGGAAAGAGTCGCGGCGCCTGTCTCGGCCGCCAAACCCATTGCACTGTAAGGTAAACCTATGGTACACTGTGAGATAATTGACATTATGTCTTGTGATCTAGGAGTAGAATTGTAGCAATGATCGACGTCAATCAGTTGCGTCGTGGGGTTACTTTTATCCACGACGGCGCGCTTCTGAAAGTAAACGAATATTCCCATACCAAGCCCGGCCGCGGTAAGGCGACTATCCGCGTCCGCGTCCGCGACTTGCGTACGGGCACGAATCGTGAAATCACCTTTAGCTCTGGCGACCGGGTGGAGGATGTCCGCCTCGACAAGAGCACCTACCAGTACCTTTACGACGACGGCAGTTTCTATGTCTTCATGGATCAGGCCACCTTCGACCAGAGGCAGGTCGGCCACAGCGTTCTGGAAGCCGATAAGGCCTTCCTGCGTGACAACATGGAGCTGGAGCTTCTGTCCTACGAAGGTGAGGTGATCGATTACGAACTCCCCAAGACAATGGAGTTCGACGTAGTCAAAGCGGAGAACGCTCTGGCCGGCGACACAGCCACGGGCGCGACCAAAGAGGTTGTCACAGAGACAGGCCTGCGGGTGAAGACGCCGCTATTTGTCCAGGTCGGCGACCGGATACGCGTCAATACCGAGACGCGCGAATACCAAACGCGCGTCTAGCGCCCACGCGCCGCTTCCCTGGTAGGCTTTTCTCTAATCGGTTCCGTGTGGAGGGTACAATGAGTTGGGTAGTGTCTAGAGAGAAGTCGGCCGGCCGTCTGGTCTTCCTGGCGGCCCTGGTGGTTGTCCTGTCCCTGTTCTTCCTGGCCGCGCGGCCGGCGGAGGCGCAGGGCACGGGCGTGAACCACATTGTCCAGACGGGCGAGTACCTGGCGTTAATCGCCCGCAACTATGGCACCACGGTTCAGAATATCCTGTGGGCCAATCCCCAGATCACCAATCCGAATCGCATCTATACGGGGCAGGTGATTTTCGTCCCGTTGGGCCCGGTGACCCCGCCGCCGCCCATACCACCCCCACCCCCGCCGCCCCCAGCCCCACCGGCCTGTCGCGCGTGGCACTATGTGACGCCGGGCCAGACGCTGCTGATGATCAGCCGCTGGTATGGCGTTGACCCGTTCGCCATCGCTCGGGCCAATGGTATCTTCAACCTGAACCTGATCTTCTGGGGCACGAATTTGTGCATCCCGTAGTGGTCTGTGGGGCGGGCCGCAAGACCCGCCCCTAACGGTCGGCGTGTCATCAGCGGGCGGGTGCAAACCCGCCCTTTATGTTGTCACCACATTCACCAGCCGCCCGGCGACGATGACATCGCGCACAGCGCGCCCGTCGATGGACGCCTGCACGCGCGCGTTGGCCAGGGCCAGGGCTTGCAGCGTGGCGGCGTCGCTGTCGGCCGCGGCCGTCAGCCGGTCGCGCAGTTTGCCGTTGACCTGGAGGACGACCGTCACCTGCTCCTCGACGGTCATAGCCTCGTCCCACGTTGGCCAGGTCGCCCGATGGACCGACTTCGGCATACCCAGCACCTCGCGCCAAACTTCCTCGGTGATGAACGGGGCGATGGGAGCCAGCAGCAGCGTCAGCGAGCGGATGGCTTCGCGCCACTGCGCGGCGGCCACTGGCTTTTGGCGCGCGGCGAATAGCGTGTTGGTGTACTCCATCAGCGCGGCCACGGCCGTGTTGAAGCGGAAGCGCTCCATGTCGGCCGTGACGCGGGCGATGACGGCATGGCGGGCGCGCTCGAAGGCGACGTTGAACGGGCCGTTGGGCAGGCTGGCAAAGGTGTGGGCCAGCCGCCAGTAACGCTCCAGAAAGCGATCGACGCCGATGATGCCGCGGTCGTCCCACAGGACTTTGGCGTCGAACGGCCCCAGGAAGAGCACGTAGGCGCGCAGCGCGTCGGCCCCGTGGGCGGCCACAACCTCGTCGGGCGTGACGACGTTGCCGCGCGACTTGGACATCTTCTGCCCGTCCTGGGGCGACAGCAGCATCCCCTGGTTGCGCAGTTGTGTGAACGGCTCGTCGAAGTCGATCAGCCCGGCGTCGTGGAAGACCTTCGTCCAGAAGCGGGCATATAGCAGGTGCATGACGGCGTGCTCCGCGCCGCCCACGTAGACATCGACCGGCAGCCAGGCGGCCACGGCGGCCGGATCGAACGGCCGCGCCGTCTCGCGCGGACTGGCGAAGCGCAGGAAATACCATGAGGAACAGGCGAAGCCGTCCATTGTGTCCGTCTCGCGCCGGGCGGGGCCGCCGCATTGCGGGCAGGTTGTGTTGACCCAGTTGTCGATGGCGGCCAGCGGCGAGCGCTTGTCGCCGGTTGGCCGCGGCAGATCGTCCGGCAGCAGCACCGGCAGCTGTTCCTCCGGCACGGGCACGATGCCGCAGGCGTCGCAGTAGACGATGGGAATGGGCGCGCCCCAATAGCGCTGGCGAGAGATCAACCAATCGTGGAAGCGGTAGCTCACCGTGGCCCGCCCCAGCTCGCGGCCGGCCAGGTCGTCGGTGATGCGCGTCGCTGCCTCGACCGAGGGCAGGCCACTGTAGGGGCCGGAGTGGATGACCGTGCCCGTGCCCTCGAAGGGCGTGTCCGGCGTGCTGCTGGTTGCTGGCGCGTCGTCGCCGGCTGGCGCGACCACCGTCACCACCGGCAGCCCAAAGCGCTGGGCGAAGGCGAAGTCGCGAGCGTCGTGGGCGGGCACGGCCATAATTGCGCCTGTGCCGTAGCCGGGCAGAACGTAGTCGGCCACCCAGACCGGTACGGGCGCGCCGGTCAGCGGATGTGTGGCATACGCGCCGGTGAAGACACCGGTCTTTTCGCGGCCGGTCGCGGCGCGGTCCATCTCGGCCATGCGCCGCGCGGCGGCGACGTAGACGGCGACCTTCTCAGCCCGGTCGGGGGTGGCGATGCGCGTCACCAGCGAGTGCTCCGGAGCCAACACCAGGAAGGTCGCGCCATACACGGTGTCAGCCCGCGTCGTGAAGACGGGCAGAGGCTCACCGTTAACGGTGAAGACGATTTCGGCCCCTTCGGAGCGGCCGATCCACTGTCGCTGCGCGGCTTTAATGCGCTCCGGCCAATCGACCGTGTCCAGCCCGGCCAGCAGCCGCTCGGCGTAGTCGGTGATGCGGAAGTACCACTGCTCCAGTTCGACGTGGGTGACGGCCGAATCGCAGCGCCAGCAGCGGCCGTCTTCGACCTGCTCGTTGGCCAGGATTGTGCGGCAGTGGGGACACCACCATTGGCTGCCCACGGCGCGATAGGCCAGCCCGCGCCGGTAGAGCAGCAGGAAGAACCATTGCGTCCAGCGGTAGTAGTCGGGGTCGCTGGAGTTGATCTCGCGACTCCAGTCGTAAGAACATTCCACCAGTTGCAGCTGGCGTTTGTAGTTGGCCGCGAAGCGGCGCGTCGTTTCGGCCGGGTGGACGCCATGGGCGATGGCGTAGTTCTCGGCCGGCAGCCCGAAAGCGTCCCAGCCCATAGGGTGCAGCACGTTGACGCCGCGCATCCGGTGGAAGCGGGCGCTGACGCACGTGGGCACGTAGTTGCGGCAGTGGCCGACCGACAGCCCGTCGCCGGAGGGGTAGGGGAAGTAGTCCAGGATGGTGATGTTGGGTTTGGCCGGGTCGTCGCCGGTGCGGTATAGGTCTTCGGCCTGCCAGCGCGGCCGCCACTTGGCTTCCAGGCCGGCGAAGGGGACGTGCGCGGGGCGGGTCTTCGTTTTGGTGCTCATGTTGTTGTCTCTCCTGCTGTACTGTTGGTGAACGGCCACTGCGCCCCGGCGGCCAACGGTGACATACATAGACAAAAAAAGGCCGCAGGGAGCGCCTGCGGCCGAAACGGTAAAAAGAAGGATCAAAAAACGTCTAAGCTCGTCCGGCAGGCACGGGTAATCGGGCAAGGTCATTGCCAAGTAACAGACCGCGCAGCCGGAAGGAGCTTGTCTCGTTCATAGCGATTACTGCGGAGAGAATAGCATAGTGGCCAGACCCATGTCAAGCGGTGGCTAACGTCCGCCCTTCAAGTTGTCCTGCATCGCCTGCAGCTCGTCCCACAGGCCGGCGGCGGCCAGGCGCGCCTGCTCCGGCCAGGTGGTCGGATCGCCAAAGGAGCCGCGCAACTCGGCCGCAGTCAGAATCTCGCGCAGTCTCTCGACCGTGGTCATGCTCAACTCTCCAAAGGTCATGATGCCGGCGGCGTTGAGGATGCCCGCGATGCGCGGGCCGATGCCCTCAATGCGCTTCAGGTCGTCCGGCTCGCCGGAGGTCAGTTCCGGTTCCATGAAGAGTGGTTCCGGTTCGGTGACCAGAGGCACTTCCGGCACGTCGGCGCGCATAGGCGGCTCAAAGGTGACCGCGGGCGGGGCGATGGGCGCGACCGGTGTCATCAGGACCTCGGGCTTGGCCGGCGGTTCGTAGGTGGTACTGCGGCCCAACGGATCTGGGGGTGGCGGCGGCGGCGGGACTGGCCGGCGGCGGAGCAAGAGCCACCACAGTAAGAACAGCAGTAGCAGCGCCAGCGCGATCCACAGCCACCACGACAGGCCGAGCGGCCCGCCAGTCTGCGCTGCGGCCGTGCCAGGCACGGGCGTGGGCGTCTGCTGGGCGCTGACGACGGCCGCGCCCGTGCTTAACGAGCCGATCGCCGTTATCAGCGCCGTTCCCTTTCTCAATTGACGGTTCATTTTTCCCTTCCTGCTTGCGTGCGTCTCCATGTAGAGAGCGCTCCATAGACCTGATGCTACTCTAAAAGAGGATGGGGGTGATGTCAAGGGGTGTGGGGTGAAATGCAGACAAGCAGGAGGGGAGAAACACGGAAACGCAGAGGGCAGACACGCAGGTCTGCCCCTACACCGGCCGGGTAATGTTAAGGAGGGCAGACACGCAGGTCTGCCCTACGGTTGGCGGGATGGGGGGGCTTCGGTCCAATCGGCCGTCAGGACGAACTGCGTGCGGGCGCGGATGTCGGCCGATGACGCGCCGATCAGCACCTCGAATGCGCCGGCTTCGGCCACCCAGGTGGCCCTGGCGTCGTCATAGCAGGCCAGGGCGCGCATGTCGAGCGACAGGCTGACCGTGCGGCGCTCGCCCGGCTGCAACACCACTTTGGCAAAACCCTTCAGCTCCTTCTCCGGCCGCACCAGAGCCGCCTGCGGGTCGCCTATGTAGAGCTGCACCACTTCTGCGCCGGCGCGCCGGCCGATGTTGGTCACGTCCACAGTGACCGTCAATGTCTCGCCCGGCGCGAGCGTGTCCGCGCTCAGGCGCAGGTTGTCATAGGCGAACGCCGTGTACGACAGGCCGTAGCCGAACGGGAAAAGCGGGGCGATGCCCTTCTTGTCGTAGTAGCGGTAGCCGACGAAGAGGCCCTCGCCGTAAAGGACGTGGCCATTCTCGCCGGGGTAGTTGATGTAGGCGGGGTTGTCTTCCAGCCGCATTGGGAACGTCTGCGGCAGCCGGCCGCTGGGGTTAACCCGGCCGGTCAGCACGTCGGCAATGGCGTTGCCGCATTCCTGGCCGGGGTACCACGCTTGCAACACCGCGCCCACCCGATCCAGCCAGGGCATCCGCACCGGTCCGCCACTCTGGAGCACGACAACCGTGTTGGGGTTGGCGGTGGCGACGCGCTCGATGAGTTCGTTCTGCCGGCCGACCAGGTCGATGTCCGGCCGGTCGCGTCCCTCGGTGTCCCATTCGCCGTTCAGACCGACAAACAGCACGGCCACGTCGGCCTGTGCCGCGGCCAGCAGGGCGCTCTCAATGGCTTCGTCGCCCAGAGGACGGGTGACGCCGACGCGCAGGGCCTTCATGGCCATGGCGCCGGGGGCGGGGAAGGCGTACTCGACGCGCACGTTGTAGGCGCGCCCGGCCTGTAACTGGGCCGCGCCGATGATCTCATTGCTGCCGAAGCCGAAGAAAGTATCGCCCACCTTCCAGTCGCTCCAGTTGTCCACCAGGAGCGCGTCGTCGAGGTAGAGGCGACTCAGCCCGGCGCTGACCAGGCTGAACAGGTACTCGCCATTCGCCTCGACCGTGTACTGGGTTGTCAGGCGGGCGCTGAACTTCCACGGATCGACGCCGGGAAGCACGTCCATGAACCACATCATTTCAGCCTGGCCCAGTTCCTGCCGGGCGACGACCTCGCCGCTGAGGTCGGACGTGTTGAAGAACTCCAGAGCCATCGGCCCCGCCAGGAGAGGCAGCTGCTTGTAGTTGACACAGCCGGTGTCGCAGCCAATCTCGACGGTCGGGCCGGCCTGGGCCAACAGCCCTTCCAGCGGCGAGACGCGGTAGTGGGCGTTGACCTGGGCGCTGCCGCCGCCCATAATCTGGGCCGTCAGCGCGTTCGGCCCGATGAGGGCGATGCGCTGCCGGGCGTTCATATCCAGTGGCAGCAGGCCATTGTTCTTCAGCAGGACGGCGCCCTCGGCCCCGGCCTGGCGAATGAGAGCGCGGTGCTCCGGCCGGTCGATGGCCTGCTCGTCGGGGATGGCCGGGTCATCAAACGCGCCGACGCGGGTCATCAGGCGCAGCAGCCGGCGGGCGCTGTCGGCCACGGCGTCGGCAGCGACCCGGCCGTCGCGGACGGCCTGCACCAGTCGCGGCCCGCGCAGCCAGGTCGGGCCGGGCATCTCCAGGTCGAGGCCAGCGTTGGCCGCCTCGGCCGTGCTGTAGGTTCCCGTCCAGTCGGACATGACCACGCCGTCGAAGCCCCACTCGCCCTTGAGGATGTCGCGCAGCAGACGCGGATTCTCGCTGACATACGTGCCGTTGACCTTGTTGTAGGCCGACATGAGCGCCCATGTGCCTGCCTCGCGCACGGCGGCCTCGAACGGCAGCAGGTAGATCTCGCGCAGGGCGCGCTCGCCGATGTCGGAGCTGATCGACTGGCGTTGGAACTCGGAGTCGTTGCCGACGTAGTGCTTCACCGTGGCGGCGACGCCATGCTCTTGCAGGCCGCGGACGACGGCCACGACCAGACGCGCCGAGAGGTAGGGGTCTTCGGAGTAGCACTCGAAGTTGCGGCCGTTGAGCGGCGAACGGTGAATATTGACCGTTGGCCCCAGCAGGACGCGCGCGCCCTTGGACAGCGCTTCCTCGGCCAGCGCCGCGCCGATCTGCTCGACGAGGGCGGGGTTCCACGTGGACGCCAGGGCGACGCCGACGGGGAAGCAGGCCGCCGTGACGCCGCCGATGAGCGAACCGCCGCCGCGCGCGCCGTTGGGGCCATCACTGACCTTGATGGCCGGGATGCCCAGCCGTTCGACGGGCACCGTTGTCCAGAAATCGGCCCCGGCCAGCAGGGAGACTTGCTCCTCCAATGTCATTTCGGCCAGCAGGTGGTCGAGGTGGGCTTCCTGTTGGGGGGTAAGGGGGGTGGGCATGGATGTTCGCTCCATTGGGCTGAATTGAGCTGGGGCGCAGGGCAACGCGGGTGCGGCCGCAGCAAGGGTGAGTTTAGCTGAAGGAGGGCGGGGGGCAAGTGGACGGAGCCTGGGCGCGCCGGGGCTGGCGCGGCGGTCATGGGCAGGGACTGTTACAGATGACAGACAGGCGGCAATTATCGCGAATCTGTTCGGCTGCGCGTCGCTTTCCTTGGAGGCAAGGAAAACAAAAAGGCCAGTCACAATCTGCGACCAGCCTTTGGAGTGCCCCCGACAGGATTTGAACCTGTGACCTTGGCATTAAGAGTGCCCTGCTCTGCCAATTGAGCTACGGAGGCGTCTGGCGCGCCCCTGCAGAGGGCGACGCGAAGCGTATTTTACCCAGCCATGGGGCAGAAGGCAAGTGGAAGAAATGTCACGGCCGCGACGACGTTAGTGAGCGATGCCCGCCGCTGCCAGCACGGTCATCAGTTGCCCGCCCAGCCGCCGCAGCGGCTCCAGCGGCGCGGCTTCGACGTCGACCAGGGTTATCTGGTAGCCGTCGTGCAGCGGATAGGTCAACAGCAAGCGGGCGGCGCTGGACAGCGGCACGGGCATGAACTGGATGCGCAATGTCTGCCCCGTCTCGCCCCAGCCCTCGGCCACGTAGATGGCCACCTCGCCCGCTTCGTCGGCGCTCAGCGCGCCGCGGTGGGCCAGCACTTGCGGCCCGCGCGTGATGAGCGCCGTCTGCGTGACGGCCAGCGGCACGTGTTGCAGCAGCCGGCGCACGACGTTGGAGTCAACACGGCCGCTGCCGGGATTGTCGCCTGTGTGCGTGGTCATTCTGTTCCTATCCTACCCTGCCTGGCGCAACGCGCCAGGCAGGAAGCGTAAAGTGCCCTAGCGCCGGCCGCGCCGCAGGACGAGCAGCCCCACGACGACGACCAACGCCAGGGAGGCAACGCCGGTCGCGATGGCGAGCGCACCTGCCCCCCGCGCCGGTGGGGCAACTATTGGCGCGGTCGTAGGGGAGGGCGCGGCCGTTGGTGCCGGCATGGGTGGCGGTGTCGCCGCGGCCGTCGCTGTGGGTGGGACGGCCGTGGCCGTGGCCGTAGGCGTCGGCGCGGGCGTCGGCGTGGCCGGAGCGCGACCGAGGACGATCAGCGCCGGATCGTGATCGCTGGCGCGGAAGGACAGGTGTTCGGGCGACGTGTCCAGCCGCAGCCCCACGGGGTAATCGGCGTTGAGGTGGACGATGGTCGCCGCGCTGACCTCGGCCGCCAGCGCCGGCGATAGCAAGATGCCGTCGATCAACTCGCCCACGCCGCCGAAGTTGTAGGTGTAGCGCTGGGCTGGCGGCACGGCGCTCAGGGCGTTGATGAAGCGGCCGCCCTCGGCCGGTTCGGTCAGCAGGGCCAACACTGGCGACAGATCCGTATCGTTGAAGTCGCCCAGGGCGATGAGCCGGACGTCGGGGTTGGCCGTCAGGCGCTCGCCCGCCAGCCCGTTCAGGTAGACCGCCTGCCGGATACGCGCCAGGTCGGTGTCGATCTCCCCGCCGCGCTTCGACTTGAAGTGGTTGACCCAGATGACCGCCGGCCGCCCGTCGATGGTGGCCGTGACCTCCAGCGGCGGGCGGCCAAAGAGTGGCTCCTCGCCCGGCGGGCAGGCCAGGCTGCTGTCGCTGAGGCCGGTGGGCACAGGCGAGCACGTTTGCCGCAGGGCCACGTCGCTGACGCGCGCCCGCCGCGGGTCGCTCAGCAGGGCGGTGTCGATGCCACGGGCATCCGGGCTTTCGCGGTGGCTGATGTGGTAGGTGAAGCCGCAGGCCGGGGCCAGCGCCGCCGCCAGGTCGCGCAGCAGCGCCTCGTGTTCCACCTCTTGCAGCGCCAGCAGCGTCGGGCAGCCCAGCGGGCCGGCGATCTGGCCGGCGAGTTTCGCTTGCTGCGCGGCCAACGCGCCGGCCGCTGGCGTCGGTTCGCCATCGTCGGCCGTGTCGCGCACGGTGTCGAAGAAGTCCTCGGCGTTGAGCGTGGCCACGCTGAGCTGCTGGCCCTGGAGCGCGAGCGGTTGCGGCACGGCCGGCAGCGCGGCCGGCGTGATCGTCAGCCCGTCCGCGCCGTCGAGGACGATCTTGAATTGGTCGAAGTTGTAGGTCAGCGCCCCGGCGGTGCCGTCGATGTGGTCGCCCGTCTTCACCTGGGGGATGTCGGTACAATCGAAGTCGCTGGGGTAGAGGACGGGCACGGCCTGGCCGGTGGGGTCGCCGTCGGCGCGGCGAATGGGTGGCAGGGCTGACGCCGCCGCCGCGCCGACGATGGCAAAGCCGCAGCCTGTGTGTGTCGGCCCAGCCACGACGGCCTTATCCAGCGCTACGCGCATCCCCTCCAGCGCCTCAAAGGTGGCCGCCGCGGCATCGATGCCGGCCGGCGGGTCGAGGGCCACAGGCGCGGGCAGGGGGACGCGCTCTTCGACGGTCACGGTCAGGCCACGGTCGTCGATCTCGGTCAGGCCATAGAACTCGGTCACCTTGCCGCCGACGCGGACGACATCGCCCAGGGCCACGTCGCGCCGTGGCTCGCGCCCCAGGAAGACGGCGATGCCGTCGGAGGTCGCCGGGTCGCCGTCGCTCTCGCCCGGCAGGCTCTGCACGAAGAGGGTGTAGTAGATGTCGCCGCGGGTATTGCGGTCTTCGTAGCGGCCGACAACGACGCCGCGGAAGGTGACGAAGCGATTGAGGTAAGGCGATTCGGCCGCGTCGCCCTGGATCGCGCCGATGGTCAGGGCCGGTGCTTGGGTCGCCAGCAGCCAGCCCAGCGCCAAGATGAGCAATATCGATCGCATGCACTCACCACCACCCTCGTCCCTGCTCCCCTGGCCGTCCCCAGACAAGGACGACTAATGGAATTGTCGCCCAATCGCGCGCGCCGGCAAGGGCAATTGAAGGCCCGTCACACGGATGGGACGCGACATGCCGCCGGCCGAAAGCCCTCTCATCCCGTCGCCCGCCGGCGGTTGGGTTCTTATGCATCTCTGATGCAGGTCTATCACAATACATATTCCCGTCGCGTAGAATCTCTTGACTGCCACTCTACCTGGTGGTGGCCAAGCAGGGAGTCTGTATTGAGAACAACCTTATGAGTAACACGATGAGCGACTATTACGAAACCAAACCTATCCCCGTCGTGCCATTGCGCGGGGGCGCGGTTTTTCCGGGAGTCACGACGACCGTATCCATCGGCCGGCGGACCTCCCTGGCCGCTGTGCAGGCGGCCATCGAACAGGGCGGTGACCTGCTGGTCGTCGTGCAACGCGATGCCGAGGTGGAAACGCCCGGCGTCGATGACATCTTCCCTATCGCTATTATGGCCACGGCCCGCGACATGCTGCGCACGCCGGTTGGCATTCAGATGTTGGTCGAGCTACACCGGCGCGTGCGGGTGCTAGGCGTGGAGGCGAGCGGCGCGTTCCTGATCGGCCGCTACGAAGAGCTGGCCGAGGAAGACGCTGTCGATGAAGCCCTCAAGCTGGAGGCCATCGCCTACCTGGAGCAATACGTCGAGCTGATGGGCGAAACCAATCAGCAGATCATGGCCATGACGCGCGCCACCCGAACGGCGGGTGCGTTGGCCGATGCCATCGCCGGACTGATCAGCCTGCCGTTCGAAACCGAGACGGCGCTGCTGATGGATCTTAACGGCCGGGCGCGCCTGGAGATGGTGCTGGAGCACCTCCGCCAGGAAGTCCGCATCGCCGACATCCGTAGCAAGATTCAGCAGGATGCCCGCGACGGCGCGGAGAAGGCGCAACGCGACTACATGCTGCGCGAGCAGATGAAGGCCATTCGCAAGGAACTGGGCGACGAGGACGATGACGGCCCCGATAGCCTGCGTGACAAGATCGAGGCCGCCGGCATGCCGCCGAAGGTGTTGGAGCGCGCACTGAGCGAACTGAAGCGCCTGGAGTACCAGGGCGGACAGTCGGCCGAGGCCAGCGTCATTCGCACCTATCTGGAGTGGCTCATCGAGCTGCCCTGGAGCAACGAGACCGAGGACAACCTCGACATCACCCACGTTCGCCAGGTGCTGGACGAGGACCATTACGGTCTTGAGGATGTCAAGGAGCGCATCGTCGAGTATGTGGCTGTGCGCAAGCTGGCCGGCAAGGACATGAAGGGCGCTATCATCAATCTGAACGGCCCGCCCGGCGTCGGCAAGACGTCGATCGCCACCTCCGTGGCGCGGGCGATGGGGCGCGAGATGGTGCGCATCAGCCTGGGCGGCGTGCGCGACGAGGCTGAGATTCGCGGCCATCGCCGCACCTACATCGGCGCCATCCCCGGCCGCGTCATCCGCGCCCTGCGCGATGCCAAGACGCGCAACCCGGTCATCGTCCTGGACGAGATCGACAAGGTCGGCAACGACTGGCGCGGCGACCCGGCGGCGGCGCTGTTGGAAGTGCTCGACCCGGAGCAGAACCACAGTTTCACCGACCACTATTTGGAAGTGCCGTTCGACCTGAGCCAGGTGGTCTTTATCACCACATCCAATCAGCTCGGCACCATCCCGGCCGCGCTGCTGGACCGCATGGAGACCATCACCATGCCCGGCTATATCGAGGACGAGAAGGCGGCCATTGCCCGACAGTACCTGTTGAAGAAGCAGCAGACGGCTAACGGCATCGGCGACGTGGCGATGACGCTGGAAGACGAGGCGCTGCGGTCGCTCATCCGCTACTACACGCTGGAAGCGGGCGTGCGCCAACTGGAGCGTAACCTGGGCAAGGTTGTCCGCAAGCTGGCGGTCAAGGTGGCCTCCGGCGAGACCGGGCCGTTCACTGTGACCGAGGCCGACGTGACAGAGATCATGGGGCCGCGCAAGTTCAGCTATGGCGTGATGGAAGAGCAGGACGAAATCGGCCTGGTGACTGGCCTGGCGGTCAATAACTACGGCGGCAACACGCTGTCCATCGAGGTCAGCCTGAGCGAGGGCACCGGCCGGGTCACCCTGACCGGCTCGCTCGGCGACGTGATGCAGGAGTCGGCCCAGGCGGCGCTGACCTACGCGCGGGCCAACGCCCGGACGCTGGGTCTGGAGCCGGGGCTGTTCGACAAGGTCAACGTCCACGTCCACGTGCCCGACGGGGCCACGCCCAAGGACGGCCCCAGCGCGGGCATCGCCATGGCGACAGCCATCATCTCCGCCTTCACCCGGCGGCCGGTGCGGCGCGATGTGGCCATGACCGGTGAGGTGACGCTGCGCGGCAAGGTGCTGCCCATCGGCGGCCTGAAGTCAAAGACCATCGCCGCCCACCGCGCGGGCATCAAGATCGTGCTGCTGCCGAAGGACAACGCCAAGGACATCCCGGAGTTGCCGGAGCGCGTGCGGCAAGACCTGGAGTTGATCCCGGTTGGCCATCTGGACGAGGTCTTCGCTGTGGCCCTGTTGGAGCCGGTGGGACCGCCGATGAAGATCGGCGAAGCCGAGAAGACGGCCGAGCCGGTGGCGCTGCCGCTGCCGGCCAACGGCAACGGCACGACCAGCGAGCGCGTCGGCCGGGTCGGCTAGGCCCCGTCTCAACCAGAGCAAGGTGAGCAAAGCGCCACTGCCGAAGCAGGCAGGGGCGCTTTTGCATTCCCGCTCATCAGCCAGTTCAGTCAGCAGGGCTTCTGACGAAAGAGCGCCGCCATCAGTCAAGATAGCGGCGCTCGTCTGTATTTCCAGCAGAGGCTCGGCCGGCGTTGGCTCCTAGCCTAAGGGATTAAGAGGGGACTACCTGTGTGAAGGTACACGGTACGTCTGAATCTTACAGCTTCGGAATCCGCAACTTCTGCCCCGGCCGGATCAGGTTCATGTTCTCGCCAATCACGTCCTTGTTGGCCTCGTAGATCAGGCGGAAGTTGGCCTGTGTGCCGTAATACTTCTGCGAGATAAAGCTCAGGTTTTCGCCGGCGACGACGGTGTGCTCGGCGATGAACTCCTTGAAGCGCGACGCGGCCGCGGCTTCCTTGGCAGCAGTTTCCCTGGCGGCCGCTTCGGCAACAGCGCGTTCCTCTTCGGCCTTGGCGCTCTCGCGCTTGGCCAGCGTTTCCTTCTGACGGGCCTCGGCTTCCTCGCGGGCCTTCTCCAGGCGCTGCTCGGCCTCCAGCTTGCGCCGGCGGTCCTCGGCCTCCTCGCGGGCCTTCTCCAGACGCGCCTTGGCCTCACTCTTCGACTTGTCGTCGGCTTCCTGACGGGCTTTGGCTTCGGCCGCCTGCTTGGCCTTCGCCTCAGCCTCGTGCCTGGCTTCGGCTTCCTGACGGGCCTTCGCCGCGGCGTCCTCGCGGGCGGGCTGGGCTGTGTGGGTGGCCTGGGTGGCCGCGGCCGGCTGGGGCATGGGGGTCGCGTGGGCCTGTTCCCTGCGGGCCTTCTTCTGGGCATCAGTCGCGCGCAAGACAACGGCCAGTTCCTTCAGCGTCGCCGTCTCCTTCTTGCTGACCTCATCGCCCAGGCCGAGGACATTTTCCTTGGCCGCGCCGGCGATGCGCTCGCCAACCTCCAGCAGGAAGTCGTTCAGCGCGTCCAGGTCGTCGCCGCCCAGCTTGCTCTCGACGATGGCGGCGATGCGGCCGAGGGCGATGTCGGCGTCGGCCTTGCTGGCCTTGGCAATGGCCGCCGAGCGCGCGCTCTGGTCGGCCATAATGTCGCGCACGAGCGCGTTGCTGGTCTTGTAGCCTTTGCGCACGTCCTCGAGGGCCTGGGCCTCCTTCTTGGCGGCGGCCGGCGTGGACTTCTTCTCGGCCGCGGCCAGGGCCTGCTCGACCCAGTAGGGCGCGTCCTTCACCATCTCCCACTCAGACGCAGTCAGTTTTGCTTTGGACATAAAACTCTCCTTATCATTGAAATTCGCTCCGTCACCCAAAGTCACACTAATTTCGGGTGAGGAAGTAATATTGTACGGGGATTCCAGATTGGATTCGCACTTTGGATGAGGGAAAGATAACATCGATCGGGGCAGACGCAAATCTCGCCCCGCTGCGTGAGCCGATGATGAACGTGCTGAGTAGGAACCATGCCGCTGCGTAGCGCCGGACTGTTGCTCTACCGCCTGCGCGACGGGCGGGCGGAGGTGTTGCTCGTCCACCCCGGCGGCCCTTTCTGGAAGGACAAGGACGCCGGCGTGTGGTCGATCCCCAAGGGGTTGATCGACACCGACGAGGACCCGCTGGCCGCCGCCCGTCGCGAGTTCCACGAAGAAACGGGCACAGCCATCGATGCGCCCGACGCGGCGTTTATTTCTCTGGGCGAAGTGACTCAGAAGGGCGGCAAGCGCGTCGTGGCCTGGGCTATCGCCGGAGAGCTGGACACCGACGCCATCCGCAGCAATACCTATGCCGTCCAGTGGCCCAAGGGCACATGGCGGCGCTACCCCGAAGTCGACCGCGCCGGCTGGTTCGACGTGGTGGCGGCGCGAGAGAAGATTCTGGCGGCGCAGGCGGCGTTCATCGACCGGCTGTTGGTGGCGCTCGACTGGCCGGCCTAGAGGGCGTATGAGTTACTCGCTGTCTGGCGGCAATGGCGAAGCTTGCCAGATTGAGCCGTCGACTGTAACGACGATCTCGCTCATATCGCTGATGGTGGTTAGTTCATCTGGTCGGAAGAGATAGGTCTTCCATTTACCCCAATTGAACCAAATCACAACCGCCTCACCAGAAGGCCATTTGCCGCGTAGCGAATTCGCTTCTCGCAGGATGCGCGTGGAGCCGACGTAGTAGTGGTAGGGTATGAGTTGGGCTGGCTTACGGAAGTTAACGTAAATAAGGTTGTGATAGTTCGAGTAGATGACGCGATCGTCTAGCACCGAGGGATTATTTCTCAGGTAGCGGAGCGTTTCGTTGGTCTCCCATACGGCTGCCGAGAATCCCTCGCCGTTGTTGTGCCAATGGCGCATGCTTAATACGCTAACTCGCAGAGGATAGACAAGCAGCAACATCAGCACAACAGACGCTGTTAGGTAGACATTGGTTTGGCCAAAGCGGGTGACTAAAGTCGTTAGAATGATTGAAACGCTGCCGAAGACAATCAACATGAGAGGCACAAAGACAGGAATCATGAGGCGGTCGGTGATAGCGTCCAGGTTTGTCGTCACAGTGGATGCCAGCAGAAAGGCGGCATAAAGAATGATGAATAGCACTGCGGGAATGTAGCGCTGAAGTACCTTGCCCCTACGATCGGGGCATCTTGTAGATGCGAGAATGATTGCCGCACCTATCAATTGCAATAGCAGGACACCGACTAACACCACGAACCCCTTGTCTGCGAAGGCCGAGGGCAAGAACCATCCAGCCACAACACTCGCCGCCGCCGACAAGCTGTCGCTCAGTGGGATTGTGGCAGGATGCCTAGGCCCCATCAGTGTGCCAGTCACACTCCAGTTGCGAGTCATGATGATTGCAACGGGCAGTAAAGCAGCTACAGCTAGAATTGCGGCCGTAGCCAGGCGCGCCGGCCAGCGTTGATTCGACGCAAACAACACAACCAGCAAGCCCACTGGAATGAGCACTACGCCGATGAACCGCGTTGCTGCTGCTAGCGCCGCGGTGATGGCGAAGAGCGCCAAGGCCCAGAGGCGCTGCTGGGTCAGGAAGTACGTGAGAGCCATAAGCGACAGCAGCACGAAAAAGATGAAGGGCGGCTCTGTCCAGGCCATGATCCGCACCGCCAACAGCGGATAGGCCCACGTCGTCATAGCCACTGCTCCGAGCGCGGGGATTGACGCCAGGCCCAGCTGGCGCGCGTACACGCCGGTCAACACGACAACAAGCACGGTCAGGGCCGCATTGAGCATCCGCGCGGCAACAAGGACATCGACGCCCAAGAAGCGAACGAAAAAGGACAGGATTGCGGGATAGAGCGGCGGCCACAGGGTGACCGGTGTGCCGTCGCTACTCAGGAAGCCGTTGCCCGCGGCCAGGTTTTCGGCGGCGGCAATGTAAATGACGGAGTCTTCACTCAGGCCGACGCCATACTGCGCGGTTGCATTTAGGAGCATGTAGCCGGCAACCAGTGCCAGGAGCGATACCCCCAGCCAGTAAAGGAAAGTGGATCGTACCCTCAAGTAAGCACTCCACAGAGAGCAATGTAGATAATCCTGTCATTCTAGCATGCGGGCCTTGCGTGTCAATTCAGAAACGAGAGCGTCTCTCATGAAGATAGGTGGAAATTGGCCAACTGAACAGGACAAATCCCACTGGGCGCAAGCGTCTTTTCTACTGACTTCTCGTGCTTGACAAAGATGCCGACCTGCCGTCGCTGCGGTAGAATCATCCCAATGTTCGTCCCTTCGTTTCCAGAGTTCGTCTTCAGGAGTGTTTGATAGGTTCACCATGGAAATAACAAGTCACCAGACGGCCGAACCCATTCCAGTATCAGTGATGACCTTGCGCGGCGAACTAGACGCCTCGAATTACCTGGATGTCATCGACTACGTCCGCAATCTTTACAAAGCGGGCACGCGCCAGCTAGTCATCGACCTGTCGGACGTCTCCTTTCTGTCCAGCTCCGGCCTGGTGGCGCTCCATAGCGCGGCGCTGGTCATGCGCGGCGACGAGCCGCCCAGCCCCGACCTCGGCTGGAGCGCCTTCCATGCCATCGCCTCAGACGTGGAGCAGGAGGGCTTCGAGACGTGCTGCACGCTGGTCAACCCCCAGCCGCGCGTGCGCAAGTCGCTGGAAATGACCGGCTTCAGCGCGTTTCTGCATATCTACAACGACATCGATTCGGCTGTTGACGCCTTTACGACTACGCCCTAGCCGGGCCGCCGCCGGCGACGACAGACCTGTACCGACGCCACGGTGGCGCGTTGGCCCTCGCCCGGGAGGTGGCTGAGCCATGTTGTTTGAACCGCAGACGGCCGAGATGCGTCCGCTCCTGCGCGCGCTGGACGCGTTCGTGCGCGAGGAGCTGTTGCCCCTGGAGCGCCCCTTCCTCGACCACGACTTCGATACCCTCTTGCCCGCGCTGCAGGCCAAGCGCCAGTTGGCCAGGTCCCTCGGCTTCTGGCTGCCGCAGATAGCGGCCGAGCACGGCGGCATGGGTCTGTCGCTGTTCGAACACGGACTGGTCAGCGAGGTGCTGGGCCAGACGCTGCTGGGCCACTACGGGCTGAATTGCCAGGCCCCCGACGCCGGCAACATGGAGATCCTCATCGAGTATGGCACGCCGGCGCAGCAAGAGCGCTTCCTGCGGCCGCTACTCGACGGCGACATCCGCAGCTGCTTCTCCATGACCGAGCCGGAAAACGCCGGCTCCAACCCTACCTGGCTGAGCACGACGGCGACGAAGGACGGCGATGACTACATCATCGACGGCCATAAGTGGTTCACCACCGGCGGCGACGGCGCGGCCTTCGCCATTGTCATGGCCGTGACCGACGCCGCCGCGCCCAAACACCAGCGCGCCAGCATGATCATCGTGCCCACGGACACGCCCGGCTTCCAGATCGTGCAAAACACATCGGTGATGGGCGAACGCGGCCAGGGCTGGGCCAGCCACGCCGAGATTCGCTATGACGCCTGCCGCGTGCCCCAGAGCAACCGGCTGGGCGCGGAGGGTATGGGCTTCGTCATCGCCCAACAACGCCTGGGGCCGGGCCGTATCCACCACTGTATGCGCTGGATCGGCATCTGCCAGCGCGCCTTCGACCTGATGTGTCGCCAGGCGGCGCTGCGCGAGATCGCCCCGGGGCAGCCGCTGGCGGAGATGGGCCAGGTGCAGACCTGGGTGGCCGAAAGCCGCGCGGCGATCGACGCGGCCCGGCTGCTGGTCTTGCAGACGGCACAGCAGATCGACCGCGACGGCGCTCACGCCGCCCGTGACAGCATCTCGCTGATCAAGTTCCACGTGGCCAGGGTGCTCCAGGACGTGCTCGACCGGGCCATCCAGGTGCACGGCGCCATGGGCATGACCGACGAGACGCCGCTGGCCTTCTGGTATCGCCATGAGCGGGCCGCGCGCATCTACGACGGACCGGACGAGGTCCACAAGCGGGCGGTGGCGACGCGCATCCTGAAGCGCTATGCCACTGACCGCTGACCGCCGGCCGCCGACTATTTCTTGCTATGACTACTCCCGACCTGATCCCCGTCCGCTCCGACGAGCGCTTCGACGAAGCGCGACTGGCCAGCTACCTGGCCGGCCGCCTGCCCGGCAGCGACAGTGCGCCGTCTGTCAGCCAGTTCAGCGGCGGCGCGGCGAATCTGACTTACCTGCTCGATTATGGCCCGCATGCGTACGTCTTGCGGCGGCCGCCGCTTGGCCCGGTGGCGGTCACGGCCCACGACATGAGCCGCGAGTACCGCGTGCTGTCGGTGCTGTGGCGGGCGCTGCCCTATGCGCCGCGAGCCTTCCTCTTGTGTGAGGATGTGTCGGTCATCGGCGCGCCGTTCTTCATCATGGAGCGGCGACAGGGCATCATCGTCCGCCGCACCATGCCCGACATCTATCGCGACCGGCCCGACGCCGCCCGCCGTATGAGCGAGGCGCTGGTGGATGCTCTGGTCGACCTCCACGCCGTCGACTATGCCGCCCTGGGGCTGAGCGATTTGGGCAAGCCCCAGGGCTTCATCGAGCGGCAGATCGAGGGCTGGTATCGTCGCTGGCAGGGGGCGCGGACAACCGACCTGACCGATATGGACAGGGTCTACCGTTGGCTGCGGGATAACTGTCCCACCAGCGGCGCGGTCGCCCTGGTCCACAACGACTACAAGCTCGACAACGTCATGCTGGCCGCCGACGACCCCGGCCGCGTCGTCGCCATCTTCGATTGGGACATGTGTACCCTGGGCGACCCACTATCCGACCTTGGCGCGCTGTTGACCTACTGGACGGAGCCGACCGACCCGCCCTACCTGCAAGCCACGGCAATGATGCCGCTGGGCGACCTGGGCTTCCCGACGCGCGACGAGTTGACCGCGCGCTATGCCGCCAGGAGCGGCCGGCCGGTGGACAACATCCGCTTCTACCACGCTCTCGGCCTCTTCCGCCTGACGGTCATCGTGGCCCAGATCTACATTCGCTATCGTCGCGGCCAGACGCAGGACGCGCGCTTTGCGGCCATGGAAGGCATGATCCCCCTCCTGGCCCGGCGCGCGGCCGAAGTAGCTGGCTTGTAGCGCGGGTTGGCAACCGGCCATCTTCGGCTTTCGTCTGGCTTGTAGCGCGGGTTGGCAACCCGCCGTCTTCGGCCTTCGTCTGGCTTGTAGCGCGGGTTGGCAACCCGCCGTCTTCGGCTTTCGTCTGGCTTGTAGCGCGGGTTGGCAACCGGCCGTCTTCGGCCTTCGTCTGGCTTGTAGCGCGGGTTGGCAACCGGCCGTCTTCGGCCTTCGTCTGGCTTGTAGCGCAGGTTGGCAACCGGCCGTCTTCGGCTTTTGTCTGGCTTGTAGCGCGGGTTGGCAACCCGCCGTCTTCGGCTTTCGTCTGGCTTGTAGCGCGGGTTGGCAACCCGCCATCTTCGGCTTTCGTCCGGAAAAAGAGGCGGGTTGCCAACCCGCCCTACAGGAAGACATGATCCATTACCGTTCCATCTTCCGCTCCGACCTGTTCGCCGGGCAGACCTACGTCGTCACCGGCGGCGGCACGGGCATCGGCCGCGCCGTGGCCCATGAACTGGCCGCGCTGGGGGCGCATGTCGTCCTCGCCGCGCGGACGGAGGCAAACCTGCTGCGTGTCGCCGCGGAGATCGCCTCTGCCGGCGGCGCGGCGTCGCATTTCGTCTGCAACATCCGCGAAGAGGAGCAGGTTGTGGCCCTCTTCGACCACGTGCTGGCCGAACGTGGCGGTCTGGATGGCCTGGTCAACAATGCCGGCGGCCAGTTCCTCAGCCCGGCGGAGATGATCTCGCTGAAGGGCTGGCGGGCCGTGGTGGAGACGAACCTGACCGGCACTTTCCTGATGTGCCGCGAGGCGTTCAACCGCCACATGGGCGCGCACGGTGGGGCCATCGTCAACATGCTCATCGAGATGTGGCGCGGCTTCCCCGGCATGGCCCACTCGGCCGCGGCCCGCGCCGGCATCGAGAACCTGACCAAGACGCTGGCCGTCGAGTGGGCGCGGGCGGGCGTGCGCGTCAACGCCGTCGCCCCGGGGCTGATTTCCTCCAGCGGGCTGGAGCGCTACCCGGAGGCGGTGCGGCCGATGATCGCCCAGAACGTCCGCGACATCCCGCTCAAGCGCATGGGCACGGAAGCGGAGGTTAGCGCGGCCATCGTCTTCCTGCTGTCGCCGGCGGCGGCGTTTATCACCGGCGAGTCAATCCGCATCGATGGCGGCGGGTCGCTGTGGCGCAAGACGTGGGAGGTGCCGGAGCATGGGAAGGGGCCGGCGGGGTATGAGGGGTTTGAATAGTAGCCGTATGAATTGTAACGGCCTGAGACATGCTAAGGGGTTAACACCTCGCCAAGCCCCTGCAAAATCTGTCGAACCCGACTCGCAGACACCACGCCGATTTTTTCGATGAGGTCCCGTTTATCTACTGTGTACAACTGAGTGACGACAACGACACTGGCTTTCGGCAATCCCGCTTCGCCTGCGTTTAACAATACATTACCGGGTATGCGTGAGCGGCGAACGTTGGAAGTTAATGCACACACAATCACGGTGTTGATTGCAGCGTAGTTATAGGTGTTGTTCTGGATGACAACGTAGGGCCGACGATAGCCCGGCTCAGACCCTCGCGGTTCACCGATATCGATCCAGTATACATCACCCTGATCTACCATGGCTCATCCTTCCAAAGTATTGCCTGGTAGCGGCGCATAGCCTCAAGAGTCTCCAATTCTTCTGCCGTCGGCCCATCGGCATACTCTTCATTGAGAATTTCAGTGATCTTGCGACTGCGATGTTGTGAGACGTAATTCTCCAGTGCGAGTGCGAAAAGGCGACTCCGAGAAACTTGCATTTCCCTGGCCAATTCATCTGCCTGGTTGAACAGACCCTCCTCAATTGAAACCGCGGTTTTGATAGTGGTCATACTGTTAGTATATAGTGTTGTTATACCGTTGTAAATACCCTCCCCCGTTTTTCATTGCGGTTTTCCTGGCAGCCTATCTCTTCGGCGAGGGGGCGCAGCCCCCTCGCGCTCCCCCAGAAATCAGAAGAGCAGAACCCAGAAAAGCGGGAGAATCACTCCTGGGCACACCGGAAGCCTACGAAGTCGTAGCGGTTGACCGGTTGGTCGTATAAGCGGTAGGACGAGCGCGCGTCGTAGTCGCCGTTGCTCCACGCACCCCCGCGCAGCACCCGGTATTCACCCGACCCTGGGCCCGATGGGTTCTCGTCCGGCGATGCCCCATAATAGCCGCTATCATACCAGTCATTCACCCATTCCCACACATTTCCGGCCATATCCAGCGCGCCGACCCAGCTGTCGCCGTCCGGGTAACTGCCGACCGGCGCGGTATCGGCGTAGCCATCGTCCACGCCCTTGTCAGCCCAATCAAATGGGCAGTTCACGTCGCAGAAGTTGAGTCGCTCGCCGTCGAAGGTGTCGCCCCACGGGTAGACCTGGCCCTCCGGCCCGCGCGCGGCAACCTCCCATTCCGCTTCGGTCGGCAGGCGGCCGCCGGCCCAGGCGCAGAAGTCGCTGGCGTCGTTCCAACTGACGTAGATCACCGGGTAATCCGCAAACGCATCGTTGCCGTAATACTGGTCACGGGTATAGTTGGAAGTGTTCTCAGGCGGCTGGCAGGCCCCAGCTGCGACGCAGCCGGCAAACTGCGCGTTCGTCACCTCCGTCCGGTCGATCCAGAAAGCGTCGAGCGTGACCTCATGCACCGGGCGTTCATCGTCATCGCCGTCATCGCTGCCCATCGGGAACGACCCGGCGGGGACGAAGACTTGTTCGACCTCGACGCCACCGCGTACCACTGTGCGAATAGCGCTTGCCTGCGGTTCGGCCGCCGGCGCAAGTGTGACCGCCGGCGACGACTCGGCCGTGGCAGTGGGAGGGATGTCTGTCGACGCCAGTCGAGGCGTGTCGGCGGCCACGATCTCTATCTCAGTCGTTGCTTCCGTCGTCGCCCCGACGCCACCCCCGTTCCGCCCCCCAAAAGCCATCCCCGCCCACACCGCTAGCGCCACCAGGGCGATCACCCCACCGATCCAACCCCAGATGGGCACGCCGCGTTTCGCCGCCGGGTTGCCCGGCCCGCCGCCGATCGGCATGGTAGGGGCAACGGCCGGCGGCGCGGCCGGCGGCGTCCTGACCTTCGCGGGCGCGGCGGCGACCGGCAACAGCCCGGCGAAGGCTGCCGCCCCGCCCAGCCGCTGGCTGATCGTTGGCGCCATCGCCGCCACCACCGCCGCCGACGTCGCCGCGCTGACCGCCGGGTTGACCTGCCGCGGCGGGGTCAGCACGTCGGCGCCGCTGGCCAGGTCCGGCCCGTCGGGCGGCGTCTGGCCGGTCAGCAGCGTGTAGAGCGTCGCCCCCAGGGCGTAGACGTCGCTACGGGCGTCGGTGCGGCCGCGGCCGTATTGCTCCGGCGGGCTGTAGCCGGGCGTGACCGCCTTCGCGCCGATGGTCGTGCCTTTGCCGGGGTCGTAGACCTTGGAGATGCCGAAGTCCACCAGAACGGCCCGGCCGTCGGAGGTGATGATGATGTTGTCGGACTTCAAGTCGCGGTGGATGATCGGCGGCGTGCGCGTGTGCAGGTAGTCCAGCGCGTCGCACACCTGGCGCATCCACGGCAGGACTTCGGCCTCGTCCAGCGGCCCGCCGCGCTCACTCAGTAGCGTGGTCAAGCTCTTGCCCTCGACGAAGTCCATGATCAGGTATTGCCCCTGGCCGGGCACAATGAAGTGGTCGCTGACGCGCGGCAGGTTGGGGTGGCGCAATCCGGCCAGCAGCCGGGCTTCGCGCTTGAACTGGTGTTGCGACTCCGGGCCGGTGTCGATGTTCTCCTTGATGGCCACCGGCTGATCTAGCTCGATGTGCCAGCCGCGATAGACCGCGCCGAAGCCGCCCTGGCCGACGAGCTTGACGACGCGGTAGCGGTTGTCCAGGATCGATCCGATAGCTAACGTCACACTGCCCCCATCAGGCAACAGGCCCTAGCGAAATTCTACCCGACCTATCGGTGGTGTCAAAGCAGGACGCTCAGGTATTCACGCGGCACCATACAACACTTGCTAAATTCAGGACAACGATATATACTATCGATATATTCCAATCGGGACATCAAGTTTTTATGGATACCGCAAAACTATTTACCAACGGTCGCAGCCAGGCCGTCCGTTTGCCCAAGGCGTACCGCTTCGAAGGATCGGAAGTCTTCATCAAGAAGGTTGGTGATGCCGTGATGCTGATCCCCTTGAGCCAATCATGGCAAACGCTCATTGACAGTCTGGATCAGTTTTCCGATGATTTCATGGAGAGCCGGGAGCAGCCGCCGATACAAGAGCGCGAGTCACCGTTCGCATGAAGTACCTCCTCGACACGAACATCTGTATCTACCTCATCAGGCAGCGCCCAACGAGCGTGATTCGGGAAATGGCGCGGCAGCAAGTCGGCGACGTGGGGCTATCTTCCATCACGGTTGCCGAACTGCACTATGGCGTGGCGAAGAGCACCCAGGTGGAGCGTAATCAATCGGCGCTGGAGCAATTCCTCGCGCCGCTTATCATTGTCGACTTCGATGCCGCCGCCGCAACTGCCTACGGGGCTGTTCGCGCCCTGTTGGAGCGGCGCGGAACTCCTATAGGTTCGCTGGATACGCTGATCGCCGCGCATGCGTTGAGCCTGGATGTAACCTTGGTCACGAATAATAAGCGCGAATTCAGTCGTGTGCCCCGGCTGAAACTCACTAACTGGGCGACGAAAAACGAATAGCAACCGAGTTTCTCACGAGAAACCTGGTTTATAATCCATACGCCCCCTCAATCAACCCCTTCAACCTCTCCACAAACCGCGCCGCCGGCGCGCCATCGACGATGTCGTGGTCGAATGACAGCGTCACACTCAACATCTCGCGCGGGACGATCTGGCCGTCCACCACGGCCGGCTTGGTGGCGATGCCGCCCAGGGTCAGATTCAGCGTGTAGAGGGCGATGGGGATGCCCCAGCCGCTGCCCTCGCCGAACATGCCGACGGCCGTGACGCTGGCCGTCCCGCCGATGGCTTTCATCCGGTAGGGACTCGCCATCCCGATCCGGTAGGCTACGCGGCGCAGTGGCCCCGGCAATCGGGCGTACCAACGCAGCAGGCGCACGGCCCGGTCGTTGTAGTTGCGGTTGCCTTTCGCCTGAACCGACCGTATCTCGTTGTGCAGCTCGCGCACGGAGCGGCGATTGGTGGCGCGGACAACGTGGGCCAACGGGAAACGGCGGCCCTCCAACTCGATCTCGACAATGGTGTTGATGTCCACATCGTCGAACAAGACCAGCCGGCCGCGCCAGTCGCGGTAGGCGTGAACCATGCGGTCCTCGGTCACGGCCGCGCCGACGCAGTGCAGCACGAAGGCCGTGAATGAGAGGGATTCGCCGGTGCGGCCCTTGTGTTCGCGCAGCATCGCTCGCGCCTTCGTCACGTCGAACTCAACAAGGCCGTGGATCATGTGCTTGTTGCTGGCGACGTGGGCCGAGTCGACGACGAACGCGCGCGAACGCGGATAGGGTATCCGTGTGAAGCCCGGCTCAGGTGGATTGGTCATCTCAGCCTCCGCTGCAAGGGTAATGAAAGCGGCGCGCGCGCGCAACTCTTGACGCGCTGCGTCAGCTTTGCTATCCTCTCTGCAAGGTAACCGCTCCCTCATCGAAGCTAACAAAGGAGGTGACCTTGACTAGCTCCAAATCGTTTGCCAGGCGACTTGGGAGTCGCCTGCGATCCTTTTTGGGTCAAATCCCCTTTCGGGCCTGGCTGTTGTTGGCCCTGCTGCTTGGCGGCATTGGCGGCCTGGGTGCGTTCACGTTTGTCTATGCTGAGGGAGCCTCCTATCTGTCGAACGACCCCGGCGCCTGCGTCAATTGCCATGTCATGAACGACGTCTACGACCGTTGGAACCACGGTTCCCACAAGGCCGTCGCCGTCTGCAATGACTGCCACACCCCACATACCTTTGTCGGCAAGTGGACTGTCAAGGGACTGAACGGCCTGAACCACAGCACACGCTTTACGCTCAACAACTTCCCCGAACCCATCCGCATCACCGACCGCAACCGCGCTGTAGCCCAGGCGAACTGCGTCTATTGCCACAACGTCCTGACGGCCGACATGGGCCATCAGGACAGCGACAACCCGACCGACTGCCTGCACTGCCATGCTGGCGTCGGCCACGGCCGCTGAGCGGGCCACGAATCTCCAGGAGAGGAGCCATGACTGAGCCGTTGCAACCGAACCCACAAAAGCGCAACTGGGGCTGGATCGTCGCCGCCTTTGTCGTCGGCGCGGCGATCATGGCCGCCGTCGGCGCGTTGCTGCTCAACATCCAGAGCCGCAAGGCCGAGGCGGCGGTCAACACCCACCTCGTCGAGATCGCCGACGACGAGCTGGACCCGACCGTCTGGGGCCAGAACTTCCCCCGTCAGTACGACACCTTCATCAAGACCCAGGACGACACCATCAGCACGCCCTTTGGCGGCTCGGTTAAGTACAGCAAGCTGGAACGTTACCCGGCGATGGTGCGCATCTGGGCCGGCTACGCCTTCTCCATCGACCACAACGAGGAGCGCGGCCACTACTATATGCAGACCGACCAGCAAAACACCCAGCGCGTCGTCGTCAAGGAGCAGCCGGGCGCGTGCATCAACTGCCATTCGGCCAACGCGCCGGGCCTGATCGCCGAGATGGGCTGGGAAGCGTTCAACCACACGCCCTACAATGACCTCGTTGGGCAGATGGGGATGGGCACGTCTTGCGCCGACTGTCACGACCCACAGACGATGGACCTGCGCATCACCCGCCCGGCGTTCATCAACGCGATGGAGGAGCGTGGCATCGACGTGACCCAGGCCACGCGCCAGGAGATGCGCACTTACGTCTGCGGCCAGTGCCACGTCGAATACTACTTCTCCGGCGACAACAAGGTGCTGACCTTCCCGTGGGACAACGGTCTCAACATCGACGACATCGACGCCTATTACACCGAGATCGAGTTCACCGACTGGACGCACAAGGAAACGAATGCGCCCATGATCAAGATTCAGCATCCGGAGTTCGAGATGTGGAGCAGCGGCCTGCACGCCAAGTCGGGCGTGGCCTGCGCCGACTGTCACATGCCCTACGTGCGCGATGGAGCGGTGAAGGTATCGGACCACTGGCTGCGCAGCCCGCTGGTGAACGTCAACAACGCCTGCCAGACATGCCACAAGCAGGATGAGCAGACGCTGGTGGATCGCATCAACACCATCCAGGAGCGCACGGCTAGTCTGCTGCGCCTGAATGAGGCGGCGCTTCTGGATGCCATGGACGCCATCGTCGCCGCCCAGAACGCCGGGGCGACGGACGAACAGCTGGCCGAGGCGCGTTACCTGCATCGCCGGGCGTCGCTGCGCTGGGACTTCGTCTCCTCGGAGAACAGCACCGGCTTCCACAGCCCGCAAGAGGCGGCCCGCGTGCTGGCCAACGGCATCGACCTCGCCCGCCAGGCGCAACTGGAAGCGATGCGTGTGACGGCCGAACTCGGCGGGGCGGTCGCGCAGAAATAGGCCCGCAACCTCGATCCTGAGCCTGGTCACGGGGGCGACGCGCCGGCAGCCAGTGCGTCGCCCTTTTTATCTGGCGCGGCGTTGCGTCCGGCCAGCCGTTGCGCTACGCTACTGGTAACCGAATGCAGACCTTCGGGCCAACCCGGCAAGGAGCGCTCCATGTCCCAATTCGCCCACGGCGGAGAACTTGTCGCCCGTTCGCTGGCCGCGCAGGGCGTCAATACGATCTACACCCTCTGCGGCGGCCATGTCGCGCCCATTTACGACGGCTGCCTGAACCATGACATCGCCGTCATCGACTTTCGCCACGAGCAGGCCGCGGCCCATGCCGCCGACGCCCACGCCCGGCTGACGAGGAGCGGCGGCGCGCCCAATGTGGGCGTGGCCCTCGTCACGGCCGGGCCGGGCGTCACCGATGCCGTCACCGGCGTGGCCAATGCCTACCAGGCCCGCAGCCCGCTGCTGCTGCTGGGCGGGGCCGCGCCGCTGAAGACCAAGGGCATGGGCGCGTTGCAGGAGATGCCCCAGGTGGAGATGTTCCGCACCTTCACCAAGGCCAGCTTCACCATCGAGCGCACCGAGGACATCCCGGAGCGGCTGGCCGAGGCCTACACCGCCGCCCTGAGCGGCCGCCCCGGCCCCGTCTTCGTCGAACTGCCGTTCGATGTCCTGTTCAACGCTGTCGATGCGCCGGAGCGGATGCCCGACCGCGTGACTGTCGCGCCCGTGCCGCCGCCCGTCAGCGCCGTGCAAGCGATGTTCGACCTGTTGCGCGCCGCCGAGCGGCCGCTGATCATCGCCGGCACACAGGTCTACTGGGACGACGCCGGCGACGCCCTGCGCGACCTGACCGACGCGGCGGCCATCCCCGTCTTCACCAACGGCGCCGGCCGCGGCACGCTGTCGATGGCCCATCCCCACTGTTTCAAGGCGGCGCGGAGCAAGGCGCTGCGGGCGGCCGATGTCGTCCTGCTCATCGGCACGCCGCTTGACTTCCGCCTGAAGTATGGCCACGAGGATTGGAACCCGGCCAGCAAGCTCATCCAGATCGAGAACGACGCCGCTGAGCTAAACCACAATCGCCAGGCCGACGTGGCCGTGGTGGCCGATGCGCGACTGGTGCTGGAGGCGCTGGCCGAGGGCTTGCAGGGCATCCGCTTCGACGCCTGGCTGGCGCAGGTGGCCGAGTGGGAGCGGGCACGGCTGGACAAGCAGGCCGGCTGGCAGCGGTTGGACGACGCGCCGGTTAACCATTTCCGCTTTGCGGCCGAGGTCGAGCGCTTCGTCGACGAAGACACCATCGTCATCGGCGACGGCGGCGACATCGTCAGCGCCTGCGCCAAGGTGCTGACGATCACCCGGCCGGGGCAGTGGCTCGACCCCGGTCCGTTGGGCTGCCTGGGCGTCGGCGCGCCGTTCGCCATTGCCGCGCAGCACCTCTACCCCGATCGGCGCGTGCTGATCCTCAGCGGTGACGGCTCGTTCGGGCTGAACGGCTTCGAGTTTGACACGGCCGTGCGCTTTGGCCTGCCCATCGTCGCCATCGTCGGCAACGACGCCGGCTGGGGGCAGATTCGCGGGCCGCAGGTGCAGATGGTCGGCGCGGAGCGGGCCATCGCCACCTCGCTGGCTCCGACGCGCTATGACAGGGTCGTCGAGGCCCTGGGCGGCTACGGCGAATTGGTGGAGCGGCCGGAGGGCATTGTGCCGGCGCTGGAGCGGGCTTTCGCCAGCGGCAAGCCGGCTTGTATCAACGTGATGCTTGATCCGGGGGGGATGGGGAAGACGGGGGCGAGTTCGCCGTATATCGTGTGATGGTAACCAACGAGCTTTCTGACTAAAACTCGATTCATGGAGCTTGGCGGCGTAAAACAGTGGTATGATTTGAGTAACATGCCTGAGATATCACGGTTCTACGGGATTGTCATTCGTGTATTTTACGAGATTGCCCGGCATCAGCAGCCGCATTTTCATGCTGCTTATGGCGAACACCTGGCCAGTTTCATCATTGACCCTCCGGCATTGCTGGCCGGAAGTATGCCCAGAAAGCAGTTGCACTTGATTCTGGCCTGGGCGGAGTTGCATCAGGATGATCTATTGGCAAACTGGTAACGGGCGCGCGACCAGCTCCCTCTGCACAAGATCCCCGGCTTGCCGTAGGAGTTTACATGGATCGCCACCATCACGAGGAGATTGGCCTACATCGCCTCACCTCGCTTTCTTTACTTGGTGACTACGCATTGAAGCTCGCGTTTGATGACGGCACGGAGCAAACCGTCGACCTGGAGCCAATTTTATCAGGCCCAATATTTGGCCCACTGCGCGAGAAAGTTCTATTTCAAGAGGTTGTGATAGACCCCGTTTTCGGCGCGCTGGTCTGGCCCAACGGGGCGGACATTGATCCGATGGTGCTCTACGATTGGCCGGCCTACGTGGAGCGCATTCGTTCCCGAAGAGCAGAATTGCTGACCGGCTAATTCCAGGGTTGGATAGTAGTTAGCAGGAGGCTGAGGAATCTTGAACTACGCAGATTCTGACAGCAGCGGGGTCGCTATTGACTACTAAGCCTCTCTACCCCCGCAACCCTGTGAAAAACCCCGGCCGCTGCCCCAGATACCGCTCCACGATCGCGACCGCCCCGGCCACGCCCTGCTCGGCGCACACCCGTTCCCCCACGTCGGCCGCCCGCCTTTGCATCGTCGCGTCACCGGTGGCCGCGCCAATGGCCGCGGCCAGACCTTCGGCGGTCAGCACCTCCTGGTGTAGCGGCGGCGGCGAGACGCCCAGCCCGTAGACGCGGTCGGCCCAGAAGGGCTGGTCGCCGAAGAAGGGCACGACCACCTGCGGCCGCCCGGCGCGCAGGGCCTCGTGGGTTGTGCCCACGCCGCCGTGGTGGACGATGGCGGCCATGCGCGGGAAGAGCCAGTCGTGCGGCGCGCTGTCGAGACGCAGTACATCGGGCGGCACTTCGCCCGTGGCCAGCCCCGCCCAGCCGGCCAGCAGCACCGCCCGCTGCCCACTTAGCCGCACCGCCTCCAGCGCCACACGCGTCAACCGTTCGGGGTCGTTGCCGGTCATGCTGCCGAAGCCGATGTAGATCGGCGGTGGCCCGGCCGCCAGGAAGTCGGCCAGCGCCGGCGGCGGCTGATAGCCGGCCACATCCAGAAACCAGAAGCCGGGCACCGACAGCGCCGCGCTCCAGTCCTTTGGCTTGGGCAGCAGCGTCGGGCTGTAGCCGTGGACGACGGGCACTTTCTTGCGAAACATGTCCGGGAAGGGGCCGAGCAGAGGGATCGGCCGCAGGCCGAGCGTCTGGCGACGAATGTCGTTGAGCACCGGTCGCAGGCGCAGCCAGATCTGGTAGCCGCCCAGCGCGTGGGTAGCGTAGTTGAAGATCGCCCCGCCCTTGTGCCTGGTCGGAAAAATGACGCTGGGGAACGCGCGCGTGGGGTTGATGGGCTGCAAGTAGGCTTGCAGGAAGGGCAGGCCGAGCTTCTCGGCGACGCTGTAGGTGACATAGAAGGCCACGGCCGAGAAGAGCACCATGTCCGTGCCGGCGCAGGCGGCCAGTGTGTCGGCCGTGGCCTGGTGAAGCAACGGGCCAATGAACTGTTGGAAGCCGCGCAGGAACTCCCGGCCGTGCTGTCCCGTCTCCACCCAATCGCGGCCGTGCTCCTGCTGGAAGGCAGCCATCGGATCGCCCTCAACGGGGGCGAATTCCAGGCCGTAGCCGCGGATCCAGTCGGCGTAGAGGGCGTGGGTGGCCAGGCGAGCGGTGTGGCCGTGGGCCTGCAGGCCGAGGCCGAGGGCAATGTAGGGCTGGATGTCGCCGCGTGAACCGGCGGTGACGAGTGTGAAGTGCGCCATCGTGAGAGGGAGGTCTGTCGCTTGTATGCTAGAATGCTGTGGCCGGTCTTCGAGTCGGCGACAAGACAATACTATCAGGAGGCTTGGCCGGCGGTCAAGCACATGGAAGCGAACATGGATTTCAGGGACAACGTCGTAATTCTGACCGGGGCGTCGAGCGGCATCGGCGAGGCGATGGCCCACCAGCTGGCCGCGCAGGGAGCTTGCCTGACGCTGGCGGCGCGCAACACGGTCAAGCTGGAGGCCGTGGCCGACGCCTGCCGGGCACAGGGCGGCCGGGCGCTGGCCGTGCCCACGGATGTCACCGACGAGGCCGAGTGCCGGTCGCTCATCGCGCGCGCCGTGGCCGAGTATGGCCGCATCGACACGCTGATCAACAACGCCGGTCTTAGCATGTGGATGAAGCTGGAGGAGGTCGAAGACCTCTCGACGTTGGAATACCTGATGCGCGTCAACTACTTCGGCAGCCTCTACTGCACCTACTACGCGCTGCCCCACCTGAAGAAGTCGCGCGGCCGCATCGTCGGCATCGCCAGCGTCGCCGCGCGCACCGGCGTGCCCACGCGCACGGGCTACGCCGCCAGCAAGCACGCCCTGGTCGGCTTTCTGGAGTCGCTGCGCATCGAGGTGGAGGATGACGGCATCAGTGTGACCATCGCCTATCCCGACTTCGTGGGTTCGGGGATGCACACGCGCTCTTTGGGGGCCAACGGCCGGCCCTTGGGCCACAATCCGTTGCAGCTGGACAAGGTCATGACCAGCGAGGAGTGCGCCCGGCTGACGCTGGCCGGCGCGGCCGCGCGCAAGCGGCAGGTGGTCATGTCCACCCGTTCCCGCGTCGGCCAGTGGCTCAAGCTCATTGCCCCGGGGCAGGTGGATAAGATCGCCAAGGATGCCATCAAGAAGGGGCGGTAGGGGCCATGTGGGGGCATTGCACACGGGCATTGCGTAGGGGCGTGTCTCAGACCCGCCCCTACACCACAGGGCATTGCGCGGGGGCGTGTCTCAGACCCGCCCCTACACCACAGGGCATTGCGCGGGGGGCAGGCCTCCGACTCGCCCCTACGACGCGTTGGCCGTGAAGTCGATGAACAACTGGACTTCTTCGTCCACGTTGGCCACGCTGGGCACGCTGGGTATCCGCAGGTCATAGTCGGTGCGGTTGACGACGGCCGTCGCCGTGCCCGTGATCTGCGTCTCCGAGACGGCCGTCGCCTCAACGTTGAACGTCGCCGGCACAGTGATGTCGCGGATGGTCAGGTCACCGACGATGCTGAAGCTGATGGCCTCGCCGATCGCCGCGCTGGCGGGCAAACCCTCGATCGCCGTCGGCGTGAAGGTGATGAACTCGAAGTCGCCCGTGTGCAGAATATCGTTGGCGATGGCCCGGTTGCGGAAGTTGTTGTCCGTCAGCAGTGTCCGGGCGTTGATCTGGATGATGCCCACTTCGGTCTGCGACAGGTCGGCCAGATTGAGCGAGATTTGTCCGGCAACCTGGTCGGTCGTGCCGACCACGAGGTTGCGCGCGCCGCGCAGGTCTTCGCTCAGTTCGAAGCGCACTTGTGACGCGGCCGAATCGATGGTGTACACCTGGGCCGTGGCCGGCGCGTCGGTTGGCGCGTCGGTTGGCGCGACCACTGGCTGGTCCGTCGCGGCCTCTGCCGGCACGTCGGGCGCGGTTGTGGCCTCCGCCGGGGCGGCCGTGGCCACGCCGGCCGATTGGGTCGCCAGGGGGATGGCCTCGATGGGCGCGCTGGCCTCTTCAGGCTCTTGCAGCAAGCCGCAGGCCGTCAACGCCAGTGCGCCTAGCACAATCAACAACAGGGCGTACAAACTCCGCTTCATCACTGTCTTCTCCTTTTGTCTTTGTCGAAGAGGCAGACCCCATCGACGAGTGCCAGCCCGCATTAAACGGACGAGTGTCCACATTGCCATGTTCATCTGAGAGGGATATGAGTCGCACCTTGCAAATAGATGAGTGTCAGGCGGCCGCGCGGCCCGTGACATCGGGGCTGCTCGTGGGCAGGGTGATGGTGAAGCGCGCGCCGCCCGTGGCCACATTCTCAGCGGCGATCTGCCCGCCGTGGGCCTCGATCAGCGAGCGGGCGATGGCCAGGCCCAGGCCCGACGCGCCGTCATCGACCCGCGCCTTGTCGCCACGGTAGAAGCGCTCAAAGATATGGGGCAAATCTTCAACGGGGATGCCGGGGCCACTGTCGGTGACTGACAGGACGACGCGCCCACCGGTCTCGCTCGCGGCCAGAGCGATCTGGCCACCGTCCGGCGTGTGGCGCAGGGCATTGCCGACCAGATTGGCCAGCACCTGCACCAGCCGGTCGGGATCCACCCAGACGGCGGCCGCGCCATCGGCGACCACAGACAGGCGCACGCCGCGCTCCTCGGCCTGGGGCAGGTAGGCGATGGCCGTGTGGTCCAGCAGGTCGCCGGGCAAGACGGCACGGCGTTGCAGCGACAGTTGCCCAGCGTCGGCCAGCGACAAAGTGCGCAGGTCGTCGATGAGCCGATTCAGATGTTGCGCCTGGCGGTGCATGGACGCGTAGACTTCCGGCGTGCCGGGCAGCTTCTCGTCTTGCAGCGCCTCGGAGTAGCCCAGAATGACGCTGAGGGGCGTGCGCAGATCGTGGGCGATGTCGGCGGTCATCTGCCGGCGCAGTTGGTTGGCGTGGGCCAGGTCGGCGCTCATCTGGTTGAACGATTGGGCCAGTTGGCCGATCTCGTCGGCCGTGCGCACCGGTACCTGATGGCCAAGATCGCCAGCGGCCAACGCCCTGGTGCCGTCGGTCAGTTCGCGCACGGGTCGGGCGATGGTGCTGGCTAACGCTGCGCCCAGGCCCAGAGCCAGCAGTCCGGCCATGACGGCGCTCAACAGGATGGCGCGGCCGATGCGCTTCAGGAAGGCGGCTTCGGCCGAGGCGCGCAGCTCTTCGGCCTGGGGCATGTCGAGGAAATCGACATAGCCGATCACCGTGCCATCGACGCGCACGGGCACGGCATTGCTGTCGGATAGGTTGATGGACGACAGCGGCGCATTGAGTCCGCCGCTGCCCGTCGCGGCGACAACCCGCCCGCCGGCATCCGTCACCAGCAGCGGCCGCGCCCTGCCACCCGATCCGCCGCCCGGGCCGCGCCGGCCGCCGCGCAAGAGGCTCTCCACGCCCGATAGCTCGCCGTTTTCGGCGTAGTAGTCGGCAACGCTGGCGATAATCTGGGCCTGGTACTGATCGACGATGAAACGATCGAACTCCAGTCGTGTTTGCCGGCGCACGACGGCGGCGACCAGCACCACGCCGGCCAACCCCACGGCCAGAAACGCCAGGACGAGTTTGAGCGTTAGCGAGCGCATGGTCTAGTTGCCGCCATTCGGTTCGGCGGCCAGGCGGTAGCCGATGCCGTAGACGGTCAGGACATAGCGCGGGTTGCGCGGGTCGGGTTCGATCTTGGTGCGCAGATTGCGGATGTGGACATCGATGGTGCGCTCATAGCCCTCGTAGGTGTCGCCCTGCAAGCGGTCGAGTAACTCCAGACGCGAGAAGACGCGCCCAGGCTGGGCCATGAACGTCGCCAGCAGGTCAAATTCCGAGGGCGTCAGGTCGACGGCCACGCCGTTGGTCGTCACCTGGCGGCTATCGTGGTCGAGCGTCAGGTCGCCGACGCGCAGCAGCGCCGCGCCGGTCGCGGCGCTCTTCTCGGCCCGCCGCAGCACGGCCCGGATGCGAGCCATCAGTTCGCGCAGGCTGAAGGGTTTGGTGAGATAGTCGTCGGCGCCTAATTCCAGACCCAGGACTTTGTCACTTTCCTCCAGCTTGGCGGTCAGGATGATGATCGGCGCGTCACTGTCACGGTTGTGGGCGCTGATGAACTCGAAGCCGCCTAGCTCTGGCATCATCAGGTCGAGCAGGATGAGGTCGGGGCGTTCCTGGCGGGCGACGAACAGGGCCTCGCGGCCGTTGGCCGCCGTCACCACGCGATAGCCCTCCTGCGTCAGATAGCTCTTGACCATCGTCCGCAGGCTCTCGGCATCGTCCACAACCAGGATCGTCTTCGTCATCTCGTCTCTTCGGCCCGGCACCGGCCGAGCGCTTACCATTGTACGCGATCCGGGCGCGAGTGTGTCTGCCGATCGCCTGGTTTGGGTGGGGGAGCGTCGACGCCGGCGCTCCCCCACCGGGCCGCCGGTCGCCTTAGGCGCCGAAGCCCGTCTCGGTCATGTCCGGGATGGTATCGTCCGGCAAGAAGAAGCTATTGCCGCGGCCGTGGCCGCCGTGGCCGCCGCGACCGCCGTGGCCGCCGTGGCCGCCGAATCCACCATGCCCGCCAAAGAGGTCCAGGTTGGGGCGGGCGCTGAGATACGCGTCGGCCTGGGCCTGGGTAATGACGCCATCGGCTACGGCGCGAGCGATGGCGGCCTCATAGGCGGCCTGAATATTGGCTTGCAGCGTCTCCGCGGTGAGGCCCTGCGTCGTCATCAGATCCAATAGCGACTGGCCATCCGCCAGAGCCGCCTGCAATTCATCGACGCTCAGGCCGAAAGCCTCGGCCAGAAGCGCCGGCCGATCGATGTAGCTGTTCAACCGCTGACGGACGAGCAACTCATCGGCCTGCGCCTGGGTGATCTGGCCGGCGGTCACGGCATCGGCCAGGCGGGCGGCGAATGCGCTGTCGCGGGCCGCCTGTAGTTCTTCGACCGTGATGCCCAGGGCCGTGGCCAGATACTCGCCCCCACCCCCGCCGCGGCCGCCGAAGTGCCCAAAGCCACCCGGCCGGCCAAACGGCAACGCGGGGACCCCTGTATCAGCCGACGGCGTTGTCGCTTCGGGCGTCGCTGTCTGCGCCAACACGGTGTGGGCCAACGTCGCCGTCGCCAACAGACCGATCAGGATGGCGACCAGTCCACCAACGATAAGAAAGGCGCGCGATTTAGGTTTGACCATCTATTGTCTCCTTTACTTGTTCCGGCGCGTCGAGCGGTTCCGGCGCACCCAGTCAATTGCCACTAGCAATAGCATAGCGCCCGACTGTTCAGAACTTGTTAAGAAGCGTTTGGCGTTCTGTTAAGCCGCCTGTGGTGGACGCGCTGTAGCGACTGCGTGGGGCGGAGAAAGCGAACGGCCGGCCGGGCCAGAAGCGCCCGGTCGGCCGGCGGATAGTGGCGGCAGCGGGCCTAATCCTCGTCCGGTTCGATGCCCTGGCTCATGAACCAGGCCTGGCTATCGAACAAGGGGCCGTCCCCGTCGAGGAGGTAGCGACGCGGGACGTAGCGGCCGTCGCTCTGCAGCACGTGGCTCTTGGCCGTGTCGCGCAAGGAGACGGCGAGGATGTCCTCAACGACGTGGCGCTGCATGTCGGGTTCGGTGATGGGGAACAGCACCTCTACACGCCGATCGAGGTTGCGCGGCATCAGGTCGGCGCTGCCCATATAGAGGCTGGGGTTACCCTCGTTGTGGAAGTAATAGATGCGCGAGTGTTCCAGGAAGCGGCCGATGATGCTCAGCACCTGGATGTTGTCGCTGACGCCGGGAATGCCGGGCCGCAGACAGCAGATGCCACGGATGATGAGATCGACCTTAGCCCCGGCCTGCGAGGCGCGGTAGAGGTTACGGATCATCTCGCCGTCCACCAACGAATTGCACTTGATGATGATGCGCCCCTTCGGCCCCAGCGCGGCCTCGCGCTTGATGGCGTCGACCAGCCCGCGGCGGATAGTGACCGGGGCGACGAGGAACTTGCGATACTCCTCCTGACGCGAGTAGCCGGTCAGGAAGTTGAACAGGTCGCCGGCGTCGGCGGCCAGGTCTTCGTCGCGGCTCATGAAGCCGATGTCGGTGTAGAGGCGGGCGGTGGTGCTATTGTAGTTGCCGCTGGACAGGTGGACATAGCGGCGGATGCCGTCGCGCTCGCGCCGGATGATGAGAGTCACTTTGCAGTGTGTCTTCAGGCCAATCAGGCCATAGGCCACGTGAACGCCGACGCTTTCCAGTTCTTGCGCCCAGTGGATGTTGGTCTCCTCGTCAAAGCGGGCCTTCAGTTCGACGACGGCGGCGACCTGCTTGTTGTTCAGCCGCGCCTTCTTCAGGGCCTGGACAATGGGCGGGTTGGAGCCGACGCGGTAGAGGGTGATCTTGATGGCCAGCACGTCGGGGTCGCTGGCGGCCGCCTCCAACAGGTTGACGACTGGCGTGAAGCTGTCGTAGGGGTGGTGCAGCATCAGGTCGCGCTGGCGCAGCACGGCGAAGACGCTGCCGCCCAGGTTCTGCAAGCTGGCCGGCGTGCGCGGCGCAAAGGGCCGGTCCTTCAGGTCGGGCCGCTCCAGCCGGTGTAGCTCCCACAGGCTGCTGAGTCCGAGCGGGCCGTTGGTCGTGTAGATATCGTAAGACTCCACTTGCAGGTTGCTGATCAGGATGTCGCGCACGTCGGCGGGCATGTTGCCGTCGATCTCCAGGCGCACCGCGCTGCCGAAGTGGCGCTGCCGCAGGTTGTCTTCCATCATCAGCAGCAGGTCGTCGGCCTCTTCTTCCTGTAGTTCCATGTCGCTGTTGCGCGTCACGCGGAAAGGATGGCTGGCGACGATCTTCATGCCGGGGAACAGCCGGTCGAGATTGGCGGCGATGACCTGCTCGGCCCAGACGAACTTCTGCACCGCCGGCGTGGACAGCTGGTCGGGGTCGAAGCGCTTCAGCGGCACCAGCCGCGGCAACGCCGGTGGCACCTTGACGCGGGCAAAGTGCAGATCGCCCGTCTTCGGGTCGCGCACCCGCACGGCCAGGTTCAGGCTCAGGTTGGAGATATGGGGAAACGGCCGGCTGGGATCGGAGGCCAGTGGGGTCAGCACCGGGAAGATCTCCCGCTCGAAGTAGGCGCGCAACTTGTTGCGTTGCCCCTTGCTGAGTTCCTCGTAGTCGAGCACGTGGACGTTGGCCTCGGCCAGTTGGGGATGAAGTTGCTCGCGCCAGATAGTGTTGGCCTCGGAGAAAAGTTGGGTCAGCGTGCGGTGGATGTTGGCCAGCTGCTCGCGCGGCAACAGGCCGTCGGCCTGCGTGGACGTGATGCCCAGCCGTAGCTGCTGCTTCAGCCCCGACACGCGCACCATGAAGAACTCATCCATGTTGCTCTGGAAGATGGCCAGGAACTTGGCCCGCTCCAGGAGGGGATGATCGGCCTGGGTCTCATACAGGACACGCCGGTTGAACTCGATGTTGCTCAACTCGCGGTTGATATAGAGGCTGGGGTCGCGCAGATCGATTGCCGGTGCCTTCTCCGCGGCCGAGGCGCGGCGCTTGGCTGGCTTCTCCGGGGCGGTCTCGGGCGGAGTTGGGGCTTCTATCATGGCTTGTCCTTCCGGAATCCTTAGCGTGGCTCCGGGAACTGCGTTACTCTTCCGAGTGATGCGCACATCGTTGCTATTATACGGCGTTTTACTGGCTTTGTTAATGAGCGGCTGTTCGGGAGAACGGGCAGAGACCTCCAGCATCCCGATCGGCCAGCCGCCCACGCCGGCCATCACCGAGGCGGCGGCGACCGCAGTTTCTGCGGCCGTGGCCGCCCCAGCCCAGCCCGGTGCTGCCGGCGCGCTCTTGCCGACGCCGACGCTGGCCGGCGGCGCGACGCAGCCGGCCGCAGTCGGGGCCATTGTGCCGCCCCCGCCGCCGGCCACAGCCACGCCCGACCCCAGCCAGCACGGCCGCTACACATTGAGCGCCGCGCCGGGCGTGCCGGAGGCGCTACGCCGGGCCGCCCAGGGGGTGGCCGTCGCCAACCCCGAACTGTTCACCTGGGTCGAGGGGGACGCTGCCGCCGACGTGCGGCTGACCGTGGCCAATGGCGAGCCGCTAGCCCAATGGGTCTATGCCGTCGCTGTGCCCTTCGCCACCGGGACCGACGACACGACCGCGGCATCCATCAGCAGCGGCTGGGCGTCGGGGGCGTCGGAGTTGGGCCGGCTGCTGCTCGACGCGCCGACGGCCGCGGCGCTGGAGGCAACCTGGGGCGCGCCCACCGGCGGCGAGATCGTCACCGATGACTTCCTCGGTCGCGTCTGGGCGGCCCGGCCGTCGTGGACCATCTTGCCTTTCGAAGAGCTGCGGCCCGAATGGAAGGTCTTGCGCGTCGACGGCCGCTCGCCCCTGACCCACGATTTCGTCGCCGAAGGCTACCCGCTGACCGTGCCCATGACCATTACCGGCGACCCGGCGGCGGTGGCCGACTTCCGGCTGCGCTGGGCCGGGCCGGCGGTCAACCACGACCCCACCCGGCTGACGCGCGTGGCCATGAGCGGCGTGACGGCCCTCGTGCGGGCCACGGCGGCGCAGATGGAGCAGCGCGGCATCCTCTGGCCAGGCGAAGAGGTGGCCCCGGTCTTCGCGGCGGCCGACATCGCCCACGTCAGCAACGAGGCCTCCTTCGCCGCCGACTGCCCTTACCCCGATGCCTACGGTGGAACGACCTTCTGCTCGCGCGATCCCTACTTCGAACTGCTCAAGAACCTAGGTATCGATGTCATCGAGTTGACCGGCAATCATCTCAACGACTGGGGGCGCGAACCACTGGCGCGCTCGCTAGATATGTATGCCGCCGCCGGGATGCAATGGTATGGTGGCGGGCGCGACCTGGCCGACGCCTCGCGGCCGCTGGTCATCGAGCACAACGGCAACCGCATCGCCTTCGTTGGCTGCAACCCCGTCGGCCCGGCCGGCGACTGGGCGTTGGTCGACGCCGCCGGCTCGCGCCCCTGCGGCCCCGACCTGGTCGCACAGATCGCCGAGTTGCGCGCCGCGGGCCATGTCGTCATCGCCACGCTGCAATACATCGAACACTATCGCTATGACCCGCCGCCCGACCAGATCGCGGCCTTCGCGGAACTGGCCGCGGCCGGCGCGGCGGCCGTCTCCGGCAGCCAGGGCCACCACGCGCAGGGGTTCGGCTTCGACAACGGCGCGTTCATCCACTATGGCCTGGGCAACCTTTTCTTCGACCAGATGGACATGCTGGCCACGCGACAAACCTTTGTCGATACCTATGTGGTCTACGACGGCCGGCTGATCAGCGTTGAGCTATGGACTGGCCTGATCGAGAACTGGGCGCGGCCGCGACGGATGACCGCCGAAGAGCGGGCCGACCTGCTGCAAACAGTCTTTGCCGCCAGCGGCTGGTAAGGCGGCGCGATTCTCCGGAATCGCCCTCTGCGCGGGAATGGAAGCGCGATTCGGGAGAATCGCGCCACGACGTAGCCCAAATGTGCTATAATACTTTGCCGGACACGACACGCCGGTCCGCGCACAGGATGCCCTATGACGACCGAAACCTTCGTGTTGATTGACGGCCACGCTCTGGCCTACCGCATGTACTTTGCCTTGCCCCTGGAGTCGTTTACGACCAAGGAGGGCGAGCCAACCAACGCCACATTCGGCTTCGCCCGCATGTTGCTCGACCTGATTTTGGCCGATGCGCCGCCGGAGTACCTGGCGGTCAGCTTCGACACGGGTGCGACCTTCCGCGATGAGCTGTACGCGGAGTACAAGGGCACGCGCGACAAGATGCCCGACGAGCTGGACGTGCAGATCACCCGCATCAAGCAGGTCGTGCGCGCCCTCAACATCCCCATCCTGGAGTGCGACGGCTTCGAGGCCGACGACGTGCTGGGCACCATCGCCCGGCAGATGGCCGGCCGCGTGCCCATCCACATCATCACCGGCGACCGCGACCTGCTACAACTGGTGGACGACAATACCCGCGTCGAGTTGCCGTCGCGCAAGCCCGGCGGCAGCCCCGAAGTCTACGATGCCGGCGGTGTCGTGGCCAAGCTGGGCGTGCGGCCGGAGCAGGTGGTGGACTATAAGGCGCTGGTGGGCGATGTCAGCGACAATATCCCCGGCGTGAAGGGCATCGGCGAAAAGACGGCCGTCAAGCTGTTGGCCGAGTACGGCACGCTGGCCAACCTCTACGCCCACCTGGACGACATCAAGGGCGCGTTGCGACAGAAGCTGGTCGAGGGCGAGAACGCGGCCCAGCTCAGCTATGATCTGGCTCGCATCGTCACCGATGCGCCCGTCACCGTCCAGCTGGAAGACTGCCACACCCGCGACTTCAACGCGGCCGATGTCATCACCCTCTTCCGCGAGCTGGAGTTCCGCTCGCTGACCAACATCCTGGTGGCGCGCATGGAGCCGGCCGAGCTGCCACAGACCATCGCCGCCGGTGAGGCCGCCCGCAAGACCGAGGTCATCGTCGTCCGCGACGCGGCGGCGCTGGCCGAGATGGTCGCGCGGCTGGAGGAGGCGGAGTGGATCAGCTTCGACGTGGAGACCGATAGCCTGGAGCGGATGCTGGCGGGCATCGTTGGCATTTGCCTGGCCGTTGAGCCGCCGGTGGCTTACTACATTCCCGTTGGTCACGTCGTCGGCGCGTCGCAGGCCGACAGTGGCCAGATGAATCTCTTTGCTGACGGGGCTGTGCCCGCGCCGGGCCAGCTACCACTGGCGCAGGTGCTCGACGCGATCCGGCCGGCGATGACCAACCCGGCCATCCGCAAGGTGGCCCATAACGCCAAGTTCGACTGCATGATCCTCAGCCGTCATGGGCTGGATGTCAGCCCGGTGGCCTTCGACACGATGATCGCCGAGTGGCTGGCCGACCCGGCGACGAAGCACAAGGGGTTGAAGGACCTGGCCCGTCACCGGCTGGGCGCGGAGATGACCGACATCGTGTCGCTCATCGGCCGCGGCAAGACCCAGGTGACTTTCGCCCAGGTGCCTATTGAGACGGCCGCGCCCTACGGGGCCGCCGATGCCGACATGACCCTGCGCCTGATGCCGCTGTTGCAGCACGAGCTGGAGGAGAAGGGTCTGACGCGCCTGCTCGACCTGGAGATGCAGTTGTTGCCCGTGCTGGCCGACATGGAGCGCATCGGCGTGCGCATTGACGTCGACTTCTTCCGTCAGATGTCCCAAGACCTGGCGGCAACCCTGCTGCGGCTGGAGGGAACCATCTACGAGATTGCCGGCGAGCCGTTCAACATCAACTCGACTCAGCAACTCAGCGATATCCTCTTTGGCAAACTGCACCTGCCGCGCGAAGGGTTGAAGAAGATTGCCAGCGGCCACTACTCGACCGCCGCCGATGTGCTGGACGGTCTGCGGGCGGCCGACAAAAGCGGCATCGTCGCCGCCATCATCGAGCACCGCGAGCTAACCAAGCTGAAGGGCACCTACGTCGATGCCCTGCCGCAGCTGATCAACCCCAACACCGGCCGCCTCCACACCAGCTTCAGCCAGATCGGCGCGGTAACCGGGCGGCTGGCCAGCAGTAACCCCAACCTGCAGAACATCCCCATCCGCAGCGAGGTCGGCCAGAAGATGCGACGCGGTTTCATCAGCGAGCCGGGCTGGGTGTTTCTCTCGGCCGACTACTCGCAGGTCGAACTGCGTATTCTGGCCCACATCAGTCAGGATGAGACGCTGCTGGAGTCCTTCCGCAACGACCGCGACATCCACACGACAACGGCCGCGGCCGTTTACGGCATCCCACCGGAGACGGTGACCCGCAACCAGCGCAACTTCGCCAAACGGGTCAACTTCGGCCTCATCTACGGCATGGGTTCCTATCGGCTGGCGCGCGAGAGCGGCCTGACGGCGGGCGAGGCGGAGACGTTCGTCAAGAAGTACTTCGCCCAGTTTCCCGGCGTGGAGCGCTATCTGGAGGAGACGCGCATTAAGGCCCGCACCGACGGCTACGTGGAGACGCTGTTCGGCCGCCGCCGCTACTTCCCCGTCTTCAAGTCACCCATGAACAGCGCCAACCGTCAGGCGGTCATGCGCGCCGAGCGCGAGGCGGTCAACCACCCCATCCAGGGCACGGCCGCGGACATCATCAAGATCGCCATGGTGCGGCTGCATGAGCAGTTGAGAGGCCGCTACCAGGCGCGGATGTTGCTGCAAGTGCATGACGAGTTGCTGCTGGAGATGCCGCTCGAAGAGGTGGAGGCCGTCCGGCCGATAGTCATCGACATCATGTGCAACGCCTACGAGCTGGACGCGCCGCTGCGCGTGGAGGCCGAGACGGGCGCGAACTGGTTGGAATTGAAGAGCGGCTAATCGTCGCCATACCACGCCAGCGCGGCGAAATCGATTGTCACCGGGCCACCGAAGCTGCCCAGCCAGAGGGCGACTGTGCCCGATAGCGGCGCGACCTCGCCTTGCCAGAGGCGTTCGCGATTGATCCAGGCTGTCACCCGGGTGGGGCCGCCGGTGGTGTCCACGTCCAGCCATAGCTCATTCGTGGCCGCGCCCGGCCGCGCGTGGGGCCACGGTTGCCACGGCAGCCAGTAGCGCGGCGCGGCCCCCGCCGTGGCTTCCCAGACGGCAACCTCACCCAGCGGCGACACCGCCACCGTCAGCGCGCCCTGTTCCCCCAGCGCCAGCCCATAGCCGCTGTCCGCTTCGCCGGCGACGTAGGCGGCCGTCAGGTGGATGGAGCGGCGGGCCGGGGTAGCGGCGAATGGCCACGGCTGCGGCCGCAGCATCTCGCCCCGGCCGGCCAGCGACAGAGGGCCGGGCCGGGCGCTGCCGGCTGGCGGGCCGAGCGGCCGCGGGTCGAACGCGCCCAGAGCGATCAGCAGGACAAGCGCCGCGCCGCCGACGACCAACGTCACCGCCGCCAGGCGCAAGACGCGCCCGGCGGCCTGGGGCTTAGAGGGGGTCATGAACTGGAGTTTATAGACCCCTCTGGCGCGGGGCGCAAGCGTGGCCGGCAGAATGGTTGCCTTCACCGCGTCTAGAATGCGCGAGGTTGCCAACCAACCAAAAGATCGCTAGGATCACAGTTAGCAAGCAGGCTGGGTGATCGCGGTTCCGGTTCGCCGGGGCTGAGGAAAGTCCGCACTCCATAGAGCAGGGCGCCGGCTAACAGCCGGGCGGGGTGACCCGACGGCAAGTGCAACAGAGAGGCGTATTGCCGCAAGGGGCGACCCTTGCGGCGAGGGTGAAACGGTGGTGTAAGAGACCACCGGCGGTGGCAGCGATGTCGCCGGCCAGGCAAACCCCGCCAGGAGCAAGGCCAAGCAGGGCGAAAGGCGCTAGTCGCCTACGGAGCGGCTCGTTCCGTCTGACGTCCGGGTAGGTCGCACGAGGTCGCCAGCAATGGCGATCCCAGATAGATGATCGCCACCGGTGGACGGTTCGCCGCCCGCCGGAACAGAATGCGGCTTATAGGCCCGCTTGCTAACGGATTAAAGCGCGATCTGACAGGCTACGCAACGCCTATCAGATCGGGTCGGAGACGATGTGATGGTGCGTGTGTTGTTTGTCTGTCTGGGGAATATCTGCCGCTCGCCGATGGCTGAGGCCGTCTTTCAACGCCTGGTCGAGGAAGCTGGGCTGGCCGATAAAGTCCAGGTGGACTCGGCCGGCACGAGCGCCTACCATGTTGGCGAGCCAGCGCACCCCGGCACGCAGCGCGTGTTGGCCCACCACGGCATCCAGTATCGCGGCCGTGCCCGCCAACTCGCCGGCAGCGATGTCGCCGGCGACCGGGTCTACCTGATTGCCATGGACAGTGACAATGCCACCGAGTTGCGCCGGCGCTTCGGCGACACGGCTCCCGTTCATCGTCTGCTCGACTTCGCCGACCACACCGCCGCCCGTGACGTACCCGACCCCTATTACAGCGACAATTTCGATTATGTCTACCGGCTGGTCGAGGATGGCTGTCTGGGCCTTCTCGATGCTGTCCGGGCCGATGCTGGTTTATAGCCGGCAACCGCGGCCGGGCGACGCCGTGACGCCGATCCCATTGCGCTCCCCATCCCCAGGTATTCCGGCCGGCCGCTCTCTGTTCGTTATGGTCTGACCACTAGAAGGAGAGACAGCGAGAATGGCGAGTATGAGTGAGCATGAGGTCATTGTAGTTGGCGCCGGGCCGGGCGGGGCGGCGGCCGCCGCGGCGCTGGCCCAGGCGGGCCGCGATGTGGCCCTCCTGGACCGGCAGCGCTTCCCGCGTGACAAGATCTGCGGCGACGCTGTCTCGTTGGGGGCAATCCGCATCCTAAATGATCTCGGCATGGGTGACAAGATCGCCGCGGCGCGCGCGCGGGGCGAGTTCTACTTGTTGGATGGCATGCGCCTCGTCTCGCCCACCGGCCACACCCTGAACGTTGACTTCCAACACGGCTCGGCCGACGGAGCCTCTTATGTCGCCCCGCGCCTGTTCTTCGACGCCGTCATCCAGCAACATGCCATCGACTCCGGGGCATGCTTCGAGCAGGCTGAGGTGGAAGCACCGCTGTTGGTTGATGGTCAGGTGGTCGGCGTGCGGGCGCGCCGCAACGGCGACATTCACGAATACCGTGCGCCGCTGGTCATCGGCGCCGACGGTGTCACCTCGACCATCATGCGCCGGCTGCGGCCGGAGGCCGAGCAGCACGTCGATATGCACCGCGCCGTGGCTGTGCGCGCCTATGTCGAGGGGATGGAACTGTTTGACCACAAGGTCGAATTTTTCCTCTATGAGGAGGTCCTGCCCGGCTACGCCTGGATCTTCTCGGCGGGCGACAACCTGGCCAATGTGGGCCTGGGCATGCGCCTGGATGTCTTTCGCCGCCGCAAGCACAACCTCAAGAAGATGCTGCGCGACTTTCTGGACATGCCCGACATTCGTCCGCGACTGGGCAACGACCATGTGGTGCGCGACGTGGCTATGTGGCAACTGAGTTTCGGCTCACAGGCGGGGCTGCAGCATGCCTTTGACGGCGCGCTATTGGTGGGCGACGCGGCCGGGTTCATCAACCCGCTGACCGGCGGTGGCATCCACAACGCGCTGATCTCCGCGCTGCTGGCGGCCGAGACGGCCGATGAGGCCTTGCGCCGCGGCGATGTCAGTCGCGCCAGCTTGCAGGTCTACGAGGAGCGTTGCCGCGAGGAGATGTGGTCGGCCATGCGCACGTCCTTCTTCTACCAGCGCTTCCTGATGAACTATCCCATGCTGGTCGACCGGCTGATTCGCTTCCTGGGCCGGCACGGCGGTGTGGCCAAGGTCTTTGTGTCCAAGCTCTAGTCGTTGGGCGGCGGCTCGTTTGGCAGATAAACGAGGATGTGCGAGGGTAGCTCGAAGACGGACAGGTTCTTGCTGACGAAGGCGTCGGCCCCGGCCGCCAGCACGGTTTCGCGCAGTTCCGGCCGGTTGTTGGCCGTGTAGATGACGATGCAGGGCGGCATCTCCGGCCGCAGGACGCGGATGCGGCGGCAGACCTCGATACCATCCATGACCGGCATCATCACATCCAGCAGGATCACATCCGGCACCTGACGGCCGAGGCTGTCCAGCGCCTCCTGGCCGCTGGACACGCGCCTGACGGACCAGCCCACGCGCTCAAAGACAATTTGATAGAGGTTCGCCAACGATAGATTGTCGTCAACGATTAAGACCGAATGGCTCATAGAAATCCGCATGCCCGCCCAGTGATATGGTGACCAACGATTGTACCGCTGTGGCGCGTATTGGCCAGAAAAAGGCAACGCCCGCACGGGGCGGGCGCTGATGAAGGATAACGACGGGTGCTAGGCGGCTAAGGCGCTAGCGTTTGGGGATGACGCGCTTTGCTTGAGGGCCTTTGCCCTGATCGACCAGCTCATATTCAACCCGGTCGCCCTCGTAGAGATTACGATAGCCATCTCCGTCGATGGCCGAGTAGTGGACAAAGACCTCTTGCCCACCTTCATCCGGGTCGATGAAGCCATACCCTTTCAAACGGCTGAACCATTTCACGATACCTGAAGCGTGGAACATAGAACCAATACCTCCAACGTTACTACTGACTGCTCCAAAGCGCTCTGCTGTGGGACGCGCCTCAGATAAAGCACCACTTCGCTTCCGTGAAATGGCGCTTCATCTAGGGCGTGCTACCAATACCCAGCTAATACTGAGGCTACCGATACATATGCGGTTACTGGCAGATTAGCATATTGGGCCGGATAGGGTCAACGGGGGTGGGCAACATTTCACGCCTTCTTCACGGCGTCTGCACGTCTCTTTTGGGCTGTGTCGAAGAGGGTGCTTGGGACAGGCGTTGGCCCCGGTTGGCCCGGCGGCGGCCCGGCCCGCGGGGCAGTAAACCCTATGCGGTGGGGCGCAACGATGCTTGCAAGAAGGCCTCGCGCGCGCCGGTGTCCGCGAAGCCGATGGTTTCGGCCAACTGGATCGAGGCGGCATTTTCCTCGGCAACGACGTAGAGAGGCGTGCGGCCGCTGGCAAGTACGTGCTGGCAAAGGGCAGCGACGACGCTGCGCCCCCAGCCCTGTCGCCGGAACTGCGGCCGCGTGCTGACGGCGATCTCGGCGAAATTCGGCGACTGCCAGTTGAGCGAGGCCGTGGCGGCCACTTCCTCTGTGCCCAGTTGCGACGAGCGAATGGTGAAGCGCGGCAGCCCGCCCGGCCCTTCGGCGCGCGTCACCAGGACATTGATGACTGGCTCAAACTGCCGGCCGTCCAGCGCGTAGAGGCGCAGACGCTCGTGCGATTGGATATCGCACAGGGCTTGCAGTAGGGGTAGATAGCGGTCGGGGGCGCTGATGATGACCGGCTGGCCGGGGCCGAGTGCCTGGCGTAGCAGGGCGGCGGCCGCCTCGGTGGCCGACGGGTTGCGGTCCGTTGGCAGGCGCATCGTTACCAGTGGCCGGAACAGGTCGATACCCGTGCGCGAGAGGGCCACGTAGCCATCGGCGTGCTGGCCGTCGGCCAGCGGCGACACAACCAGCGTCGTCCTGTCGTCGGGGTGGTAGAGCGCATAGTAGGCGGCCATGGCGTCGGCCGGGTCGCGCTCGCGCAGGAGGTGGCGGATGGCCCGCCGCTTGTCCTGTAGGCCGCTCACGCTCCACTCCTCAACGCGCGCAGCGCACAGCCGATGGCCGCCTCGATGGCGGCGGCCACGACCTCTTGCCCCGGCTGGTAGCCGTCGATACTCTCGGCGCTGGCCAGCACATTGCCGTCTACGGCCAGAATGGCTGCCGTGGCCACGCCGCGCAGGCTGCCTACCAGGAACAGCGCCGCGCACTCCATCTCCACAGCCAGCACACGGGCGGCGGACAGGACGCGGTAGTCGGGCGCGGCGGTGGTGGGCACGCCGGGATAGAAGCTATCGCGCGAGAGGATAAGGCCGGTGTGGACGGGCGGCCCCGCCTCGGCGGCGGCATGCGCCAGGGCCAGCGTCAGCGCCGGGTCGGCCACGGCCGGGTAGCCGTTGGGAACCATCTCGCGGCCGTAGCCGGTGTTCTGCACAGCCGCCGTGGCCACGACCAGCTGGCCCGCGTCGATGCCGGCTTGCAGCGCGCCGCACGTGCCCACGCGCACGATCTGCCGCGCACCGGCGGCGATCAGTTCCTCGAAGGCCACGGCTGCCCCCGGCGCGCCCACGCCGTGGGAGCAGACAGTCAACGGCAGGCCATCATAGCGGCCGCGCAGGGCGCGATACTCACGGTGGTGGCTGAGCGGCGTGGCTCCGTCCAGGCGGGCGGCGATACGCTCAGCGCGCGCCGGGTCGCCACAGACGATGACCGCCGGCGTCACCTCGCCGGCCGGCAGGCCGGTGATGGGTAGCAGACGTTGGCTCATGATTCCTCGCGGTACTTAGAAGGTTTCCGCCGGCTCCGGTTTGTTGGCCAGCACCTCTTCAATGGCGGCCATCACGTCATCGGTCAACTGCGGTACGACTTCGAGAGCGTGGAGATTGTCATAAAGTTGTTCCACGCGTGACGCGCCCAGGATCACCGTGCTGACGTGGGGATTACGCAGACACCAGGCAATGGCCAACCGGCTCATGGTCGTGCCCAGCCCCTCGGCGATGGGCGTCAGCCGGCGCACCTTCTCCAGGTTGGCCTGGCCCTCGTCGCTCTCGATGTTGTCGCGCATCCACTCGTAGCCGGCCAGGTTGGCACGGGAATCGGTGGGGATGCCGTCGTTGTACTTGCCGGTCAGGATGCCGAAGTAGAGCGGCGAGAACGTCGTCGTGCCCAGGCCCATCGTCTCATAGAGCGGCAGGAACTCGCGCTCGACCTTGTCGCGGTGGAGCATGCTGTATTGTGGCTGTTCCATTGTCGGCGGGATGAGGTTGTACTGTCGGGCAAGGCCATAGGCCTCGCTGAGTTGCTGCGCCGACCATTGCGATGTGCCCCAGTAGAGCACTTTGCCTTGCTGGATAAGCTCCGTCATCATGCGGACGATCTCTTCCGTCGGCACGTTGATATCGGGGCGGTGGCAGAAGTAAAGGTCAAGGTAATCGACCTGTAGACGGCGCAGGGCAGCGTGACAGGCCTCGAAGACGTGCTTGCGGTGCAGGCCACGCTGGGTGGGCTTCGGCTTGTCCACCGATCCCCACATGACCTTGCTGGAGACGATGTAGCTGTCGCGCGGCCAACCGGCCTGGCGCAATGCCTCGCCCATGATCGTCTCCGACTGGCCACCGGCGTAGACCTCGGCGTTGTCGAAGAAGTTGACGCCGGCGTCATAGGCCGCGCTCATGGTTTCCAGGGCTTGCTCGACACCCAGCTGGTGGCTGAAGGTGACCCACGAACCATATGACAGGGCGCTAACTGGCAGACCGGACTTACCGAGACGACGATACTCCATGTTCTAGACTCCTTGATGTAGACGTTGTTCCGTTTGATACGGGAAAATGTGGGCTGGCTGGCCGGCGCGGGTGGCATCCTGGCGAGCGCGCCAGTAGTCAACGGTGTAGAGATCGGCGTGGGCGCTCTCGAACACGGCGCGCAGAGGCTCGCTGAGGCCCAGGAAGTTAGGAAACTCTTCCGGAAAGATGTCGTTGGTGTTGATGTGGAACCACGGCTCGGCGGCCAGCTCTTCCTCGTAGCGATCCGTTGGCGGCAGGCGGCGGAAATTGCATTCCTCCAGCAGGCACAGCTCGTCGTAATCGTAGAAGACAACGCGGCCGTGGCGCGTGACGCCAAAGTTCTTCAGCAGCATGTCGCCGGGGAAGATGTTGCTGCAAGCCATGTCCTTGATCGACTGGCCATAGTCGACTACGGCGGCGCAGGCCGTCGCCTCGCGCGCCTCGCGGACGAAGATGTCCAGCGGGATGACGCGGCGCTGGAAGTAAGCGTGGGCCAGGACGACGGTTTCCTGGCCGATGATGACCGACTGGCTGCAATCGCGTTGCAATGCCTCCAGCAGTTCCGGCGCAAACAGGTCACGGCTGAATTCCAGGTACTCGAACGACTGCGCATCGACCAGGCGGCCGGCGCGATCGTGGCGATAGACGAGGTCGTACTTGGCCATGACCTCCTTGCGCGTCGAGTCTTTGGGGTAGTTGAAATGGTCCTTGATCAGCTTCAGAACGATGTCGTAGCTGGGCATGGTGAAGACCAGCATGACCATGCCGCGCTGCCCGCGGGCGATCTCGAAACGCTCCTGCGTGTAGGCCAGGTGGTCGAGCAAGTCGCGGTATAGCTCCGTCTTGCCGTGCTTGTGATAGCCGATGGAGATGTACAGCTCACCGGTGCGCTTGCGCGGCATGATGGTTTTGAGGAAGCGCACCAGGTCGTAGGGGCGCGCCACGTCCACGTGGAAGTAGGAGTGGGCGAAGCTGAACAGGATGCTGACGCTGTCCTCGTCCAGCAGGACGCTATCGACGGTCAGGCCCTCCGGCGTGTGGATGAGCGCCAGGGCCAGGGGGAAGCTCTGTGAGCCGCTGAACAGCCGGCCGACCAGATAGGCCCCCATGCCCCGGTAGAAGGCGGGCTTGACCATCTCCACCCGCTCGACCGTGCGCAGCGTGTTGAGCGCCTCCAGTTGCGCCTCGATGCGTACGGCGACCAGGCCAGCGTCCCCGGCCAGGTTGCGGAATGGCGCGGCGAAGCGGTTGTCGCGCAGGATGGCCATGACCAGATCGGCCGTGGAGGTGATGCGATTGTAGACGCGGTAGACGGGCGACTGCGGCCGCGTCGGTGGCGTCTCAAAGTCGGTGGCCACGAACTCGATTTGGTGATCGACGCCGACAGTGGTGAAGATGCGGCGCGTGACCGAGTTGAAGAACGTCTCGGCCACCTCCCAGTCGTCGCGCTGGGCGATCAGGCCGGAGTAGACCGCCTTCATGCTGGCCCAGATGAGTTTGTTGCCCAGACGGTCGCCCAACAGGTCGCGGATGGCCGCCTGGGCCAGGTCAACGATGCGCCGGTAGAGAACCAGACGCGCGGCAGCGTCCTCCTGCAGGCCGCCCCAGTCCTGTGTCTCGAAGCGGTGCTTGGCCTGGCCGGTGATGGCCTTGTACTGGTCGTGGAAGGTGTTGTAGGCGGTCTGTAATGTCCCCGCGCCGACGTTGGCCAGACGGCTGTCCGTCAGGCGCGTCATGGCACCAGCGGGTCCGGCAGCGACTGGCGCGACGCGGCGCGACGGCGGCTCAGGCCGATGAGGATGAGCAGCGCCAGCACGAGCGCGCCGATGGCCACCAGCAGGGCGACATTCGTCTCGGCGGCGGCGGGCACGGCCGAAACCTGGCCCGCACGCGTCTCCGGGGCGGGTGCTTCGATGGCCGGCGGCGGTGGCACGGGCAGGGCGTCTACGGGCGTGTCTTTCCAGCGCGCGCCCTCTTCGACAAGCATCACCGGGATGCCGTCGCGGATGGGGTACTTGTAGCCGGTGTCGGCCGACACCAGCCAGTACCCGCGCACCAGTTCCAGCCGGCCGGGGTCGGCCCCATAGCGATCGCCTTCCTGGATGGCCTGCGGGTCGCGCAGAATCTCCAGGAGATCGGGACTGATGGGCGAGGCAGTGTGTTGATTGGCCATTTGGTTCCCTTCCTCTACGGGGATTGGCGGCGGCGCGAGGGCGCTGCGGCATGGGCCGAGCCGCCCGGCTGCCTATGGGGATGATACGCCTACACGCCGGCCACTGTCAACTAAAGGGCGCGGCCGTCAGGGCCTAGCTGTCGAGCCAGAACAGGCCGGTCTGTTCGCCTTCAACGCTGTAGGCGGCCAAAGCCGTCTCCAGGTTCTCGTAGATGACAATGGGGCTGTGGCCGCCCAGCCAGATGGAGACGTAATTGCGGTCGGGGTACTCCGTGCCCAGGGCAAGGACATTGGTCTTGTCAACCGAATCGGCCGCGCCGCGGACAATGGCGAAGCGGCGAAAGCGGCCGAACAGCTCTTGCTGCGCGGCGCGGAACTCCGGGCTGATCATCGGCAGCGTCCGCTGCAGCGTCTCAGCGGTTTCGCGGCGGGCCAGGACCGCGCCGGCGGTGGCCGTGACGGCGGTGATGGCCGCCGTGCTGGCTCCAAATTGCAGCAGGAAGCTGCGGCGGTCGATGCCCGCCGGGGCCGGGGCTGTGTCCGCCAACGGCTCTACGGGCGGGGTCATGACAGCCGGCGCTGGGCGCATCAGACGGCCGAACGCATAGCTGAGCAGAAGACCCCAGCCGACGAACAGCGCCGCCAGCCAGACGACGATCACCACCGTGGGTAGGGGCGAATTGCGTACGGCCAGGCCGACGAAGATCATCGGCACAGCCAGAAGCGCGCCGGCGGTCAGGCCGTCGATGGGGTCGGGCGCGCGCCCGCGGCGCAGGACGAAGGCGTAGAAGGCCAGTCCCACCAGGAAGGCCAGCGCCAAAAACAGCGCCAGACCGGCCAGCCACTGGACCAGCGGCGCTGTCTGAGCGATGTTGCCGGTGGGGCTACTCAGCGAGTCGATGAGGGCCGCCCACGGCGCGAAGCCGGCGCGCACCGGCCAGTCGTATAGGTCGAGCGGCGGGAAGGGCAGGCGGATGAGCTGCGCGCCCAGGTACAGGATACCCAGCAGCGGCAACGTGGCCAGCAAGATAACCAGCGTGGCCATGCCCAGGCCGGGGCTGTTTGTCTTGGCTGTCTTGGGCGCGGCGCGCCGCAGGGATGGGCGACGCGCTGGGGTAGGCGGTTGTTGGTCGGTCATAGGCGCTCTCCACTATTCCAGTACTGGGTTACGATTATCCTGAAGGCGAAGGCGCGCGGCGAACTTGCTCATGTTTTGGTCAGCCGGCGCGGTCAGACGCCCACAAAAGGAGCGACGGCGTGTGACGGTGGGCGTCTCCGCCCGTCACACGCCGCCGCTGGTTGTCCCTCCACCCACCGGCCGGGCGCGTCCCCGTGGGCCAGCGCCGGCCGGCGGGCTTCTCGCCTACATTGTGCGGGCCAGGGCCGGCTTGCGGCTGCCCAACCCGTGGACTTGTTCCAGAAGCATGTTGGTGATGTCGTCCGGCGGCTGGGTCAGGTAGCCTTCCTGGAAGTGGAAGAAGCTCCGCAGCGGCAAATCCATCAGGAAGCTCAACAGACTCATATCCACTGGTTCGTTGGCCCCGTTGTCGGCAAAGACACCGCCCTTCTTCATCAACTCGTCGAAGATGGGCTTCAGGATGGGCCGGCCGGCGGGGTCGGCGAACCAGGCCCGGATGGTGGACTCGTCGTGCAGCAGGCTGGGCAGTTCCAGCGTGCAGGTCAGCGTCACTGTGGCCTGGCCGCGGATGTCGGCCGAGGACGCGCCCACGAGGATATCGAACGCGCCATCCTCGGTGATCCACTGATGATAGGCCGGATCGTAGTAGGCGAAGGCGCGGAAGTCAAGCGGGATGTCCACCGTCTTTGTCTCGCCCGGTTCCAGCGCGACCTTGGCGAAGCCCTTCAGCTCCTTCATTGGCCGGATGAGCCGCGCCGCGCGGTCGTGGACATACACCTGCACGATCTCCTTGCCGGCCCGCGCCCCCGTGTTGGTCACGTCCACTGTCACGGTGACGCCGTCAACGTCCTGGAAGTTATCGGCCGAAACGCGCACGTGGTCGTAAGCGAAGGTGGTATAGCTCAGACCATAGCCAAAGGGGAACTGCACGGGCACTTGCTTGGTGTCGTAGTAGCGATAACCGATGAACAGGCCTTCGCCGTAGCGCACATCGCCGTTTTCGCCGGGGAAGTTGAGGTAGGCCGGCGTGTCGACCAGGCGCAGGGGGTAGGTCTCGGCCAGCTTACCTGACGGGTTGACGCGGCCGAAGAGAATGTCGGCGATGGCTCCGCCGCCCGCCTGGCCCATCATCCAGGCCTCCAGCACGGCCGCCGCGCCGTCGAGCCACTCGCTCATGGCCACGGGCGCGCCGTTGTTGAGGATGACGACGGTGTTGGGTTGCGCGGCCGTCACCGCCTGAATGAGGGCGATCTGCTGCGCCGTCAGGCCCATATCGGGCCGGTCGTAGCCTTCCGACTCCTTGAACGCCGGCAGGGCGATGTAGAGCAGGGCTACGTCGGCCGTCTGGGCGGTGGCCACGGCCTCGTCGATGAGCGCCTGGTCGCGGGAGTCGTCGTCGGGATAGCCCGCGGCGTAGCGCCACTCGGCATCGCCGGCCAGCTTGCGCAGCTCCTCGAAGGGCACATCAACCTGCGTCGGGTTGATGTGGGAGCTGCCGCCGCCCTGGAAGTGGGCCTCTACGGCCGCCCGGCCGATGACGGCGATGTGTTGCGGGGCCTGCAGAGGCAGCAGGCCGTTGTTTTTGAGCAGCACCATGCTCTCGCCGGCGATACGCCGCGCCAGGGCGTGGTGGGTGGCGGCGTCGAACGTGCCGCCCTTGGGTGTTTGCGCCGCCCGACAGACGATGGCCAGGATGCGCCCCACGGCCTCATCGAGAATGGCCTCGTCCAGGTCGCCGTTGCGCACGGCCTCGACGACGGCGTTGACGCGCGTGGGCTTGGGGCCGGGCATCTCCAGATCCAGCCCGGCTTTCAGGGCCGCCACCCGGTTGTGGACCGCGCCCCAGTCGGAGACGACAAACCCCTCGAAGCCCCACTCGCCCTTGAGCACGTCGTTGAGCAGCCAGTGATTTTCGGAGCCGTAGCGGCCGTTGAGCCGGTTGTAGGCGCACATGACCGTCCAGGGCCTGGCTTTAGTGACGGCCTTCTCGAACGCGGGCAGATAGATCTCGCGCAGGGTGCGCTCGTCCACCACGGCGTTGATCGAGAAGCGCTCGCACTCCTGATTGTTGGCGGCGAAGTGCTTGAGCGATGTGCCGACGCCCTGGCTCTGAATACCCTCGATGAGGCCGACAGCCATCTCTCCGGCCAGGAAGGGGTCTTCGGAGAAGTACTCAAAATTGCGGCCGCACAAGGGCGAGCGCTTCATGTTGGCTCCGGGGCCGAGGACGACGCCCACGTTCAACGCCAACGCTTCCTGGCCCAGCGCCCGACCCATCTCGCGCAGCAGCTCCACATCCCAGGTGGCCGCCAGGCTGGAGGCGGTGGGGAAGCAGGTCGCGGGCATGCTGTGGATGGTCATCGACTGAACATCGGGCACGCGGCGGATGCCGTGTGGGCCGTCGGACACCAATAGCTCTGGGATGTCGAGGCGCTCGACCGGTGTGGTCGTCCAGGCGCTGGCACCAGTGCACAGCGCGGCTTTTTCTTCCAGGGTCATCTGGGTAACTAGGGATTGGATGTTAGTCATGACTGACTCCTTCAACTGCTCCGAAAGGCTTCCATTTCAGAGACGTGATTTCACAGATGGTGATGGAAGAAACAGGCTTGTCGTGAAACCCGCGGCGAGGACGTTCTTCCCAAAACGGTCTTCAGCATCTCAATGAGACTGAAAAGAATCATAGATAGAGCGAACGCGCAGGGCGGCCGCGGCTCTCTGGTCGTCCCAGCCCGCGGGCTGAGGACAGCTGACCGCGACGGCGCGCCCCGCGGGCAGGTCGAAGTAGTTGTCGCTGAAGACGACATCCGCGCCATCGAGCGACAGCTCCACCAGCCGCGCCAGCGAGCGGCCCTGGAGCGTAATGTGCAACTGCGCCCCGTCACCGGAACATGCGGCGGCGATGCCTGGATCGGCCAGCGTCAGGTGCTTCGTCACGGCGAAGAAGGCGGTCTGTCGGGCGACGCAGTCGTCCTGCCACAACTCGGCCACGAAGACGAGCGAGCGGCGATTGTCCTCGGTCACGTGAGCGGCCAGGTCGAGCGCCTTCACGGCCGTCGTGGCCAGCGGCGCAGCCGCCACCGGCTCCTCGCCAGCGGCCAGCACCGCGCCCTCCAGCGTCTCCAGCGACCAGCGCACGCCGCCGTCCCAGCGCTCCGGCCGGTCGTTGGTCACACTGATGGTCTGTCGCGGCGGGTCGTCCTCGATGGACAGCAGCACCGGCGCGTAGAAGCGGCGGGCGGCGTAGTGGAGCGCTTTCCAGCGGCCGAAATAGTCCAGGCTCGACCACGACGCCACGGGCCAGCAGTCGTTCAACTGCCAATAGAGTGTGCCGGCCACGCGGTCGCGGTGGCGTCGCCAATGCTCCACGCCGTAGCGGATGCCCTCCGCCTGTAGCACCAGGCTCAGGTAGACCAGGGAATCGAACCCATCCGGCAGCCGGAAGGTGTCCAACATCTGGCCGACCATGAGGCTGTTGCCGCTGGCGTTCTTCTGGTGCTGCTCCATGATGTAGGAGGTCATGTTCCAGTCGTCCTCAGCGGCGTAGGTGCGGATGGTGGCCAGCGGCGGCAGCGCCTGGAAACCGAACTCGCTCATGAAGCGCGGGTACTGGTCACGATAGGCGGTGAAGGGCCGGCGGCCGTGCCAGACGTCCCAGTAGTGGGCGTCGCCCTGGCGCTGGCCGTTGGGATGCTGGAAGGGCGCGTCCGACGACGGCGAGCTGGGCCAGTAGGGCGTGTCGGGGTCGGCCGCGGCGCACCACTGCGGCAAGGTATGGTGGAAGAAACGGTCATAGGCGGCCTTCAGCGCGGCGTGCTCCGGCCGATCCCAGCCCCACTCGACCCACCCCCACTCCATCTCGTTGTTGCCGCACCACAAGGCCAGGCTGGCCCGGTGGCGCAGCCGGGCGACGTTCTGCGCCACCTCGGCGCGCACGTTGTCCAGGAAGGCGGGGTCGTCCAGCGGGTAGATGCTGCATGAGAAGATGAAGTCCTGCCAGACGAGGATGCCGTAACGATCGCACAGGTCGTAGAAACGCTCGTCCTCGTAGAAGCCGCCACCCCAGACGCGCAACATGTTCTGGTGAGTCTCGGCCGCGGCGCGAATGAGCGTCTCCAGGGCGTCGGTGGTGAGGCGGGTGGGGAAGGAGTCGGCCGGAATCCAGTTGGCACCTTTGGCGAAGATGGGCACGCCGTTGACCCAGAAAGCGAAGGAGCGCCCCCATTGGTCGGCGTCCTGGTGCAAGGCGATGTGGCGCAAGCCGATCTGGTAGGCGCGCGCGTCGCACACGGCGTCCTCGGCGTCCACGGCGTCCTCGGCATGCAGGGTCACGGCGGCGCGGTAGAGCGGCTGCGCGCCGTAACCGTTGGGCCACCACAGCTGCGGGTGGTGGACGACCACGCGCAGGCTGGCGCGGCCGGCGATGACTGGCCCTTCGGCCGTCCACGTCTCGCCGTCCGGCGCGACGACGCGCAATCGCGCCGTCAGCGGCTCGTCCGCCAGCGACTCGGCGGACACGGCCGCCGACACTTCGACCGGGCCACCGTCGTGGCGCTGCCGCAGGGCGACGTCGGTCAGACGCCCCCCGTCGGCCCCTTCCAGCCGAATATCCTGCCAGATGCCGACGGGCGGCAACTGCGGCCCCCAGTCCCAGCCGAACTGGCAGGGAGCCTTGCGCAAGTGTGGCCCGCCGGGGATGGCTTGCGAGACACCGGCCAGCGGCCGCGCGGCCTGGGCGACGGCGGCGGCGCGCACGGGCGAGGCGAAGTCGATGGCCAGCTCGTTGTGGTCTTGCAGCAGCGCCGTCACGTCCCAGCGGTATTGGCGGAACATGTTGTCGGTCTGGCCCAGGGCGTGGCCGTTGAGCGTCACCGTCGCCAGCGTATCCAGCCCGTCCGCCACCAGCCAGACGCGCTGTCGCTGCCGCAGCGCGTCGCCGGCGGCAAAGGTCGTGCGGTAGTGCCAGCCGGCTTCGGCGACCCACTGGACGCGCCGCTCATTGTCGCCCACGAACGGGTCGGGGATGCGGCCGAGGGCCAGCAGGTCGGTGTGCGCGCCGCCGGGCACGGTCGCCGGCAGCCATTCGGCCGTGCCGGCCTGTCGAAACTGCCAGGCGCCCGTCAAAGACTGTGTTCTCATCAGTTCCCCTTTCTCTCTGCCGCGCTAAGAGTTGGCGGGCGCGACATCCTTCTGGACGCTGAACGCCATCGCCAGCCGGTACAGGACTAACAGCGTCAGGAAAAGCGCCACCAGGCAGATGGGCACGACTTCCAGCGAGAAGCGGTTGGCCAGCACGCCGATCAGACTGGGGATGCCGGCCGCGCCCAGTCCCGTGACGGCCATCTGCATGCCAATGGTGTTGGCGGCCATGGAGTCGCCGACACGGCGGCTGGTGCCGGAGATCATCGCCGGGAAAATGGGAGCGATGGAGAGGCCAACGAGGGCCACGGCGACCAGGTTAGCCACCGGCGTCGGGTTCCACCACAGCAACGCCGCACCGAGGAAGGCCAGCCCCAGCCCGCCCTGCACCAGCATGTTGACGCCCAGCCGCCGGGCGTAGAGGCCAGCCAGGATGCGGCCGACGGTGAACATCGCCCAATAGCTGCCCGTCAGTAGGCCGGCTTGCTGGGCCGGCAAGCCACGCGACTCGGTCAGGAGGCTGAAGGCCCACGTGCCCAGCGACACCTCCGCGCCCACGTAGAGGAAAAACAGCAGCACGCTCAACCACGGCCGCGGCTGACGCATGGTCTCGCGCAGCGGCGTCTTGTAGTCCGTCAACCGCTTTTCTCCTTCGCTCAGCGGGGTGGATGCCCTGTGGTTGCTCCACCAGGACAGGGAGAAGACGAAGGCCATGGCCATCAGCAGCTGGAAGCCGGCCACGATGCGATAGCCGAGCCGCCAGGAGTCGAAGCTGGTCAGACTGGCGGTGATGATGATCGGGCCGAGGGTGATGCCGATGCCATAGCTGGCGTGCAGCCACTGCACCAGCCCTTCGCTGAAATGGGCCGCGGCGTAGGTGTTCATGCCCGCGTCGATGGCCCCGGCCCCCAGACCGGCGACGATGCCCAGGGAGACGAGCATCCACCAGGTGGGCACAAGCGTGTAGCCCAGGAGGGCTGTGCCAGTGAGGGCGCAGCTGATGGCCAGCAGCCGCCCGACGCCCAGCCGGGCCACCAGCGCGCCGCTGAGAAAACTGGAAGTGACATAGCCGGCGACGCTGGCGAACAGCAACATGCCGATGGCGTCCAACGGAATGCCGAAGTCGGCGCGCATCGACGGCCAGGCGATGCCCAGCAGGCCGTCGGGCATGCCCAGGGCGACGAAGGCGGCGTAGGCCAGCAGCACAGGGCCGAGCCGGGCAAGAGTCTTCGAGCTAAGCGATCGGTTCAAAGTTGTACTCGTCCAAGATTGTAGGGCGGGATGGTATCCCGCCTTACGGCTGGCGGGATACCATCTCGCCTTACAGCTGGCGGGATACCATCCCGCCCTACAGCTGGCGGGATACCATCCCGCCCTACAGCTGGCGGGATACCATCTCGCCTTACGGCTGGCGGGATACCACCTCGCCTTACGGCTGGCGGGATACCATCCCGCCCTACAGCTGGCGGGATACCATCCCGCCCTACAGCTGGCGGGATACCATCCCGCCCTACACAGTTGACAGGTCCCACTCCTCGTAGATTTTGGGTACGTCGCCGATGAGACGCTTGGTATACGGCTCGCTCGGCGTGAGGATCACGTCGTCGGCCGAGCCTCTCTCCACAAACCGGCCGTGCTCCATGATGTAGACAGTGTCGGAGACATAATAGGCCAGGCCGATGTCGTGGGTGATGAAGATGGGCGTCATGCCAACCTCATCGCGCAGCAGCATGAGCATGTCCAGGATGGTTGTGCGCGAGCAGGCATCGATCATCGAAGTCGGTTCGTCGGCCAGCAGGATGCGCGGTTTCAGCAGGAAAACGCGGGCGAGCATCAGGCGCTGTTGCTGCCCGCCGGACAGCTCGAACGGGTACTTGTTCGTCAGTTCAGCGAACTTCAGATTCACGAAGCCGCACGCCTCGGTCATCATGGCTACTTTCTGTTCATGAGGCAGCCGGCCGCCGCCGCGCATTTTGATGCAGTCCAACAGCACCGTGTCGATCTTGTTGAAGGTGTTGTAGGCCGAGAAGGGGTCCTGGAAAATGGCCTGGATGTTGCGCCAGTACTCCTTCTTCTTGCGGTGGCTGCTGATGTCGCGCTTTTTACCCTCGAAGTAGATCTCCCCTTCGGTGGCATTGATCAGGCCCAGGAGAATCTTCGCCAGGGTGGTCTTGCCGCTGCCCGACTCGCCGACGATGGAGACGATCTCGCCCTCATGGAAGTCGAAATCCACATGGTCGACGGCGACGGTTTTCTGCCGGCCGAGGCCGAATATCTTGGTGACCCCCCGTCCGCTCAGGCACAATGGTCTATTGGTGGGCATGTTGTCTGTATACCTCCCTGGCGTGGGCTTCACTCAGCTCTTCGGGCGACAGGATGCAGCGGTAGGCGCGGCCGCCGCCGACGTCGCGCAGCGGGATCGCTTGCGCCGTGCAGGCGGGGCGCACGTACTTGCAGCGTTCGGCAAAGCGGCAGCCGGACGGCGGGTTCTTCAGGTTGGGCGGCACGCCGGGAATGGCCGTCAGCTTGATGTCGCGCAGACCCGCCTCCGGAACCATGATCGACCCCATCAGGCCCTGCGAGTAGGGGTGCAGGGGCGTGAAGACCACCTCTTTGGCCGAGGCACGCTCCACGATCTGGCCGGCGTACATCACCATGATATCGTCCACGACGTTGTAGAGCAGCGGCAACTCGTGGGTGATGAAGATCATCGACTTGATATAGCCCTTGTCCATCAGCTGGCGCAGCATCTTGATGACCATCTTCTGTGAGGTCACGTCCAGGGCCGACGATGGCTCGTCGGCGATCAGCACTTGCGGCGACAGGATGACGGCGATGGCGATGACCGTGCGCTGCTTCATGCCGCCCGACAGCTCGACGGGGTACTTGTTCAGCACCTCCGGCGGCAGGCCGACGGCCTCGAAGAAGCCCTTGACCGTCTCACGCACCATCTGGCGCGACATGTGCAGCTTGTGCGCGTCGAAGACGTCCTCGATGAAGTGGATGATCTTCTGCGTCGGGTTGAGCGCGTTCATTGCCGCCTGCGGGATGTAGGCGATCTCTTGTCCCAGCACCTTCTTGCGTACTTCGTCGGGGTCCAGGCCGGTGATCTTCTGGCCGCCGATGATGATGTCGCCGCTGGTGTAGTGGAGCGGCGGGAAGTAGTAGCCCATCAAGCTCAGCGCCAGCGTGGACTTGCCGCAACCCGACTCGCCGGCGATGCCCAGCGATTTGCCCTCTTCCACCTCAAGCGAGACGTGGTCGACGGCGTAGATGCTGTCGCCAAAACGGGTAATGTATTTCGTCGTCAGTTCTCTGACATCCAATATCACGTCACCCATAGCGTCCCCCTTAGTCCCTTAGTGCCGGGTTGAATACCTGATCGAGGCCGGTGTTCATTAAGTTCAGCGAGAAGGCGATCAGCGCGATGACCATGATCACCGGGAAATAGGCCCACCACTTGCCCAGGATGTGGGCCTGGTAAATCAAGGCCCAGTTCATCATCAGGCCCAGGGTGGGCACATCTGTCGTTCGTGGGCCGAGGCCCAGGATCGACAAACCCGCTTCGGCCAGGATGCCGAGGGAGATTTGCAGGATCAGGGCCATGACCACATAGGAGGCGATGTAGGGCAGGATGTCCCGCAGGATGATGTAGGCGATCGAGTGGCCCGACAGCTTCGACAGATTGACGTGGTCGCGGTTGCGCAGCGAGATGACCTGCGAGCGCACGGCGCGCGCCGTCCACACCCACGAAGTCAGGCCGATGACGACGGCGATGACGAACGCGCCGCGCTGCTCCTGGCCGATGCTGAACGAGATGAGAATGAGCAGCACGAAGCTAGGGATGACCGTGAACAGGTTGGTGATGAACATGATCACATCATCGACGATGCCGCCGATGTAGCCGGAGACGAGGCCGAGAATGAGGCCGATGAACGTGGCGATGGTACCGGCCACGAAGCCGATCCGCAGCGACACGCCCGTGGCCGTGACCAGTTCGGTCAGCACGTCGCGGCCGAAGTTGTCCGTCCCCAGCGGCAAGACGCGCACATTGGCCACTTCGCGGATGTTGGCATACTGCGCCGGCTCCACGCGCCCCGTCTCCTCCAGCGCGTTCGTCTCCGGGTTAGTGACGGCAATGGTTGCGCCCTCGGTCGACAGCAACCCTTCGAGTGACTTGTCGAGCCGGATGTAGTAGTTGCGGTCGGCGTTGGTCTGGCCCTGAATTTTGGCCGTGGCGTCATAGTTGTTGACCCACAGCCCCAACAGGCTCTCCGTGTTGGCGATGTCGATGTTTTCTTCGGGGATGCCCGCGCCCACCAGCCAATCGCGGATGGCCACGCGGTCTTTGTCGCCCAGCTTGCTGGCGATGCGCTTGGCGGCGGCGTCGTCCAGGTTGATGATGTAGCGGGGCGCGTTGATGCTGTCGAAGATGTTGACGTAGATGCCCGGCGGGAAGAACGTGCCCTGGCCGATGATGGCCAACGGCCGATCGGTGATGATCAGTGGATAGAAGATCACCGTCAGCACGATGGCCGCGAAGATGCTGAAGCCGGCCACGAACTTGCCAGAGCGAAAGACCTGTCGCAGGATGTATTTCATGACAGCATCTCTCCCTTACTCGGCCTGGGCGGCCTTGATGCGCGGATCCAGGAAGCCATAGACGATCTCGATGGCGAAGTTGGCCACCAGCACCATGATGCTGACGATCAGCGTCGTGGCCGAGAGGAGCGGGTAGTCCTGGCCCAGCGCGGCCGTCAGAATGGTGGAACCCAGACCAGGGTAGCTGAAGACGACCTCGGCCACCACCGCGCCGAAGACCATTGTGCCCAGGGCCAAGGCCAGGCCGGTGATCTGCGGCAGCATGGCGTTGCGAAAAACGTAGCGGACGATCTTGTTGTCCTTGAGGCCCATGAAGCGGCTGAACTTGACGTAGTCGGCGTTCAGCTCGTAGATCGACATGGAACGCATGCCGATGGCCTGGCCGCCGATAGTGATCAGCACAATGGACCAGAAGGGCAACTGGTAGTGGACAATGACCGACCAGATGAACGTCCAACTCAGGTTGGGGATGAGGTCATAGCCATAGCCGCCGGAGGTGGGCAGCCACTGTAGAGTAACCCCGAAGGCGACCAGCAGGATGACGGCCATGCCGAAGGCGGGCACGCTGCTGACGAAGAGGCTGGCCGGTAGCAGAATGCGGTCGAAATTGCCCCGGCGATAGGCGGCCAGCGCGCCCAACGTGTTGCCGAGGATCCAGCCGACGATGATGGCCGGGAATTGCAGGGCGATGGTCCAGTAGATAGATGCGCGGATGACATCGGCGACCGTGCGCGGGTACTGGCTGATCGAATAGCCGAAATCGCCGTGCAGGGCATTACGCACGTAGATGAAGAACTGCTCGGTGATGGGCCGGTTGGTGCCGAACAGCTCTGTGTATTGCTTGTAGATGGCCTGGACGCCGGTCGCGTTGCTCATGCCCTGCGCCATCCGGGAAACGATGGCCGTGACCGGGTCGCCGGGCATCAGGCGCGGCAGGGTGAAGTTGAGGACAAAGGCGACGACCAGGGTAATGAAGAACCAGATGATCTTGCCGCCGAAATATCTGCGGTACTCTTTCAACGTAGCACCTCCTCTTATTGTAGGGCGGGATGCCATCCCGCCCTACAACCTGGGCGGGATGGCATCCTGCCCTACAACCTGGGCGGGATGGCATCCCGCCCTACAACTGCGG